>Ga0070704_100000053_pt1 | contig 37727 bp, 34 predicted proteins | sample KBSK5252metaG_FD_65467 | JGI IMG/M metagenome (GOLD analysis project Ga0070704, IMG submission 65467) | Corn, switchgrass and miscanthus rhizosphere microbial communities from Kellogg Biological Station, Michigan, USA - KBS K5-25-2 metaG | ecosystem: Host-associated > Plants > Roots >...
CATCAGCACGCCCGGAGAGCTCTCCCGTTTGCCGCGCGTGCGAGTCGACCGGGTCGGGACCGGTACACGCTCCCAATCGGGGTAGAGCGATACCCAGGCCTCAGCGGCACCAGCGCCGCTCCCGGCACCGCCCGGCATGAGGGCGTGGATCCCTCCGGGTACGGTCGCATCCTGAAGGCGGGCCATCAACGAAACGCGCCGGGGTGACGGCAGCGCCGCCAGGGTTCCGGCATCGATGACGACCAGATGGACCGCTTGATCGAGGCAGGGGAACCAGCTGCCCAGCATCGCCACGAACGCCTCAAAGTTCCCGGTGAGCGACTCGGCCGCCATCCGGGTTTCGATGCGCGTGCAGGTCGCATTGTCCCCGAACAAACAGGTGAGGTGAACATCGTGCGCGGCGAGGAGGTAGGCCGCGGCCTCGGCCCCGCCGCCGACGACGAGTGCGCGGTCGCCGGTTTCGAGTCTCGGCAGGATGGCGGCCACGGCGGAATTCCGCTCCAGCCCCCAGTGGGTGGGGGACTGCTGCGCCTGGCGGACTTTCGCGTGCTTCTGGCGCCAGCGGGTAAACGAGGGGAGTCGCAGCCGCTTCGTGATGATGCGATCCACCGTTTCCTGCATGACGACTTCGGTCAGGAAATACTGGCCTTCGGTGGCGTCCTGCAGCTCGAGGGCGGCGTCGTTTCCGAGGCGCAGCAGCTCGTCGCGGGCGAGCGAGTTCTTGTAGTCCTCGATCCGCTGCAGGATGTATTCGTGATACTGCTGTTTTGGAGACACCACCGGCCGGGCTCGCCGAGTCCGGGAAGACTCGGCTCTGGATTCGAGCTGGGTGGCCGTGAGCATGAACCCTAAAGTAAGAAACTACCGGGGGTTGGGGCTAGGGCCGGGTTTCCGGCGCGCCGGCCGCACGAAGCACCACACCCTTCAAATACCCCGTTTCCGGGACCGTCACGAGCTCCGGGTGATCGATCCCCTGGCCCAGGTGCTCCACGACCGTCAGTACCCGGCCGCTGTCCCGAGCCGCCGCGACGATCATCTCGAGGAACTGCGGTCGGCGGAGGTGGAAGGAGCAGGAGGCGGTCAGCAGCACCCCGCCCGGTGCGAGGAGTTTCATCGCCCTCAGGTTGATCTCGTGATAGCCGCGGATCGCCTGGGCCAGGGCGCTCTTCGATTTCGCGAAGGCAGGAGGGTCGACGACAATCGTTTCGAATCGAGCCTTGGCCCGAACCATTGCGCGCAGCACCTCGAAGGCGTCACCCGTCTCCCAGCGGATGTTTCCGACTCCGTTGAGCTCCGCGTTGCTCGCTCCTCGCGCGAGCGCCTCGGCGCTGCTGTCGAGGGCCACGACTTCCCGGCTCTTCCGGGCGAGGTGAAGCGCAAACGAGCCATGGTAGGTGAAGCAGTCGAGCGCATCCCCTCCCGGGACCGCCAGCTCGGCGGCGCGGATGCGATTCGGCCGCTGATCGAGGAATGCGCCGGTCTTCTGTCCGGTCCACGGGGCGGCGATGTACCGCACCTCCCCCTCGCGCACCACGATCTCTTCGGGCACCGTTCCATGCACCAGCTCGACCCGTTCGGGCAGCCCTTCGTGCCGGCGCACCGACACATCGTTCCGGAGCAGGATTCCCTCGGGCGCGAGCACTTCGTGGATGGCGGCGAGGACGTCGTCGCGCATCGTTTCGAGTCCTGCGGAGAGCAGCTGCACCACCACGCAGCGATCGTACCGGTCGACGATCAGCGAGGGCAGACCGTCGCCCTCACCATGCACGACGCGGTAGGCGGTTGCATCGACGTCCGCACGGCGGGCCAGGCTCGCGCCGAGCTTACGGGTCCACCATGCGGCATCGACCGGGCCGTCGGTTTTTTCCAGAAGGCGGAGCCGGATCTCGGAGCGGGGAGAGCAGAGCGCCTGGCCCAGGAACTTCTCCCGCTCATCCTGCACGGCCACGAGGCCCGGCTGCTCGGGCCCGAAAAGAACATCGCTCGCATAGATCCAGGGATGGCCTTCCCGCCAGCGGGCAGCGCCCCGCCGGGAGACGACGGCGCGAGGCCGGTCGCCCGGCGTCATGGGGCCTGCGATATGATTCGTCGCATGGCGATGAATGTAGCCGAGGCTCTTCGGTTGATGCTGGTGACGGACGACCGCCTGGTGGCCCGGGACGAACTGGTCGAGCGGTGCCGCGCCGCGGTGCACGGTGGAGTGACCAGCGTCCAGCTTCGATTCAAGGACTGCGCCCCGCGGGAGCTTGCGATGCTGGCGAGGGAGCTCATCGCCTCCGTTTCCGTACCGGTGCTGATCAACGACCGCCTCGACGTGGCCCTCGCGGTTGGTGCGGCGGGCGTGCACCTCGGTCCCGACGACCTCCCGGTGGGGCTCGCGCGGCGCGCCGCTCCCGCCGGGTTTCTCCTGGGCGCCTCGGTCGGCTCGACGGTCGAATCGGAAATGGCCGGCGGCGCCGACTATTGGGGAGTCGGTCCCTGGAGGGCCACCGTGACCAAGGCGGACGCCGGCCCGGCGCTCGGCGAGGCGGGGTTTCGGCGGATCGCCTCGCTGGCGGGAGGGATCCCCTGCATCGCAATCGGCGGAGTCATGCCGGAGGATGTCGCGATAGTTCGCGGAGCGGGTGGTGCGGGGGTCGCGGTGGTGTCCGGGATTCTCGGTGCAGAAGATGTCGAGGAGGCGGCAAGACGATACCGCAGCTCCTAGCGAATCTCCGCTCCGGTCGACGCAACGACCTGTTCCCGCGTCCACCCCGCGAGCGTCTCCACCAGCCGGAGCCCATCGGGCGACACATCCAGCACGCATCGCTCGGTGATGATGCGGTGCACGCAGCGCTCCCCGGTGAGCGGAAGAGTGCACTCGGGGAGAATCTTCGGCTTCCCGTCTTTCGACGTGTGCTCCATGATCACGATCACCCGGCGGGCTCCCGCCACCAGATCCATCGCTCCACCCATTCCCTTGACCATCTTGCCGGGGATCATCCAGTTGGCGAGATCGCCCCGCCCGGACACTTGCATGCCGCCAAGAATCGTGAGGGCGACGTGCCCGCCCCGGATCATCGCGAAGGACGTGGCGCTGTCGAAATAGCTGGTTCCGGGGAGCTCGGTCACGGTCTCCTTCCCGGCGTTGATGAGGTCGTGGTCCTCTTCCCCCTCGTACGGATATGGCCCGACCCCGAGCATCCCGTTCTCCGAGTGCAGGACCACCGGGACGCCGTCGGGCACATGATTCGCGATCATGGTCGGCATCCCGATACCGAGGTTGACGTAATAGCCGGTCTCGTCGGTGAGGGTGAGGAGCTCCAACGCCGCGCGCTGCACGATGACGTCCCGGAGATCGAGGCTCATGTGCGTTTCCTCACGGTACGCCGCTCGATGAAATGCGAAGGCGCTTTCGCCTGGAAGATGCGCTGCACGAAAATCGCCGGGGTGTGCACGAGATCGGGGTCGATCTCACCCGGCTCGACCAGGTGCTCCACCTCGGCGATGGTGACTCGAGCCGCCATGGCCATCATCGGATTGAAGTTTCGCGCGGTCTTCCGATAGACCAGGTTTCCGAGCCGGTCCCCCTTCCAGGCCTTCACCAGCGCGAAGTCTCCGGTGAGTCCGCGCTCGAGTACGTAGCGCCGCCCGTCGAATTCCCGGACCTCTTTCCCTTCGGCCACTTTGGTGCCGACCCCGGTGGGAGTGAAGAACGCGGGGATCCCAGCACCGCCGGCCCGGATCCGCTCCGACATCGTCCCCTGCGGAGTGAGCTCGACTTCGATCTCACCGGCCAGCATCTGCTGCTCGAACACCTGATTCTCGCCGACATAGCTGGAAATCATCTTGCGCACCTGGCGGTTTTTCAGCAGGTGCACCAGTCCGTGATCCGACGTGCCGGCGTTGTTCGAGACGATGGTGAGATCGCGGGGGCCGAGATCGCGGAGGGCGTAAATGCACTCCTCCGGAATGCCGGCGAGGCCGAAGCCGCCGACGAAGAGGCGGGCCCCGTCGTGAATATCGGCGCAGGCCGCGCGGGCGTCGGAGTAAACCTTATTCACGCGGCAGCATCTCCGGGCATGTAGGGCTCTCGGGTGAACATCGACTCGATCGAACTGCTTTCCCCACAGATTACACAGATTGCGCCGATTCCGCTCGCATGATCACCTCGGTGAAATCTGTTAGATCTGTGGGGCCCATGGATCAGTGCGCGAGGTGCGGCTGCACGATCGCGCTCGCGGCGCGAAGCTTCGCGAGATCGATACCGGTGTGGTCCGGGAATGCCGCGACGAGTGCTTCCGTCGCCACGTTTCCCGGCGCACCCGGGGCGTAGGGACACCCGCCGATACCCCCGGTGCTGGCGTCGAAGACCGTGATACCCAGGGCGTGGGCGGCGACGGCATTGCCGACGGCGTGCCCGAAGGTGTCATGAAAATGGAGCGCGAGACCCTTGGGGGAGGGCACCACCGGGAGCAGCACGTCCAGCAGCCGTTTCACTTCGTCGGTCGTCGCCTTTCCGATCGTGTCTCCGATCGACAACTCATCGACGCCGAGCTGCAGCAGCGACTGCGCCACCGAGACGACTTGTGCCGGCGCGATCGGCCCTTCGAATGGACAGTGAAAGGCGGTGGAGATATACCCCCGGACGGGAACGGCCGCCTCCGCCACCACCGGGCGGAATCGCTCGAGGGTTTCCGCGATGCCGGCGTTGGTGTTCTTTCTGCTGAAGGTCTCGCTGGCCGCGGTGAACACCGCCACCTTGTCCACCCGCGCGGCCCGGGCGCGCTCGAGCCCATGCAGGTTGGGCACCAGCGCCATGTAGGTGATACCGGGAACGCGCCGGATCCGCGCGAACACCTCTTCCGCGTCGGCCAGTTGGGGAATCCACTTCGCGCTCACGAACGACGAGACTTCGATCTCGTCGAACCCTGATGCCGACAGGGCATCCACGAACGCCACCTTGACCTCGGTGGGCACCGGGCGGGCCTCGTTCTGCAGACCGTCCCGAGGGCCGACCTCGACGATCCTCACCCGTTCACCGCTCACCGCGCACCTCTTACCGCCGGAGTCTACGGATCACCCGAAGATGCTCCGCGTAGGTCCGGCTGAAAATGTGACGCCGATCAGGCCCCGCCACGAAATACAGGAACGGCACCGGCGCCGGCGCCAGGGTGGCGTCGATGCTCTTCCGGCTGGGCGCTCCGACCGGGCCGGGAGGGAGGCCGGGATGGAGGTAGGTGTTATAGGGCGATTCGAACTCGTAGTCCTTTTCGTACAATCGCGGCTTCCGTTTCCCCGTCGCCAGCTGGATGGCATACTGCACCGTCGGATCGGCCTGGAGCGGCATGCCGAGCCGGAGCCGATTCCGGTAGACCGCCGCTACCAACGGGCGGTCATCGTCCACCGCCGCTTCGCCCTCGACGATGCTCGCGAGGGTGACGACAGCCAGGCGGTCGAGACCCTGGGCGGACGCCATGTCGCTCCAGCGCGGGTCCCAGTCGCTCCGGAAGGTTTCCGCCATGGCGCGCACCAGCGTCGTCGCGCCGATGCCGGGCGCGAAGAGGTAGGTCTCCGGCCGAAGAAACCCCTCGAAGGTGGCGGCGGGCACATCGAATTCGCGGAGGAGCGCCGTGTCGCGGGCGGCCTCGAGCACTTCCGCCCGCGGAATCGCCAGATCGCGCTCCGCGGCTTCGGCGATCTCGAGGAGGGTGAGTCCTTCCGGCACCGTGAAACGACTGAGCACTGCCTTGCCGCTCGCGATCGCCTTCAATGAGGCGAGGGCGCCGGCGCCCCGGGGAAGTTCATAGGTACCGATGCGCAGCTTCCGCTCGTAGCCCCCGGCACGCGCGACCAGCCGGAACCACGGTTTCGAGGAGATCACCCGATGGGCGGCGAGGCTCTCGGCGACGACGCGCACGCTCGCGCCGGGCGGAATCGTGACTCGCTCCTTCGGCGCGTCGGGCGCCGCGCCGCAGCTCGCGGCGGGGAGGAGGAGAAGCAGCAGTCGGCGCCGCATCAGGAACGGCTGTGGCGCCGGATCTCGAGGAAGTGCTGGAGCAGGATCGTCGCGGCGAGCGCGTCGACCTCCTCGCGGCGCCCGCGGGTGCTGCCCTCCTGCTCCCGGATGGCGGCGTGCGCGCGGGCGGTCGTCATGCGCTCGTCGACCAGCTCGACCGGGAGGTAGGTGCGGGCGCCGAGCTGTGCGGCGAGCTCACGGGCGGCGATGGTCGACGGACCATCGACGCCTTCCGGGGTCAGCGGCAGCCCGACAACCAGACCCACGGGGCGATGGGCGGTGACGTATGCGAGGAATTCCGGCATCCGAAATCGCTTGCCGGGACGGCGGAGCAGCGTGCCGAGGGGCGATGCGATGGTCTGGGTTTCGTCGGAGAGGGCGAGTCCGATCCGGCGCTCGCCCCAATCCACGGCAAGGATACGGCCGTCCGGGGGAATCGCCACGGCCTACTGGTTCATCGTGGCGAAGAACTCCTTGTTCGTCTTGGTCCGCTTCATCCGCTCGATGAGGAATTCCAGCGCCTCGACCGGCGGCATGTCGGCGAGGAAGTTCCGCAGCAAGTAGACCCGGTTGAGCTCGTCCTTGTCCATGAGCAGCTCTTCCTTGCGGGTGCTGCTGCGCTGGATGTCGATCGCGGGGTAGATGCGGCGGTCCGCCAGGCGGCGATCGAGGACCAGCTCCATGTTGCCGGTGCCCTTGAATTCCTCGAAAATCACTTCGTCCATGCGGGAGCCGGTGTCGATCAGCGCGGTCGCGATGATCGTGAGCGATCCTCCGCCCTCGATATTGCGCGCCGCGCCGAAGAAGCGCTTCGGCTTCTGCAGCGCGTTGGCGTCGACGCCGCCAGAGAGGATTTTCCCGGAGTGGGGCACGACCACGTTGTGCGCGCGGGCCAGTCGGGTGATGGAATCGAGCAGAATCACCACGTCGCGGCCGTGCTCGACCAGCCGCTTGGATTTTTCGATCACCATGTCGGCGACCTGGACGTGGCGGTCGGCCGGCTCGTCGAAGGTCGAGGAAATGACCTCGGCCTTCACGTTTTCCTGCATGTCGGTGACCTCCTCGGGCCGCTCGTCGATGAGCAGCACGATCAGGATCACCTCGGGATGGTTCTCCGCGATCGCGTTGGCCACCTTCTGGAGCAGGATCGTCTTGCCCGCTTTGGGCGGCGAGACGATCAGTCCGCGCTGGCCCTTGCCGATGGGTGCGAGCAGATCCACGACTCGCATCGAGAGATCGCCCTTTTTGCCCTCCAGTTTGAGCTTCTTGTCGGGGTAGCGCGGGCGGAGATTGTCGAACGCAATCCGCTGCTTGGTCTTTTCCGGCTCCTCGTAGTTGACGCTCTCGACCTTGAGCAGCGCGAGATAACGCTCGCCTTCTTTCGGCGGCCGGACCTGACCCAGCACCGTATCCCCGGTGCGGAGATCGAAGCGCTTGATCTGGCTCGGACTGACGTAGATGTCATCCGGACCGTAGAGGTAGTTCCAGTCCTGGCTGCGCAGGAAGCCGTAGCCCTCGGGCAGAATCTCGAGGACGCCTTCGCCGCGGATGACCGTGTCCGATTCGAGCAGCGATTGCTCGATCCGGAAGATCAAATCCTGCTTGCGCAGGCCGGAGTAGTTGGTGATGTTGAGTTGCTGAGCGAGCGCGTGCAGCTCGGCAACCGATTTCTGCTTGAGTTCGGAGATGTCCACGAGGAAAACCTGGTGCGCGTCGGGGGAGGTATGGACCGACGGCGGCTGGAGTCAGTGAGAGGACGGAGCTCGGGTCGGCGTCGGAGTCAGCTATCTGAGGTCGTCCAGGGCAGCGCGTGGTTGCGCTGGATCGGACTGGGACGAATCTGGTCGTTTGGGATGAGATGATCTTACCGATCCGCAACATGGACGTCAAGAGGCGCGATGGATGAGCTCACCAAGCTCCTGTTGGCCTGGCGGATCATGCGCGTCGGCACGCGCGAGGTCGTGGATGGCCTGGTGGCGCCGGAACATCGCGGACCGTCCCCGGTCCTGCGCCGCGTGCTCGACGGTTGGAAAGGCCGCTGGTACTGGGCCGACCGTGAAGCCACCCGGATCGTCCTGATCCGCGCATTGCCGGGGACGGCGCGTCCCCGCTGGTGGCTGCACGTCCTCCTTTTTTCGCTCACCGTGTTGTGCGCCCTCGGTGCCGGTGCCGCGCTGGCCGGCGTCTGGTTCCCCTATGTCCCGCCCGGTTTCACCGGAGCCCTGATTGCCGCGGGAGACTATTTCACGGGGATCGCGAAGGGTGACTGGCGCGTCCTGCTGGACGGGTGGAGTTTCGCGGTTCCCCTGGTCGGGATCCTGCTGATTCATGAGCTCGGGCACTACATCGCCGCTCGCCGGTACGACATCGACACCAGTCCCCCATACTTCCTGCCGATCCCCCCGACGCTTTCACCCATCGGCAGCCTGGGCGCCTTCATCAAGCTCAAGAGCGCGGTCCTCGATCGCCGCCAGCTGCTCGACGTAGGCGCGGCGGGGCCGATTGCGGGCTTCGTCGTCGCGGTCGCGGTACTCTTTTGGGGATATCAGATCTCCCAGCCTGGGGTCCGCGGGCCGGGGGATGTGACCACCTGGGTGGCGTTCGCCGGGCAGCCGATCGGGCTCGGCGATTCCCTGCTCACCGGCTGGATCCGGGACTGGGCTTTTCCCGATGCGCGGGGCATCCATTTGAGCCTCCCGGGCTTCGCCGGGTGGGTGGGCGCGTTCATCACCGGACTCAACCTGTTACCGCTCAGCCAGCTCGACGGCGGCCACATTCTCTACGGCATTCTGGGACGGCATCAGCGGCTGGTGGCGGGTGCCGGAGTGGTGGCCCTGCTCGCGCTGGCGCAGTACTCCCCAAGCTGGTACCTGTGGGTGGTGATGACCTTTCTGATTGGAGGGGGACGATGGAGCCATCCTTCCGTGATGATTCCTGAACGGCCGGTGCCTCCGAGCCGGCGCTGGGTGGGGCTGGTGTCCGTCGGCATCTTCGTCATCACCTTCGTGCCATTTCCATTCGCATGACCACTCCCGGCGACGGGGACGCGAAGCGACCCGAGCACGACCCGTTCTCGCGGCTGGTCCATGACCTCGCGAACCCGCTCTCGGCGGTGCTGGCGGAGACGCAACTGCTCCTCCTCGATGCCGAGAGCCTGACACCGGACGCGGTCGCATCGCTCCGTGCAATCGAAGCGGCGGCGCTCAAGATGCGGGTGGTGCTGCGGGAGTCTTCGGCGCGGCGGTAGGCCGGGATCAGTGCCGGAAACAGAATCCCCCCGCCGGACCCGGGCGGGGGGATTCTGTTCATTGAAGGTGGGCCCGGCGCGATTCGAACGCGCGACCTCTTGCTCCGGAGGCAAGCGCTCTATCCAGCTGAGCTACGGGCCCATTCCCAGAGGGAGCAGGCAACGGGCAACTGGCAACAGGGAAGTGCATTTGCCTGTTGCCTGCTGCCTGTTGCCACCTCCCTTGTCGTATCGGGGCGCCGGGATTTGAACCCGGGACCTCCTGCTCCCGAAGCAGGCGCGCTACCAGGCTGCGCTACGCCCCGTTGTAGTGGTCAGTGGTCAGGGTCCAGTGGTCAGGAAAACCACTGCCCGCCAATGCCTCAACCGCTGACCACTGTCCACTGACCCCTGGCCACCAGTCACATGCGCCCTGAGGGATTCGAACCCCCAGCCTTCTGATCCGTAGTCAGATGCTCTATCCAGTTGAGCTAAGGGCGCGCTGGGGAGTGGGCGGTACAAGATTCGAACTTGTGACCTCTACGATGTCAACGTAGCGCTCTAACCAGCTGAGCTAACCGCCCCTACCTGCGGTGAGAGGTGAGAGGTAAGGGGTGAGAAGGACCCTCTCACCTCTCACTTCTCACCTCTCACGACTCGATAGCGGGGGTGGGATTTGAACCCACGACCTCCGGGTTATGAGCCCGGCGAGCTACCAGACTGCTCCACCCCGCGACGTTGACTGCGCCTGCATCCTTCCTGTCGAGAGCGGGAAACGGGACTCGAACCCGCGACCCCAACCTTGGCAAGGTTGTGCTCTACCAACTGAGCTATTCCCGCGAGGAACGGGCTCCCAACCTATGTGCCCCGCCCGGCCTTCGCAACTCAAATCACGGCAACGCCACCCGGCGCGAATGGAGGCGAGGGGGATCGAACCCCTGACCTCGTGAATGCCATTCACGCGCTCTCCCAACTGAGCTACGCCCCCGCTATATTCTGCTCACGCCGGGAGGGCGGCCGCAGCACGGCAAGGTAGCCGGACCCTCCGGGTGTGTCAAGCAAAAAACACTCCATTTCATCACTGATGATCATGCCGAGGAACCGGAAGCGCGACACCGTCGCCTCGCTCGGCGTGCTTGACGCCGCGCTCGCGAGCTGCGTCGCATGAGCCGGGTTCGCGACTTCTTCGTCCTGAGCGGGCGGTGGGTCATCGAAGGGCGCCGCGCCCTGTCGGAAGGCGCCATCTGGCGGCCACTGCTCTTCGGGCAGATGCGAAAGCTCGGTGTGGATTCGATCCCGGTGGCGGTCTTCGTCGCCGTGTTCACGGGCATCGTGCTGGCCCTTCTCTCCTCCTACATGTTCACCCGCGCCATCCCGCTCTACTTCGTCGGCACCCTGGTGACCAAGGCGGTCATGCTGGAGCTGGGGCCGGTGCTCACCGGCATGGCGCTGGCCGGCCGGGTCGGCGCCAATGTCGCCGCGGAGCTCGGCACGATGCGGGTGACGGAACAGGTGGACGCGCTGGAGACGCTGGCGATCAGCCCGCATGCCTACCTCGTCACGCCACGGGTCATCGCGGCGATCCTCATGTTTCCGGTCGTCACCGCGGTGGCCATGGCCGTCGGGGTGCTCTCCGGATGGTTCACCGCGGTGAATCTGCTCGACCTTTCGTCGGTCGAGTTCCTTCGCGGCGCGCGGCAGTTCTACAATTTCAAGGACATCTGGTTCGGCCTGGTCAAGAGCGCGAGTTTCGGCGGCGTCGTGGCGACCATGGGATGCTTCGAGGGATTGAGTGCCCGGGGCGGCGCCGAGGGCGTCGGCCGTGCGACGACGCGCGCCGTCGTGCTCGGCTGCCAGGCGATTCTGGTGCTGGATGCCTTCTGGGCGTTGGTGCTCCTATGAGAGGGCGGAAAGGCGCAACGGCGCAACGGCGCAAGGTGTGTGTTGCGCCTGTGCGCCATCCCGCCTTTGCGCCATTCTCATGATCCAGTTCCACGACGTACACAAATCCTTCGGGACGCGCAACGTCCTCAACGGCTTTTCCCTCGCCATCCCGGAGGGCCAGACGACGGTGCTGATGGGATTCTCCGGCACCGGGAAGAGTGTCGCCCTCAAGCACATCGTCGGTCTGCTGGAGCCGGACGCCGGGCGCGTGGAAGTCGACGGTGAAACAGTCGGGGACCTCGCGTACGAGGAGCTCATGCGGCTCCGAACCAGGATCGGGTTCGTCTTTCAGTTCGCGGCGCTGTTCGACTCGCTGACGGTGCACGACAATCTGTCGCTCGGACTCAAGCGGCAGGGACTGCCCCCCGACGAAATCGCAACCCGGGTGACGGAGAGTCTGCGCCTGGTGGAGCTCAGCGATGCGGAACTGCGCTTTCCCGCCGAATTGTCCGGCGGCATGCGCAAGCGCGTCGGCATCGCGCGGGCGATCGCGCTCCGGCCTCGCTACATTTTGTACGACGAGCCCACGACGGGACTCGATCCGGTCACGACAGCCGCCATGGACGAATTGATGCTTCGGGCCCGGCACGAGCTTGGCGCTACCAGCGTCGTGGTCACCCACGACGTGCGGAGCGCCTTCGCCATCGCGGACCGGATCGCCTTTCTGCACGAGGGAAGGATCCGGCAAGTCGGCACGGTCGAAGAAATCCGCGCGACCGACGACGCCCTGGTGCGCGGCTTTATCCTCGGACGTCCCGCGACGGGAGAGCGCGTGTGAAGCGATCCAACGAGTTCGCGGTGGGACTGGCCGTCCTCGGCGCGGCGGCGCTGGTCGTCATCGGCGCCGTGGCCCTCGGTCAGCTCCGGCTTGGCCGGGGTGACGACGTGCGCACTGCGCGCTTCCGCTCGATTGGCGGACTGGGTGCCGGCGCCAGCGTCACCCTGCGCGGCGTGAAAGTGGGTCGGGTCGCCGCGATCCGCGTGGCCGCGGACGACTGGGTCGAAGTGGACTTCCGTCTCAAGCCGGATCAGCGGCTTCCCGATCGTCCCGCCGCCATTGCCGCGCCGGCGACGCTGTTCGGCGAATGGCGCGTCAACATCATCGCGTATGACGAGGCGTCGTCCGACCGGGGCGTGCAGGCGCAGCTCGCCGAGGCTGCGGCGGTCGGCGGCGAGATCTGGCCCGGAACCACGCTGCCCGACATCGGCGAAATCACCCTGCAGGCAAGCCGGATCGCCGGCGACATCGGCGTCATCACCAACCGGATCGAGGGAGCACTCGATTCCAACGCAGTGGCGGATGTCCGCGCCAGCCTCCGGGATCTCCGAGCGACGGTGGTGCGCCTGACCCAGATGGCCAATTCGCAGAGCGACAATCTCGGGAAGCTCACGACGAATCTCACCCGGACTTCGGGCGAAGTGGACGTCGCCGCCGGCCGGTTCAACACGTTTCTCGGCCGGGTCGATTCCGCCACAACGAACGGACAGCTCCAGGACCTGGTGAGCTCGACCCGGCAGACCAGCGTGGCGCTTCGGGAGATGACCGCCGACATGCAGGCCATCGTCAATGACGTCAAGCAGCATCGGGGCAGCTTGATCCGGGTGCTCGAGGCGAGTGACTCGCTGTTGACCCGGGTGCAGAGCGGGCGAGGGACCCTCTCGCTCCTGGCCAGCGATTCGGCACTCTATCACGAGGCCACGAAAACGGTGCAACAGATGCGGCAGCTCCTCGCGGATATTCAGGCGAATCCGCGGAAGTACTTCCGATTCTCCGTATTCTAGATGAGTGCCATCGGCTATCGGCTGCCGGCTATCGGACGAGCTATCGGTCGGGTTTGCGTGCTCGACCTTCTCACCTCTCACGTCTCACCTCTCACCAGCGTGGGCCCTCGTGGGTAAACGGAGGCCCGAGCAGGAAGTCTCGGCCGGCGGCATCGTCTTCCGGCGGGATGCCGAAGGTGTCCTCCGCTTTCTCCTGATCCGCGATTCCTACGACAACTGGGGATTCCCGAAGGGTCACCTGGAAGAGGGCGAATCGCCTGCCGATGCGGCCCTCCGGGAAACCGGGGAGGAAACCGGGCTCCCCGGCCTCCGGCTGCACGGACCGATCCGGATCATCGACTGGCACTTCCGGTTCCGCGGCCGTTTCATCCACAAGTACTGCCACTTCTTTCTGTTCGAATCGACCGAGGGCGACGCCGTCCCCCAGCGGGACGAAGGGATCACCGATTGCAGGTGGTGCACCCTCGACGAGGCGCTCAAGGATCTGAGCTACGAGAACGCGCGCGGCGTGTTGCGGCGCGCCGGCGATATGGCTCGGACACTCGTCGCGGCAGGGGCGGGACGGCCTCGCGGAGTTCCGCGGCCGATCGCGCCGGCCTGACCGATGCCCGCCGTCGCTGCCCTGCTCGACAGCCGGGCGGCGCTGGGCGCACTCCGACGTTCGCTGCCCAAGGGATCCGCTCCCGTCGTGGCCTGCCGATCCGCGCAGGGCCTCGAGCGCATTCTGTCACGCCGTCTGCTCGAGATCATCGTGCTGGGTTCCACCGTCGCCCGACGCCTGGACCTTTCGGCGCTTCGCGCGCGGTATCCCGGTATTCCCGTCGTCGCCTACGGCATTCTCCGTTCGGATGAAGCGGAGCTGCTGCTCGGCTGGAATCGGCTTCCGGTCGCGGCGGTCCTGATCGAAGGCGTGGATGATCCCCTGGCAGGTGAGCTCGTCATGCGTCATTCGGTGAGTGCCCGTCGCCGAGCGGCCCTTGCCCACGCCCCCCGGTTGCTTCGGCTGACGGAGCCGCTGCAGATCGCCACCTGGGAGCGCCTGATTCGGGGCGCGGGGCGCCCCCCGCGGACCGCCCGCCTCGCGAAAGAGATGGGACTCTCCCGCGAGCACCTCTCCCGGCAATTCGGGGCCGGCGGCGCGCCGAATCTGAAACGTGTGGCTGACCTTCTCAGCGTGCTGGCGGCGCTCTCCCTGCTGGCAAACCCGGCGTATGATGTGGCGCACGTGGCCCGCCTGCTCCGGTTTTCGACGCCCAGCCACCTCCGGGCCATGGTCCGCCGGATCACCAATCTGGGCCTGGCGGAGGCCCAGGAATTGGGGGACGGGGAGGTGCTCGGCCGCTTCCTCCGCATGGGGGCCCGAAGCAGGGCATAGTTCGGTTTGGTCTTGCTCGCACCGGGGTCTTGTGATATTTTTCACAAGCCACTGGAACACATCGATTCACCGCATTTTCAGATCAGGACCCATGGCGACCGATTCGATCCTCCGTCCCGGCGAAATCAAGGGCATCCTCCTCAAGGAAATCGAGGCGGCCAACCTCACCCAGGCTGATACGGCTGATGTGGGGACCACCCTCGAGGTCCGCGATGGTGTCGCGCGGATTTACGGACTCAAATCCGCGTTGTCGGGGGAAATGCTGGAATTCACCTCCTCCGAGACGGGGGAGGTCATCAACGGCCTCGTCCTCAACCTCGAGCAGGACAATGTCGGCGCCGCGATCATGGGCGACTACCTCAAGCTGAAAGAGGGCGACGAGGTGCGCTGCACCGGGCGCCTCCTTGAGGTGCCGACCGGGCCTGCGATGCTCGGGCGGGTCGTGAACGCGCTGGGCCAGCCGGTGGACGGCCGTGGTCCGATTCAGACGACGGCGCGCCGGCCGGTCGAAATGATCGCGCCGGGCATCATCGTCCGGCAGCCGGTCAAGGAGCCGCTGCAAACGGGCATCAAGGCCATCGATGCGATGATCCCGATCGGCAGAGGGCAGCGAGAGCTCATCATCGGCGACCGGGGCACCGGGAAGACCGCGATCGCGGTCGACACGATCATCAACCAAAAGGGCACCGGGGTCATTTGCGTCTACGTGGCGATCGGGCAGAAACGCTCGACCGTCGCGACGGTCGTCGAAAAGCTGAAGGAAGCCGGCGCGATGGATTACTCCATCGTCGTTGTCGCGTCCGCCTCCGAGCCCGCCCCGCTCCAGTTCATCGCTCCCTATGCCGGCTGCGCCATCGCCGAGCACTTCATGTATGAAGAGGGGAAGGCGACCCTCTGTGTGTACGACGATCTGACCAAGCAGGCCGCGGCCTACCGGCAGATGTCGCTGATCCTCAGGCGGCCTCCGGGGCGCGAAGCCTATCCGGGCGACGTCTTCTACCTGCACAGCCGGCTCCTCGAGCGCGCGGCCAAGATTTCCGAGGATGCCGCGGCGATCCGGTTCGATCCCCGGATCAAGAAGCCGGGCGGCTCGCTCACCGCGCTGCCGATCATCGAAACCCAGGCGGGCGACGTCTCGGCGTACATCCCGACGAACGTGATCTCCATTACCGACGGTCAGATCTTCCTCACGACCGATCTGTTCTATTCGAACGTGCGGCCCGCGGTGGATGCCGGCATCAGCGTGAGCCGGGTCGGTGGCAACGCGCAGATCAAGGCGATGAAGCAGGTGGCCGGTCCGCTCCGCTTGTCGCTGGCGCAGTACCGCGAGCTGGAGGCGTTCGCGCAGTTCGGATCCGACCTCGATGCTGCGACGCAGAAGCAGCTGGCGCGGGGTGCCCGGCTGGTGGAAGTGCTCAAGCAGCCGCAGTACCAGCCGGTGCCGGTCGAGCGCCAGGTGGCGATCATCTACGCGGTGACCAACGGGTATCTCGACGACGTGGATCTCAAGCAGATCCGCCAGTGGGAGCGGGATTTCCTCGAGTACGTGGCGAATGCGCCGGGCGGCATTCTCGAGGGCATCCGCACGAAGAAAACGCTCGACGCGGATCTGACGGCCAGCCTCAAGGCCGCTATCGACGCGTTCAAGCCGCTCTTCCGGGCCGAGTAGGATGGCGGGCAAGGGCGGGAAGCTCCGGGGACGGATCAAGTCCGTCCAGAACACCCGGAAAATCACCCGGACGATGGAGCTGGTGGCGACCAGCAAGCTGAAGCGCGCCCAGGACCGCGTCGTCGCGGCGCGCCCCTACGCCGAGGCGCTGCGCGAGGTGCTCGCCGACCTGGTGACACCGGAGCTGTCGGCGCAGTTTCCTCTGCTTCGGCGCCCCGCGCCCCCAGGCAAAGGCGGACCCGCACGCGCCGCCGTCATTCTCGTCACCTCGAATCGCGGTCTGGCCGGCGCGTTCAATTCGAATCTGATCAAGGAAGCCCGCCGCCGGATCGAGCAGCTCGAGTCCGAGGGCTACACGGTGGACATTCATGCCATCGGGAAGAAGGGCGCCGGGTTTTTCAAATACCTGAAGCGGCCACTCGCGGCCGACCGCCAGGACATCGGCGACAAGCCGACCGCCGATCACGCCGCGAGCGTGGTGGCGCCGCTGATCGAGGCATACGAGGCCGGCCAGCTGGCGAGCGTCGACCTGGTCTACGCCAAGTTCGTGAGCGCGCTGACGACACCGCCCACCGTCGCGCGCATCCTTCCGGTAGAGCCTCCCGCCGATCGCACGCGCCGGCCCGACTACATCCTGCGCCCCGATCCCGCGGCGATCCTGGAGCAACTGCTCCCGCTCTATGTGAGGAACATGGTCTATCGGGGGCTGGTGGAGACCGTCGCCGGGGAGCAGGGGGCGCGGCGCACCGCCATGAAGAATGCGACGGACAACGCCGGCGACATCATCGAGTATCTGACCAGGACATACAATCGCCAGCGCCAGGCGGCGATTACGCAGGAGATTTCGGAGATCGTCGGAGGGGCAGCCGCCCTCGGCTAGGGAGTCGCGAGTAGCGAGGAGCGAGGAGGAACAGCCACTTCGCGCTTCGCTCTTCGCAACTCGCGGACACGGAACTTTCAGAGCACAAGGAATCGCGAAATGACCACTGCTGTTGCTGCTGAGAAGAATGTCGGCTCCGTCGTTCAGGTCATCGGACCGGTGCTCGACGTCGAGTTTGCGCCCGATCATCTCCCGGAGATCTACTCGGCGTTGCTGGTCGAGGACTCGACTGGGGCGCTTCCGGTCCGCCTCGTGGCGGAGGTGCAGCAGCACATCGGCCAGAACCAGGTTCGCGCGGTGGCGATGAGCTCGACCGACGGCGTGGTACGCGGGATGAAGGCGCTCGATACGGGCGGGCCGATCACCGTGCCGGTGGGCGCTCCGGCGCTCGGGCGGATTCTCAATGTGCTCGGTGAGCCGGTGGACGGGGGCGAGGCGATTCCCGCCGGGACCGAGCGCTGGGCGATCCATCGCGAGACGCCGAAGTTCGTCGATCTCGAGCCCAAGACGACCATCTTCGAAACCGGCATCAAGGTCATCGACCTCATCGCTCCGTTCGTGAAGGGCGGCAAGATCGGGCTCTTCGGGGGCGCCGGCGTCGGCAAGACGGTCGTCATCCAGGAGCTCATCAACAACGTGCAGAAAGGCCACGGCGGCCGGTCGGTCTTCTGCGGCGTTGGCGAGCGGACCCGCGAGGGCAACGATCTGTACCTCGAATTCAAGGAAGCGGGCATCCTGGGCTCCGTGGCGCTGGTGTACGGGCAGATGAACGAGCCGCCCGGGGCGCGGCTCCGGGTCGGACTGTCGGGCCTGACGATCGCGGAGTATTTCCGCGACATCGAGGGGCAGGACGTGCTGCTCTTCATCGACAACATCTTCCGCTTTACCCAGGCGGGCTCGGAAGTGTCCGCGCTGCTCGGCCGGATGCCGAGCGCGGTCGGATACCAGCCGACGCTGGGCACCGAGATGGGCGACCTGCAGGAGCGCATCACGTCGACCAAGAAGGGTTCGATCACTTCGGTGCAGGCGATCTACGTGCCCGCCGACGACCTGACCGATCCGGCGCCCGCGACGGCGTTTGCCCACCTCGACGCCACCGTCGTCTTGAGCCGCGCCATCTCAGAGCTCGGCATTTATCCCGCGGTCGATCCGCTCGACAGCTCGAGCCGGATCCTCGACCCGCAGTTCATCGGGCTCCGGCACTACAACGTCGCCGTCGGGTTGCAGCGGACGCTGCAGCGCTACAAGGCGCTCCAGGACATCATCGCGATTCTCGGCATGGACGAGCTCTCCGAGGACGACAAGCTGATCGTCGGGCGCGCGCGCCGGCTGCAGCGGTTCCTGTCCCAGCCGTTCTTCGTGGCCGAGCAGTTCACCGGGTTCCCCGGCAAGTACGTGAAGCTCGAGGACACCATTGCGAGCTTCGAGCGGGTGCTGTCGGGCGAATTCGATCACCTGCCCGAGCAGGCGTTTTACATGCAGGGTGGAATCGACGATGTGATCGCACGGGCGAAGGAGCTCGCCGCGTCGTGATGCGGGTTCTGGTGATCAGTCCCGAGCGCGCCGTCTTCGACGGGGAGGCGGACAGCGTCGTCGCTCCCGCGTACGACGGCGAAGTGGGTATTCTTCCCCGGCACGCGCCGTTCATGACGCTGCTCGGACGGGGAACGCTCGCTATTCGGCATGGGGGCGCGACCAGCCGGTTTCGTGTGCAGGGAGGCTTCCTGCAGGTCGTCTCCAACACCGTCCGCGTCGTCGCCGAATCCGTCCAAGGAGAATCTGATGCCGCGTAAGGTGCTGACCGCCCTCTTTCTCGTCGTCGCCGCTCCCCTTGCAGCCCAATCCACAGGGACTCCCGTCTTCCACGCGCCGTACCGTGCGTTCGAGCGGTACGAAATCGGGGCCAACGTTTCAGATGCGGGAAACATCGCGGTCGAGGGCTTCTACGGCTTCAGCCATGCCGGCGCCAAGTGGGATTTCGCTATCCGCGGCGGTGTCCAGGACAACGGCAATTGCTGCAAGTCGGCGCTGCTGATCGGGCTCGATGCCCGCTATCGGATCATCGACCAAAGCGCGGATTTTCCGCTCGACGGCGCGCTGATCACCGGGGTGGGAGCTCATCTGGCCGACCCAGGCTCCCGGCTCTTCATCCCGATCGGCGTTTCGCTGGGCCGCCGGGTGAACTTCGAAAATTCGACCGTGAGCCTGGTGCCGTACGCCGAGCCGGTGATTCTTCCGACGTTTGGTGACGGCGACAGTGACGTCCTCGTCGCCCTCGGGCTCGGCGCCGATCTCCGGATCAACCGGCGCTTCGAGCTTCGCCTGGGTATCGGCATCGGCGATATCGAGAACTTCTCGATCGGGTTTTCCTTTACCCGCTGAGTTCTTCCCTCGGGCCACGCGCCCCGGAGATCCGCATGACACGACGCACGCGCCTCCTGGCGCTTCTCCTCATTACGGCCGCCGGCCATGCCGGCGGCCTTCTCGCGCAGGTCGACGGCTTGCCGGTGCGGAATGCCGGGGTCGGCACCGGGGTCGGGATCGCTGCGGATGTCGGCTTTCCCAGCGCGTCGGCGGGGAAGGGCATCGCCTTCGGCGGCACCGGATCGGTGGGGCTCGGACCGCTCGGGTTCACCGCGAGTGCGGCGACCTGGAATCCCAAGGGGGCAGGCAAGAATGTCACTTCGGTCGGGGCCACGGGGAATCTCAAGATCATCGGCGGCCCGCTGATTCCGCTCTCGCTGACGCTGCAGGCGGGCGCCGGCTACAACAAGATCTCCTTCACCGGAACCGAACCCGTCACCACCAAGACGCTTCACCTGCCGGTCGGTGTTGGCCTTGCCCTCACGATTCCGAACCCGGTCTTCTCGATCAAGCCGTGGGTCGCGCCTCGTCTCGACCTCGTGCGCCGGACGATCGAATCGGACACCCCCGCCGAGACGCACACCGACTCCGACTTCGGGATCAGCGGGGGTATCGATTTGGGGTTCCTGAACGGTCTGACCATCCGCGCAATGTACGATCGGGTGTTCCGGGGTGAGGGCAATTCTCCATCGGTCCTGAGCTTCGGGCTTGGCTTTAAGGTGGGTACATGATGCGGACGCTCCGAACGCTGGCACTTCTCGCCGCGCTCGCGACCGCCGGCTGCACCCAGACATTCGACGCGACGAGTCTTGGTGTTCCGGCGACGATGGCGGCGCTCCCCGGCGATACGACCCAGGGCACCGCCTTCCGGACCACCGCGCACACCGTCCATGGTCTCTTCGGGCTGCTCCCGATCAGCCAGGCCAATCTGCGGAAGGCACTCTCCCGTCAGCTGGTCGGCGGCCAGGGGATCTCGAACCTGAAGATCAAAACGAAGAGTCGGTGGATGGATGTGCTGGTGACGGGCCTCACCCTCGGGCTGGTGGTGCCGAGGACGGTGATTTACGAGGGGAAAATCACGGGACGTTAACCCGCGCGCCCTGCATCAGGCGCTCCACGAGGCCGGCGCTCCGGGCAGCAGCCCCGAGACCGGCCTCGACCACTTCAAGGCCTCTCAGGCCGGCGGCGGCCGCGTGCGCCGAATTCCTGAGCAACGCCAGCCAGAGCGCGGCGAGCGGATTCGCTCCCGCGTGCGTCGCGCCGGCGTCGAGATCGAGCCAGTCGGGAAACTCCGAAGAGACCACGATCGCGGCCCGGCGGGCGAGCAGCACCCCAGCGTCCCGGTTGCCGGCCCACTTCGGCCCGAACAGCACCACCACGCCGCACGCCGCCGGCTCGACTACCGAGTGCAATCCCGCCGTTCCGAACCCGCCGCCGACGTATGCAATAGCTGCTCCTGCGTACAAACCCGCGAGCAGGCCGACTCGGTCCACGAGGAGGAAGGGGGATGGAGTACCCGGTTCTCCGAGCCTCGTCGGCGCCGGCAATTCGAGGGTCCGTGCCATGGCTTCGACCCGCGCCAGATGCTCTGCGGTCGGCTCGTGCGGCACCAGAATGAGACGCGCGTCGGGACGCGCCGCCCGCACCGCGCGAAATGCCGGGAGGAGGATATCCTCGTCCGCTTCCCAGGTGGAGCCGGCCACCATCGTGGGGGCTCCCTGCACGAGCGCAGCGTGCGCGCCCGCGCTTGCCCGGAGTCTGTCCATCACGCTGTCGTAGCGCGGATCGCCGGTGACCTCGATGTGGCTCGGCGCCGTGCCCAGGAGGACGAGTCGCTCGGCGTCCTCCCGGGAGACCGCACCGGCGGCGTCGACGACCTCATAACCCGGCCGGAGGGCGGCCCGCACCGGCCAGCGCAGACGTCCCGACACGGGGCTCACCGTCGCGGCGATGATCCCGATCGCCGTGCCTCGCGCGTGTGCCCGCGTGGCGAGCTCCGGCCAGAGATCGAGCTTGCTGAACACAATGGCGGTGGGCCGGAGGGCATCGAGTGCGGCTTCGACGTCTGCGCGACGATCCCAGGGGAGATAGTCAGCAATATCGGCGGGCTGCCGCTGTGAGAGGCTCTCGGCGGAGGGGCTGAAGTAGGTATAGGCGATCTGCCATTCGGGATGAGCGGCGCGGAGCGATTGGAGCACGACCTCCGCCTGATGCCCTTCGCCCACCGACGGTGCGTGCATCCAGAGGAGCGGCCGGGCAGGATCCCTGGAGACGGCGCTCCACTCCCGAAGGCGCCGCAGCACCCCGACGCGCCCGCGGAGTCCGTTTTCCGCTTTCTTGTCCCACCTCGCATACAGGGGAAGGAGCCCGCGGGCCAGTGCGACGGCGCACCGGTAGAAGAGCGGGGTGGCGGGCATAGCGAAATGTGGACGGCAGGACAGTCCGCGTCAAAGGGAGCGGGGTGCCATTAGTTTTTCCTGATGCCACCGGCGACTTCCTCCTACTGGTCCGCTTCCCGCGCGCCCCGCCACAGCCTGCTTTTCGCCCTTCCTCTCCTTGCGCTGTATGAAGGGCTCGCGTTCGCGCTCAGCGGCAGTGAGCTGGGCGAGGTGCGTAATGGAGCGGATGTGCTGCTCAAAAGCGTGTTCATCGCGCTGGGAGGGCGCTACGGCGTGACGGCGTTCAGCCTGGTGCTCGCCGGAATCGGAGGATTCCTGGTCTGGCGCGACCGGCGCACTTCGGGCCCGATCCGCCCCGGACTCTTTCCGGTGATGCTCGCCGAGTCGGTCGTGTATGCCCTGCTGCTGGGAGGAGTCGTGAGTGCGCTGACATCGCTGCTGCTCAGCGGTCGTCTCGTGCTGGTGGCGGGTCCCGCCGCCACGGCCGGGGGCAGCGCGGCGTTTGCCCTCCCCACCCAGCTCATGATCTCTCTCGGTGCGGGGATTTACGAGGAGCTGCTCTTCCGGGTGATTCTCGTTTCCGGCCTCGCGGCGGCAGCCCGGGTGCTGTTCGGGCTCTCGCCGATCCCGGCCGGCGTCTTCGCGGCGGTGCTGGGCGCGCTGATCTTTTCTCTCTTCCACTACATCGGGCCGTACGGCGACGTGTTTACCCTGTCCTCGTTCACCTTCCGCGCGATCGCCGGGCTCCTGTTCAGCGCGCTCTATCTGCTCAGGGGACTCGGCATCACCGCCTGGAGTCACGCGTTGTACGACGTCTTCCTCTCCGTGACGCGCTAGTCCCGTGCGACCGGCGATCTGGAACATTCCGGCCATGGCCTTCGTCATGAAGAGACGCCTGCTCGATTCCCCTCACTCCAGGATTCCTTCCCACCGATGACTCGTCGATTCTTCCGTGCGCTGGTGGCACTCGCCGGATTCTATCTCCTCCCCATCGCCCTGACCGGCCAGGGGCCGGACCCCTGGGCGCCGCTGCGCGCGCCGCGCACCCATACGCCTCAGCCGACCGAGGCTGCGATCGTCCCTGCCGACCTGATGACCCGGCTGTTTCTCTTCGCCGACGATTCGATGGGCGGACGGGCTCTCGATTCGCGAGGGAACGCGCTCGGCGCCGAGTACATCGCTCGCGAGCTGGCGCGCCTCGGGCTCGAGCCGGGCGGCGATGCGGGGAGCTTTCTCCAGACGGTGCCGCTGGTATACCGGGTGCTCGATACGAGCCGATTCGTTTCGGTGAATGGTGTGCCCCTCATGCCGTGGAGCGAGTACATCCCCCGCGATCAAGGACCCGGCGCGCGCTCCATCGACGGGGCTCCGTCGGTCTACGGGGGCACCTGGGGCGTGCCGGCCTCCCTGATTCCTGCTGAGGCGGCCGTCGGCAAACTGGTGGTCCTCTCGGTGTCCCCCGCGGGTTATGCGCAGGGCATTCCGGGGACCGCCGCGCGGGCCAGCGTGGCGGCGCGGTTCCCGGGAGCCGCGGGGGTCGCCGTGGCCGGCTTCGATCTCATCCCCAGGCAGATGCTCGTTTTCTATCGCGAATCGGGACCGGCGCCGCCGGCGGTCTCCGGGGACACGGTGCCAAGTTTTCTCTACATCTCACAAAAGACGGTGAGGGAGCTCCTCGGCGCCAATCCGGACAGCGTGGTCGCGGGTACCATCGGGCGCTCGTTTCAGGGAACCCCACTGTTCATCGAGCGTCCCCTGACTTACCCCGGCCGGAACGTGGTGGGGATGCTTCGCGGAAGCGACCCGGCGCTCCGCGGCGAGTACATCACCATCGGGGCGCACAACGATCATCTCGGTCTGACGGCGAGACCGCTGGCCCACGACTCCATGTACGTCCTCAATCACCTGTATCGCGTCGGCGGCGCCGACGACCCGCCCCCGCGCCCCACGGCGGCGCAGTTCGACACGATCAACACGCTGCTCGCGGAGATCCGCGCGAAAACGGCAGGACGCTCGGCCCGTCCCGATTCGGTGTACAACGGAGCCGACGACGACGGCTCCGGCAGCATGGGCCTCCTCGAGATCGCGGAGTACTTCGCCGCGGCGCGCGTGCGCCCCAAGCGCTCGTTGATCTTCATCTGGCATGTGGGAGAGGAAGAAGGGCTGTTCGGCTCCGAGTATTTCACCGATCATCCGCCGGTGCCGCGCGACTCGGTCGTCGCCGAGCTCAACATCGATATGATCGGCCGGGGCGGCGCCGGCGACGTCACCGGCCTTCGAATGGACCGAAGCCGGATCCGCGGAGGGCCCGATTACCTGCAGCTCATCGGGTCGCGGCGGCTTTCGACCGAGCTGGGAAATGTCGCCGAAGAGGTCAATCTCGCGAGCGGCCGTCCACTCCAGTTCGACTATTCAATGGACGCCAACGGCCATCCGCAGAACATTTACTGCCGGAGCGACCATTGGAGCTATGCGCGCTACGGCATTCCCATCGTGTTCCTGAGCACGGGCGGGCACGCCGATTACCACCAGGTGACCGACGAGCCGCAGTACATCGACTACGACCGGCTGGCCCGGGTCACGAGCTTCGTGGCCTCCCTCGCATCGCGTCTGGGAAACCTGGACCACCGGGTTGCGGTCGATCAGCCGGTCGTGGGTCCGAATGGGGAGTGTCGGCAGTAGGATGGCGGAAAGGCGCAACGGCGGAACGACGCAAAGTGGACAACGTTGCGCCTTAGCGCCGTAGCGCCTTGTCGACTTCCTCACCCGCTGCAAGCAATCTGTCCACGGTCAGCCCGATCTCTCCCGCGGCAGCGAGGTCGGCGGTGATGCGGTCGACGCTTCCGGCGCCCGCGCGCAGGCGTAGCAGGTCGAGGCGGATGGTCTCGAGCGCGGCGACCGATTCGCTGAGTCGGCCGCGGGCGAGATCGCGCGTCGCCGTCAGATCGGCGATCAACTCGGCACGATGGGCGGCGGCGGGTCCGCCCGGCACCGCCTGTCCGACCTCGGCCAGCGACTGTTCCAGCTCCTCGATTCTGGCCCGAACCGCGCGGGCCTGCTGCTCGAGACGCTTCAGCACCTCGGGCAAACCCGGCAGGGCGGTCTGCATTGCCTTGGGCAACTCGGCGTAGAGATCCTCCGCCGCAAACGCGAGCGCGAGCTCGGTGGGGCGGTGGGTTGCGCCTCCCGAGCCGGCGCGCGGCCCGAGCCCGGCGCTGGCCATCTTGAAGATCCAGCGGCCGAAGCGGCTCCCCCAATACTTGACCCGACGCTCTCCCAGGACATCGCGACGGCGCTGCCCGATCACGAGACCAAGCACCCAGAGGACGAGCCCGCCCATCACCAGCGTCGGTATCACCGGTGACGTGACGATGCGCGCCAATCCGACCGCGACCGCGAGGATGCTCGTGCCCGCCACGAGAATGCCGGCCCGTCCGAGCAGGCGCAACGGCCGTTCGTAGCGGGAGGGCTCCCGCCCGACGGTAAAGGCGAGCTCCTCCTTTTTCTGTTCCATGTCGGCGCGCGCGCCGGCCAGGACGTCCTCGACGTCATAACCCGCTCGCGCCAGGCGGCGAATCCGATTGACATGAGCGAGGAAGGGGATGCCGGCGAAGGCCACCGCGAGGAACAGCAGGTAGATTCCGACGCCGAGGCCGACCGTCGTCGCGCCAAGCAGCCTGCCGAGCCCGATGCCCAGCATCGGCATGACCCACGAGGCCACCATCACGTAAATGCACCCGCTCGCCCGGATCTCCAGACTGTCCTTGACGAAGGCCCGGACCGGGGCGGGAATCTCCCGCCGGGCTTCGAGCGCGACCGAAAGCGCATCGGCAAATCCCTTGGCGTCCTCGAAGCGCGCCTCGGGCGCCTTCTCGAGGCACCGCGTCACCGCCTGGGTCAGCGCGCGCGGCGCGCCCGGCGCGAGGGGGCCGAGCGGCGGAAGCGGGGCGGTGGCGTGCTGGATCAGCAGCGCGGGAATTGTCGTGGACTCGAAGGGAAGCCGGCCGGAGAGGGCGTAGAAGCCGACGATGCCGAGCGAATAGAGGTCGGTGCGCCCGTCGAGCGCCCCACCGGTGGCTTGTTCGGGGCTCATGTATTCCGGCGTTCCGATCAGCTCGCCGCCGGCGGTGAGCCCGGTCGTTTCCAGTCGCCGCGCGATCCCGAAATCGGTGAGTACCGCCCGGCCGGTCGCCCGCTCCAGGATGATGTTGTCCGGCTTGAGATCCCGGTGAATCACCCCCTGCGCGTGCGCGTACGCGAGGGCCCAGGCAATCTCCCGGAGAATCCGTGCGGTCTCCTGTGCGGAGAGCGGGCCCTGGGTGCGCACCCGCTCGCCCAGCGTCTCCCCGTCGATGAAGGCCATGACGAAAAAGACGAAGCGGCCCGCCTCGTCGACCGTGTGGATCGGTACGATGTTCGGCTGGGAGAGCTGGGCCGCGGTCCGCGCCTCCCTGAGGAAGCGCTCGCGCAGCTCGGGCTGCGCCGCGAGCGCCGGGGGAAGCAGCTTGATTGCCACCGAGCGGTCGAGCGAGACTTCGCGGGCGAGATACACAACGCCCATCCCGCCACGGCCCAGCTCGCGCTCGAGCGAATACCGGCCGACGACCGCGGTCTGAAAATCGAGGAAGAGCGGATCGACGCTTATGGCTTCCTCGACTTGACGCGAATCACGGAGTCGAGGATCGGGCGCCACACTTCCGGTGGATAGGCGCCCGCGAGCAGGCCCCCTTCGATGTAGAACGTCGGTGTGCTGCCGGCGCCGGCTTTCACCGCTCCCTCGGAATCGCTCCGGACCAGCGCGCGAGTCTCCGCCTTCTCGAGGCATGGCGCGATGCGCGCCCGGGGGATCTTGAGCGAATCCGCAAGCGACAGGAGGAACGCCGCGGGATTCTTGAGCGGCGCCCAGACCTCCTGCCGGCGGTAGAGGAGGTCATGCGCGGGCCAGAACTTGTCTTCGCGCGCGGCGCACATGGCGAATTCGGCGGCGGGAACGGCATTCGGGTGGAGCGAGACCAGCGGAAGATTGATGAAGATCCAGCGGACCTTTCCGGTGGCGATGTACTCCTTCTCCAGCGAAGGGAAATACTGTTCGGTAAACCGCTTGCAGAAGGGACACTGGAAGTCCGACATCTCATACACCGTCACCGGTGCCGAGACGGATCCCTTGCTGCGCGTGGCGTGCGGATCCGGCTGCGCGGTGGCCGCTCCGGCCGTGGCGAGCAGGAGCGCGAGGAGCAACAGGCGCGTACGTCGCATTCGTCAGTACCTCGGAAGATGGCGGCCGGTGGCCGGCGTCAGGCGGACGGTGTCGGAGTCCGCCCGGACGTTCCAGTACCACTCGTAATTCGGATCCTGCGGATCGGGCGAGCGAGCGGTGATCCACCACGGGCCCTTTGCAACGAACAGGCTCGCCCAGCCGGCGGCGTCGGTAGTGTCCGCGCTCAGTGTCCGCATTCTGCTCCGGGCGAGACTGCGCGCCGCGGTGTCGTACCCTTCGAAGGTGCTAAGTTGCCACTGCCGTGCGTCGACCCGCAGCCGCTCGATCCTCGGCCAGAGGGTATCGCGGGCGGCGCTCAGCTCGGCACGAGCGCGCTCGAGCGCGGGGGCCAGGCGTCGCAGCGAATCATCGAGCCGGGCGAGGCGCGCCTCGAGCTCCGTGGCTGCCGGGGTGGACGCGGCCGTGCGCTGCGCCGCCGCGACGGAATCTCGCGTGCGGTTCAGGCGCTCGATATTCCACGCGGCGCGGCTGAACGCCAGAAAGGGATCGTGGAACGCCTGAAACAGGCTGTCGAGAGTCTCCGTATGGGGGCGCCCGGTGGACACTCGGCCCTCCATCGCGGCGATGAGGCTGTCGCGATCGTAGGGGATCGCCGCCACGACGACGCCAGTGATGGGCGTGGCGGCGCCGGCGAGATCCGGCACGAGGACCTGCACCGTGACCGTTCGGCCGTTGGTGCAGGCCAGTGCGAACACGAGGAGCGTGAGTGGAACGACCGGTGACATTCGTCAAAACTATCCTGCTCGCGATGGCGCTCCAAGGCGCGGCGATGTCGCTTGCGGCGCAGCGCACCGGCGTCGAGCAGCTCTTTCCCGCCCGGCCGACCGGGCACGTCACCGACGTGGCCGGCGCGCTCGACCCCGCGGCGGGCGCGCGGCTCGAAACACTTGGCGCGCGATTGAAGAATGCGACCGGCGCCGAGCTGGCGATCGTCGTCCTTCCCACGATCGGCGACCGCGCCGCGGTGGACGTCGCGGTGGCGATCGGTCGGGCGTGGGGTGTCGGCGATGACGCGGCAATCGGCGATGAGCGGCGCAACGCCGGGCTCGTCGTTCTGCTGGTGCCGCGGCGGGAGGGCGACCCCAACTCGGGGCAGATCTTCATCGCGACGGGCCAGGGGCTCGAAGGCATCGTCACCGATCTGCAGGCGGGCCGCGCCCGCGACCTCATGCGGCCGTATTTCTCCCGTGGCGAATATGCCGCCGGCCTCGAGGTGGGGGTTGGAGCGCTCGCGGCGCTGATCGCCAGGGGAATGGGGGTCAGCGATTCCGCGCTCGCCGCCGGCGACCGACTGGGCGATGCCGGCGCATCGAATCCGGATCTCGGCCGGATGCTCCGGACCATCGGCTTCATCATCCTCGTCATCGTGATTCTGTTCGCTCAAGCATCGACCAAACGCGGCCGGCGCCGGCGCCGGGGAGGCTGGTGGGGCGGCGGCTTCGGTGGGGGCTTTGGAGGCGGATTCGGTGGCGGTGGGTTCGGCGGCTTCGGTGGCGGCGGTGGTGGTGGCGGTTTCGGTGGCTTCGGCGGGGGCGGCGGCTTCAGCGGCGGCGGCGCCGGGGGGAGGTTCTGATGGATGACGCGGTCGGCGGGATCGTGACACCGGTGCTGGAGGCGATCGACGGCGTGCTGGGAGGGAGCTATTCGGCGGTGGTGTACGGCTCCGCGGCGCGCGGCGAATTCCGCGACGGCGTGTCCGACGTCAATCTGCTCCTTGTCTGCGAGGAGCTCGCCCCGCCGACGCTGCGGCGCTTGAGCTCGGCGCTCGCCGGCTTGCGGGGACAACGGCAGCCTCCGCCACTCCTGATCGAGCGGGGTGAGTGGGCCAGCGCATCCGATGTCTTTCCCATCGAAGTGACCGACATGCAGATCGCCCATCGTTTAATGCGCGGTCCGGATCCACTCGCGGGCCGGGTGGTCGATCCCGCCGATCTCCGTCGCGCGCTCGAGGCGGAATTCCGTGCCAAGCTGCTTCGCCTGAGGCAGGCCTACGCGCTGGCAGCCGGCGATCCGAAGCTGCTCGGCGCCGTCGCGTCGGGCACCGTCGCTTCGGTGGCCGCACTCTTCCGGGTGTCGCTGGCGCTCTTCGGCCGAGATGCGGCGGTCGCCACGCCCGCCGCGCTGGCCGCCGCGGGAGAGGCGATGTCCATTCCCACCGAGCCGATCGTGGCGCTGTGGACTCGCCGGGTGTTCCAGGGGCCTCCGTGCACTGCGGAGCTGTTCGAAGGATATCTTGCGGCGGTCGCTGCCGCCGTCCGCGTCATCGACACATTCTCTCGAGGAGGAAACTGATGTCCACGCTCCGGCGCTCGCTCCCGATGCTCGCGGCGGCGGCCCTCATCGCCACGGGGTGCGGGTACAACACGATTCAAACCAAGGACGAGGCCGTCAACAGCGCCGGGTCCCAGATCAAGACCCAGCTGCAGCGCCGCGCCGATCTGATTCCGAATCTGGTGGAAACGGTGAAGGGGGTCGCGAAGCAGGAGAGCACGATCTACATCGGCGTCACCGAGGCGCGGAGCCGGCTCAACAGCGCGGTCCAGGGTGGTAACCTGCAGGAGATGGGCGCCGCCAACGCCGCACTCTCCTCCCAGCTGCAGCGGCTGCTGGTCACGGTGGAGGCCTATCCCGAGCTCAAGTCGAATCAGAACTATCTGCAGCTGCAGGATCAGCTCGAGGGGACCGAGAACCGGATCGCCGTCGCCCGGCAGGACTACAACAAGGCGGTGGAAGACTTCAACGCGTATATCCGGCGCTTTCCCTACAATCTGACGGCCAAGATCTTCGGTCTCGGAAAGCCGAGAGAATACTTCGAGCTGACAGCGCCGGAGGCTGCGGAGGCGCCGAAGGTCAAATTCTAGGGGAGGGATCAGGAATCAGGTCAGCGGTCAGAAAAATCGATGGGGCCCGGCGATCAAAGCGCCGGGCCCCATTGGTATCTCCCCTGATCTCTGACCCCTGACCTCTGACCCCTGACCTCTGACCCCTAGTCGGTCACCACCGATGGAAGAATGTATCTCCGCGGATCCACCGGCCGCCCGTTGACATGGACCTCGTAGTGAAGATGCGGACCGGTGGAGAGGCCGCTGTTGCCGACCAGCGCGATCCGGTCGCCCCGGTCAACCCGCGCTCCGACCCGGATCAGAATGCGCGAGGCGTGCGCGAACTTCGTCACGATGCCATAGCCATGGTCGATGGTGACGGTGTTCCCGTATCCCGCCTCCCACCCGGCCTGGATGACGACGCCCTTCGCCGGCGCCTCGATCGGCGTGCCCATCGGCGCGGTCACGTCGAGTCCCTCGTGCGCGCGGGCCACGTGGAGAATCGGATGCGAACGCATCCGGCTGAACGCGCTGGTCAGCCAGCCGGTCGTCGGCATGATGGACGGGGTGGCGGCCAGACGCTCGACATGGTCGGCGAGACTGTCGCCCGCCTCCCGGAACGAATGCGCCAGCAGATTGGCGCGACGGATCAGGGCGTTCAGATCGACGCGGACCTGTCCGGCCCGGCCCAGCAGCGCGCTCTCCTCGGCCGTCGAGGCACCCGCGGGACGCGGCCCGCCGATGCCGGCCGCGTGCACCTCCGCGTCGATCGGCTCGAGATTGGCAAGAAGGCGAAGCTGGGTGTCGCGGGCTTCGAGGCTCACCACGGTATCGGCGAGGCTGGTGACGCGGCCGTGCAGGAGATTCAGCTCGTTGGCGAGCCGCGCGTTCTCCGCCTCGAGTCGCTCGGCGCGCGCGAGATTGAGCGAGCGGCGAACCGTGGCGTACCCGAGCAGCATCGCCAGCAGGGACGCGGCGACGGCGAGACTCCCTACCAGTTTGAGCGCAGTGTACGAGACCTCGAGGATTCTCGAGGCGCTCGAACCTTGCGGAACGACGATGATGGTCCAGCGACGCTTGGACATCCTGCCACCTGCGGAATGCTTTGATGACTGCGAAGGCGCCGGGACGTGAGGGCCGCCGGCGAGCGGTCAAGGCGCCGGCTCCAGGGAGCCGACGAGCATAGTATGCCCCTCGTTTCCCGGTCTGTCAAGCGCTGAAATATGCGTCTAAATATTTGTAATGTCGCAGGTTACGACACTAGAGCGGAGACGGCGCCGGCTTCGGGAAAAGCACCGGCGGCCGGATCGTGCGATCGCCCGCGATGGGAGGTTCCGGGAGAGCGGTCCAGTCACTCGCACCGGGAGCGCCGTTTCTGCCGAGGGCCTGCCAGAGGACCAGCGAGCGCTCGGGCATGAAGGGGGACGAAAGCACGGCGAGCCGGAAGAGGCACCTGGCGAGTGCCGCCAGCGCATCGTCGAGCTCCGCGTCGCGCGCTTCCTTGGCGAGCGTCCACGGCGCGGTTTGCACGATGAACTGATTTGCATCGCTGACCAGACTCCACGCCGCATCGCCCGCACCGCGGATATCGAAGCGATCCATCGCCGCCGCATACGCCGTGATGGCGCGCCCGCCGGCCTGGTCGAGCACCGTGGTCGGGGGGCGGCCGGGAACGACGCCTCCGCGATACTTGTCGAGCATGGCGAGCGAGCGGGAGGCGAGATTTCCGAGCCCGTCGGCGAGATCGGAGGTGTATCGCTCGTCGAACCGCTCCCAGGTGAAGTTGCCGTCGCTCTCCATTCCGACTTCGCGCAGGAGGAAATAGCGGAGCGCGTCCGCACCGTGCCGCTCCAGGGCGGTGTCGACGCTCACCGCCGTGCCGCTCGACTTCGAGACTTTGGCGCCATCCCACTGCACGTAGCCGTGCGCCCAGACCATGCGCGGGAGCGGCAGTTCCGCGGCGAGCAGCATCGCGGGCCACAAGCAGCAGTGCAGCCGGGTGATGCCCTTGCCGATGATGTGCACGTCCGCGGGCCAGAGCCGCTCCCAGCCCTCGCGGGGAAAGCCCGCCGCGGTGATGTAGTTGATGAGCGCGTCGAACCAGACGTAGACGGTGTGGTCCGGGTCGCCCGGAAAAGGGATGCCCCACGGAAAGCGCGACCGGGAGATCGACACGTCGTCGAGCCCACCCTCCAGCACCTTGAGGACTTCGTTGCGGCGGATCCCCGGCTCCACCCGGAAGGATCCCGAGTGAATGGCCTCGAGAATCCGGGGCCCGTACCGCGAGAGCCGGAAGAAATGGTTGGTTTCCTTCATCCGCACGAGCTCCCGCTCCGGGTGCTCGATGCAGCGGCCGTTGACCAGCTGCGATTCCTGCTTGAACTCCTCGCAACCGACGCAATAAAGTCCCTCGTACTCTCCCACGTAGAGGTCGTCGGGATGATGCTGCTGGATCCGGCGCAGGAATTCGGTGACCGAGGCATGGTGGCGCGGCTCCGTCGTGCGGATCCAGTCGTCCTGGGAACAGTGCAGCGCCCGCCAGGTGGATTCGAATCGCTCGCTGATGCGATCGACCCATTCGGAGGGCGGCATCCCCGCCTTCTCCGCGGCCAGCGCGACTTTCTGCCCGTGCTCGTCCATTCCCATGACGAAGTGCACCGCATCGCCCCGGAGCCGCCGGTAACGCACCAGGCAATCGGCGCCGACCTTCTCGAGTGTGTGACCGAGGTGAGGATCGCCGTTGGAATAGTCGATGGCGGTGGTGAGATAGAATTTCGGCATTCAGGACTCCGCGGGCGGCGGTCCGCCGTCGGGACGGGGCCCCTTTCGCTTGCGGCGTCGCCGCTTCCGTTTGCGCTGGACCTCGGCATCGTCCTCGCGAGGACGCGCCGCGTCGCCGGCGATCTCGTCGGAAACGTTTCGCTCCGGTCGCAATGCCGGAGCGGGCTCGGCAACCGCGGCGGTCTCGGCGGGAGTGCTCCGAGGCCCCTGGCCCCTCGCCACGATCTGTGCGCCCGATATCCCGCGCGCTTCGGGCGGCGGCTCACCCAGCCGCTCGAGCTCGTCGCGGAGCTCGATCAGGGTCACGATCCGTGGGCCGTGCTCCTCGCTCCGGAGAAAGACCCGCTCCCTGAAAATGTCCACCGCGACGACGCGCTCCGCGCCCCGGTCGGTACGCAGCGCCTTGCCTTCCTTGGGGAACCGCTTGCGTGAGGTGACGTAGAACTCATGCTCGTACTTGAGGCAGCACAACAGCCGGCCGCACCCGCCGGAGATCTGCGCCGGGTTGAGCGAAAGATGCTGGTCCTTGGCGAGGGCGAGACTGACCGGCGAAAGGGTCGTGAGCCAGGACGAGCAGCAGAATTCCTTGCCGCACCGTCCCACCCCGCCAAGCCGGGCCGCTTCGTCGCGGGCGCCGATTTGTCGGAGGTCGATCCGGGTGTGCAGCGCCGCGGCGAGGTCGCGGACCAGTTCCCGGAAATCGACCCGCTTGTCGGCGGTGAAGTACACCGTGAGCTTCTTGCGATCCCACTGCCACTCGGCATCGCTGACCTTCATATCGAGCTGCCGGCCTCGGACTTTCTCGAGCACCGTCCGCCGAGTGTCCTCCTCGCTCCGTCGCAGCTCGTTCGCGGTGCTGATGTCCTCCTGGGTCGCGCGCCGCACGATCGTCTGTTCGGGAATCTTGACCTCGCCGACCGCACAGCCGGTGCAGCTGCTGGCGCACTTCTTCGTCGCGGTTTCGCCGACAGCCGAAATGCGCCCCAGGTCGAGGCCGCGCTCCACCGGGACGATCACCGCTTCCTGCAGGTGAAGCGGCTCGGTGTCGTCAGACCAGAGGAAATAGTCCTTCCGGTTGCCCTTGAATCGGACTTCGACGGTGGTGGGCATCAGGCTTCGGTATACACCCCCATGCCGGCGTACTTCTCGGCGCGCCGGCGCACGAGCTTTTCGGGGCGGGTCTTCCGGAGCTCGGTGACGTGCCGGATGAGGCAATCCCGGAGTGCTTCACCGGCCGCGTCGGGGTCCTGATGGGCGCCGCCCAGCGGCTCGGGGATGATCTCGTCGATGACCTTGAACTGCAGGAGGTCGTTCGGCGTGAGACGGAGCGCTTCGGCGGCCCGCTCGCGCTGGCTCGCGTCCTTCCACAGGATCGCGGCGCAACCTTCGGGCGAGATGACGGAATACACCGAGTTCTCGAACATGAGGACGCGATCGGCGACACCGAGGGCAAGCGCGCCGCCGGAGCCGCCCTCGCCGATGACCACCGCGACGACCGGTGTCTGCAGCATCGCCATCTCCAGGATGCTCGTCGCGAGGGCCTCGGACTGGCCGCGCTCTTCGGCACCGAGACCGGGATACGCGCCGGGAGTGTCGATCAGCGTGATGACCGGCGCATGAAAGCGGGCGGCGAGCTGCATCAGGCGGAGCGCCTTGCGGTACCCCTCCGGATGGGGCATCCCGAAGTTCCTGCGGATGTTCTCCCGGGTATCGCGCCCCTTCTGGTGGCCGATGACCATGACGGTCGCGCCGGCCAGCCTGGCCCATCCACCGACGATTGCGAGGTCGTCCCGGTACAGGCGATCACCATGCATCTCCACGAAGTCGGTGAAAATCGAGCCGAGGTAATCGAGGGTGTACGGGCGACGGGGGTGGCGCGCCACGCTCACCCGCTGCATCGGCGTGAGGTTGCGATACAGCTCCTCGCGCAGCGATTCGAGCTTGGCCTGGAGCGTGGTGAGCTCCTCGGCCACGTCGATTTCGCGCTCGTCTCCCACGCGTTTGAGCTCGTCGATCTGCCGCTCCAGCTCCAGGAGCGGTTTCTCGAAGTCGAGCGTGTACGAGTTGGCCATCCGGTCACCCCACCTTGACGAAGCGGACTGCGTCGGCGCCGAGGAGATCCCGCAGAGCATGCACGACATCTTCCCCGGGTTCGACCCGGAGTCGACGTGCCCGAAGACGTGCGCCCTCGCCATTGCCGTCGGACCATTCAATATAGACCGGGGCTGGGCCCGGATGGCCGGCGCAGAGCGCCGCGGCCGAGCGAAGGACGTCGCTGGTCGGGGCTCCGGTGGCACTCCAGCGGAGCACGATCCCGACCGCCCCGGAGCGGCGCAGCCCGGCCAGCGGCCGCGCAGTCTCCACTACGAACGGGGCCCGGTCCTCTCCCCGGTCCCGGGCGCTGTAGCCTCCCGTCAGAAGGACCGCCGCATCCTCGACCAGGATCTGATTGAGGCGGGCCCAGCTCTCCGGGAACACGATGGCTTCCGCGGTGCCGTGAAAATCCTCGAGAATGACGCGGGCGTATTCCTTCCCGGTCTTCTTCGAGAGTTGTCGCTTCACGGCGGTGACCACGACGGCCACGGTGATCTGATGCTCGGTCCACTCGTGCAGCGTGGCGGTCGTTCTGCTGCCGAAGAGCTCCACCTCGGTCCGGAAGGGCTCGAGGGGATGTCCCGAGATGAAGAAGCCGATGACTTCCTTCTCTCGCGTCAGGCGCTCCGCTTCCGGCCAGTCCGGGACGTCAGGGAGCGCCGGAGGCCGATGCGGCACGGCCGAGGACTCGCCGAACAGCGACGCCTGGCCCGCGTCCCGCTCCTGTTGTTTGAGCTGTGCCTCGCCCAGCACCGCGTCCAGACCCGCCATCAGCTGGCTGCGGTATCCTCCGAGAGAATCGCAGGCGCCGGCGGAGACGAGGGACTCGAGGACCCGCTTATTGCAGAGCCGGAAATCGATGCGGTCCACGAGGGCGGCCAGGTCGGTGAACGAGCCGCTCGAGCGTCCGGCAATGATCGACTCGATCGCACCCCTGCCCACGTTCCGCACCGCGCCGAGGCCGAAGCGGATCCGCCGGTCGCTGACCACGGTGAACTTGAAGCCCGATTCGTTGACATCGGGCGGCAGAACCTCGAGTCCGAGCTCCCGGGCCTCGTTGATGTACTGGACCACCTTGTCGGTGCTGCCGATTTCCGAGGAGAGAAGCGCCGCCATGAACTCGGCGGGGTAGTACGTTTTGAGCCACGCCGTCTGGTAGGAGAGGACGGAGTAGGCCACCGAGTGCGACTTGTTGAATCCGTACCGGCCGAAGGTCTCGATCTGCGCGGCGATGTCGCTCGCCAGCTTTTTCGGATGACCCTTGGCGATCGCGCGCTCCACGAACTTCCCCAGCTCCTTCCGGATCAGCTCCGAGTCCTTCTTCCCTACGGCCTTCCGGAGGACGTCCGCCTCGGCCAGCGAGAAGCCCGCCAGCACATTGGCGATGCGCATCACCTGTTCCTGGTAGGTGATGACCCCATAGGTGGGCTCGAGAATCTCCTTGAGCGAGTCGTGCGGATAGCTCACCGCTTCCAGTCCGAGCTTCCGCCGGATGAAGACGGTGTGCATCCCCGCATCGAGGGGACCGGGGCGGAGCAGGGCGTTGGAGGCGACGAGATCATCGAACCGGTCGCACTTCATCTGCCGCAGCGTTTCGGTCGCCAGCGCCGACTCGAACTGGAAGATGCCGGCGGTACGGCCCTGACGGAGCAGCTCGTACACTCTCGGATCGTCGAGCGTGAGGGCGGCAACGTCGGGCGCCGTACCGGTGCGCCGGGCGATCATTTCGGTCGCGTCGTGAATGACGGTCAGCGTCTTCAGCCCGAGCAGGTCCATCTTGAGCATACCGACCTGCTCGAGCGCCCCCATCTCGTACTGCGTGATGATCGCGGTCTCGCCCTCCGCGGCCCCGGTGCCCCGATTCGGCGCGGTGCAGACGGGCACGTACTCGGAGAGCGGGCCAGGCGCGATGACGACGCCGGCGGCGTGCACCGACGCATGACGCGAGATGCCCTCGATCCGGCCGCTCAGGTCGACCATGCGCTGGTAGACCGGCGCGGTCTTCACCAGGTCGCGGAGCTCGTCGACCTTCTTCATCGCCTCGGGGATCGTGAGGCTGTAGGCCGGCCCGGAGGGGATCAGCTTGGTGATGCGGTCGGCTTCTCCGGGGGGAATCTTGAGGACGCGGGCGACGTCCTTGACCGCGGCGCGGGCTTTCATCGTGCCGAAGGTGATGATCTGGCCCACGCTATCCCGGCCGTAGCGCTCGCGCACATACTCGATGACCTCGCCGCGGCGCTCGAAACAGAAGTCCACGTCGATGTCGGGCATCGAGACGCGCTCCGGATTCAGGAAGCGCTCGAACAGCAGGTCGAAACGGAGCGGATCGACGTCGGTGATCCGGAGGGCATACGCCACGAGGGATCCGGCGGCGGAGCCGCGGCCCGGTCCCACCGGAATGCCGCGGTCGCGCGCGGCACGGATGAAGTCTTCGACGATCAGAAAGTACCCTGCGTAGCCGGCCCGGGTGATCACCCCGAGCTCGTACTCCAGACGTTCCTCGACGGGGGCCGGAAGCGGATCGCCATAACGCGCTCGCGCTCCGGCGGACGCCAGATCACGCAGCAGCGAATTCTCGTCGCTGTACGCGGGAGGCAGCGGAAAACTCGGGAGGTAATAGCGCTTCTCGAAATCGAACTCGCAGAGCGCCGCGACCCGCGCGGTGTTGTCGATCGCCTCGGGGTGATCCGGGAACAGGGCACGCATCTCGGCTTCGCTCTTCACGTAGGACTCCTGTCCCGTGAAGCGGAACCGCTTGGGATCGTCGAGGTCGGCTCCGGTCCCGATGGCCAGCAGCACGTCGTGTGCTTCGGCGTCCTCCCGCCGGAGGTAATGCGCGTCGTTGGTCGCGACGACGCCGATGCCCAGCTCGGCGCCCAGCCGAAGCATCCCCTCCGTCACCAGCTTTTCTTCGCCGATGCCGTGATCCTGGATCTCCAGCCAGAAGCCGTCCTTCCCGTAGAGCGAGGCAAACCACTCGGCGGAAGCGCGGGCCTGCTCGTAGCGGCCGGCGCGCAGGGCGTGCGCGACTTCGCCGGAGAGGCAGGCCGCGAGGCAGATGATGCCTTCCGAGTACTGCTCCAGCGCGGCTTTGTCGACCCTGGGCCTGCGGTAG
>Ga0070704_100000055_pt1 | contig 37550 bp, 44 predicted proteins | sample KBSK5252metaG_FD_65467 | JGI IMG/M metagenome (GOLD analysis project Ga0070704, IMG submission 65467) | Corn, switchgrass and miscanthus rhizosphere microbial communities from Kellogg Biological Station, Michigan, USA - KBS K5-25-2 metaG | ecosystem: Host-associated > Plants > Roots >...
AAGCAGACATTGATGATGCAGACCTCAATGTCTGCAAATGACCCGAAGCGGACAACGATGTTGAACATCAGCGAAATGCGCCGTAGGTTTAGCGTAAGACGGGCCGGCACTCCGGTGTTGGAGCGCCAAATGAAACGATCCCTCGCTTGGTCGTCGCTGATCGGTGCCGTGTTGTATGCGGTCAGCACCTGGCTCTCTGCCGACGGGGTTCTGGTGCTTGGCACTGCGCTGGCTGCTGAGCGTGCGTCACTTTCAGGTGACGAGCTCCGCAAAACAGTGAGCGGCAAGACCGTCTATCTTAAAATTTCCGGATTCGAGCTTCCCATCCGCTATTCCCCGGGTGGCAGCATGTCGGGCAGGATGGGTGCGGTGGCAGCAACTCTTGCACGCGGCAACGGCGCATCCGACCGCGGCAAATGGTGGGTCTCGGGCAGTCAACTCTGCCAGCAATGGACGAGCTGGATGGAGGGGAAGTCCTATTGCTACACGCTCACCCGCCGGGGCCATAGCGTGAGCTGGGTGCGCAATGACGGGCGCTCTGGCAGCGCGCGGATCGACTGAAGGCTTCACGTTGGATTGGCGCCATGAGCAAGCTCGCGCCAGCAGCTACCGAAGACAAGTTGGCACGACGCTATATCCTGAATACCTAGGCTTCGGCTTCCAACGCTCGACGGAAGGCGGCTGCTTCGCAAATCGACGCATCATGATCGCGTATCGCGTTGCCGAGATCAGATCGTCTCGCTCTTTGACGATGAGCCCGTCCTCGCGCCGGTAGTATCGGAACTCCTCCAGCCACTGTTCTTGCCCACGGAACACCTTCAAGCGACCCGTCTGCATGCGCTCAAGCATCTCGGTGATGCCGCCTCGATGCCTATACCGCCAGCAGCATGAGTGGCGTGCTCGTCAAGCATCTTGAGGCCGTGCGTCTTGTATTGCTTCGCCAACTCGTTGCCCGATCCTTTGTCGTGCTGCAAGCCGTCATGTGGCCATGCACACGGTATCCAGTCGCCCCAAGGCTTGACGGCCGCGACGTGGATCGGAGGTGTTGCCTTCGCCTCGCGATAGGACGCCACGACGTAAAACACGTCGTTGTCCTTGTCCCAGGCGTTGCGCGTTGCAGCGAATGGATGCTCCCACCCGAAGTCGATGCCAATGATCTGGTGCCAGTGTTTTGGGATCGGGATCGGCTCACACAAGATCGCATCTTCTGCGATTGGAAACACGCGACCAGAGCCGAGGGAGGGGATACCCTTGGTGCGCGCTTCACGTTCATGCTCGGGGTAGCTATCGATGATCGCCTGACGCTGCTCCGGCGTGTAGTGCTCGGCGTCGTCGATCTCCATGCGTGTGATGTGCTTGGTCACGATCCCCCTTTACTTCCGATAATTACGCTTACCGGTAGTGAAATTCCCTAGTTCAGCCCAGACGATCCCCTCGGTTGCATTCGTGCGCGTCAGTCCCTCGAAGTAGATGTCTTGCGGAGGTTCCTCATCGAACCAGATGAAATCTAGTGTCTCCGATTGCCACTTTGTCCGCCCCTGCTCATAAGCCTTAAAGCCGAGCACCGACTTCCCGCCCGACACATGATTGACGATTACATTGTCGAGAGCGTCTGGCACACCCTGCCGTCTTCCCCAGCCCACTAGATCGTCACCAGGGATCAAGCCCGTGCCCCACTGCGCCTCGTCCTTCGGCTCGCCGACTAAGAGGCGCTGCACGCCGTCCCGCGTTCCATCCCAGGTCTCCGACCCCGCCCAGGCTCTGACATGCCGATCCCAGCGCCTCCCAAACCACCAATCGGGGTAGCGACCTGTCAGATGGAATGCGGCCTCTGCAGCTCCGCTGTAGGTCTTGCCACATTGGTTCGCGGCCATAAGAAGTCGCTCGCGGTGTGTCGCGCCTGCTTCATGGAAATCCGCCTGCTTCCCGTAGGGGACGTAACGAAGAAGTTTAGTGCGGCTCAGACGCCGTTCGCTCTCCCCCTGCAATCGCGACAGCAGAGCCGGAAGCGATGAGGGACTGAACGGCGACGATGAGGTCTGACAGCTCTGCATCGGTCAACTCCCGCGCCTTCCGTCGAGGCTGCTGGCGCACCTGCGCAGATGGCACAGGATCGACGCTGAGCTGGGCGTCCGCTTCGTCTGTCATTACCAGGGCAGCAAGGTCCGCAAGCTGCGCCGGTCGTGGGACACCGCGAGGAGAGCAGCAGGGCTCGGCGAGGACGTGATCCCGCACGCGCTTCGTCACACAGCGGCGACGTGGCTCATGCAGCGGTGGTGCGACATGTGGGAGGCTGCAGGCTATCTTGGCATGACGGTTGAGACGCTCGAAGAGGTCTACGGTCATCACCACCCCGACCACCAGAAGGGCATCGAGAACGCCTTGAGCCGGTCACAAGCAGTCACAAGAAATGCGCGAACACAAATCGAACTCACGGGCACCAGACGCGACGGACGTCGTTGAAAATCAACAGGCGTGAGGGGTTCCGACTTCTTCGGGAGCAGGGGGTCGGGAGTTCGAATCTCCCCACTCCGACCAATCTCGCGAAATCTGGCTTAAGCGCCACCGGGGTCAACCCCTTGCGACAGGACATATTTTGCGCAAAAAGCGATGGGAGAGTTAACGCTGCTAAAAGGCGGCACTGCAACTGCCCGCGCGCTCCGTTAGAATAAGGCTAAAGTTCCCGGGAAGGCCATCAAGTAAGCCAAGACCATGTCGGCGGAGCTTGCCTTCAATCGCAGTGTTGACGTCGATTATGGCGTGTCCCAGGAGGTTGCGCCTGGCATCCGCCGCATCGTGGCCAACAATCCCGGCCCTTACACCTTCCTCGGCACCAATACTTACATTGTCGGCAACGGACAGGTGGCCGTCATCGATCCGGGACCGGCCGACGAGCGTCATCTGAAGGCGATCGCTGCCGCGACCAAGGGCGAGCGTCTCGTCCACATTCTCATTACCCACAGCCATCACGATCATTGCGACGGTGCTCGCCCTTTGCAGGCGCTTCTCGGCGGAGAGATCAGTGCCTTCGGGCCGACCGGCACGCCACGCGGCGCAGGCGCGCCAGGTCTCGGCGACAGCTTCGTGGATCCGGCCTTCGTGCCAGACCGCAGACTTGGCGATGGCGATACCATCAAGGCCAAAGGCTTCGTCCTCGATGTGCTGCACATGCCGGGACATTCGCTGGACCATCTCTGTTTTGCCCTGGTCGGCAAACGACTGATGTTCACCGGCGATCACGTCATGGGATGGAACACGACCGTGATCGCGCCGCCAGAGGGCAACATGGCGAAATTCCTCGCCTCGCTCGAAAGGCTGATGCAGCGCCACGACAAGATGTTTCTGCCCGGCCACGGCGGCCGCATCCAGACGCCGCAGCGCGTGGTCAAGGCCTATATCATGCACCGGAAATGGCGGGAGCAGACGATCCTTGCCTGCCTTGAAGACGGCGTGAACACCATCCCCCGCATTGTTAGCAGGCTGTACGGCACCCTCGATGCCGAGCTGAAAGAGGCTGCCGCGCTCTCAGTGCTCGCTCATCTCGAGCATCTCATCAATCGGGAGCTGGTTTCGGCGGAAGGCCGTGCTGGCTTGTCTAGCGCTTTTTATCTGCGCCCTTCTTGAGGCGCTTCTTGCCGGCCGCCTTGGCATTGGCCGCATCTTCCTTTTCCTTCGGCTCGGCCTGCTCGAGCACCGTCTTCTCGCCCTTCTCGAGCGCCGCACTTACTTCGGCAAACAGCTTGCGAATGCGCGAGGCGTTCCGTCCGAGGTCGTGCAGGCCGTAGCGGGAGACCGAGCGGACGTCGATCTGCGCGTGCGCGTCGTCGCCCTTGATCTGCACCACCACGTCGTCGGTGAAGCCCATGATGAGGGTGCGGTCGGTCGCCTCGATGCGTCCGACGCCAGTCTCGCCTGGAGCCTCGCTGACCACGATGTTCCAGCCGAGGCGCTCGACCGCCTCGTGCACGAGGCTGAACACCTCCGGCGCCGAGCGCTCGAGCACCATCGGCTCGATATCGGGATAGGCTTCCGCCTGCTCCTCGATCGCGGTCTCGTCTGGGCCCTTGATGGAATTGGCGTCGGGGGGCCGCAGGCTCACCAATGTTTTGAACTCGAGCGGCTCGTCGGGCGAGGTTTCGATGTCGGTGAGCGGTGGGAGCTTGACAACATGCGAGAGGTAATAAAGCGGCACGGCGAGACCGACCACGGCAACGAAGATCGCGGCAAAGGCCTGCGCAGCGCCGGCCTGCCCTCCGAACCAGATGCGCACCAGCGAGAAAACGGCAATGGCGATGGCCGCGAGCAGGCCGACCACGGATACGGCAAGCAGGTTCATAGCCGCCGGCGTGCCCAGCGAGGCGAAGCGGTGCAAGAGCACGGTCAGGATCATGAGCTGCACGAAGAACAGCGCAAAGCGGCGAGCCCAGGTCGCCTCATGGGCTTCTTTCACGGCGAAGCGCGCCGTCGAATAGCGTGCGGTCGAAAAGCTCACGTCTCGGCTTTCAGCCTTATGACTTAGCCCGGGAAACAGGGTGGCTATTTACTTATAGCTGTTATATCCAAGGCGTGGCAGGTTTGTGGTGCTTTCCCCCTGTCCCTACGGGTAGAGGCGCGTCTTGGTCCACGGTTTTCCCGGCGACGCCCGCCTGAAAAGGATCCGGTCATGCAGCCGGAAGGCCCCGCTCTTCCAGAACTCCATTTCGAGCGGCACCACGCGGTAGCCACGCCAATAGGCTGGGCGAGGCACCTCGCCTGTGCCGAATTGTTTGGTGAGACGCGCGACCTCCTCTTCGAGCGCGGCGCGACTCGCCAGCGGCCTCGACTGGGTCGAGGCGCAGGCGCCGATGCGGCTTTCGCGGTGCCTGGTCGCGAAATAGGCGTCAGCCTCCGCTGCGGTGGCGGACTGGACGAGCCCTCTGATGCGAATCTGCCATCCTAGGCTCTTCCAATAGAAGAGCAAAGCGGCCTTCGGATTTCCGGCGAGCTCCACACCCTTGGTGCTGTCGCAATTCGTGTAGAAAACGAAGCCGCGCTCATCGGCGCCTTTGAGAAGAATCATCCGAACGTTCGGCAGCCCATCGGCATCCACCGTCGCCACGGCCATGGCCTCTGGATCTGCCGGCTCGGACGCCTCGGCTTCAGCTAGCCACTCCTTGAAGAGCGCAAGCGGCTCCACTGCTTCGGTGAAGTTCTTGGCTTCAACGGTTCGTACTGTCGGCTGCTTGTCCATCGCGTTAACGCTCTGTTTAGATGGCGGCGTCCCGTCCCGGCACGCGCGTTTACGTTTTCCTCACCCTGTTAGGGCACCATCTCTCCCGTTGATAGACGTCGCGGGTTGGTAATGCGAGTCCCGCGCCGAGTTTGGGGGACGATTGGTTATGCGTACGTTCCGTTTGAAGGCTCCTATCATCGTTGGGGCGGGCGCTCTCCTGTTTTTAGTAATTGCGCCTGCCCCTCCCCCTCTCAAAGCCGACGACTGGACAGTGGTCGTCACGCGCGAGGCGTCCGAACCCACGCCTGAATTCGCCGAGCTTAAAACAAAGCTCGACGGCAGCGACCGGCAAGCCGCAGCGCAAGCCCTGCAATTCGCCATGAACGAGCTCGGCGACGGTGTAACCTTGGTGTGGCGCCGCCCGGAGCATGCATTGGAGGGCCGGGTCAAGCCAGTCTCCGCCTTCCGCGACGATCATGGCAGGCTGTGCCGACACCTCGTCTATTCGCTTTCACTTGGCGGCTACAGCCGCGAAATCGAGGGTGTCGCCTGCCGCGAGCTCGACGGCTCCTGGTCGCTCGCGGGCTGATCCACCCGGATATCCAGCCTTCTCGGCAAAAAACCTTCCCGACCCTCGCGGCCCCGCTCTATAAAGCCCGGGCATCACGGCAGAGATAGGTCGATGGCCGAGACCGGCAAATTGATGGCGGGAAAGCGCGGCGTCGTGTTCGGCGTCGCCAACAACCGCTCGATTGCGTGGGGCATCACCAAGGCCGTCACCGACCAGGGCGCGGAGGTGGCGCTTACCTATCAGGGCGAGGCTATAAGGAAGCGGGTCGAGCCGCTCGCCAAGGAGATCGGCTCGAAGCTCGTGCTTCCCTGCGACGTCACCGATGAGCCCTCGGTCGAGGGCGTGTTCGCCACGCTCGCTAAGGAATGGGGCTCTATCGATTTCCTTGTCCATGCCGTCGCCTTCTCCGACAAGGAGCAGCTCGACGGACGCTATGTCGACACCACGCAGGACAACTTCACCCAGACGCTGCTGGTCTCCTGCTACTCCTTCACCGCCTTCGCCAAGCGCGCCGAGAAGCTGATGCCGAATGGCGGATCGCTGCTCACGCTCACCTATTACGGCGCCGAGAAGGTGATGCCGCACTATAACGTGATGGGCGTCGCCAAAGCCGCGCTCGAGGCGAGCGTGCGCTATCTCGCGGCCGATCTCGGCAAGGGGAAGATCCGCGTCAACGCCATCTCCGCCGGGCCGATCAAGACGCTCGCAGCCTCCGGCATCGCCGACTTCCGCTATATCCTGAAATGGAACGAGTACAATTCGCCGTTGAGGCGCACCGTATCGATCGAGGATGTTGGGGCCGGTGCGCTTTACCTCTTGTCGGACCTCGGGCGCGGCGTCACCGGCGAGATCCTTCATATCGACGCCGGCTATCATGTGGTCGGCATGAAGAACGAGGACACTCCCGACATCTCCGTGGTGAAGGAGTAACGTGGAATATTGCAACTGCGCCGCTTCGGCGCTTTGCCAAGCACACACGAAGCGGATACTCACCCACCATACCCCGCTCGTTTGGTCTCACCTCCACGCTGAGCAGATTGCGCTAACGGCTACTGCCGAAAAAATCGGCAGCGAGCAAAGGCGAGGGACGGCGCTTTCTGGGGCTCAAGTCATGACTAGTCTCTTCGAGACGACTGCGCGACCGCGGCCGAGCTTTGCAGAGCTCTTCACGCCAAAGCTCATGACCGTGTTGCGGGAAGGCTATGGCCCGAGACAGTTCCACGTGGACGCCATTGCCGGGTTGACGGTCGCCATTGTTGCCCTGCCCCTGTCTATGGCGATCGCGATCGCCTCTGGGGTGAGTCCCGAACGAGGTCTGTACACCGCAATCATCGGCGGCTTCCTGGTGTCCGCTCTCGGCGGCAGCCGGTTTCAGATCGGCGGCCCGGCCGGCGCCTTCATCGTTCTTGGTGCCGGCATCGTTGAGTGGCACGGCTATGACGGGCTGGCCCTCGCCACTCTGATGGCCGGGATCGTCATGATCGCCGTCGGTCTCCTGCGACTCGGCACTTATGTGAAGTACATCCCTTTTCCTGTCACGGTTGGCTTCACCGCGGGTATCGCCGTCATCATTTTTGCCAGCCAGCTCAGGGAGTTGCTTGGACTCGCTGTGCCGAACGAACCGGCCGCGTTCCTGCCCAAGCTTGAGGCCTTGTGGCAGGCGCGAGGCAGCATCAATTTGCAGGCCGTCACCATCGGCGTTGCTACGGTTCTGATCATTCTTGGCTTGCGCAAGTGGAGGCCTGGCTGGCCAGCCTTCCTCATTGCGATCACCGCGGCCGCAGCACTTACCTGGGCTCTTGATTTCGACGTCGTGACAATCGCCTCCCGCTTCGGCGAACTGCCGCGAAGCCTGTCTCAGCCGGGCTTCCTCCATTCAGCTTGGCCAAGGCGCAGGCTGTCCGGACGCCGCAGCCATTGCACTTCTTGGCGCGATCGAATCGTTGCTCTCTGCCGTCGTCGCCGATGGCATGTCGGGCCGAAGGCACCGCTCGAATTGTGAGCTGGTGGCGCAAGGGACCGCCAATATCGGTTCGATCCTGTTCGGGGGTATTCCGGTCACCGGCACCATCGCGCGCACCGCCACCAACATACGATCCGGCGCTGTCGGGCCGATCTCCGGCGTGCTTCACTCGCTGCTTCTATTATTATTCATGCTTGTCGCGGCGCCGCTTGCCGGCTTTCTGCCCCTGGCAGCACTTGGCGCGGTTCTGGCGGTCGTCGCCTGGAACATGGCTGAACGCGAAGATTTCATTTTGCTGCTCCGCAGCTCCCGCGGCGACCGGATCGTCTTGTTGACCACTTTCCTGTTGACCGTATTCGTAGACCTGACCACTGGAATCGCGGTCGGCGTGGTCCTAGGTGCCTTCGTCTTCCTTCACCGCATGGCTGAAAGCGTGGAGGTCCAGGGTCATGGCCAGCTCATCGTCGACGATGAGCCCGACGACTATTCCGATACACTGCCTATGATCCGGCTGCGTTCTCGGATCGCGACATCGTAGTCTACCGGATCAGCGGCGCTTTCTTCTTCGGAGCCACCGCCGCTGTGAGCGGTGCGCTCGAACGGATCGGACGCCCCCGCGTGTTCGTACTCGACTTTTCCGATGTGCCGATGGTGGACAGCACCGGCGCGAAGACCCCTGAAGCGCCTTGCTGAGAAGCTAGCGCTCACCGGGACGCTGATCTTTATCACTGGCGCTTCACTGAAGGTTCGGCGATCTCTGCTTCTGGCAGGACTCAGCAAACCGATAATCAGGTACGCCAAAACGGCTGATCAAGCTGTCCGATTCTCTCGCGTGCGTCTCGATCAAGCTGCTACCGCTTAGGTGCGCGCTTATCTCCCGGTGACAAGTTGGTTATCCCCGCGCGTCAAACCGCGCTTACATTCCGCATCACCTCGTCCACTTGAGCGTCATCGCGAGGCGTTCGTGAGGCGGGAGGAGGTGCGGCGCCTGCGAGCTCGTGTACGCAACATAAGCGCTCGGGCGGTGCCGGAGCTCCCTCCGGACCCACTAGGAGGTCCCGCTAGGAGCTAGCTGACCGAGCTTAGGCGGAATTCGATCGGCCTTAAGCGGGCCCCTCGCGCGATCACGCGGCGAGGCGATGAATCGCGTTTCGGCGGCACGACAAACTCCATCCCTGCCCTTGATGAGGAGGGCAGCGAAGCGCGAGCATAGCGAGAGCTGAGCGGGTGGGGTGAGGGTCGCCCCCACCCCGATGACGCGAAGCGGCATCGGACCTCCCCACGAGGGGGAGCTATGAAGCAAGCAGCGGCCGGCCTAGCCGTTAATGACAAAGCGGCGGCGTAGGCGCATAAGACAGACCATGTCGCACAACACGTTCGGCCATCTCTTCCGCATCACCACCTGGGGCGAAAGCCACGGGCCGGCGATCGGCTGCGTGGTCGATGGCTGCCCGCCAGGCATCCCGCTCACCGAGGCCGACATCCAGGTTTATCTAGACAAGCGAAAGCCAGGCCAGTCGCGCTACACAACTCAGCGCCAGGAGCCGGACAGGGTTGCCATCTTGTCAGGCGTGTTTTCCGATGAGAAGACGGGCGCGCAAGTCACCACAGGCACGCCAATTGCGCTTGAAATTCAAAACGTCGATGCGCGCTCCAAGGATTATGGCGACATCAAAGATAAGTTCCGGCCGGGCCACGCCGACTACACCTACTTTGTGAAATATGGCGTGCGCGATTGGCGTGGCTCTGGTCGCGCGTCAGCGCGCGAAACCGCGAACCGCGTGGCGGCAGGGGCCATCGCGCGGAAGGTAGTTCCCAACATGCGTGTACGCGGCGCACTGGTGCAGATCGGGCCGCACAAGATCGACCGCGCAAATTGGCGTTGGGACGAGGTCGACAATAATCCGTTCTTCTGCCCTGACCCCAAGGCGGTCGACGTCTGGGCCAAGTTCTTCGACGAGGTGCGCAAAGCAGGCTCGTCGACCGGCGCCGTGATCGAGGTCGTTGCCGACGGCGTGCCTCCAGGGCTCGGCGCGCCGGTCTACGGCAAGCTCGACCAGGACATCGCGAGCGGCCTCATGAGCATCAACGCGGTGAAGGGCGTGGAGATCGGCGCCGGCTTCGCCGCCGCAGCGATGTCGGGCGAAGAGAGCGCCGACGAGATGCGCAACCGGCCCGCGGGCTGGCCGGAGTTCAAGTCGAACAATGCTGGCGGGATCCTTGGCGGCATCTCGACGGGACAGCCGATCGTGGCGCGTTTCGCAGTGAAGCCCACCTCCTCGATCCTGACCCCGCGGGAGACCGTGGACAAGAACGGCAAAAATACTGAGGTCTCGATCAAAGGCCGCCATGACCCGTGCGTGGGCATCCGCGCGGTCCCGATCGGCGAAGCGATGCTCGCCATCGTGCTCGCCGACCATTACCTCCGCCACCGCGCCCAGACCGGCAAGGGCTAGTGCGGTTCGATCGCATCGTCATCTTGACCGGCGCTGGGCTTTCGGCCGAGAGCGGGCTTGGTACGTTCCGCGACAAAGGAGGGCTGTGGTCGCAATTTCCGCTCGAGGAGGTGGCAACGCCGGAAGGCTTCGCCCGCAACCCTGCGCGTGTGCATGACTTCTATAATCTGCGCCGGCGGCGGCATCACGACGCGCGGCCTAATGCTGCGCACGCGGCTCTGGCGAGGCTCGAGCGCGAGCATGCCGGCGATGCTCTGACCGTAACGCAGAATGTCGATGGGCTGCATGAGGCCGCGGGAACGCGCAATCTCATCCATATGCATGGCGAGCTCCCGCGAGCGCTTTGCGCGGCCTGCGGGACGAGCACGCCCACGAGCGAGGATCTCACTGTGGAGACTGCCTGCCGTGCTTGCGGCGAAGCCGCCATGCGGCCCGACGTGGTGTGGTTCGGCGAGAGGCCGCGGGAGATGGACCGCATCTACGAGGCGCTTCAGGTCTGCGATCTATTCATCTCGGTCGGCACTAGCGGCAGCGTCTATCCAGCTGCTGGTTTCGTGGCAGAGGCGAGACACGCAGGCGCGCACACGGTTGAGCTCAATCTTGAGCCGTCTGATGGCGCGACCCTGTTCGCCGAAGCGCTCTATGGCTCTGCGACCGAAGTCGTTCCGGCTTACGTGGAGCGCCTATTGCGCGGCGAGCAGACGAGGTAGGCGACCACCTCGATATGCGGCGAGAAGAGGAACTGATCCACGGGAACGACGCGCGTGATGCGATAGCCGCCATCTACCAGGATGCGGAGATCGCGCGCGAGCGTTCCGGGATTGCAGGAGACGGCGACGAGCTTCGGAACCTTGGAAGCGGCAAGCTCCTTGGCCTGAGCTGACGCCCCTGCCCGCGGCGGGTCGAATACGATGGCGTCATAGGCGGCGAGTGCCTTGGGCCTGAGCGGAGAGCGGAACAGGTCGCGGGCAAAAATCCGAACTGGCTTGAGCTTCGGCGTCCTGCGCGCGGCCTCGGCGAGAGCAGTAAGCGCTGCCTCATCGGCCTCGAAGGCATCAACTGCTGCGCTCCGCGCCAAGGCAAAGGTGAAGGTTCCAAGGCCAGCAAAAAGATCCGCCACACGTTTGGCAGCTCCTACTCCCTCACGCACAAGGCCGGTCATCACTGTTTCGGCCTCGCGCGAGGCTTGCAGGAATGTGCCGGGAGGAAGCTTCACCTTCACGCCCGAGAGATCGACCTCCAGAGCTGCCCCCACTGTCAGGCGCGCGACGCCAAGCGCTGGAGCTTGCCTCACGAACGCGGCCAAGGCCGCCGGAGCGGAGCGAACGCCCTCGACGACGATATCGAGGCCGTTATCGATTTCGGTGACGCTTACCTTGGCCTCACGCTTTTCTCCCACCAGTGGCGCGAGCGCCTTCCTGAGTTTTGGCAGGGCCGCTACGATGCGTGGGGAGAGAACCGGGCAAACCTCAACACCGATCAGCTCGTGCGAGCGGGAGAGGTTATAGCCAAGCGCGGGCCCCTTCGCGCCTCGGCCAAAGGTGAGACTTGCCCGCCGCCTGCTGCCGAGCGGAACGGGTCTGATCTCATCGACCTCGGCGTCGAGCCCGCGCGATCTCAGCGCGGCCACGACCTGGTCGTGCTTCCAACGGAGATATGCCCTCACCTCCATGTGCTGGAGCGCGCAGCCGCCGCACACGCCGAAATGCGGGCAGACCGGAGCGACGCGCTCGGCGCTCTGCTCAAGCACGTCGAGCAACGTCGCGTGGTCGCTCTCGGGATCGACGGCAACCCTCACCCGCTCGCCCGGCAGAGTGAACGGAACGAAGATCGGCCCGTCGGGACGTTCGGCCACCCCATCACCTTGGGCTCCGAGCCTAGTGATCTCGACCTCAAGCTCCATGGCGGGCGCCGATCAGGATTTCCTCATTGCCACTGCCTCCCTTAATCGGCGAAGGGGCCTCGCCAATAACTGTCCAGCCGGCTTTCTCTATAAAATCCAGCACCTTGACGACCGCTTCCTTACGTTTGGCGGGGTCGCGCACGATCCCGCCCTTGCCGACCGCGTCGCGCCCTGCCTCGAACTGGGGCTTGACGAGGGCGACGAGCCAGGCGCCCGGCGCGGCAAGACGGAAAGCAACGGGAAGTACCAAGGTCAGGCTGATGAAGCTCACATCGGCGACAATTGCCTGAACCGGCTCTGGGATCACCGAGGCATCGAGGCTCCTTGCGTCGGTTCCCTCCAGCGCCACCACGCCGGGGTCGAAACGGAGCGTCTTGTCGAGCTGATCGCGGCCGACATCAACGGCATAGACCTTGACCGCACCACGATCGAGCAAGACATCGGTAAAGCCGCCGGTCGATGCGCCGAGGTCGAGTGCCACCCTCCCCTCAGGCGAAAAGCCGAAGGCGTCGAGCGCCGCGGCAAGCTTGAGCCCACCGCGGGAGACGTAAGGAAAAGCGCCGGACTCCACGGCAAGCGCGGCGTCGGGTCTCACCAGGGCGCCAGGCTTCAGCACCGCCACGCCTTCGACGCTCACCGCGCCGCGCCGGACGAGGTCGGCCGCTCGGGAGCGCGTCGCTGCCAGTCCGCTATCCACCAATAATTGGTCGAGACGCGTTTTTTTGTAGATAGACACCAGAGCTTCTCATATGTTTGACCACGCGTTGGGGATTCTGGCGCGCGGTAAACGAGCCGGGAGCGGCCGGGCACCGCCCATGAATATACTGCGGAGCGCACCGCTCGGCGCGGCACGCGGAGGTTTCGTGAGCCAAGACCACTGTACGTCTTACCTCACCGACAAGTGTTCAGTTCAAAATCGTGACGTCACCGGCGGCAAGGCCGTCTACGCTCGGGCCGTGATCGAGCCCGGCGAGCTTATCGCCGTGTGGAGCGGACGCATCATCGGCGCCGACGAGCTGGACGGGCTCGAGCCCGAAATACGACGGCACACCGTGCAGGTCGAGGAGGGACTCTATCTTGCGTCGCTCACTCCCGACGAGCCGCCCGACTTCATCAATCACTCCTGCGAGCCGAACGCGGGGCTCGACGGGCAGGTGGCCATCGTCGCCATGCAGCGCATCCAGCCAGGCGAAGAGATCACCATCGACTATGCCATGTGCGACGGCTCGGCCTATGACGAGTTCGACTGCGAATGCGGCTCCGCAATCTGCCGCGGGCGCGTGTCGGGCGACGATTGGCGCAATCCCGCTCTGTGGGAGCGCTATGCCGGGCATTTCTCGCCCTATCTGCAACGCCGCATCGACGCCCTCAAGCAGCAGATGGGGCGCCGCTTCAGGCGCAAGCGCGGATTGGTCGCCGTCGTAGCCGAAGCTCCGGGAAATAGCGCATGAGCATGCCTGGCTACGCGGCGCCGGTCGTCCCGGCAAGCGCGTCATTTCCAAACCCATTCACAGCACAGGGAAACCGAGAGGCACAGAGATGCTGATTGTCAGCACTTATCTTGCGCCGAGCGCCATTGAAGGCATTGGGGTATTCGCTGGCGAGTTCATCGAGCGAGGACGCCTCATGTGGAGTCTAAACCCGAAATTCGACATCTTCGTCCATCCAAGCGAGCTCGACGTGCTTCCGCCGCACATGCAGGACTACCTCGCGCGCTATACCTATCCTCATTTGGAAATGCCGGGCGTGATAATCCTCGACAGCGACAATGGGCGGTTCATGAATCACAGCCTGACGCCCAACACCGATTTCCGCATCTTCGATAAGGGCTATGCACTGGACGACATTCCCCAGGGGGAAGAGCTTACCTGCAACTATCATGAGTTCGATCCGGGTTTCGTGGGTTTCTTTACGACACCTGCCCAGGTGAAGATCGCGAATCGAAGACCCCGGGCCAATGGCCGGCTGCAAAAGCGCTAACCATCAAAATCTCGGACACCCGAACTCAACCCGTCACCAAAGCATTTAATTGGCGATGACGCGGATCCCGGTGCGCTCGCTCATTGCTGCGGCCCTTCTATTTATCGCCCTGCCGCAAGGCGCGGGGCACGCGCAGGAGAACCAGGTGTGGACCGAGAAATCGGACGAAGGCCGGGCTTCGCTCGCCTATGGGCCGTTCGATCCGGCCAAGACACCGCTCTTCCTCCTCACCTGCTTCAACAATATGGACGTCGCCGTGCTCGAGATTTTCGTCGTCATCGATGGGACGCGCCCAGGTCAGCCTCTGACTATCGAGCTCTCGGCAGGAAGCGCCAAGCTTCCCTTGAAGGGCGAGATCTCAGTTGACGATGCCACCAGCTCGATGTTCGCAGAAGCGAACGAGGTCAAGGTCAAGCCCGTGCTCGAAGTGCTGCGCGCGCCGGGGCCTCTCACCATCAATCTAGGATTGACCAATAAGACTCTGTCTGATCAGGGCCGTGCCGACGCTGTCGAAAAGTTCGACCAAGCCTGCGAGCTAGACTGATGTCTTAAGCGAGGCGGATAACGCCTGCCGCGTCGCGCTCCTTGCCAAGTGCGGTAAACACCGCAGCCACAATGCCCGCCGCATCAAGGCCTGCCTCGACATACATTGCTTTTGGCTTGTTCTGCTCGATGAACTTGTCGGGCAGCGTGAGCGTCCTAATTTTCAAGCCGCGGTCGAGGAGGCCCTCCCGCGCGAGAGCATGCAGCACGAGCGCGCCAAATCCTCCCGTCGATCCTTCTTCGATGGTGACGAGCACCTCGTGGTTCCGCGCAAGATTGCGCAGCAAATCCTTGTCTAACGGCTTGGCGAAGCGCGCGTCAGCAACAGTCGCCGGCAAGCCGAAGCCTGCGAGCTGGTCCGCAGCTTCGAGACAGTCGGCAAGCCTCGCACCGAAGGAGAACAAGGCCACGGCCGAGCCTTCGCGCAACACGCGGCCTTTGCCGATTTCCAACGGCGTGCCGCGCTTCGGCAATGCGATGCCTGTTCCCTCCCCACGCGGATAACGGAACGCCGATGGCCCATCGTCGATCGCCGCAGCAGTTGCCACCATGTGCACAAGCTCGGCTTCGTCGGCAGCCGCCATCACCACCATGCCGGGGAGGCAGGAGAGATACGCAACGTCGAACGAACCTGCGTGGGTTGGGCCATCGGCACCCACCAGTCCTGCCCGGTCGATGGCAAAGCGCACAGGCAAATGCTGGATGGCGATGTCGTGCACGACCTGGTCGTAAGCGCGCTGGAGAAAGGTCGAATAGATCGCGGCGAACGGCTTATACCCTTCCACCGCCAACCCTCCGGCGAAGGTCACCGCGTGTTGCTCGGCAATGCCGACATCGAAGCACCGCTCAGGGAAGACCTCCGCGAACTTGTCGAGACCAGTGCCCGACGGCATCGCCGCAGTGATTGCCACGATCTTTTCGTCCGCGCGCGCCTCCTCGATCAGAGCGTTTGCGAACATTTTAGTGTAGCTCGGCGGCGCGCCGGCCGCGGAGGCCTCTTGCGCTCCGGTCACGACATTGAAGCGCCCGACGCCGTGGAACTTGTCGGCCGAGATCTCGGCCGGTGGATAGCCCTTCCCTTTCTGGGTGACGACATGCACGAGGATCGGTCCGTTCTTCATGGCGCGCACGTTGCGCAGTACGGGCAGCAGATGATCGAAATTATGCCCGTCGATAGGGCCGACGTAATAGAAGCCAAGCTCCTCGAACAAAGTGCCGCCCGTCCAGAAGCCGCGGGTGAACTCCTCTGCGCGGGCGGCGCGTTTCTCCCAAGTCTTGGGCAGGATCTTCTGCGCGAGACGCTTGAGGAAGCGGCGGAAGCGCCGGTAGGTGCCGCCTGAGATGAGCTTCGCGAGATAAGCGCTCATCGCGCCAACCGGTGGGGCGATCGACATGTCGTTGTCGTTGAGGATCACGATCAGGCGCGAATCGATGGCACCGGCGTTGTTCATGGCCTCATAGGCCATACCAGCGCTCATGGCGCCGTCGCCGATCACCGCGATCACATTGTGCTCTTTGCCGGCAAGGTCGCGCGCGACCGCCATGCCGAGTCCTGCGGAGATCGATGTCGAGGAATGTCCGGCGCCAAACGTGTCGTACTCGCTCTCGGCGCGCTTGCAGAAGCCGGACAGGCCGCCAGCCTGACGCAGCGTACGAATGCGATCGCGCCGGCCAGTCAGGATCTTGTGAGGATAAGACTGATGGCCGACGTCCCAGAGCACCCTATCGTTCGGCGTATCGAACACATGGTGGAGCGCAATGGTAAGCTCGACCACGCCGAGGCCCGCGCCGAGATGACCTCCGGTCACCGAAACCGCATCAATGGTCTCCTGGCGCAGTTCCGCCGCGAGTTGCGGGAGCTCATGGTCCTTGAGCGAGCGCAAATCTTGCGGAGACTGGATGCGGTCAAGCAGCGGCATAGGATTTTCGGCGCTCATCTCACCTGGCTTCGAAATGCGGGGAATTATGCGACGGATCACCGCAAAGCACCTTTATCGGCCAGGGGCATAAGTTGCAACTCCCCATGAGCAAAGCCAAGGGTCGGAATCATGGCAAGAGAAACGATCATAGCAGAGCTGCCTATCCCGCCTAAGGGTCGCCTCTCCTTCCCGATGCTGATCCTACGGATGATCGTCAATCCGGTAGCAAGCTGGGGCGAGGATTTCTACGGACAGCCAGCCGTGCTCTATCGGTGGTTCGGGCTGCAAACTCTTTACGTCATGGATCCTGCGCTCATTCAGAGGATCCTCCTCGACGACGCCGAGAGTTATTCTAAACAGCCGCTTAACGACGACGTATTCGGCGAGGCGATCGGCGGCGGCCTACTCAACGCCGAGGGAGACGAATGGCGCTGGCAGCGCCGGCTCGCGGCACCTCTGTTCAGGGCCGAGGAGATGCTCAGCTACGTGCCGGCCTTCGTCTCGGTCTGCGCACCTCTGCTCAAACGCTGGAAGGAGTCCGGCGCGGGCGCGAGGCAGAGGATCGACCGGGACATGACCAGGACGACGTTGCAGGCCTTGCAGGATACAGTTCTTGGCGCGGGACTTGGCGACGACGATCGCCGCGCCATTCAGGAGGCGGGTGCCACCTTCCTGTTTTATTCAATGTGGAAGGTGGTTCTCACCTCGTTGCGGCTGCCGCCGACAATCCCGCATCCTGGAGCCCGGAAGATGGCTCGGGCCGGCAAGAGGCTGCGCGAGACCGCCGAGCAAGTTCTCGCCAAGCGGGATGGCGGAAGCGAGGACGGCGATCTCCTAGGCCGGCTCGTCACCGCGCGCGACCCTGCGACCGGCAGCGCCATGCCTGCGAGGCTCATCGTCGACAACGTCGTGACCTTCCTGATGGCGGGCCATGAAACGACGTCCCGGGCCTTGACCTGGACCCTTTACCTGCTTGCCCTGTTTCCGGAATGGCAGGAGCGCGTGCGCGAGGAAGTGCGCCGCGTGGCGGGCGGCGAAGAAACTGGCCGTGACGACATCGGCAAGCTCCAGCTACTGGATGCCGTGCTCGAGGAAGCCATGCGGCTCTATTCGCCGGTGCCCGTTTTGATGCGCAGAACGATCGCTCCCGTCGCACTTGACGGCATCAAGCTCGACAAAGGCGCAACCATCATCATTCCGATTTACGTGGTCCACCGCCATAAGCTCTTGTGGGAGGACCCGCTCAAATTCGATCCGTCGCGCTTCACGCCGCAAGCGAAGGCCGGCCGCCACCGCTGCGCCTATATGCCGTTCGGGGCCGGACCGCGCACTTGCATCGGCGCGACTTTTGCCATGCTCGAAGGAAAGGCCATCCTCGCAACGCTTCTCACACACGCCCGTTTCGAACTGCCCGACGGCGAAGCGCCGGTACCATTTGCCCGCATCACGCTTCGGCCCAAAAATGGGCTCACTCTCAAAGTAACGCCGCTTTAGCGATTCAGGTCTCTATCGCTGCTGGGTCGGAGTCTCCGACGGACAAGGCTTAAGCTCGACGCTCGCCTCGGCCGATGAACTTGCATCATCGGCATCGGTAGCCACGACCTTGACCTTGACCGTCCCGCCACCTGGATAGCTCATGGGAAAAGTCTGATCGCCCTGGATGAACTTAAGCTCCATGTTCTCAATGTGCTTGTCAGGATAGGCGATCTCGGCCTTAACCGTCACGGGCGGCACGCCGTCAGAGACATCCCACGACAACTGCAGTCCATGGGTGAAGCTCTGCACGCAGACCTGCTTCGCGCCGGCCGAGAGGGTCGTTTCCGGAGGCTTGGCCTTCCGACCCTCGCCTGCTTCCTCCCCCTCGTAAAAAGCGACGGCTTTGGTAGCCTCGTCAGCCTTCAGGGTGATCTTGCCGGAAGTTTCCGATCGCGGACCAACGGCCCAGCCCGTGAATTTCAGCTCCACGCCATTAACCTCGACTTCCTCGGGAGCTTCGAGCGTCACTTCCATTCCCTTGGCCGGAGCAAGCTCGAATGGCGTTTCGCGCGCAAGCTTGCCCCCCTCGAAGGTCACAGGAATCTGGACGGTGGGATAAGGCGGAGCGCCATCCTCGAGCCGCTGTATGGCTTGCACGCTCAGTACCAAAGGAGGCTTCTCAACGGGACCTTTGGTCGAGGCTCGGTTAAGCTCGAAAACCCCACGACCGTAGGTTCCGGCGCGTACGATTCCGCTCTGGTCATGAGCCTGAAAGTTTTGTTGCACCTCGAGGTCTGTGACCGACACGTAGGGCACGCCCGGTGAGCGGCGCCAAGTCCAATCGCCCAGAATCGGCGGTATGTGAGCCAATGCAGCAACCGACGGATCGAAGACGAGCTCATCCACATGCCCGCGGTAGACGCCTTGGTCGGTGCCAACATAAATGGTGGTACCTTGCGTCGCCGGTACCGCCGGATCGACCGCCACGCTGAACAACTGCTCGACATCCACGTCCGGAGCGAAGCCTGCATCTATCGTCTTGCTCTGCCAAGTGCCGTTGGCGAGCCGGTCTAGCTCCTTAATGCGGCCCGGACTGGTCGGGCCCTTCAGCACCACGAAGATGCGCTCGTTGCGGAATAGGTCAGGCCCAATCGCATTGACGGGAGCAGCACCGCATTCGCAAAGCTTCGTCCATCCGACCTCAGGAGAGCCGCGCCAGACTTGGCCAGTATCGGTACCAAGGTAATAGACCGGTTGATGCTCCAACACGCGCCTGAGGAAAGCCATTGTCGTGGTCAGTCCGGTCTTTCCCCAGAATGGATCGACGGCCTCCCATGCGTCTGAAGTGTTCAATACGCTGGCGGCCGCTGAGTCGGCGATGGTAGTGCGGAAGACAAGCCCGTTTTACTGCAACCGGAGCAGATGCCCTTGACGATGCGGATCGCACTAAAGCTTCCGCGCATTGTTGTCGGACCAGATCGTTTCGATCTTGAAGTTGGTTAAGAACGGCGGAGGCGGCAGGCCTCGGCAGATCGATCCGCCAAAACCGGCGTTGCAATTGAGATAAAGCGTCAGGCCTTGTGCATCGATCGAGGACTGAAACCCGTCGCCTCCCATGATTGCAGATCGTCGGAGAAGCCTAGTTGCCTCACTGTGAGGATGTCTCCGTTGTGCCAATATCCGGCAACCGTGACGGACGGAAGAACGGGAGGCAAACCGATGGTGTCTGCCTGGCCAACCGCGAGCCCCTTGGTCAGAGGTTCCCAACTGACCATACCATTCGAATCGAAACTGCCCTTCGTGAAGCCGCCGTCGCTCGCCACAAACACGATCTGGATTTGCGAGGGGCTCGGGACAAAGCTGCCATAGGGGGCAAACTCGATGGCATGCAGATCGCCGTGCAAATCCAGATTTTTGCGGAATGGATTGAATCGCTGAGGCAACAGCCGAGGACTGTCCAGGAATTGCTCTCGACCGGCGGGCTTACGTGATAGTCGTTTCTTCCGCCCTTCGTTCCGCCATCGAACGAACGCCAGAAGGCGATCTGGCCGATATAGACCTCATCCGAATTGTATGGACCTACCGTGATGACGTTGTTGAAGCCGAGCTGCCCGTCGCTCGGAGGTGATGGCAGTTCGCTCCAGCTATCGCCGCCATCCTTGGTGACAAACAGCCGGTAAGTCCCATTGGCATCGAAGCCGGCGTAAACGAGCGGCAATGGCTGGGAAGCCGAGGCCCCTTCGCCCGCCGAAGGCGAGCGCTATTCGGCCAAAGCCGGAGGTGGGGAGACAGCCGCCGAGCGCTTTCCACTGGACCCCGGTAAGGTCTGTCGATTTGAATATATGCAAATTGAGGCTTTTGCGCGGAGTTTCATAGCCGTTCTCCTGTGGCCGCGGAGTTAGGCGAAACGAACTCGATCTGCCTTCTGATGATAGTTTGCGACGAAACAGACTCGCGCGCTAGTCCTGGACGTCGAGGGGCTCGGTGCCGGTGGGCTGGCCGTTCTGGTTGAGCGAGATCTTCTCGACGCGCGCTTCGGCCTTGCGCAGCAGCCCATCGCAATGGGCCTTCAGCGCTTCGCCCCGCTCATAGATGAGGATCGAGGCTTCGAGCTCGACATCGCCCTTCTCCAGGCGATCGACGATGCCTTCGAGCTCCTTCAGCGCCTGCTCGAAGCTCATGGTCTTGATGTCCGAATGGTCGGTCGGATTGGCCATGGTCTGCCTTAACCCCTTCCGGCTCCAGCAATCAAGAGGCTCCCATCAGAGGCGCGACATGGGCGGCGGTGGACGATGCCAGCGCCTCGAGATCGTAACCGCCCTCCAAGGTCGCAACGAGCTTCCCGCCGGTGTGTTTCGCGGCAACGTCGAGCAGCTTCTCAGTGATCCACACGAAATCGCCCTCGACCAGCCTGAGCTGAGCCAAAGGGTCCCGCACATGGGCATCGAAACCGGCAGAGACCAGGAGAAAGTCGGGGGCGAAATTGTGCAAGGCCGGCAAGATGCGAGACAGCATCGCTTCGCGGAAATTGTCGCCGTCATCGCCTGGATTGAGAGGTGCGTTGAAGATGTTGCCGACGCCCGTCTCACTCAATGCGCCGGTGCCGGGAAAGAGCGGCACCTGGTGGGTCGAGCCATAGAACAAATTTTTGTCGGACCAGAACGCTGCTTGCGTGCCATTGCCGTGATGCACGTCGAAATCGACGACGGCAACGCGCTCTGCGCCATGGGCTGCGCGGACATGGAGCGCCGCAACCGCCACGGTGTTGAACAGGCAGAAGCCCATGGCGCGTGACGGCTCGGCGTGATGGCCTGGAGGACGCACGGCGCAGAACGCGTTGTTGGCGCGACCGGCCATGACTTGGTCGACGGCGTAGATGGTGGCACCTGTCGAACGCAAGGCGGCGTCCCAACTACCCGGCGAGACGACTGTATCCGGGTCGAGCCAATTATGGTCGCGCTTGGGAATGGCAGCGCGGACTGACTCGACATAAGCGCGCGGATGAAGGCGCTCGATAACAGCAAGATCGGCGAGCGGGGCCTGTTCGCGCGCGAGGTAATGGAAACGCTCCTGCTGGAGAGCCTGCTCTATGGCCCGCAACCGGTCGGCACGCTCGGGGTGTCCGAAGCCCGTGTCATGCTCAAGACAGGCGGGATGAGTAAGCAGGAGTGTGGTCATGAACGGTTCGACACCTGGGTCCACCGAGAATAAGCACGTCTCGCCGCAACTTGGCGAGTCTATGCTAGAGGACGGTTACCATGCCCGTCGTTCCCGCCACGCCAGAGACCGTCAGGGAAGCCGCGCGAGCGCTCCGCCGCGGCGACATTGTCGCCTTCCCGACCGAGACCGTTTACGGTCTCGGGGCGAACGCGCATGAGGGGCGCGCAGTGGCCAAGGTTTTCGCCGCCAAGGAGCGGCCGCGCTTCAATCCCCTGATCGTGCATATCCTGGGTATCGCGCAGGCAGACACTTATGCTGTTGTCAATGACACGGCGCGTAAGCTTTCCGAAGCATTCTGGCCGGGGCCGTTGTCGCTGGTCCTCAAGAAGCGTGGCGGCTGTAGGATCGCAGACCTCGTGAGTGCAGGGCTCGAAACGATCGCGCTCAGGGCGCCAGCCCATCCTGTGGCGCGCGCCCTGCTCGCTGAAGCGCAGGTTCCCATCGCTGCGCCGAGCGCCAATCGTTCGGGGCGGCTGAGCCCGACCACGGCAGTACATGTCGAGGCGGAGCTTGGCGATATTCCCGTCATGATTCTCGACGGGGGCCCATCCCCTTTGGGGCTTGAATCGACTGTTCTGAGTCTCGTGGGACCGGAGCCGATCCTGCTCAGGTTCGGTGCTCTGCCGCGCGAGGCGATCGAGACCGCGCTGGGCAAAAAGCTCTCTCTACCTGAACAAAACGTGCCAATCGCCTCCCCGGGCCAGCTAGCGATTCACTATGCGCCTGACACGAAGCTCAGGCTTGGCGCGACTACGGTAGGCTCCGACGAAGCTCTTCTCGCATTCGGACCCCGCACGCCTAAAGGCGCAATCGGCACAATCAATCTCAGCGCTAGCGGGGACCTTGCCGAGGCTGCCGCGCGGCTGTTCGGCGCGCTGCGTGAGCTCGACCATTCCGGCGCTAGGACCATCGCGGTGATGCCGATCCCAAATCGCGGGCTTGGCGAAGCCATCAACGACCGCCTGCAGCGTGCCGCTTGCGGCGCGCCGGCAATCAGCACCAGCGCTCAATCGGAATGACGCGCGAGCAGACCCATAAGCCTCCTACTGAGGCAACTCTCGACGCCTTCGTGCGCATCGTGGGCGAGGACAATGCCATCCGCGACGCGCAGGCGATGGCGCCCTATCTCGTCGAATGGCGGGACCGTTATCATGGGAAGGCCGCGCTCGTGCTCAAGCCCGGCGAGACCGAGGAGGTTGCGGCGATCCTCACATACGCCAACGCGACACGGACCGCCATCGTGCCGCAAGGCGGCAATACCGGCCTCGTCGGCGGGCAAATTCCGTTCGAGAGCGGTCACGAAGTCGTCGTCGCGCTCGAACGGCTCAACCGCGTACGCGACATCGACCTCGCCTCAAACACCATGACTGTCGAAGCAGGCCTCGTGCTCGCCCACGCGCAGCAGGTGGCGTCGAGCGCCGGCCGTCTATTCCCCTTGAGCCTGGCGTCGGAGGGAAGTTGCCAGATCGGCGGCGCGCTCGCCACCAACGCGGGAGGCACTTCGGTGCTTGCCTATGGCAACGCGCGCGAGCTCACGCTCGGAATCGAAGTTGTACTTGCGGATGGGCGCATCTGGGATGGGCTGAAATCGCTGCGGAAGGACAATTCGGGCTATGATCTAAAGGACCTGTTCATCGGTTCCGAGGGCACGCTCGGCATAATCACTGCTGCGGTACTGCGCCTCTTTCCCAAGCCTGCCGAGAAAGTGACGGCCATGGCTGGCTTGAGCGATCTTGAGATGGCGCCAGCGTTCTTTGCGCGCGTACTGGAACGCGCCGGCTCTTGTCTGACAGGCTTCGAGATCATGCCACGCATCGGCGTCGAGTTCGTGCTCAAGCATGGCAGCGGCGTGCGCGACCCGTTCACCACCCCTTACAACTGGTACCTCCTGTTCGAACTATCGAGCCCGTTCGAAGGCGAGGGGTTGACACGGCTTGCCGAAAGGTTGCTCGAGGAAGGATTGAAGGCCGGTGAGATCGACGGCGCAATCATTGCTTCGTCATTATCGCAAACCCAAGAGCTGTGGCGCCTGCGCGAGCTAATGAGCGAGGTGCAAAAGCATGAAGGCGGCTCGATCAAGCACGACGTTGCCGTGCCGGTGGCGCATGTGCCGGAACTGATCGCACGCGCGAATCAGCTCGTAGAGCTGATGATTCCCGGCGCGAGGCCCGTGCCGTTCGGTCATCTCGGCGACGGAAACATTCATTACAACGTGAGCCAGCCGCCGGCCATGGATCGCGCCATCTTCCTGAGCTATTGGGAGGCTCTTAATGCCGCCGTGCACGAAATCGTGCTCGATCTCGGCGGCACGATCAACGCGGAGCACGGCATCGGGCGCATGAAGCGCGATCTTCTGCCGCACGCCAAGCAGGCCCTCGAGCTCGAGCTGATGCGCGAAATCAAATCGGCGTTCGACCCGAACGGAATTTTGAATCCTGGGAAGTTGCTATGAGCGAGACGAATTTCGTCGCGGTCGATGAATACATCGCCGAGTTGCTCGTGGAGGACGATCCGGCGCTTAAGGCTGCGCTCGCGGCCAGCGAAGCCGCAGGACTGCCTCAGATCAATGTCGCGCCCAATCAAGGCAAGCTCTTGATGCTGCTCGCCCAAGCAATCGGCGCGCACAAGATTCTGGAAATCGGCACGCTCGGCGGCTACAGCACGATTTGGCTCGCGCGTGCTCTTCCTCCGGGCGGGGCCCTTGTAACGCTTGAGTCAAATCCGAGCTACGCCAAGGTGGCGTACGCCAATATCGCCCGCGCCGGGCTTTCGAGCGTCGTCGAGATTCGCGTTGGCCGCGCCAGCGATACTTTACCGAGTCTTGACGAGAAAGCTCCGTTCGATCTCATCTTCATTGATGCCGACAAGCCGAGCACGCCGAATTATTTCCAATGGGCGGTGCGGCATGCGCATCGCGGCTCCCTCATCCTCGTGGACAATGTCATCCGCGAAGGCGTGATCCTTGAAGGCTCGAGCGACGATCCGAATGTCCTGGGAATGCGCCGCTTCTTCGAGCTCGCCTCGACCGACCCGCGGGTGAGCGGCACGGCAATCCAAACGGTGGGCAGCAAGGGTCATGACGGCCTGGCCATCCTCCTCGTCACAGCCGATTCTTAAAGCAGCGAAGGCTGAAGCGGCTCCAGGATTCCCGGCTCGTCGCGCTTGGAGTCATTTATCTTCGGGTGAATCTCGATCGCCTCGAACAGATCGTCGGGAGCAGACCGCAATAACGCGGCAGCTTCTTCCGGCGCGGTGCCTTTGACGTCGAGCCATGCTGCGAAATGCTCAGGCGGCAGCATCACCGGCATGCGGTCATGCAACGGCGATACGGTTCGGTTTGAATCGCAGGTCAGGATTGCCACAGAGTCGATCTCGTCGCCCTTCCCGATCCGCCAGCGCTCGTAAATCCCGGCAAAGGCAATCAGATGCGGCTCACGCGGACGAAGCAGGAACGGGCGCCGCTTGCCCTTCTCGCCCGTCCATTCGTAGAAGCCGTCGGCCGGAACCAGGCAACGGCGCCAGCGCATGGCATTGCGAAACGATGCTTTCACGAGGACGTATTCCGACCGCGCATTGATCAGCGTCGGGAATTGCTTCGGATCCTTCACAAAAGAGGGCAGCAAGCCCCAACGCATGAGTCTGAAGCGGCGGGTCCCTTCCCGGTCGCGGGCGACCACGGCAATAGGCTGAGTGGGCGCGATGTTGTAGCGCGCGGGGAAATTCGGCGTGTCGGAATAGCCGAAATAGGCGCGCACGGCCTCGGGCGGCGAAGTCAGGTTATAGCGTGAGCACATCGCAAGCTAACTGGTAACGCTTTGGCAACCATAGTGGACCAACACTCTACTCCAGTCTTTGGCGGTCAAGGATGGGGCGATGTTTGCTCTCGAGAAGCGTGACATACGATCTAGCGAAATCTCCGAAGCGGCAAGCCGCGAGGAAATCGGGGCGACCTCCCGCTCTGCCATGGTCGGGCATTTCCGCTCCCACGTGCCGGGAACCGACATCAACGAATCGACGCTGATCGCAAGCGACTATCTCAATCACTTCCGCAAGCTCGTCACTTTGCTCGAAGCTGCTTCCTCTAGGCGGCAAGATTCCGCCAACGATCTGCTTTCCTGGCGTCCAATGAGTTACGAGGAGCATTTCTCGAAATCCGACTTCCGCGACAAGGCCCTTGCCATTGCAGCTTACCGAAAGGCGTCCACCAGCTTCCCCCTTGTTCGAGGAGGCGGTATCGCGCTTCCACGGCGAGGCGCTTGCTCCCCTCACCGAGATCTCAGCCGAGCTCAATGATCCAGATAAGAACTCGGGTGAGATGAACAAGACGTGCGCCAATTCCGCGCGGCGCCTGCGAGTCTTGATTGACGAAGCGAATACCATCGTCAACGGCGAATCGCCTCGCCGCGGCGTCGGCGCTCTTTTCGGCATCCGCTGATTGACTCGGCAAAGCGGGCTGGACCAAGCTTCACCCGCTTCCATGACCGAGCGCTCCTCCCGACAGGAAGACCGGACCGCGCTACGCGACGGCGCGAGCATCGTCGTCCTTAAGGACCGTTGCGTGCTGCTCGTGCGGCGAGCTCTCCCGCCCTATGCCGGACTGTGGAGCTTGCCAGGGGGAAAGACCGAGGCAAACGAGACCGCAAGAGACACGGTGCGCCGAGAGCTCAAAGAGGAGACCGGCATCGAAGTCGAGATCGAGGGCGTGGTCGACACCGTCAACATTGTACCCGGCGAAGGCGACGGAGACGTCACCTACCGACTTACGGTGTTTTATGGGCATCCGACAGGCGGGAGCCTCAAGGCTGGTGGGGACGTCGAGGCTGCCGAATGGGTGCATCTCGACGATGTCGAGGAGCTTCCCATGACGCCCGGGACGGCCGATCTGATTTGGGTCGCGGCGCTTCGGCGCGGCTAGATTTCAACAAGAATTGGCGCTACCCAGGCGCCTATGGGACGGCCTTCCAGGCGCTTTTTGAGGGTTTGCCTCGGCATTCTTTGGCTTGCCGCGGCAAGCATGGCCTTTGCTCCCATTGCCGAGGCCCAATTCTTCAACTGGTTCAACCCAACACCCGCGCCTAAACCGCGGGTAAGGCCCAAGCCGCCCGGCGACGACCTGCCCCCTATCGTGCCGCGTCAGAGCACGGCGCCACCTCCTCCCGATGACCGCCCCTATGACGGCAAGCTGATGCGGCTCGCCGAGATCCTTGGCGCGATCCATTACCTCCGTGAGCTATGTGGGGCCCAGGAAGGCCAGCTCTGGCGCGATCAGATGAAGGAGATCCTGAAGAACGAGGGGACAACGGCCGTTCGCCGCGCGAAGCTCGTGAGCAGCTTTAATGACGGCTATCGCGGTTATCGCCGCACCTATCGTAGCTGCACGGGATCGGCCACTCTTGCCACGGCGCGGTTCAGCACTGAGGGAGCGTCGATCGCCGCTTCGCTTGCGCGAGGCTCGACCTTCGCGAGCAAGGGTTCCGACGACACGAAGCCGGCCGAGGCTTCGCCGGGAGGCAACAAGGAGGGCGGTGGCCCGCCTCTTGAACCGGGCAAGCAAGGCGCGACACCGGGAGCAAATGCTCCGGCAGGCGCGGTCGATAACAGCCACGGCGGGCCGGCGGCCGATGTAAATGGCGCCGCGGCAGCTCAACCTGCCCAAGGCACAGAAGCTCAAGCCACCGAGACTAATGGGCGACACCACAAGCGCCACAAGGCCGAGGCTGACACGCCCCAACCGGCGGAAGCGCCGCAGGAGCCCGCCGACCAGGGGTTCTAGGCAGCCCTTTCAGCGCGAGATTAACCTTTAGTTCACTATGTCCTCCTTCCGGCCGGCCGAGGCATGTCATTGTGACAGTCTCAATAGCCTAAAGGGGGCCGTTAGACTTGCAGTCGGCAAAGCGAAACTTGCGCAGCTCGGCAAATACGCCCGAGAAGCACGCCGCGCTGAGGTATATCCTCGATGCGTGGGAAGAGGCGTTGCATGACGGCATAGAGCCCGAGATGCTCGCCAATGCCGCGCTGTTCGCCGCGCTTTCCGACCTCATCGCCGTCTATGGCGAGGATGCCGTGGCCAAGATGACGACCGGGCTCTCGCGCCGCATCCATCACGGCGAGTTCACGCTCAAGCGCACGCCGCAATAGCGGCCTCACTGGAAATAGCGCAGCAGTCCGTCAAGCAAGAGCACGAGGCCGAAGCCCATCAGCACCACGCCGGCGATGCGATTGATAAGCTTCAACCGGCTTTCGGTGAGCCTGTGCCTGATGGTGGCGATCAGCTCAGACAGGCCAAGCCACCACAAAAGACTTCCTCCCATCACCGAGACCACGAGCAGCAGCGCCTCGAGATAGGTGTTGAGGCCGCCGATCAGAGAGCCTAGCCCGCCGATCATCGCCGCCATGCCGAGAATGGCGCCTGGATTGGTAATGGCGAGAAAAAATGTCTGCGGGATAATACCGGTGTGCTCCAACAGGTGCGACTTTTGTCCCAGCGGGATGGTGAGCTGCGGCGATTTGAACAACAGGCCGAGGCCAAATACCATCAGGAGCAAACCGCCAACGAGTTGGATCGCGTTGGCATTGGCGACCATGACGTCTGAGATCGCCTTGATGCTGAAAGCGGCAATCGCCGCCAGCAGGCCGTCGGCAAGCACGGCGCCGATACCAGCGGCAAGCCCGCCCCAGAAGCCGCGCGCAACCGCCCTCTGAATGACGAGGACATTCACCGGCCCAATTGGTGCCGCCATCAGCACGCCGATGGCAACGCCGGCAAGCACGAGCTGGATGCCGGACAGCACGATATGCGCGCCGAGCTGCAAGGCGCGCCTATTCGCTCATGGCGGAAAAAGCGGAGAGAACGACATTGCGCGCGAGCACGCTGGCCGCCTGGGCTTGCGCTCGTTCGCCGATCTGCGAGATTGACCGAGCATTCATGGAGTGATGCATGAATCGAAAAAGCCTCGTCATGATTGCCCTCGGCGCATTGGTAGCCGGCGCTTTGGTCCTTGTCTACGCCATGAGCAACGCGCCGAACCGGCGTGAAGTGGCTTTCGCCGGAGCCGCGAGGAGCACTATCCCTGCCTCCGGCGGCAGTGTCGCGGAGACTGCTGCCACGCCGGCCGCTCCCCCAAGCGAAACGACCAAGGTGCTCTACGATTTCAATGCGCTGCCCAATCCTGTGAAGCGCATGCTGCAGCAGATCGCGGACGCCGCTCAGTCTGGCGATATCGAGAAGATGCGGCCGGTATTCGAGTCGAACGAACTCAAGCCGATGGTCACGACCGCCTATGTCGATGACCCGATTGCCTTCTGGAGGAAGGCATCGGCCGACGGCACAGGGCGCGACGTGCTCGCCGCCATGCTCAACGTGATAACTTCGGGTTTCGTGCGCAAAGGGCAAGGCAAGGAAGAGATCTTCGTGTGGCCCTATTTCGCCGAGACCGACCTCGCCAAGCTCACTCCGGCGCAGGAGGTCGAGCTTTACCGCATCCTCTCGCCTGAAGCCGCCCTCCAGATGAAGAAGGCTGGCAAATACAGCTATTACCGGCTCGGCATTTCGCCGACCGGCGTTTGGCAATACTTCATGCAGTAGCTTTCGGCAGGGCTTCGCTGAATCGGACCGGGTCGCCTCCCGCCTCGCCAAGCTCGCCTTCCCACATAGCGCGCCTTCCGCGCACAAAAGTGCCAATTGGCCAACCTCTCACCTTGCGCCCGGCAAACGGCGTCCAGCCGCATTTGCTGCCGATCCAGTCATTCTCGATGACGTGTTCGGCCTTGAGATCGACCACCGTCAAATCGGCATCGTAGCCGACCGCGATGCGTCCTTTGCCGGCGATGCCAAAGATGCGTTGCGGACCTGCGCTCGTAAGATCGACGAAGCGGGCAAGACTCAATTGTCCAGCGTTAACGTGATCGAGCATGATGGGCACGAGCGTCTGTACACCTGGCATGCCCGACGGCGTCGCGGGGTAGCTCTTAGCCTTTTCCTCCAACGTGTGCGGCGCATGATCGGAGCCGAGCACATCGACGACGCCTTGGGTGAGACCCCACCACAGACCCTCCTGATGCGCGGCGTTCCTGAGCGGAGGATTCATCTGCGCTTTAGTGCCAAGGGCTTGGTAGGCGGCGTTCGCTTCAAGCGTCAGGTGCTGCGGCGTAACCTCGACACTTGCGACGTCCTTGTGCCGCGCGAGCAGCGCCATTTCCTCCTTCGTCGAGACATGCAGCACATGAACGCGCTTTCCCGCCGCCGAGGCGAGCCGCACGAGCCGCTCCGTGGCTGTGAGTGCAGCTTCGGCGTCGCGCCAATCGCTATGGCTCGAGGAATCACCTTCGCGTTGATGAGAGGTCCGCGATTTGAGCCGGGCCTCGTCCTCTGCATGAAAGGATGCACGCCGCCTGGTCTTGGCAAGAATACGCGCCAGTGTTTCCTCGTCGTCGACAAGAAGGTCGCCGGTAGAAGATCCCATGAACACCTTGATGCCGGCAGCGCCAGGCAGAAGCTCGAGCTCTGGCAGCTCATCGACATTGTCGCGCGTGGCGCCGACGAAGAAGGCGAAGTCGCAGAACATGCGGCCAGCGGCGCTGGCGACCTTGTCAGCCAGGGCTTGCGCATTCGTCGTGGCAGGCTTGGTGTTGGGCATCTCGAACACGGCGGCAACGCCGCCTAGAACCGCAGAGCGGCTGCCCGACTCCAAATCCTCTTTGTGGGTCAGCCCCGGCTCGCGGAAATGCACCTGAGTGTCGATGACGCCGGGCAGGACGTGAAGACCCGTCGCGTCGATCGTATCCCCCGCCCTGCCCTCGCTAAAGTCGCCGATCGCGGCGATGCGCCCGCCCCTTACGCCAATATCGGCGAGACCCTCGCCGGCATGGTTGACGATGGTCCCGCCCTTGATCACGAGGTCGAAGGTTTCAGCCAAGCCCTGCTTCCCTTGCGGACCTTCGCCCGCTCCCATAAATGTCGGAGGCCTTGGTAGCAGAAGGGCAGGATATGAGCTATTGCCATGCGGCGCTTCTTCAACGCCGCGGCGTGATCCGCGTCGCGGGCGTCGACGCGCGCAAATATCTGCAAGGGCTGATCACCAACGATATTGCCAAGGCGCAAGACGGACGCGCCATTCATGCCGGGCTGCTCAACCCGCAAGGCAAAGTCCTATTCGATTTTTTCGTCGTCGCGGCCAATGGTGGCTATCTCCTCGACGTCGTTAAGGATAAGTCCGGCGAACTCACGAAGCGCCTCAGCTTTTATCGGTTGAGAGCAGAGGTCGATATTGTCGACGAGCCGTCCCTCGCCATCTCGGCCGCATGGGGCGGGGAGCCGCACCCTTGCAAGGACGCCGTCGTTTATCCTGACCCGCGGCTGCCTGAACTCGGGTTTCGTCTCATTTTGCGCGCCGATACGAGCGCCGCGGAGCTAGGCTGCTCGCCAGCGTCAGAAGCAGACTACGACACGAATCGCATAAGACTTGGCGTCCCTGAAGGCGGCCTGGATTATGGCTTCGGCGAAGCCTTCCCTCACGAAGCCCTGTTCGACCAGTTGAACGGCGTCGAGTTCGCCAAAGGCTGCTATGTCGGCCAGGAAGTCGTCTCGCGCATGGAGCATCGGGGCACCGCCCGGAGGCGTATCGTGCCAATAGAGAGCGAGGCTACTCTTCCCCTTTCAGGCTCAAGCATCGAGGTCGGAAACATGCCGATCGGGACCATCGGCTCAGTCAGCGGCGCATCAGGGCTCGCGCTTGTGCGGCTTGACCGCGCCGAGGAAGCTCTCGCCCGCGGCATCCCGCTTACGGCGGCGGGCGTGAAGCTCAGGCTCCGCCAGCCCTCCTTCGCCAAATTCTCGGTGCCTGCGGCCGCGCTTTCGGCATGAGCAAGTCAGACGCAAAACGCTGCCCTTGGCCCGGCACCGATCCTCTTTACATCGCCTATCACGACGAGGAATGGGGCGTGCCCGAGCGGGACGATCGGGCGCTTTACGAGAAGTTCGTGCTCGACGGCTTTCAGGCCGGCCTATCGTGGATCACCATCCTGCGCAAGCGCGAGGCGTTCCGCGCCGCCTTCGATGGCTTCATTCCGGAGAAAGTCGCCCGCTACACCAAGAGGAAAGTTGAAGCCCTCATGAAAGACGAGGGCATCGTGCGCAATCGCTTGAAAATAGAGGGCGCGATCGATTCGGCGCGCGCCTGGCTCGAGATGAAAGAGTCAGGCGCCGGCTTCGGAAGCCTGCTCTGGGATTTCGTGGGCGGGAGGCCGATCGTCAATCGCTACAAGTCGATCGCCGAAATTCCGGCCGAGACGGAACTCTCGCGCGCTATCTCCAAGGAACTCAAGTCCCGCGGCTTCAAGTTTTGCGGACCGACGATCGTCTATGCCTTCATGCAAGCGACCGGCATGGTCAACGACCACCTGGTAACCTGCCCTCGTCACGCAGCTTGCGCAAGGCTCGGCCGAGCGCCATCTAACCCCTAGAGCCGCGCGGATCTGCGCTGCGCGGGTAAGTTCGCTCTTCTTGAATTTTGCCATTACGCTTTCTGATGCGAACCGAGCCCTTTCCGCCGACAGCCCTTTCCAGCACGCCGCCTTTGGTTGCCGCTGCCTTAGTTCCGAAAGTTTTCACTGATTGGCCAGTGCCCTCGTGTTTCAGCACCCAGCGTTTGCTCTTGTCGTCATGTGCCAACGAATATCTTGGTAGCTTTGCCATTTGCGTCTCCACCTGGCTGAACTTTATTAAGCTGTAGTCTGACAAACCAATGCAATGAATGGCACTATGAAAAGGTTTCGTCCATTTCTTCGTGAGGCGTCGCTTAAACTATTGATGGCATCATTATCGCTCGGCCGAGACCTGATTTGACCATGGGCACTGCCGAAACTACGCATAAATCTCCGGTAAACGCCGGAGTGCGGGCGTGGCAGCGCATGCTGAGCGGACGAAGGCTAGACCTGCTTGACCCTTCGCCGCTCGATATCGAGATCGAGGATATTGCCCACGGGCTCGCCCGCGTCGCCCGCTGGAATGGGCAGACCGATGGCGAGTATGCTTTCTCGGTGGCTCAGCATAGCCTTCTCGTCGAGATCATCGTTTCAGAGCTTGAGCCCAAGCTCGACCGCCGGTTCAGGCTCGCCGCCCTGATTCACGATGCGCCGGAATATGTGATCGGCGACCTAATCAGCCCGTTCAAGGCGGCGCTGTCCCTCGACTACAGGGCCTTCGAGGCCAAGCTTCTCGCTGCCATCCACCTTCGCTTCGGCCTCCCGGCGGAGCTTCCGGATGAGGTGACTAAGCTGATCAAGAGAGCGGATAGGATCGCGGCCTATTATGAGGCAACTTGTCTCGCCGGCTTTGCCCGCGACGAGGCACGCCGCTTTTTCGGCCAGCCCCGGGGGCTTAGCCCGGCACTGGTCAAGGGCCTGTCGCATTTGAGCCCGCTTACTGCGGCAGATGTGGAGGCGCGGTTCATAAAACGTTTCAAAGAGCTTGCCAGATGATTGGGAACCGCGCAGAAAGTGCAAGGCAACGCGAGATGGACATCCTAACCTTACCGAGACAACCGACGAAGATTAAGCCCGCCATGTCGCCGGAGACAATCTATGTGGCGCCGCTCAGCCTGGTCCAGATGACGATCGCCGACGCCCGCGTCAGCCATCTCGTAACCCTTATCAACGACGAGACAGTTATCCAAACCCCGGAAGGCATCGGAGCCGGCCGGCACCTTCGCCTCGCCATGAACGACATTTGCGAGCCCCAGTCCGGCCTCGTGCCGCCCTGCGAGGGCCATGTGTCAGACCTCATCAAATTTGCTCTCGCCTGGGACCGCCAGGCGCCGCTCCTGATCCACTGTTGGGCGGGCATCAGCCGCTCGACTGCGGCGGCGTTCATTACGCTCTGCGCGCTGAATCCCGAAGCCTCCGAACGTGAAGCCGCGCGCGCGCTTCGCCGCGCTTCGCCGACTGCCTATCCCAATCGCCTTCTCGTCGCGCTTGCCGACGAGGCGCTTTCGCGTGATGGCCGAATGATGACCGCCATCGAGGAGATCGGTCGCGGAAAGGTAGCAGAGGAGGCTGAGGTATTCGCCCTGCCGGCGCGCCTCGCCGCCTAGAGCACCATGGCTGAGCCGAGACGCAAGGCCGCTGCCGCCGAAGAAACCTCTCACAACGCCCCGCAGATCGAGCTTGGGCTGAACGCCGCCATCGTCACGGTGCGCGAGCAGCAGCCCCACATCCTCGTGGTGCGGCCCGGCACGGCGGGAACCGACGCTTGGGATGCTCTTCCTTTCGGCCCGTTCGCGCCTCGCGCCCACCGCACGCTTGAGATCGGGCTTCGCGAATGGGTTAAGCGCCAGACCGGGCTGGAGCTCGGCTATGTCGAGCAGCTCTACACCTTCGGAGACCGGGGCCGCCACGCCGAGCCGGGAGGCCAGCATACGCTCTCTGTGGGCTACCTCGCGCTCACTCGCGGCACGGAAGAGCTGATGGGCTCGCATTGGTCGCCCTGGTACGCCTATCTCCCGTGGGAGGACTGGCGCAAAGGCAAGCCGGCAATCCTAACAGATGACATCGAGCCGAGGCTGAAGAGATGGACCGAGTTGCCGCCACTCCCAGACGAGCCGGTCCGCGCCTTGCGTCGGGCTGAGCGGCTGAAGATCGGCTTCGGTGTCGGCGGCGAATGGGACGAAGAGAAGGTGCTCGAGCGCTACGAGCTTCTCTACGAGGCAGGCCTGGTGGCCGAGGCCAAAAGGGACGGGCGACCTGCCGCGGCGCAATGGTCCGATTTGCCCGAGCTCGGGCGCGCCATGGCCTTCGATCACCGCCGTATCCTCGCCACCGCCATGGGAAGGCTGCGCGGCAAGCTGAAATACCGGCCCGTGGTGTTCGAGCTGCTTCCGCCCGAGTTCACGCTCTACGACCTGCAGAAGACGGTCGAGGCCATCTCCGGAACGCTCCTGCACAAGCAGAATTTCAGGAGGCTGGTTGAGAAAGGCGGCCTGGTCGAGGCCACCGGTAATGTGTCGACCGAGACCGGCGGGCGGCCGGCGCGGCTTTACCGCTTCCGCCGCGAAGTGGTGCTCGAGCGCCCTGCTCCGGGTTTACGGGTCAAGGCCGGCCGCGCTCAGGTCTAACTCGCCACATGGACGGCAGAGACATCAGTGAAGAACCTCTAGCCATGCCCAGCGTTCTTAGGACGCTTGCGGCGATGCGGAGGTCGTTGTTGCCGAACCAAGGGAACCAATTCGAATGAGGCCGGCGTTCGTTGGCTTGCTTCGCGCCACGTTCTTGTTGGCAGGCGCCGCCTTGATGCTGATGTCGCAACTCTCGCATGCCGATGAACACGTGATCGATACGAAGCAAGGCTCGATCAAGGTCGAGACGGTGGCGGACGGGCTCGATTACCCCTGGGGCATCGCTTTTCTGCCGGACGGTCGCATGCTCGTGACCGAACGGCCCGGGCGGCTCCGCATCGTCGCCAAGGACGGCTCGAAGTCTGAACCGCTTAAAGGCGTGCCTGCGGTTTTTGCTCAAGGACAAGGTGGTCTTCTTGATGTGGCGCTCGATCCCCGTTTCGCCGACAACGGTCTCGTCTATCTCTCCTATTCTGAGCCTGGCGAAGATGGCGCGGGAACCGCGGTTGCGCGCGGCAAGCTCGGCGACAGCAGCATCGACAATGTCGAGGTGATCTTCCGTCAGCACCCAAAGGTCTCTGGCGGGAATCATTTCGGGTCACGGCTCGTCTTTGCGCCCGACGGAAAGCTATTCGTCACGCTTGGTGAGCGGTTCACCTTCGAGACGGCGCAGGACCTCAGCAACCACTTGGGTAAGATCGTGCGCGTCAATCCCGACGGCTCTGTTCCGGGCGACAATCCGTTCGTGGAGAAAAAGGGCGCGATGCCCGAGATCTGGTCCTATGGCCATCGCAACCCCCAAGGCGCCGCCATCAATCCCAAGACCGGTAAGCTCTGGGAGGCCGAGTTTGGCCCGATGGGGGGCGACGAGCTGAATATCCCCGAGGCCGGTCGCAATTACGGGTGGCCGGTGGTGAGCTGGGGCAAACACTATGACGGCAGGCCGATCCCGCCGCCACCGACGCATCCGGAGTTTGCCGACGCGATCTATCACTGGAACCCGGTCATTTCGCCTTCGGGCATCATGTTCTATACCGCTGACGCAATCCCCGGCTGGAAAGGCAATCTCCTGCTCGCAGGATTATCGTCTGAGGCGATCGTGCGGCTGACCCTAGACGGCGACAAAGTAACGGGTGAGGAACGCATCCCGATGGGCGTCCGCATGCGCGATGTCGTGCAAGGACCCGACGGTGCTGTCTATGGTCTCACCGATGAGTCGAGCGGCAAAATTCTCAAGTTCACGCAGGTCGAGAAGCGCGGCTGACATGAGTCAGCGCGGACTTTCGCTTGGGCTATTCGGCCGTTTCGGCCGATCGGCCGAGCTGCGTGAGCTCGACAAGGCGCTGCGCTCGGTCGATTTGCACCCCAATCTTGTACCTGAGTCGGTCAAGCTCACGACCGTCGGGCTGCTGCGGGAGCATGCACACGACGCCGAATCTGCGCCCGACTCCTACCGCGCCGCAGCAGAGATCATCGCCTATTGCATGCTCGGCGCCGATGCGTTCGTGCACGCTAACGATGCAAGGCTTGCGTTGGGCGTCGAAAGACGAATCGAGGCGGCGCTTGACATCGGCACGAGCCTCGATGCCAAGCTCGTGCTACTTACACTCCACGCGAAATTGATCCAGCCGAGCGTGGTGGACTATTTTCGGCTCGAAGCTGTTTCCGATTGAAATCGCGCAGCGCGCCGCATAGTTGCCACACTAACCGCTTGGATAGGGCGACGATTTCGCCATCCCTTGCCATTTTCTCCATTGGTCGATGAAGCCAATCCTCTCCATCAAGGATGTGTCGAAGACCTATGCCTCGGGCTTTCAGGCGCTCAAGGGCATCAATCTCGACATTCGCAAAGGCGAGATCTTCGCCCTGCTCGGTCCTAACGGCGCGGGCAAGACTACTCTAATCAATATCATTTGCGGCATCGTGAACCCGACCAGTGGCAAGGTCACGGTCGGCGGCCACGACATCATTACCGACGCCCGCGCCGCGCGGGCGATGATCGGCCTCGTTCCGCAGGAGCTGACTGCAGATATGTTCGAGACGGTATGGACAACCGTCTCCTTAAGTCGCGGACTTTGGGGCAAATGGGAGAACCCCGACTATATCGAGAAGGTGCTGAAGGACCTTTACCTGTGGGACAAAAAGGACTCGAAGCTCATGACGCTGTCGGGCGGCATGAAGCGCCGGGTCTTGATCGCCAAGGCGCTCTCGCACGAGCCGATCGTCCTTTTCCTCGACGAGCCGACTGCCGGCGTCGATGTCGAGCTGCGCAAGGGCATGTGGGAGAATGTGCGCTCGCTCAGGGATTCTGGCGTCACTATCATTCTCACCACGCATTACATCCATGAAGCCGAAGACATGGCCGACCGCATCGGCGTCATCAACAAGGGCGAACTCATCCTTGTCGAGGACAAGGTCGAGCTGATGCACAAGCTCAGCAAGAAACAGCTCACCCTTCAGCTTCATGACAGCCTGGGCGCCATCCCGGTTGAACTCGAAGGCCATCATTTGACGCTCGCCAATGGCGGCAGCGAGCTTATTTACACCTATGACACGCAGGGTCCGCGCACCGGCATTACGGGACTTCTCACCGATCTCTCGCGCGCCGGCATCAGGTTCAAGGACCTGGACACGACGCAGAGTTCGCTCGAGGACATCTTCGTCGATCTCGTGAGAGCACAGAGATGAACCTCCCGGC
>Ga0070704_100000058_pt1 | contig 36283 bp, 57 predicted proteins | sample KBSK5252metaG_FD_65467 | JGI IMG/M metagenome (GOLD analysis project Ga0070704, IMG submission 65467) | Corn, switchgrass and miscanthus rhizosphere microbial communities from Kellogg Biological Station, Michigan, USA - KBS K5-25-2 metaG | ecosystem: Host-associated > Plants > Roots >...
CGGCTGGATTGGCGCTGGCCTTTCTGAGATGACCTACCTAATGAGTCGGCCGGGGGGTCGGGCACCCTCCTTCCCCCCGACCGTTCGATTCAGCAGGGCGGGGAGAGCTTAGGGTGAGTTACGTGCCTTTTCGTACCCCGACTGCGGCGACCCCCGCCCTGAATGTGCTGACCAAGCAGGAGTACGCCATCCTGCGCCTGACCGCATTGGGGTTGACTGGCCCGGCCGTTGCGCATCGGTTAGGGATCAGTCTTCAGACCGTGAAGAATCACCTGACCAAGGTCTACTTCGTCCTCAACGTGAGCGGCCAGATCGAAGCCTTCCGAGCGATGGGCTGGCTGGTGGTGCCGGATGCCTAGGACGCTGCGTCTGCGGCTGCTGTTCGGCCTGCTGCTGGCCGTCGTGCTACTGCTTGTCGTCAGTGAGGTAGTCCGATGGACGTGAAGTGGGTTCGCATCGTGTCGTACCACGCCATCCGCACCTGGACCCGCGTGCCCGGTTCGTACATCACCTACTGCGGGCGCTCGGCCAGCGGGCCGGAGTTGGATAAACTTCCCACTGGGCTCTCGTGCGAGAGCTGCTTGAGAAGCCTCGCCCGTAAGGCTGACTCGTGATCTTCGGCAACCCCGTCGCTGGCGTCATTCATCCCAAGGGCTGGGTACCTCCGGCCGGCAGCCTTGACATGTACGTCATCCGCGATTGTGCGGATCACCAGGCCACCAATCAGGGCTGCGCACTCGACATCAACAACGGCCGCTGCGACGGCAAGGTGCTGGCGTCCAAGGCAGGTCGAGTCGTGAACATCGACCCGGTGCAAGGCATCGTGCGCATCGACCATGCCGATGGGACGCGGACCGCCTATGCCCACATGGTCCCGATCTTGGTCAGCGTCAACCAGACGGTCGCCCAAGGCCAGCAGATCGGCGAGATCGGCGATGCCCATGACCCGGCCATTACCAACTTCAGCGGGTGCCATCTGCACTTCGCCGTCCAACTCAGCACTACGGGCCCGGAGGTAGACCCCTGGCCCTACATGAACGGAGGCGACATGATCGGCATCGTGACGGCGACCCTGCTGGCGGGCGGACCGCGCAGCTTCAGTATCCCTGGTGGGATCACACTGAACGGATACGACCCTGCGCGTCCGGGCGGGCCGATCGTGTCCTTCCCATCCGGCACCGGCAGCAGCGCGCATGCCGATGCCCGCGTCAAGATCGAGTGGCCCGGAGCCAGCCCGCTACCGATCCCGAACGGCTACCCGTTCCTGCGGGTGGTAGATGGCGTGCTCAAGGGGCTGATGGTGGTCGAGCAGTACGTCACGCTGGCGCCCGATCCGCCGGCTACCGGCCACTCCGACGCCGAGTTGCAGGCCGCCGTGACCAAGGCTCGGGCCAACGGCATCCTCGATGCCGGCAATGCGGCCTTGGCCGTCAAGTAGGAGGAAACCCATGACTCGCCCAACCATCGTTCGCTTTATCGAAGCCTTCATCGCCGTGTTCGTGGTCGCCTTCGGCGCCAGTGCCGTGTTCACCAACGGGACCGACCTGTTCGGGGCCGACGGGCTCCGCGCGGTAGGTGAGGCTGCCGTCGCAGCAGCGCTGCTCGCCGTCCGGCGCGTGCTGGCGGTGACGGGATGACCGACTGGACTAGGCCCATTAAAACTGTGACCGGCTTTGCGGGTTTGTGGCCTAAGACTGAAACAATCTCTACTCTCGATCTGCTCAAGCGGGAAGCGATGAGGAGGGGCCTCGACCCCTCATGGTTCGATGAACTAGCCAACCTTCCTTCTGAACCCGGATCATTGGGGCCAAGTGATCCTGGGAAGCTTGGCCTTGAGAAGGTGTCGGGATGACCGACCCAACCAAAATCTTCGCCTACGCCGTCTCGGCGGCCATCCTGGCGGGCACCTACTACGCGCTGGTCCTGTACCCGCTGGTGCTGGATGCGGACGTGAAGCTGTGGCTGACGGCTCTGGCCGGGGCTGCTACCACCTTCATCTTCGGGGACCAGGTGGCGAGCCGTACCAACCGCGCGGCCAATGCGACCTTCGACAAGGGGTTGAGCGCGACTCCGAACGATTCGATGCCGACCGTCACCGTGGATTCCGGGCCTCCGGCAACTGCTACCGTTACGCCATCCGCATCTCCGGCCGCCACCAATGACTCAACCGCCACCTACACGTCTGGGCAAGGCTAATGGAGAGCTTGCTGGTGGTCGTTCTGGTCGTGCTGCTGATCCTGTTCCTGCTCAAGAGGTTGTGATGGACGACCATCCGGCTCCCTGCTCAGAGGCCCTGTGTGGCTGCGTCTGCCCGGAGGAGGACTGACGTGTGGCAGCTCTACCAGCGCATCCGCTACTACTTCAGGCTCAGGCGACGTCTGCGGGAATCGGCTGCGCTGTGGGCCGAGTTGGAATCCGATCCGACCTTCAACGAGGCGATGGAGGACGGGATCGCGCAGATAGCCGAGCAGAGGAAGCGGGATTACGAGCCGGTGAGGCCGAACGGGTGACCGTGGCCGTGCCGTACTTCGGCGTCCCTGATCTCGTCGAGCGAGCGGTGACGTCGATCCTGGCGCAGACGCACCGGAACATGCGGCTGGTCGTGGTTGGCGACGGTCAGGAGCCGCCACTGTCCAAGGTCCGCGACTCGCGGCTGATCGTCTACACCCTGCCCCAGAATCGAGGGACCTACTTCGCCCTCCAGCTCGTTCTCCAGGCTTCGCCCGATGCGTGGCACGCTCCGCACGGCGCCGACGATTGGACCGACCCGACCCATCTTGAAAGCCTGCTGGCGCTCGGCAAGGACGCGGTCGCGATGGGTACCGTCTGGATTCACAACGGGGACCAAGTAAGGGTCGAGAGCATCGGCAAGGAAGGTTGGCACGTCGGCATCTTCCGCTCTGAACGGCTCAAAGCGCTAGGCGGCTACGACCCTTCGGCGAGGCTCAGTCAGGACACCCACGTCCTCAAGCTACTCGACCTGATGGGCGGCTATCACCGCCACAAGTTGGCCAACCCGACGTACCACGTCTGGAAGCACGCCGGGCAGTTGACGCACGGCCCTAGGACCGGCCTCCATTCAGCGAAGCGCAACCGGCAGCGGGCTTACGACCGAGCCATCCTGTCTCGCTGCCGGGGCAGGAGCGTTGCCCAGATCAAGGCGTTCAGGGAGTCGCGCGTGCCGCCCATCATCCAGGCCGCCTTGGCTGAGCACGTCGAACGACTGCGAGCACAGATGTGAAGCTCCTCATTGTCAACCCCGGCACCGACATCGCGGGCTGCGGTATCGCGCTGAAGTACGCCTTCGACCGGCACGCTCCCGAATGGACTGCCCATCATGTTCGCAGACTCCCGAGTATCTACGATTACCCCACCGATCGCCCCTGGTCAGAACTGGAATCGCTGTGGCTTGAGGCTGACTTGGTGCATGTCATGGACGATCCTCGCATTCTGCGAGAGCTGCCAGCTCGCCCCAACGTATTCGTGCAGTATCTGGGCTCGACCTTCCGCAAGTATCGGGACGAGCTCCTCCGCATTTGCCGCGAGTACGGGGCTAGGCAAACGGGGAGCCTTGATCTATTAGGGCCTGACATCGAATGGCTGCCAGTGGCGTTCGATTCCGCCAACCTTCAGCACAATGGCAACGGGCAGGTGAAGATTGCGCACGCCCCGACCGACCGGGCATTGAAGTCCACTGACCTCATCATCGAGGCTGTTGGGCGGCTCCCGGTTGCGTTTGACCTGATCGAACGGGTTCCGCACCGCGAATGCCTTGATCGCAAGGCTCAGGCGGACATCTACGTCGACGAACTGACGCTAGGTTACGGTCTCAACGCCATCGAGTGCTGGGCAATGGGCATCCCGGTTGTGTCCGGTATGACGATTGGACGAGAGGCGCTGACGTTCGAGGTGCCTTGGGAGGATGCTACGGCTGCGACTCTGTACGACGTGCTCCTGCGGCTGGTGGAGTCAGCCGACCAACGCAAGCTCGCCGCGGACCGCGGTAAGGCACACGTAGAGCGGTACCACGCGCCAGCCGCTGTGGTCCAGCGTGTGCTCGAGTTGGCCGCATGATCTACTTCGTGACGCCGGCCTACCAACGCTTCGCCCTCACTGCCGTCTGCCTGGAGCAGCGCCGACAGGTCATCGAGCATCTGGCCGCCCAAGGTGTCGAGGCTCGCTGTGTGGTCGTCGCTGACGACGAGAACCTGGACATCGCCAAGGGGCTGGGCTTCGATACGGTCGAGCAGAACAATGACTGGCTGGGCCGCAAGTTCAACGACGGTATGCAGTACGCCGGCGAGCATGGGGCCGACTGGATAGTGCCGATCGGCTCCGATTCGTGGATTGACCCGGCCTACTTTCTGCCGCTGCCTTCCAAGCCGGTTGCCCGCACCTCGATCCGATACGCGGTGGTCGAGCCCCAGCGCATGGCGACCCTGAAGGTGCGGCGTCGAGGAGCAGGGCCATACATGCTTCACCGCGATCTTCTCAAGAGATCGGGCTTCCGTCCAGCCATCGATGAACTGCGCAAGGGGATCGACGGTTCCACCATCTTGGGCATTGGACCGATGCGCTGGGAGCAGCGTGACCTCCATTCGATGCAGTACATCGGATTTCGCGGGATACCACACCTAACCAAGTATGCCGACCTCTGGAGGAAGTGGGGCGCCGGTCAGTTCAACAACCCGTGGGAACTGCTGGCGCAGCACTACGACCCCGCATTGGTGGAGCAGGCGAGGTTGGCGCTGTGAAGCTCTCAATCCTCGTTCCTTTCCGGGATGCTGACGGGACTCGCACCAGGGCCAGGGACTGGATCCTCGCCCGCTGGGCGCACTTCTATCCTGATGCCGAGATTATCGTTGCCAGCGACGACGGAGTGGACCCGTTCAACAAGTCACTTGCCGTCAACAAGGCCGCCGCTCAAGCGACGGGTGACATCTTCGTGATCCTCGATGCCGATACCTGGATCGACCCACAGTTCATGAACCGGGCTATCGGCCTTGTGGAACAAGGTGTCCCCTGGGTCATTCCAGCTCGACGCTCGATGCGGCTGAAGCAGGACATCAGCGAGAAGATCATGGCCCTCTCACCGGAAGGTCCCCTGCCAGCGATCACGGCGACTCAGGCCGAGGGCGGCATCGCCCCGGTGGTAGGCTTTCTGTGGGTGGTCAGTCGGGCAGGCTTCGAGCAGATCGGTGGCATGGACGAGCGCATCCGGGGCTGGGGCGGCGAGGACACCGCCTTTACGATGGCGATGGATCGCGTGGTGGGCAAGCATCATCGCGGGGCCGGCACGGTCATGTGCCTGTGGCACCCACGTCCCAGGGACGAAGATCGCAAGCGAGTGTGGGTAGGGCAGGGGCGGCGACGCGACACCGAGCAGGCCAAGGAGGCGCTGCACGCGCGCTACGCCAACGCCAAGTCGAGGGCCGCCATGCTGCAGGTGCTGGCGCGATGATGCGGACCATCCGCTTTGCTGCGCCCAAGCCTAAGCGACCACGCCACTGGAGCGCCTTCGGTGAGAAGGAGCGTCGCTACGTGCTGGAGCGGGACAGGCACCAGTGTCAGCTACGCTTGTCTGGCTGCGAGGGCTACACCAACGCGGTCGACCACATCGTCAGCCGCGAGGACGGCGGCACGGATCAGCGCGATAACTTGCAGGCCGCCTGCCCGTCGTGCAACCGGCGCAAGTGGAGCGCGTCTGGTTTTTTTAGCGAGCACATTGTGCATGAGCAAGCTCCGGCGGATTTCCCTCCCCGCAGCCGATGGTCCGTCATACGCGCCGATTACTCGCGGAAGGAGCGGACGAGTTGACGGCCGAAGCCGACAGCCTACGCCTGCCGCTGAAGGGAGTCACCGAGCCCCGCATCGCACCTCCCCTGCCGCTCACCGGCCGTCACGTCGACTACGCGGAGGTTGGCCGCTCACTGGGTATCAACCTCTACCCGTGGCAGGAACTCGCCAGCCGCTACCTATGCGCCACCGGCCCCGACGGCTGGCTGTTCCGCGAGGTCTGCATCGTGGTGGCGCGCCAGAACGGCAAGACCGAGCTGCTGGTGCCACGCATCGTGATGGACCTGCGCGCTGGCAAGCGCATCCTGCACACCGCCCACCGCATGCGGCTCGCGCGCAAGGTGTTCCTGCGGGTCGCCCGAGCGCTCGCCAAGGAGGCCGAGGTCATCCGCTTCGCCCAGGGGCAGGAGGAGATCTTCATGCCCAACGGCGGCAGCTACGTGATCGTGGCTGCCCAGCGTGGCGCGCGTGGTGAGGCGGCCGACACCCTCATCATCGACGAGGTGCGCGAGTTCGAGGATTCCGATGTGCTGGCTGCCACTACCCCGACCCTGAGCGCCAGCCCCGACCCGCAGATCATTTACCTGTCCAACGCCGGTTCACATGCTTCCGTGGTCCTCAATGATCTCAAGAAGCGTGGCGAGGAAGGCGGCGACGGCGAGTACGCCTACCTCGAGTGGTCCGCCGACCCGGCCTTGCGAGCAGAGGACCGGCGCGGTTGGGAGCAGGCCAACCCGGCGCTCGGGCATCGGTTGCGGATGGAGGAGAACCTAGAGCAGGCGTTTCTGCTGCTCCCTCCTGAGAGGTTCGAGACCGAGCACCTGTGCCGTTGGGTTGCCACGATGCATCCCAAGTTGGTATCGGACGCGGCCTGGAACCTATGCCAAGGCGAAGTCAGCACGCCCGATGGACGCACTTCGATGGCCTTCAACATGGATCAGAACGCGACCCGTGCCTCAGCCGCGATGGCGTGGGCGATGGCAGATGGGCGGATCGCGCTGGTCGAGCTGATTGAGGCGATCGGCGACCCGATCGATATTGACAAGTTGGGGATCGACCTCAAGGCGCTGTCCGTCGCACGACGAGCCAGACAGATCGGTTTCGCCTCGTGGACTGATGCGCCGCTGGCCCGTCATATGCCGCGCGCCAAGGCGATCGATGGCAAGGAACTAGCCGCCGCCAGCGGCAAGTTCGCCGAACTGGTGTCATCCGCGCGGTTAGTATGGGATGGGGCCAGCCACGTCAGCGAGGACTTGGCCTGGACCAGCCGCAAGCCGCACGAATCAGGCGCCTGGATCGCCGTGCCGGCTTCTCCTGAACGTCCGGTAACCTCAGTGCTGGCCGCCATCCGGGCGGTGTGGCTGGCGAGTCAACCAAAGCCCGCCGCTCCGAGGATTGGATGATGCTCAAGCGAGTCGCCGGCCAGTTCGACCCGGTAGATGTCATGGCCGTGGCCGGGGTGACCGTGCTGGCGGTCGGCGTGGCGATGGTGTTCGTGCCGGCGGCCTTCATGGTGGTCGGGGCCTTAGCCGTGCTGTACGCGGTCGCCGCCAGTAGGGGTACGCCATGAGCTTCCTGGCGCGCGCCACGCAGCGTACCCTAAGCGCTCCCGACATCCAGACGGCGGCGGAGCGTATCTGGGCCCGCAGCGGCGGCAACAACCAGGCGTGGCGCCGCAAGAGCGTGGCGCAGGCGCTCGGCGTGCCGGCCATCCTGTCGGCCGTGTCGCTGATCTCCGGCACGGTGGGGCGCCTCAGCCTGGACGCCTACCAGAACGGCTCACAAGTCCTCGACCGGGCCAAGGTGCCGCAGCTTATGATTCGCCCCAATCCCAAGAGCACGCCGCGCGAGTTCTTCCTGCTGACGGCCTTCTACCAGGCCACCCGCGGTGAGTTCTGGTGGTACGTGGCCCATCGCGACGGTGACGGCAACGCCGACGCTCTCTATCCGGTGCCTCCCTGGGAGGTCACCGTTCAGGCCAACCCGTCCGATCGCTCGCGGCCGATCATCACCTGGGCAGGCAAGGTCCGCCGCAACGAGGACATGCGGCATCAGATCTACCTACCCGACCCCAAGGACCCGGCCGGGGTGCGGGGCGTCGGTCCGCTGCAGTTGGCGGGCGCGGCGGTCAGCATCGCGTCCGAGGCGGATACTTGGGCCGGCAACTTCTTCTCGGGCAGCCTGCCATCGCTGGTCGGGACTACCAAGCTTGACCTGGATGAGATCGACCTCAAGGCGCTTGACGACCAGTGGAAGGAGAAGGCCAATAACCTGCCGCGCTGGATGGGCAGCGACATGCACCTCGAACCGCCGCCCTACGACGCGCAGAAGGCGCAGCTCACCGAGACGCGCGACCATCAAGTCGGCGAGGTGGCCCGCATGTTCGATATGCCCGGTTCGCTGCTCGAATACCAGATGTCCGGCCAGAGCCTGACCTACCGCAACAACTCCGACATTTGGACCGACTTCCAGCAGCGTTGCCTGAGCCCGCACTACCTCGAGCCGATCGAGCAGGAGATGAGCGACCTCGTGGTCCGCTCGATCACGACCCGCTTCAGCACTTGGGAGCTGACCAAGGCTGACATCCTGACCCGCTACCAGGTCTACGAGACCGGCATCACCAAGAGCGGTGTCCTCAGCGTGGAAGCGGCCCAGCGCATGGAGGGCCTGGCGCCCGGCGACGTGAACTACGCGCCGGTGCCTGTCTCGCCGCCGTCGGCGGTGACCGCCATCCCGTCGCAGTTGTCGCGTGGTCCGGTGCGCTGCCTGAAGTGCAACTGGCTACTGGCCGAAGCGGCTGACGGCTACTTCAAGGCGACCTGCCGCAAGTGCAAGACGGTGACCGAGCTGACATCGCTACAGGAGCGCGAGGACCCGATGGTTACCATGATGGCCCTGCTCGCCTCACGGGAGCCGCCGCAGCCCCCTGCGCCTGCTCCAGTCAACGTGACGATCGAGTCTGGCGCGATCGCTGCCCCAGATATGAGCGGGATGGTGGAAGCGATCACCGCCCTAGCGAACCGCGAGCAGCCGCAGCCGGCGCAGACCACGTTTGCGGAAGGAGCGTTCCATTCCGAGGTTCACGTTCCCGACAGCCTCATGCTCAACCCACCCCCGGTCGAGCCGCCAGTGGTTAATGTGCTTCCCGATCCAACCTTCGTGGAGGCCATGAAGGATCTCCGGGAGATCATGCTTACCCCGCGTAAGCGGAACGTGATCCGGAACAACGAAGGCCGCATCATCGGGGTGGAGGACGTGGTATGACCATCCCGGTTCTCGAGAAGCACTGGTCCTGCCCGAACTGCAAGACGCAGGCGGTCACGCATGACTCGGCCACCCCATTCCATGCCTGCAAGGGTTTGAGCGGCCTCAGCGTGGCGCTGGTGCCCGCTGGGGCCAAGGTGCGCGTCAGCCTGGTGGAGAGGGGCGACTACATCGGGGCTGAGCAGGGGATTCGGATGCACAAGGGCCGGCCGATCATGGCGACCAAGATCGAGCGGCCGGACGGTAGTTACGACTCGACGGTGTACGCACCGATGGCGAGCGTGGGAGTGGAGAACTGATGGCGGAAGCAAAGGCGGATAAGCCGGTTGATCCGATAGAGGCGGCAGAGCGGGCCGTGAAGAAGGCCAAGCAGCAGCTCGAATGGGCAGAGCAGGCTCTTGCTCGAGCCCGGAAGGAGAAGTAATGGCCTGGTCGAATAGCAAGGTCTTCATGGCCTACATCACGGACTCGTTCAACAACACGGCAGCCCTTGATCTGAACAGCGACACGATCGAGGCGGCGCTGTTCGACAACAGCATTACGCCATCGCAGACGGTCGCCTCGGCGTCGACCGCCTATGCGGCTGGCGTCTGGGCGTCAGGTGGAGTGTCAGATACGCCGTCGTGGCCCGCCCTTGGGCGGCCGCTGACGGTGAGCACGTCGGGCTTCTCGTCCAACGTCTACACCTTCGACGCCAACGACACGGCCTCGGCCGATGCCACGACTGACCTGACCAATGTGTACGGCACGCTGGTCTACGACCATACCTTGGCGGCTCCTGTGGCGGATCAGGGCATCTGCTACATCTATCTGGGCGGCGCGAACTCGGTGGTGAACGGCAGCTTCACGATCGTCTGGGCGGCTGGCGGGCTGTTCACGGCGACGGCGTGACCGTCTTCGCGCTGCTGAGGCCATAGATGGCTCGAACGGCCTTCTGGGGGTTCGAGTCGAACGACAGTTCCACCTCTGGCACGGGTATCGAAAAACGACAGGGGACAGGTTGTTCGTTCGATACGTCGACCGTGCGAACGGGGACCTACTCCGGCAAGGTAGCTCTTACCAGCGGCTCGACAGGGTTCTTCACCTTCCCTACCCCCACCTCGGGCTACTGCCGCTTCTATGTTCTGGTCACTTCAAGGCCGGCCACTACGGCTCGAATCTTGTTCGGCAGTGCTGCTGCTGCGGGATTCATAAACCTGCGACTCAATCCGGCTGGCACGATCGGGTTCTATACCCAGAACACCCTGATCGGGACCAGCACGACTGCACTTACTGACACCAGCCGGTGGTACATGATCGAATTGCGACGAGCAGATGGCACAAGCGTCACCGTGTTGCAGATCGACGGAGTGGCGGAGGTCACTGGCTCGCCCTCATCTTGGACGCTCGCGGCATCGTGTGGCTCCACAGATACAGTTGCTGATACCTATACCGCTTACTTCGATGACCTCACCCTAGATGGGGCCGCGTTCCCTGGGCCAGGCAAGGTGGTTTTGCTCAAGCCAACGGCTGATAGTGCTGTGGGGACTGGTTGGACACTCGGAACCGGGACCGCCATCTCGTCTAATGGATTCGGTTCGGTTGATAACACTCCACCAGTTGGAGTCACTAACCTAGAGGCCGGATCAGACCCCAAGCAGATTCGTAATGCGGCTTCTGCTGCCAACTCGAACTACGACGCCACCATGACCACCTATACCGCGGTTGGAATTGGAGCAAGCGACACGATCAACTCGATTGATCCCTTCGTGCTGACCGCCGCCCCAGTTGTGACCTCAGCCAAACAGGGCACGGTCGGGGTGGCGAGTAATCCGGCTATCACTAATATCGCTCTTTCAGTAGACGGTGCTTTCTGGGAGGGCAATGCTGAAGGGACCTACAGCACCGGCTGGAAGCTTTCGCACGGGACGCTCACCAGCAGTCCTTCGGTCACGCTGGGAACCGCTCCAGTTATGCGTATCACCCAAGTCACCAGCAGCACCCGTATCGCCACCGTCTGTTTTATGGGCATCTACGTCGATTACACCGAGCATCGATCCCCGCCGTTCAGCCGCCGTCACCGCAACTACATCATCCGATAGGAGCCGCCCATGTCAGCGCCGCGCATCTACACCGCTAGCTTCTCGGCCATCGCCACAACCACTATTACCGATATCTTTGAACTGACGGCGGCGACCGACCGACCGTTCGACATCATGGGCTGGACCTTCTTCCAGACGACCGATCTAGGCGATGCCCAGGAGGAAGTGCTGAGCATCACGGTCGAGCGTGGCGTGACGGCGGGGTCGGGTGGCACCGCCTCAACCGAGGTGGACTATGGTGCCCGCGGTGAAGTGACGGCCGACACAGCTTGCGTTCACATGGTGACTACCGCTCACAGCGGCGGTACGGTCATGTTCCGTAAGGGTTGGAACATCCGCATCCCCGAGGAGTTCTGGCTACCGCCGGAGTTGTACGCCTATGCCGATGCCGGCACCGATCCGGTGACCGTGACGATGACCGCCCCGGCCGACTCGATCACGATGTCAGGCTCCATCTTCTGGAAGGAGTACTAGGTCGGTGTGGGCGTCTATCGCAAGGAGCCCTGGCCTCTAAGGACTCTCCGCCGGCGAGGTAGACGTTTCCCGTTCACCTCGGGCGTCGTATCGGTCAACGCAAACGCGGTTGCGACCACTGATGTCACGGTCGTTGCCAATACCGCGAAGGCGACGGTTGCGCCAACCGGGCAGACACCTAACGTCACGCTCGCTGCCCTTGACTCCAAGGCCAAGGTCGAGCCGACCGGTCAAACCCCGAATATCACGGTCGCCGCCAATACGGCGACGACCACCGTTCAGACGACTCCGGGTGCCGCTGCTGTCACCGTGGCGGCGAATACCGCCAGTTCCGATGTCAGACCTACCGGCTCAACCGCTGCTGTCTCGTTGGCCGCTAATGATGCCAAGGCGAAGGTAGAGCCCACCGGGACTGTCGGCAGCATCGCGCTTTCTGCCAATAACGCCACCACGACGGTCCAGCCGACTGCTGGTTCTGCTGCGGTCACGATATCAGCCAATGCGGCCACCCCGAAGGTAGAGCCGACCGGCACGCTGGCAACCGTCAGCCTGACCGCCAACAACGCGACCGAGACAGTCGCGCCGACTCCGACGACGGCAGCGATCACCGTCGCAGCCAACACTGGATCATCCGACGTCAATCCAACAGGCTCGACCGCTGCCATCTCAGTGGTGGCGGGGGATGCCTCAGAGACCGTTGCTCCCACCGGCACTACAGCAGCGGTCACGGTAGCGGCTAACACGGCAAGCAGCGATGTCCGTCCTACGGCCGGCTCTGGCAGCGTGGTCGTCCTCGCCAGTGATGGGAGTGTGGCGGAGTCGCCCGTAGCGCCGACCGGCAGCGTCGTGGTCACCGCCAACCAGGCTGCGGCCGATGTCAAGACGACGCCATCGCCGGCGACCGTCGCCCTAGCCGCCGCGGGTGCGACGAGCAGCGTCGCCCCGAGTCCAAGTGCCGCTGAAGTCACGCTTGCGGCCAACGACGCCAGTACGCAGCAGACGGTTGGCGCTGGGACCGCTCAGCTCAGTCTCGAGGCCAATGACGCCAGTGCCTCGATCTCTGGCTCGGCCGGAATCGCGGATATCACTATTGGGGCCAACTCAGCCTCGAGCAGTGTCGCTCCGCATGGCGGAACGGCCGTCATTACCATCGGGGCTCACGATGCGACGGTCTCGTTCGCCGGGTCGATCGTCTACGCCGACGCCCAGCCTGCGGCGATCATCGCTCAGGCGTACAACGCCAAGGTCAAGGTCAGCCATAAGCGAGTGTCCCCTGGGGCGTTCGTCAGGGAGCGACCAGTCCACCATCCTCAGGTCAAGGCTAGGGCTGAGCTGGCGACCATCAGGATCGTGGCGAACGACGCCGTCACCGTCTGGGACGACGACGAGACGGCCATCATGCTGCTGCTTGACGGCATGCTGTAGAATCACCGCAGTCGAATACAGACCGGCAGTGGCCCTCGTGTCCCGTCCGGGAATGTGGCCTCCGCGCATGTGTCCAAAGCGCAGCGTAGGAGGTCTTTCTCTTGTCCGACGAACTCACTGCCGATACCGAAATCCATGACGAGCTTGCGGAGCCCGTCGAACCCCAACACCGCACCCTCGATGTTGACGAGCCGCTGGTTACCTTGTCGATCAGTCAGCGTCGGATCGGCCTGCGGCTGCTGACCTACAACCAGGTGGTCGAGTCGAAGTACGGGCCGATCCTGTTCGAGCCCGGTGCCTTCGGCAAGGTCGATCCCGGCAAGGTCCGGCTGCGGATGGATCACGAGGATCCACCCACCGGCTTGGGGATCAGCTTCTCGGATACCCCCGATGCTCCACAAATGGAGTTCCGCGTGTCGAAGACGGCGCGCGGCAATGACCAGCTAACCCTCGCCGTCGACGGCGTGTCGCGCGGCGTGTCGGTTGGCTTCGACGATGTTCCTGGCGGGCCTCAGGTCAAGACGCTCAGCGGACGTCGCACGCTCGTCTATCCGCCGAACTCGGCGGTCCTCGCTGAAGCGTCCACGACCTGGATGCCGACGTTCCCACAACCCCACGCTGGGGTCATGTATGTCCTGAACAAGGACGCGAAAGGAGAAGGCCCACAGATGGCCGAGACCCAGGAGGCTCCGGCCGTCGGAGCCGCAAACCTCGATACCGGACCCTTCATCGAAATCCTGCACCGCGAGATGTCGGGGCAGGATGAGAAGATCGATAAGGTGCTGACCGCCTTCGACCAGTGGCGGGACGAGCAGCGCAGCCAGTTCACCATTCCCTCCACTCCCCAGGTGCAGTCACCCAAGCTGCACCACTGGGTGGAGATGGCGCTGCGCACCATGCGCGGTCAGTCCCTGTCGCCGACGCTGCTCAAGGAGCTGGCGCTCGACGATGTGGTTATCGCCGACAACCCCGGCCTGGTGCCGGACGTCCTGACCCCGGACTACGACGACCTCATCAACAGCGACCGGCCGTTCTGCCAGTCGACTCGCAAGATCGACCCGCCGGCCACCGGCACGTCGATGATCTTGCCGATCATCACCCAGCGCGCCGTGGCGGGCACCCAGTCGGAGGAGAAAGCCGACCTGTCGACCACGGCCACCCAGGTCGGGACCGGCACCTTCGGCTACCTGTCGGTGTTCGGTGGCGCTGACATCTCGATCCAGATGCTCAACCGCGCCGAGCGCAGCTTCTTCGACCTCCTGACCGGAGACCTCGGCGAAGCATATGCGCTCGACTGCGACAGCAAGGCGATCGACGCCCTGCTGACGGGCTACACCGACAGTGCCTCTGGCTCGCACACTCCTGACGATGCAGGCGTGATGGACCCCACCTCTCCGGGCTTCGGCACGGCCTGGCAGACCTCGATCACCAATTCGCGCCGAGCGCCGGACACGATCTGGATGAGTGCTGCCGCGGTGGCCGCCTTCATCGACGCGGTGAACCCGACTACCAACGGGCCGCTCTACTCGAACCTGGCGGCAGCCTTCACGGCTGGCGGCGGGCCGGGTGGAACGCTGTCCGGCCTGCGGCCGGTGTACGTGCCGGCCATGAATGACTCCGGCGTGGATGTCATCGTCGGGCCGTCGCGCGGATTCGTGTGGGCGGAGGACCCGGCCCGCAACCTGCAGGTCGACGTGCCGTCCAAGGCTGGTCGGGACATCGCCCTGGTGGGCGGCATCTTCCCGGCTCCGCGCTTTGCGGATTCGTTCACGACCTGGACCATCTCGAGCTGATGACCTTCTCAGACTCCGACGTCGAGTTTGACTGGCCTGGGCTCGATGAGCTCAAGCAGTGGCGTGACGTCACGGGCGAGGAATGGGACGGCGACGACGGAACCCGCTTCACCCGTGAGCTGGCCGCTGCGGTCGCCATCGTCAAGGTCGACGTCGGAGACTGGGATGAGTTGACCGATCTTCCCGACGCGGCGCTGGGCGAGGCGGCCATGCGAATGGCCGTCCTGCTCCGCGCCAACGCCGGGGAATCCATCGCAATCCTGAAGCTCGACCCGCAGTATCAGGCGAGCCTCAAGGGGCATCATCGGAGGTTTGCAATCGCATGACCACTACCGGAGAAGCCATCCGCGCTCGGCAGCAGGCTCGGCGCGAGCGAGCACTGGCCCGCATTCAGGCATCCAAGGTTCCTTCTGTGACTGAGGTCGTGGAGGAGCCGTCATACCGTGACCTACAGGCGCAGGCCAAGGAACTCGATATCCCGGCCAACCAGAGTGCCGACGACCTGAAGGCCGCCATCGAGGAAGCTGAGGACGCGGACGAGGCTGACGAAGCGGAGGACGAGGAAGCGTCGTGAGCCTGCAGGGCGCAGCCGAGCTTCGCGCGGCGATGCACGCCATCCAGGAAGTCCCGGCGTGGGTCGGTAGCCGTTGGGCGGATGAAGACGTGCGCGTCCTGCGGTCGACGATTCCGGCCAGGTCGGGGCGCAGCCGCGGGTCGGTGCGTGCTGGCGATACCCGAGGTTCGACAACGGCCGTGCTCGGCAGCCGGACGCTGGACTTCATCGACGCCGGCTCACGGGCGCACGACATCATCGCTAAGGACAAGGTGCTCAAGTTCGAGCAGGGCGGCCAGACCTTCTTCCGCAAGAAGGTCCATAAGCGTTCCATCGCGGCTCGCCCGTTCAAGCGCCGCGCGGCGGAGGAAGCCCTGGACAGGATCGACGTTGGCGGCGAGCTGATCGCGCGCTGGAATCGAGCCGTCTGAGATGGTCGTCTCCTTCTCCACCATCCCGTTCCACAAGCTGATGCGTGAGGCGGTGGTCGATCTGCTCACTGAATACAAGCAGAGCGCCGGCCTGAATCTGCAGATCTACCCTGGTCGGCCAATGAGCATCTTCGTGCCCTCGATCTTCCGTGACGCCCAGCCGGAGGACCAGAACGCGGCTGGTGAGCGGATGCGGCAGCGCAACATCCACAGCCAGTGGATCGCCATCTGGGGCCTGTTCGACTCGGCCGAGGCTGCCGAGCAGCGCGACGACTTCATTGATGGCTTCACGGCCTACGTGCTCGACAACTTCCACAAGGCCCACGGTGCCTCAGAGCTGTTCGTGGGACCCGTTATCGACGTGCCTGCCTTCCAGCCCGACTGGGGCTCGGAGGCGCAGCGCAACATGATCTATTACGCCACTCGCATCACGGTGGAGGGATTTGCCAGCGGATAGACGCGGGAATCGAAGAACTCCATGACCAGCGCCGGTCGGTAGGCGTATTCCCCAGTAGAAGGAGACTTCCCAATGTCCGTTGGACTCGTCAAGGCACGGCGGCACCTGTTCGCCCGTCAAACCGCTTTCGGCACGCCGGTTCCTGCCGTGCGCGCCTACCCGTTCACTGGCGTCCCGTCGCAGGACGAGCAGTGGACCGACCCCGAAGGTGACTTCGGAAAGGTGTACCCCGTCAGCTCACCGTATCGTGGGGCGGGCGCGTACACCCAAAGCGTCACCGACAACGCGCTCGACTACAACACCCTCACGCTGCTGCTGTCGGGCTTCTTCGGCGGCGATGTCAGCCCGAGCGGCGGTCCGGACTACACCTGGGCGCATGAGGATACCGGCGACGGCACGAGTGTCGATGACGTCTTCAGCCGCGAGTTCGGCGACGATGCCGATGGCGACGTGTCCGATGAGCCGAACGACTGGGAGCTCAACAGCGATGGGCTGATGACCAGCCTGACCATCGACTCGCCCGAACAGGGATCCGGCGTCCTCACCGCCTCGGGTGACTGGATGTTCGCATCCTACTTCTATGCCGGCTCGACCGACAACCCGCCGCCCAGCTCCATCCCGTCGATCACCGACACGCCCGATACCAACCCGCCCTACGTCTATCTCAAGGACTTCACCTTCTACATGGACTCCGATGCCAGTGACATCGGCTCCAACCAGGTCAGCGACACGCTCTACAAGTTCACCCTGACCGGCACCCGCGAGATCGACAAGAAGCAGTGGGTCAATGGGACTGGCAGTTTCGCACCGCAGGAGCTGAAGACCGCCAGCCGCACGCTGGGCATCGACCTGGTGTACGCCAAGACGGTTGACGCGGTGGGCGTCGGCTCAGAGAAGGACGCTTGGTCGGCCGACGCCTCGGAGAACCGCTATCTGAGCCTGGTGGCCGAGTCACCTCTGCTCATCCCCGGCTCCGCGACCCCCTATTCGTGGGGCTTCTCGATGCCGGTGCGCTACTACACCATGACCCACGGCAACATCGGTGGCAACACGACCACCATTCTGCACGGCAACGCCTTCGTCGACGAAGTTGTGCCGGTGTTCAGCTCCGATCTGGTCAACGCCCTGTCGGCGGCCGAGCTGTGAGCGGCCTGATCGACGTTCGGATCGGGGAGTGCCAGTGCCCGGAGACTCCCCATCCGAACGGTGACTACGTGTCCCTGCGACCGATCCTCGATCTGCGGGGCGGATATAGGGTCAAGCGTCGGCTGATGGACCTGAACCGCGCGGCGCAGGTTGAGCGGATCAAGGCACTGCACGAGTCAGGGACCAGCGTGAAGGAGCTGGCACTGCGCTTCGAGCTGCCGCCCGACAATATCAAGGCGATCGTGCTGGGCAAGGGCGAGTACCAGGGACCGCCTCCCGATCCTGCCGAGATGGAGGCCGATCTGGCCGAGTCGTATCTGTTGGAAGGGATCGCCGAGTGGAACCTGGTGGGTGCCGATGGGCCGTTGCCGGTCACACCAGACCTGATCCGCTCCCAGTTGTTCACCAACTACGGTCGGGCTGAGGCGGCCGCTGACAAGGCGGACGACCTGTACCGACCGGCGGTGCTCGACCCTTTACTGCAAAGGGCGTTGAGTTCCTTGCCGGCTACGCCGACCAGCGAATCGACATCAGCGACGAATGGGCATGGACCGAAGCGATCGAAGGCATCGAAGCCGTCCTCGATCGAGAGTATCCCGATGGAAGACACCGTGGCGATCACCTGATCGCGCGCTGGCGCCTGCAGCACTTAGCTGAGATGGGCGTCGGAACGGTGATGCGCCAACAGCGGGCGCTCGAGGACGAACAAGTGAGACGACGGAGGAGACGGTAGGTGGCACTCTCTGACACCGCGCGCCTGATCTCCTCGCTGGAGTTGCAGGACAAGTTCACGAAGACCGCCCAGGCTGGTGAGCAGGCGCTGGGCAGCCTCGAGTCCAAGTCCAACTTCGTGACCAAGGGCTTCGGTCTGATGGGGCAGGCCGGCGGCGCGGTCGGCAACGCCTTCGGCACGCTGAAGGGACGCATCGGCCAGCTCATCTCCGGCCCGCTCGGCATGCTGGGGCTGGGAGCGGGGCTGTTCGGCGTCGGCAAGTTCTTCACCGATGCGGTGACGAGTACCCAAGACTTCGGCAAGGAGGTAGGCCGCCTCGCGGCGCTCACTGGGCTCGGCACCGAGCAGACCTCTAGGCTGGCGGGTGCCTTCGAGCACTTCGGGATCGAGACCGATCAGGCCCTGACTATCGTTGGCTTCGCTGAGAAGACGCTTGGCAAGCTGACTGCCACCGGGGCCAACGCCGAGAAGCAGGCGGACGATCTCGCTTCAGCGCAGCGCGACCTGACGCTGGCGCAGCTCAAGCTCAACGAGGCACAGGCCCGGTACCGCGCTGACTCGTCGCAGGTATTGGCTGCCCAGAACCGGGTCATGGATGCGCAGGACGCGCTGAATACGTTGGTCGAAGATGGTGGCGTCATCGTCGGCGGGGCGGCCGGCTTCTTCAACAAGTACGGGCTGGCCCTGACCGATTCGGCGGGCAAGATCAAGGACACCAACACCCTCCTGCTTGATACGGCTGACTTCTTCAACAACGAGACCATTCCGGCCGAGACTAAGGCGGCAGCGTTGTCCACGTTGTTCGGCAAGAGCTGGCAGACCCTGATCCCGTTCCTCTCAGCCGGCCGCGCCGGAATAGCGAAGGTTGAAGAGGAACTTGCTGGCCTTGGACTGACGTTGAAAAGCGAGGACCTTGCCCAACTCGCCAAGTTGAAGGACGCCACTCGCAACTGGACTTCGGCACTCGGCGGGCTCAAGTTGCAACTCGGGCTGGCGTTGGTCCCACTGCTCACGGGTCTAGCCACAAGTGCCTCCAAGTTCCTTGCGACAGCCGACCAGTTCGGCGTGACCGGCACCCAGAAGATCGTCGGCTTCTTCAAGGACGTCATCACCTTCGGCGAAAAGGCGTTTGGCATCATCCAGGACCGCGTGGTGCCCATCGTCAAGAAGGTGATCGACGGTTGGAACAACCTGCCCGAGCCACTGAAGGGGCTGCTGGTCAAGGGTGTGGCCGGCAACTTCGCTATCAAGTTCCTGCTCGGCTTCGATCCGATAGCGATAGCGGGGTCCGCGGCGTCAGCGATCGCTGGCAAGTTGGCCGCTGCTGCGGCTGGATCACTCGCTGGATTCGTGGGCGACTTCTTCGGCAAGGTGGCGACCAATAAGCTCGTCCCACAGCTTGTCTCTGCCGTTGCACCCATCCCGGTGTTCGTGACTAACCCCGGTTTCGGCCTTCCGGGTGGGGGTGGCCCTGGCGCTCCGGTGCCTACTCCTACGTCTACCCCGTGGTGGGTTGGCGCGTTGCGGTTCCTCGGCATCGGTGGTACCGCGCTGGCTATCGGAGAGATCGCGGGTCAGAGCAACGTCAACAACAAGACTCAGATCCAGATGCTCCGCCAACAGCTCCTCGCCACCGGGGATGTCAAAGACGCGCTCACCAAGAGTGGGGCGACGCTCGGGGCGATCAACGAGCTACTGGCCCACCCAGACCGTCAGACCGGACTCAGCCCAGACATCCTCGATGCGCTCGATGCGATCGACGGCAAGATGGGTGATCTCGTCACGAATACCAAGCCGTTCATCGGCCAACTGCCCGGCGCTCCTGGCGGCGGTCGGTCATCGATAATCAACACCCAGGACGACGTTGACCGTGAGCGGATGGCCCGTGGTCTGACCACGCTGGCCGATACAGCCCTCGCACCCCTGGGCTCGATTGAGAAGGACGTGGCGATCCTGCCCAGCATCGATGAACGGCTCGCTGCGCTGGGCAAGGTGGCACTCAACACCAAGGACGACGTGGCTCGCGAACGGATGGCCCGTGTCGCGGCTGCCTCTGAGCGAACCGCCAACAAGAACTTCAGCCCGACCGTCAACGTCAACGCCAGAGTCACCATCCCGATCACCAACAACGTCAGCATCAGCAGCTCGAACGTGGTCCGCACTCTGACCACCTATACCGCTGCCCTTGGCTCTGGTCCCGGCGGGGCGCTCGACGCCACCCTACTGTGAGCTACAAGGTCTACGCGCGTCACGGTGGCGCAGCCGGAGCTTCGCAGGACGACATCACCGCTCGCGTTCCCGCCCTGGACGACAACAACGTTCCGCTGATCCAGATGGGTATGAGCTTCCAGACCGGCAGCGCATCAGTGGGCTCCTTCATCGTCCCCGATCCGGTTGGCAACCTCGATTCGAGCCTGTACTTCCCGCCACATACCCAGATCACCTGGACCGAGGACGCATCTGGCGACGAGCTATGGCTGGCACGCGGCCGGACCAGTACATGGGGCATCAAGCGCGCTGATATCAAGTCGGGCGCCAACGTACAGTGGAACTTCACGGTCGACGACGGCAACGTCGATCTGCGCGGGATGGCCTTCACCGAGGATTGGGTGCGGCCGGCCGAGACTGGCACCGCTCGCCTGTACGCGCTGGCGCTTTACACCCTCAACGGCACCAGCTCGACGCGGCCGGCCTCCGGCGGAGTCATCTCGTATCGGCCCAGCACCACCATCACGATCGACCCCGATCACCTGGCGCCCGATCTCGACACGGTGGTCATGCCGGCGCAGACCTACAAGATGGACACCCAGCCGCTCGACGTGGTGACGGACTGCGCCGAGACCGAAGGCAAGGTCTTCGGGGTGGTGATCCACCATACCGGGGGGACCTCGCACCTCTGCCTCAGATACACCAAGGAGATCGACTACTCGACCTACGCCTCCACTTGCAAGATCAGCGATGACATCGCGGACATTGACGAGGAAAGTCTGACCGCCCCGGTCTTCTACCCGATCTACGACCAGGGTGACGCGCAACAGGTCGACGGCAACGCCAATATCTCTGGCATCGTCAGCCGCTACGGCCCCGACGATCAGGCCATCGCGGTCCTCAGTGCCACACTGGGCGACAACAACGAGTACTGGGTCGATTCGGTTCAGGACGGGCGATCGGTCGATCCGACCCAGGCTGCCTACCGGGCTGCCTCGGTTGTCGCTTCACGGGCTCCATATCAAGAGACCGATAGCCTGTCGATCATCGCCTTGCCGGAGCAGACGCATCTGATCTGCGCCGGTATGAGCATTCAGATCAAGGCAGTGCCGATCAACACCGCCAACACTTCGACGGTCGGCTCGTACATCGACCGCAACATCGCCACCCTTCAGTGGGAGCCGCTGCCTGACGGGCGCTATCACGGCATCCTTCAGCTCAACCGGCCGATGCGGGCACCTGGTGGCGGCGCAGCGCAGTCAGCCAGCACGTCCCCGACCGGAGCCCCTGATTGCGGCGACGAGATGCCAGTCGGCTTCGCGCTTGGCGTCGACGGTGACGGCTGGGTCAAGACCGACGACAACTTCGGCGGCGTCCCGGTCGACGAGTGGAAGGCAATCAACGTCAGCGCCTCCGGCTCAAGTGCCATCCTGACCAACGGACCCGAGCAGCGGTTCACCGATGGTTTCGGCGACTTCTCGTACTACACCGGCGCCCAGGTCACAAAGGCCGACTACGCGCCAGCCGTGCCGCCGCATCTTCTGATCCGGTTCACCATCACCGAGCTGGGCAATAGCAACCGCCAACTGTTCTTTGGCGGGTTCGGCTACGGCGCTTCGATATTCATGCCCTACAACACCGGGGCCTTCCCAGGCGATGAGCACGACGGGCAGATTCAGGCTGTCAACAGCGCGGACGATCCGGTCGACTTCACGCTGACGGTGGATCAGGCGTACTTCCTGCGCGTCAACAACGGCAACGTCAAAATCTGGGAGGTCGAGGACGCCGAGCCCGGCTCATGGACGGCGGGCAACGGCTCATGGACTGGGCCGGTCACCTTCGTCATGGCGCTCCAGTCGGTCAGCAACGCGGGCGGCCACGACACCGACTTCACGCCATCCACGGTCGAGGTTGAGTCGGTCATCGCCTTCGCGCTGGTCGACGATCCGTTCTGCCTGACCGATCCCGGCACCTCGCCCTACTACGCCCGCTCCGACGATCCCCGCTTCGACACTATCGTCACCGACCACGGCGGCCTGACCGGCTTGCTCGACGACGACCACACCCAGTACATCAAGGACACCGAGTTCACCGCCAAGGGCGACCTGCTGGTCGGCTCCGGCTCCGGCACCTTCGACAACCTGCCGGTCGGGACCAACGGCAAGGCGCTGGTGGCCGACTCGACCCAGACGCTCGGGGTGAAGTGGGACACCGTGACCGGCTCGGGCTCCGGCCCGTTCGAGGACGTCGACACCTTCACCTGGAAGTTCACCTCACCCGCTAACGCCATCAGCTCCACCGACGAGTCGGCCTTCCTCGAACTCGACACCGACGCGGCCATCCTGCGCGGAGGCATCGCCAACGAGATCGACGTGACCGCGGTGACCGGCAAGATCAGCCTGTTCAGCGACTTCGGGGTCGTCTTCCCGGTCGAGGCCACACAGCCCGCCGGCGGCGACTCCGAGGATGGGCAGGCGTACTACGACTCGGCCACCGACCAGTTCCGCTACTACCGCAACGGCTCATGGACCCAAACCCGCAAGCTGTTCCTACCAGCCGCCGAAGCGAAGCTCGACTCGGCCACTGCCGCCAACATCGGGGCCAGCCCTGACCTGACCGGAGTAGTGGCCTACGCCGACGCCGCCACCCAGGGCGCCTTCTGGTCGTTCATGGTGCCCGACGACTGGGACTCCGGCGTCATCACGCTCCAGCCGGTCTGGTCGCCCGGCTCGACCGATGGCACCGCGCATACCGTGCGCTGGTCGATCATCGCCAAGACGGTGGCGAATGGAACGACGGTGACAGCGGCCGGGACGACGACCACCTTCACCGGCTCCAGCGGCGCTCGCACGGTAGGAGTGGTGGTCTATGACACGGCCACCTCGACCACCCTGACCCCAGCGGCGGCGGGCGATGTGTTCCGCTTCACGCTGCGCCGGATCGGGGCGGATGGGGCGGACACATACGTCGGCACCGTGAACCTGCTGGGGGTCATCGTCAGCTACCAGGCGATCTAGGGCTTGACAGACAACCTGTCATGGGCGCAGTGTGTCATCTGCGAGTGACCGCTGAATCAATGGCCCCGGCCGCTGGTCACTCAGCGCCGGGGCTATCTACTAGGGAGTGACCCCAAGTGAGAAACCAAGCGCATCGGCGCCATCGCTTCGACGACCTGCCCATGTTCCTGCTCGGGTGGACGCTGGCCATCATCGGCGCCTGCCTGGTCGCCACCGCGTTTGTGTGGATGGCGATGGCCGTGCTGGCGAGCTTCGCGCAGTACATCCCGTCGAGTCTTCGATGACCTACGACGACTCGCCGCTGCTCCCGAGCGAACCCCGGCTGGCGCTAGACCAGCCCATTCAGCAGGGGGAGGTCCGGGCCGGTGCGGGCACGTCCGAAGCTCCCGCTCCCCCTGACTGCCGCTGGTGCGGTGGCCGCGGCTACTACATCGGTGGCGACGAGGAGCACGTCTGCTGGTGCAAACGTGACGAGGCGGAGGCGGCTGGCAAGCCGTTGTCGTGGTGAGTAAGTGGGGCTCTTACAAGGAGAGCGAGCAGGCCCGCGCCAAGCGGCTTGCACGGATGAAGGCATACCGGCTCGCCCACCCGGATCTGATACAGGCTCAGGCTCACGCCACCTATGAGCGTACCAAGGAACGGGTCATGGCCTATCGGGCAGCTCACAAGGATGAGATCGCCGCCTACCACCGAGCCTACCGCGTAACCCACCTAGAGGAGAGACGCGCAGCGGCTAGGGCGCGACAGACACGCCCAGAACAGCGTGAGCGAGAACGCATCCGTGAGGCGGCGCGGCGGGCAAAGCCGGACTACAACCATAAGCAGGCCGCTAGGCAGCAGGTCTACCAGGCTAAGAAAAAGGGCCTGCTGGTCCCCACTCCCTGCTTCTGCTGCGGTGATCCCAAGGTTCACGCGCATCACCACAATGGGTATGACCATCCACTCGATGTGGTCTGGCTCTGCTCACTCCACCACGCCTATGCACATGCGGGGCTGCTGTGATCCCCGACTTCCTGCTTCACCCGGACCCCTCGTTCCGTGGGTTCAGCGCCCAGGAGATCGCCGACCTGCGGGCCTTGCGCGAGCTGCATCGCCCTTGGTCCTCGGCCGACCGCGACCATTCTGGGGTCCCACTCATAGCGGATGACGGCACGGCTCATGTCGTGGTAATGACGATCGACCTAGTAGAACCCCATGCCCGTCGCTTCTGGGATCAGCACGCGTCTGAATCATTTGTCCTCACTAACCATCACGTACAGCCATGAAGCACTGGGAGATGCTGAAGTACGAACGCTATTGGACGGGACGGGCGGTCCTGACTCCATTGGGTCGGCTGATGACACGCGTGCGCCTGGGCACGGCTGACGAATGCTGGGAGTGGACCGGGCCGCTCTATAACGGATACGGGCGGGTCAAGGGCAAGAAGCGCGATGAGATGGTTCACCGCGTCGCCTATGAGTTGCTAGTCGGCCCGGTCCCAAATGGCTTACAGCTCGACCACCTCTGCCGCAACCGAGGATGCGTCAACCCGGCTCACCTCGAACCGGTAACCAACCGAGTGAACGTACTGCGTGGCGTTAGTCCCATAGCGCGACAGGCTAGGCAAACGCACTGCAAACGCGGACACCGCCTCGAAGCACCTACGGCTTATGTCAGTAGGGGGCGGCGTATCTGTCGGACCTGCCACAACCTCTATCGTCGCGCTCAGTGGGCCGCACGCCACGCGGTGCAGCCGTGAAGGAAGTCATCCGCAACGGCCGTCAGGAGCCGCTGCTGCCGGGACGCAACGAGGCGGCGGAGCGACTGCGGCGTGCGATTGCGGGAAGCGAGGGTGAGCGCGTGCTGGATGAAGCCCTCACTGCCGAGCGCGAGCCCCTGCTGGCGGCGCTCAAGAGGTTGGTGGAGGCGCTGGACGACCTCCTGTTCGAGGGTGCCATTGACCGTGTGGATGAGAACGGCGAGTACGAACTCATTGGGGGCGATGACCCGAGCGGTAGTCGTGGTCGATTCAGTGTCGGACTGCAAGAGGCCCGCACCCTCATCGAGCAAGACGGGAAAGGAGCAACCGATGTTTGACTTCCGCCGCCGCTACGTCCATCCGACCATCCGCTTCCTCGGCAGGATCACGGGCCGCCATGTGTCCGGCGCGTACTGCTGGTGCAGGCAGCCATGACCGAGGCGCGACTGACCCGACCGGGGCGACCGGGGACTAAGGCGGGACGTGAACTGCTGGCTGATGCTAGCCGATTCGGCACAGATGAGGAGGTGCGTTTACTACGGGCACATCTTGTGCCGATGATCCTAGCCGTTGAAAAGGAAGCCATCGAGGAAGGGATGCGGCGGCACTCAGAGGATGACCGCCCCACGCGGATCGACCCTAGGCGCCTGACTCGCGCGCTCAAAGCGATGGTCACGGGTGCTGACTGGAAGGGCACCTCCACCATCGAGGAGTACGCGGCTGAGATCGTCGCAGCCTACGAGGGGCAGCCATGAGCAAGTTCCGCACCGCTCCGATGAAGGACGGCATCCGCTACGACAGTCGCGGAGAGCCGATCCCCAACCACGACCAACACGTCATGCCAGTCTCGGGAGAGCATCGCGCTAGTCCCGAGTGCTGGTGCAAGCCACGTATCGAGCACACCGATACCGTGAATGAAGGACGAATATGGGTCCACAAGGCACCAGCCTGAACACCGAAGCCGCGCAAAACCTCTGGCGCGACCTGGGCATCCAGCAGGAGTGGCTGACCGAGCCGGTGCTGGTGTCCGCTGACCCAATCTGGAAGATGACGGCCAAGGAGGGGTTCATCTTCGACGACGCCTTCTGGGCGGTGTTCGAGCGCCACTCGTTGCGCATCTGCCACGTCACCTATTCGGGCGCGCCGTGGTCGCTCGAAGGCGGGCCACCCGAGATGGTGCTGCGTTTCACGCTCAAGGAAGGATCACCCGATGACTGATATCCGCCGTCGCTTTGTCTACCCCGCCATCCGCCTTATGGGTCGCATCACGGGCCGCCATGTGTCCGGTGCCTACTGCTGGTGCATCGAGCCTCGCAGCCATGACGGTAGCAGCCCCGAGGCGCAACTGCGACCAGAGGTGTGGTGGCACGATCGCCTTGTTCATGAAGGCGTTGTGGTGGGGCGCGGGTCATGCACATCGGGCCGTTCAAGGTGTGGGCCGCGCTACTGATGAGGAACCGACCCGAAGGGGCAGCGGAGTGACAGGAAGGAGAAACGGAATGAATGGTCAACATTGCCTCAAGTGCGGAGCCGTCCTTATCGAAGGGAGGCGGGCTGGGTTTACGTCGGAAGGTAGGCCGACCTATCTGTACGTCTGTCCTAATGAGCATTGGTGGTGGCCGTCCCATTCGGCTTGGCTGCAAGGACGATATCTGTGACCGAGGCGCGACTGGTGACGCGGGAGCAGTTGGCGGCGGCGCTGCGAGTCGTTGAACGTCAGTGGGACGGCGAATGGCCGAACTGGGCGCAGAAGGACATGGCCGACGCCATCTTCGCCGCCCTCCCCGCCGCCGCGCCAGCGTCGGGCTACATGGTCGGCGGTCATGGTGTAGCGAATGGTGGCAATGCTCCCGCCGCCGCGCCAGCGGAGGGGCTGCGGGAGGCGGCAATGCTCGCCTACCGGATGCTGTGGGAGAACTGGTCGCAAGCCGCTGACTGGGAGCAGATCATCAGGCAGGACTACGGGGAGGGCGGACGGGCTATCGGTCACACATGGATCGGGAAGGCAGCGAGGGCGCTCTCCGATGCGCTCGGACCAGAAGATGCGGAGGCCGCGAAGCATCCAACCTACGCGGAGGCCGCCCTCGCCCGCCACGAGTCGGGGAGCGAGTGATGAGCCACCTCCACCGCTTCTGGTTCGTGGTGAATCACGTCCGCTGCGCTTGCGGGCTGACGCTCCCAGCCTGCCCCGTTCGCAGTTCGATCACCGATGCGCCGTGCATCCTGCCGGACGGTCACGCTTGCGATAGCCCGACCCGCTTCCATCGCTACCCGGTGCAGCCATGACCCCCGAGGCAGCGCCCCGCCTGCGCTGCGCCGACTGCGACTACCCGGTGCGCCTCACGCATCGCTACCCCGGTGCCAAGCAGCCAGCGCGGTCGCATCCCGTCCGCCTCGTCCCCGCCGCACCGGCAGCGGAGGACATGGATTTCGATGAAATCACGGACGGCATCATCGAGCGCGGGCTGGTCAACCAGTTGCGGCGCATCGTATCTGCCTATCGCAACCCGCAGAAGGATGACCCGCATCGCCTAGATGACGAGATAGCAGGAACCGAGGCGATCCTAGACCGCCTCGCTGCCGCCCTGTCACCGGCTGCGCCTGCGACGTTGGACATCGGGGTGCTGCGAACGATCATGCGCGTCTTTGGCGTGCATCTGGAAGGCGGAGTCTGGATGGTGATTGCGCAGGAGTACGCCCGCCTCGCCGGGGAGGACAGCACCAGATGACCCTCACCGAACGGCGCGATCCCAACATCGACACGGCGCTCGAGGCGCTGACCGACAACCGCCTGACCATCGAGGACAAGGCGGGCGCCTACGCCCTACTGCACCAGGTACAGCTCCGAATCAACCGTGCCCTCCGCAAGGTGCGCGATGACATCATCATCTACATGAAGTCGAACGAGCTGAAGTCGCTCGGGCCACTCTCGATCAAGAGCACGCCGATCGACGTGGCCTGGCCCGTCAACATCGAGGCGAACTGGCAGGATGCCACGGTGCAAGATGCGCTGCGCGACCTGATCTTGCCGATCGCGCCGGAGTTCATCCGCAAGATTCCCGCTCACCTGGAGTTGGACACGGCCGCCCTCGGAGCGGCGGTTCACATGGGCGATCCGGTGGCCCTCGAAGTACACCGGCAAGTCAAGGCGCACGGCTGGCGAACCGAAGCCGGACGCCGCCTCAGCCTGGAAGTGAAGGAAGCCAAATGACTGTGCCTTCGACCGACGTGACTCCTGATGGTGAAGTGATCGCCACCGCGCCGATCACCCTGTTCGGAACCGACAACCCGGTGGAAGTCGTGGCGCGGGCGACCACCATTGCCGGGGCGCTGGCCGACGTGATCAAGCAGCGCCGCCTCTACAAGCACATCGGCGAGAGCGACCATGTATTCGTGGAGGGCTGGACGCTGCTCGGCTCGATGCTCGGCGTGTTCGCCGAGGTCGAGTGGAGCCGCCCGCTCGAGAACGGCTGGGAGTCGCGGGCGGTGGCCCGCACCCTGGCTGGTCGAGTGGTGGGCGCCGCCGAGTCGATGTGCTCGCGCTCCGAGAGCAAGTGGAAGTCGCGCGACGATTACGCCATCCGTTCGATGGCCCAGACTCGAGCGGTTAGCAAGGCGCTGCGCCTGCCGCTCGGATTCATCATGGAACTCGCGGGCTACTCGGCCACTCCGGCCGACGAAGTGCCCGATGCACAGCCGGGGCGGGGCGCACAGTCCAAGCCGGAATCAGGCCCGGTCCCCGCCTCCGGCCCCTCTCTCGACCAGATCAAGGCGCGACTCCTCGAGGTCGCCAGCGAGCATCATCTTGGCGCGGCCGCGCTAGACCTCCTCATCGAGGACTACGTTCCCAAGGATGCGACCGCGGAGCAGGTGCGAACCGGCCTGATCGAACTAGGTACCAACATCGGTCGGGGCAAGCATGACGGTGGCGTGGCGCCCGAGCCGCCCAAGGCCGAGGCCATGACCGACGATGAGGCGCTGGCAGCCGGCGCCGCGCTGGTGGGCAAGTGAACCCGCTAGTGCCCGACATGCCTTCCCTGGTCCAGGTCAACCTGCGCTACGGCCGCGACGCCGCCCGTACCATCGGGGATATTGCCGAGGACATGGGGATCAGCCGGCGGGCCGTCGAGAAGGCCGTCGAGTCCATGAGGTTGGCGGGTGTGCCCGTGGTGACGGGCTCCGATGGGGCGTGGCTATCGGTTGATCCGCAGGAGCTGGCGGACGCCGCCGAACGGCTACGCTCGCGGGCGCTGCACATCCTGCTCGGGGCTCGGGCGCTGCGGGCTACCGCTAGGCGCCACGCCAAGGTCCAGCAACTCGGGCTGTTCGATGCCGCATGACCCGTACCGACCGGCCAGCCATCCCGTCCTGCGTGCCAAGCACGCCCGTCTCCTCAGGATGGCGCAGGAGGAACCGGCCGCCGTCCGGGCGGCACTGGACCTCGCCGATAACTCCACCTTCGAGGTCACGGAAGGGCTGGAGGCCATCGCCCGGATTGTGGCGAAGCTGCCGGAAGTCGCCTACACCGTCGAGCAGCGGGCGATGGGGATGCTGATAGCCCGTGAGATCCACCAGCGGTCACGGTCGCCCCGAGCAGCCAGCCATGCGGCGAGGTTCTATGGTCACTCCAGGAGGGATGATGTCGAGCAGCGATACGCCGCCATCGCGGAAGCGGCGAGCGACCCCAAGCGCAAGCTACGCGAGATCGCGTCCGAGTTTGGTGTCACTACCACCCTCGTTTCGCGTGTCGCCATCGCGCGAGGGCAGCGCCGGCGAACCCGGCATGGGTAGGCTGATAGGCTACCTGCACGACTTGGGCTGCCGCGGGCCGGGCTTCTGCGCGTGCAAGATTGTGTATCCGGTGACGGAATGACGACGCTTATCAGCATCTCCTATGTTGACAAACTCCAGCGCGAGAACGCTGACGACCTCGCGTTCTACCCACTGACGACCTTGGAGAAGGCGCTGGAGGATGGGCATGTCGTCACCTGCGAGGACAACGGGGAAGCAGCGGGCTACCTGTGGTTCGGTGCGGTACGCGGTGGCTACGACGTGACCATCTATCAGGCTTGCGTGGACTACGACTCCCGCCGCCGGCACCTAGGCTGGTCAATGGTCGCCAAGCTGGTTGCCATCGGAAACGCTGGTGGGGCGACCGGCATCCGGCTCAAGTGCGCCTCGTCTGCCGATAGCAATGAGTTCTGGCAGGCGGCCGGCTTCCACTGCACCCGTGTCACGCCGGGCGGGATCAAGCGCGGCCGAGACCTGAACCACTACCGCACCGACCTCCAGCCCGGCCTGTTCACCATCCCGGGCGTGATCCCTTCCGAGAAGCCGATCGACCTACGGGCTTATCAGGCCCAGAAGCGGATGGGCGTCTCGATGCCGTCAAGGTTCAGCCGGACGCATTACGGGATTCCGAGTGAGGTCGTCGAATGATTCGGGTAGACTTGCCCGAGAAGTGCTGGGGCGGTCCTGCTTACTCAGGCCGCCCACGCTTCATCGCCTAGTAAGAGGTGGAACCCGTGGCTCTCTCCACAAAGACGCGCTTCGAGGTACTCAAGCGCGACCGCTATACCTGCTCGTACTGCGGCAAGCATCCGCCCGATGTGCTGCTGGAAGTGGACCACATCACACCACTCGCAGCCGGCGGATCGGATGACCTCTCCAACCTCACCACGGCCTGCTGGGACTGCAATCGTGGTAAAGGAGCACGACTCCTAGAGGAAGGGACGGCCCCGGCTATCAACCGCGCAGCCGTCGCGGAGATGGCGGAGCGCGTCGAGCAGGCGAAGGCGTACATGGAGTTGCTCGGCTCGATGGAGTCGATCACCGAGGACCAACTTGATCGAGTCACCCATCGTTGGTCCAAAGCCTACGGGGCTTCGACCGAAGAGCACGGTGACGGCACCGTCACCTACCGTCTGCCCGTTGATGGCTCCTGGCCTGATCCCCGCAGCGTCAAGAACTTCATCCGTCGACTTGGCCTCTCGCAGGTGCTCGACGCGGTAGACATAGCCGCCTCTCGCATCCACCATCCGGGTCCGGATGCAGTCCGGTACTTTTATGGCGTCTGCCACCATGCGATCCGCGAGGGGCGTGAACCACTGAGCCGACAAGGAGAGCCTAGCGAGGTCGATCGGATCGGCGCCATCCTGACCAACCATCAGGAGTACGGTTTCGCCTCGCTTGAGGATGCCGTCGCAGCATTCTGGCCGTCCGATGGGTAGGGCGTACCTCCGGGTTGATCCCGGCTTCTACGAGCGCAAGCTGGACCAGGGCTACTCCCTGCCGCAGATTGCCGCCTACCTTGGCTGCCTGTGTCTGGCGGATGCTCAGACCGTCCGTGGCCGCTTTCGGAACATGACCGTCCTCAAGGCGCTGCTAGGCCCCGGCGCCCGCCACGCCGCCTACCTCCTAGACCGTGGCGATCTCGTCATTCAGGAACGGGGCCGGGTGTACGTTGATGGCTGGGACGAGTGGCAAGAGGGCGACTGGCAAGTGAAGGAACGACTCGCCCGCGTCCGTAGTCGGAAGGGCATGAATGGTACGGCCCCGACCGTATCATCCGATACGCCCCTAGCGGGGGCGGGGGCAGGGCGTAGCAATGGCGGGGCGGCCCGACCGGACAATGTGTACGTCGCGTTCCGTCAGTTGACAGGCAAGGAACCGGACCAGAAGGAGACGACTTGGCTCGACGAGTTGTGCCATGACCTCAAGCGGGGCCATGTCCTCGATGCCATGTACGCCGACTCCGACCCAACCCGCCGCGGCTTCCTTGGAAGGGTGAGCCGGCAGCTTCGAGGAAGCGCGTCGTGAAGATAGGGGCTGCCCTCGCCAAGACGAAGGAGCGGACGTGAGCGAGTACCGCGAAAGCTTGGAGCCGAAGTACCGACGCATCTACGACGGTGCTAGCGTACATACCGAGATCGGACGAGCCGTCCTATCAGGAGAGGCTAGCGATGACCCCCAGGTCCGCCGTCTAGCGGAAGCAGTCCGCTCATTGTGGGTGATGGTCGCACGAGCTGAGGATGTGTCCGTCTTCTGGATGAAGGAGGCTGATCGAGCTGGCGGTCACTACATCTGGAAGGACCAGCATGGCGAAGTTCAGGTTGTCGGCGATTACGACGATGACCTAGCCGAGCGGACGGCGGAGCGGGAGGCGAAGTGATGGCTGGTGAGATTCCTCATTGGTGGGCCGGGTTGAATCTGGCGTACAGGAGATTGCGACCGCTCGAGCAAGCAGCGGCTTCCGTGAGTAGGGAGCCGTGCGCCTCGCTCCGAGCACCGGCAGGCATCGGGATTCGCAGAGTCCCGATTGCAGGTGATGTATGACGAAGCGTGAAGGTGAAGCGATGAACATTGACTACAAGCCGATGATCCCTGCTCCCGAAATCGTCTTGCTCCGACTCTGGTGAGATTACTGGAAGCAGCAGGAAAACAAGCCGTGGGAGCCAGTCACGGTCGGCTCGGCCATCTCACTGATGTGTAATCAGTTCGATGCGTTCCTGCTTGCCCGCGAACGGGGCGAGAGAGCATGACCTTCTTCGACATCCCCTCCACCCTCAACAAGTTCCATCGTGGAAATGGTGACGATGGGAAGCACTACTGGCTAACGCCGCCCGAGCTGTACGCCCTGCTCGACTCTGAGTACAGCTTCGACTTCGATCCCGCTCCGTACCCGCTGCCGGAGGGCTTCGACGGGCTCACGGCTGAGTGGGGCCAGAGCAACTACGTCAATCCGCCGTTCGGCGCGATCATCCATGACGGCAAGCGCAAGGGCATGACTGCCTGGGTCCGCAAGGCGCTCAAGGAGCACGCCAAGGGGAAGCGGGTCGTCATGGTCTACCCGCTCGACAAATGGGTGCTGATGCTTTTGGAGGCTGGGGCTAAGGTGAGCAATCTCGGGGACGTGCGCTGGCTGGCGACTGAGGACGGATCCGAGGGTAACGGGACTGGACGGCATATCGCGTGCTTCGTCCTGGAGCCTGGGTGGTCTTCAGAATTCATGGGTCCATAGCCGTGTCCGTATTCGTTGTTGAAGTAGGGGCTTATTCAGACCGTTACATCAGTGCGATCTTCACGACCCGTGAATTGGCTGAGGCATACGTTAGGGAGACGGTCAAGAACTCCTGGGAGCGGACGTTCATTCAACACAACCGGATAACGATGCCATCACTGCGGCAGAGCATCCCGTCCATGCCCAGAGATTCGCTCCCCTTCAAAGAATGGCGGGCCGCAGTTGAAGAACTCACTGGCAATTGGAATGAGTTTGGCGATGTCGATGAATACGATCTATGGGATCAACTGCCTCTAGTCAGCACTACCGCAGAGGTTCCAGCATGACCGCCGACTCCCAGCTCGCCCTCTTGGCCCGCGCCCGCAGCCCGAAGCGGCACGCTCATTACTGGGACCCCTTGTCGGCTCGGGATGATTGCCTCGGTTGCGGCCTGTCGCTCCAGGAGTTCCAATCTCGCCAGAAGCGGGGCCGCAACAACCGCAAGCGGGGCGGTGGGGCCGAGCTCGACGTGGCGAGGACTTACGGCGGGGAGAAGGTCGGCCCGCTGGGACTGCCCGAGGACATCCGCGGCAAGTTGTGGCGCACTCAAGTCAAGGTCAGCCAGCGCGAGGCACCGCCGATGTGGCGGGCGGAGTTCGCCAAGCTGGCCGGCCAACGCGACGGCAGGACGCCGCGCCTGATCCTGCGCTTCACCCGACAGGGCGTGAAGTCGGAGGACTACATCGTGGTCCGAGGCTCCGACTGGCTCGAATGGTTTGGGAAGGACGAATGAAAGGGATGCGTGCGCTGACTGAGCGCGAGCGATACGTTCTCAAGTTTGGCGAGGATTGGGCGCAGCCCGGTGAGGAGCTAAGCGTGTCCCACTTCGATCCTGGTACGCATGAGCCGGTTGTTCACCATCGCTGGTATCGCCAGTGGTGGAACGACGATGCGACGCTCGAGACTGCGACAACGGACGAGAATGAGCACCCTTATTCAGAGAGATTGACCTGCCCATTCTGTGCGCGATGGCCGCACATGCATCCGTGACCGACAACGACGACGCCCACTGCCCGCTGTGCGAGATGGGCCACGTCCCCGAGGACGGTGAGCACCGCCTGCCGACCTGGGAGCCGGTCATCTGCGCGAGGTCGGAAGTGGTCGTGATGTGGCTGCTGCCGTGAAGCCCAAACTCTATAAGCGCGTCCGGCGGAAGTTGCCGAACAACAATGGCAAGGCCGAGTTCCGCATCTATGAGGACGGGTCGGTAAGGGTCCGGGTAGATCATCCGTCGAACGATCCCGGCATCGAGATCATGCTGGCGGGGATGATCCTGCATGACTTCCGAATAGCGGGTGAAGCTCTCGGGATTGTGCTGAAACCTAGCGGCCCATTGGTCTGGAAGGACGACCCGGCATGACCAACGACGCCCTGGTCAGCCACAAGGGCCACCGCCGCTTCATCAGCATCACCGCGCTCAACCGCGAGACGACCCGCCGCTACCTGGCCTGCGGCGACCGCCACCAGCCGTCGGGCGAAGTCGTGCAACGCCAATATCCCGGCCGGATGCTGGAGCTCCAGATTTGTCGTAACTGCGGAGTGCCGGTGGGAGGCCCGCGCATCGTCAGCTCGCAGGACGCCTGGAACGGGGTCGACAAGTGATCCGGCGCCTGCGCCGTAAGTTTGCTAGGTGGCTTGCCCAGTCCAACCCAACAGGTTTGGGGTTACTGCGAGTATCCCCCATGCGTCAGTGTCCAACCTGCTCCAATGTGTTCGTGCTCGGTCACTATCGGACCCACCTTCAGTCCGCTAAGCATCTCCAAGATCGAGCATGGTACAAGTGATCCGCGCCCTCGCCCGCTTCGTGTTCGGTTGCCGCACCTGCTCGACGCACCGCGGCCGCCACCTCCCGTTCTGCTACGAGTACCGCCGCTGGCGCTAAAATAGGAGGTACCTGGATCAGCGGGTACGATTCATTAGCCCCCGGTCTGTGCTGATCCACAGGTCGGGGGTTTTGCGTGGGTGGAGATGGCAGAACCGGAAGATGATTGGTTGGCGCCTTATCTTCAGGCCGACCATGATTGCAGATATGGTAGAGCCCGAAAGCGACCCCCGAAGAAGAAACCTCCCATCACTCCGGAAGCTGCCCGTCGTTTTCGTCTAGCCCAACTAGGGATGACAGTTGAACAGTACGACGCGATGCTGGTAGCCCAAAACGGCGGATGTGCCATTTGTGGGGAGCCCCCAACCATAAGGCGCCTAGCGATTGACCACGATCACGACACTGGACGGATAAGAGGTCTGCTCTGCTCGCCCTGCAACATGGCCCTTCATAGAGGCGTAGATCCAGAATGGTTCGATAGGGCTGCCGCTTACTTGCGCTAATGGTGTATGGTGCGGCCCGATGGGCGCTCGTCCTACGTTGTCCTACGCGACTCAGGATGGGCGGTCGCATTTAGCAGCGGGCCGGGCCGAAGCGCATATGTCTTTCCGTCGAAAGGCACCGCGACTCCTCGTGGCATCGGTTCAGCACGGCCCGGTTCCGCTGATTCGTGGGGGAATGGATGCCAGACCTTGAGCCCACCCAGCCACTGCGCCAGACCAACGGCGGCAGTCGACCTGTCCCTGATCCGACCGAGCTTACCGACCGCGCCATCGCGCGCCTTGAGAAGTCGCTTACCTCTTGGTTCGAAGGCCAGTTGGCTATCCGCGACGAGCGACTGCGGGGCATCGACGAGGCCACCAAGCTGCGCCTCGATGCCGTCGGCCAGACCGCCGATGCGTTCAGCGAGCAGGTCGACCGGCTGCGCGAAGTCCACGACGAGAAGTTCCACTCGGTCCAGGTTCAGTTCGTCGAACGCGATACCCGTCAGGAGCGCGAGGCGAAGGACAACAAGATCGCCGTCGACGCCGCCTTCGCAGCCCAGAAAGAGGCCGCCGCCAAGCAGGACGAGGCCAACGCCAAGGCCATCGACAAGTCCGAGATCGCTACCAAGGAGCTGCTTCGCACCCTCGACGATCGGATCAGCGATATCAAGGGCCGACTGGACCGCGGCGAGGGTCGTACCAGTGGCGGCATCGACGCGCGAGCCTTGGCGATCACCCTCATCGGTCTCGTCATCGGTGCGGCTGGATTGGCGCTGGCCTTTCTGAGATGACCTACCTAAT
>Ga0070704_100000063_pt1 | contig 34903 bp, 31 predicted proteins | sample KBSK5252metaG_FD_65467 | JGI IMG/M metagenome (GOLD analysis project Ga0070704, IMG submission 65467) | Corn, switchgrass and miscanthus rhizosphere microbial communities from Kellogg Biological Station, Michigan, USA - KBS K5-25-2 metaG | ecosystem: Host-associated > Plants > Roots >...
GGGTAGTTATGACGACTACTGCGTCCGGCAGCGCGAGTACACGTCGGCTTTGACGGCGGACTCCCCGGAGGTACGCGAGTGGATCGAGTTCGCCGAACACAACGGCGGAAGCCTGCCCCGCTTTCCACTGCCGCTGGGCGACTTGTCAATCCCGACGGACGGCGAGCTGATCACCGTAACGCTGCTCGACGGCGAACAGACGAAGCGATTCGAATCCGCCCTGATGGACGTCGGGGCTCGGTTCAGCGGAGGCGTGTTCGCCTGCGCCGCCATCGCGGAACACGAATTGACCGGTGCAGAAACCTTCTACGGGATCACGCCGATCGACACCCGCAGCACGCCTGCCGAACTCACCACGACGGGATGGTTCACCGGACTGCTTCCGGTCACGATCCACACCGCCGCAACGTCTTTCAGTGATGCCGCCCACGCAGCGCAGACAAGCTTCGACTCCCGCATCCAGATGGCGCGCGTGCCTTACGACCGCGTGGTGGAGCTGGCCCCGCCGGAACTGGGGCTTGGGAGGCCGCAACCGGGGAATCTCGTGATGTCCTACCTGGACGCAAGCATCGCCCCGCTGTCCACCGTAGCCAACTCTCCACTGGATTTCCGCATCCACCATGAAGGCAGGGTGTCGCACCAAGTGTCAGTGTGGGTGAACAGGCTCGTGCACGAGACCACAATCACCGTGCTGTTCCCGAACAACCCGGTCGCCAGGGAATCCGTCGATCGCTATGTCGCAGCAACGAAATCCGTGTATGTAGCGGTCGCCGACGGCAAGCGCATCGGCACGCTACACAACGCAGCGCGGGCTTAGGCGTCCAAGCGGCTGAACTGATTGCGACGGTACTGCTCGACGCACGCCGCGCGCCTGACTTTGCCGCTCGTGGTGATCGGGATCGATCCCGGTGACACTGCGACGAGATCGGCCACCCGCAGACCGTGCGACTTCGAGATCGCCGAGGTGACTTCGCCCTTGACGCTGCGGAGCTTGTTGAGCACCTCCTCAGGGGAGTCGCCCCGCTTCTTGAGTTCGACGATGGCAACCAGCTTTTCGGTTTGCTTGTCCGGCACCGCGATTGCCGCGCAACGGCCTCCGGTGATCTCCTGGATGGTCGCCTCGATGTCGTCGGGAGAGTGGTTGCGGCCGTACACGATCAACAGATCCTTGATGCGGCCCATGATGAACAGTTCACCCTCGGATACGAAACCGAGGTCTCCGGTTCTTAGCCACGGGCCTTCGGGTGTGCCCTCGGAAGGCGCGACCAACCGGCCGTGGAACGTGCGCTCGCTTTCTGCCGGTTTCCCCCAATAACCTTGCGCGACATTGTCACCGTGCACCCAGATCTCACCGGTCGTTCCGGACGGACACTCGGTGTCAGTCTCTGGATCGACAATGCGCAGGACCGGTGACCGCGGCACGCCGTAGCTGATCAGCGGCGTGCCGTCGTTGCTTTCGCATCGCTTCGCGTGGCCGGCGGCCAGCTTCTCCGGATCGAAGTGAACGAACACGGGTGGATCGCCTGGTTTGCGTGATGCGGCGTACACCGTCGCTTCTGCAAGTCCGTACGAGGGACGCAGGGCTGTGTCGCGGAAGTTGAAGCGGGCGAACCGATCTGTGAAGCGCTTCAACGTGGCGGCGTGTACGCGTTCGCTGCCGCTGAGGACATGCACCGCGCCGCCGAGATCGAGCCCGGCCATATCCTCATCGGTTGTTCGCTTCACCGCCAGTTCGAAGGCGAAGTTCGGCGCGGCCGACACGACGTGAGGTTTGCTTGCTATCAACTGCAACCACCGGGCGGGCTTCTGCAGGAAGGCCATCGGGCTGGTGAGCACCGTCTCGATCCCCGCAAGGATCGGTGCGCAAACTCCGAGGACCAGTCCCATGTCGTGGTAGAAGGGCAGCCACGACACGATCGTGGCGTCCGGCGGCACCACGCTGTCGTAGAAGTCGGACATGATCTGTTCGAAGTTGGCCACCAGGTTTCGGTGCGTGATCACGACCCCCGCGGGCGCCCTGGTGGATCCCGATGTGTACTGCAGATAGGCGATACTCGGCCACCGGCTCCGACCGCGCGCCCGGCGCGGAGCATCGAGGTCGAGCAAATCGACCTGGACGATCGCCGGTGCGGGCCCGCCATTCTGCGGTTGCGCGTACTCGATGACGTTGGCAACGTCCCCGGACGTCGTCAGGATGACCGACGGCGATGTGTCCTCCAGTACCGAACTGACCCGATCATCGTGGGCGCCGGGCTGCGGCACCGGGAGCGGGACCGCGTAGAAACCGGCCTGTAGCGCCCCAAGAAACGCAGCGATGTAATCAAGCCCCTGCGGCGCCAGGATGACTGCCCGGTCCTCGGGCGATCCGTGAAGGCTGAGCTCGTGGGCAACGTTCAGCGAACGCCGGTACAGCTGCGACCACGTCAAACTCTCGGCAAAGCCAGCCGGGTCCCGCTCGTAGTCGAAGAACGTGAATGCAGTGTCATTGGGCTGCAGACTCGCACGCTCACGCAGCAGGGCGGGAATGGAAGCCTCCATCGCGGGTGCGTCACCTTCCTGTTCGGCGGTGGGCGCCGGCCTGCCCGACCAGCCCTCTCTTAAATGACCGCAGAGATAATTAGTCAGCAGCTTAAGCAAACACGTCGCGCTCTGCCCGCTAATGGGCCAAGTTGTACCTCGGGATGCCGGTTCGGGGCTCCTTGCCGGTTGCGACAGAGACATCGTAGCCTCGTGACGTGTCCGGCCTGACTGATGTCCGCGCCGACGACCTCGCCGCGTTGGAAATCTTTGCCGGTTGCCCCACCGAGGCCCTCGTGCCGCTGGCCGCACAACTGCGCCCGCTGACGGCGGCGGCCGGCCAGGTGCTCATGCAGCAGGGCGAGCTGGCGGTTTCCTTCTTGATCATCGGCTATGGACGCGCCGAGGTGACGCACACCGGCATCGACGGCCACGACACCGTCGCAGAGTTGAAGCCCGGGCTGATCGCGGGCGAGATCGCCCTGCTCCGGAACGGGCCGCGGACCGCGACGGTGATCGCGAAGGAAGCGCTGACGGGCTGGGTCGGTGGGCGAGATGCGTTCGCCGCGATGCTCGAGCTGCCGGGCATGCTCGACAAACTCCTGCGACTGGGGCGGCAGCGCCTCGCCGCGTTCATCACGCCGATCCCGGTGCGGATGCGCGACGGTACCCACCTGCACCTGCGGCCGGTGCTGCCCGGCGACAACAAGCGCACCACGAACGGCCCCGTCGAGTTCTCCAGTGAGACGTTGTACCGCCGCTTCCAAACCCCACACAACCCGACCGCATCGTTGCTGCGGTATTTGTTCGAGGTCGACTACGTTCACCACTTCGTCTGGGTGATGACCGACGGTTTCGACGGACCCGTCGTGGCAGACGCGCGCTTCGTGCGTGACGGGATCGACCCTGCGGTCGCCGAAGTGGCGTTCATCGTGGGCGACGCATACCAGGGGAGAGGCATCGGCACATTTCTCATGGGCGCACTCGCTGTGGCGGCGGACTACCATGACGTCCAACGCTTTACCGCCCGAGTGCTGAGCGACAATTACTCCATGCGCGCAATCCTCGATCACTTCCATGCGGAGTGGCACCGTGACGATCTAGGCGTCGTCACCACCGTCATCGACGTTCCCAGGCCGCCCGACCCGCCCTTCTCGCCGGACCTGACCAAACAGATTCGCGATGTGACCGCCCGGGTCGTCAGGGTCGTCGGCTGATGCGCCCGCCGCTTTCGAAAGACACCCGCCTGTGCATCTCGCTGGCGGGCCGGCCCAGCAACATCGGGACCAGGTTCCACAACTACCTCTACGACCAACTCGGCCTTGACTTCATCTACAAGGCATTCACCACCACCGACATCGTCGCCGCTGTCGGCGGCGTGCGGGCGCTGGGCATTCGCGGGTGTTCGGTGTCAATGCCGTTCAAAGAAGCCGTCATCCCGCTCGTCGACACGGTCGAGCCGTCGGCACGGGCGATCCACTCGGTCAATACGATCGTGAACGACGACGGGCACCTGACCGCATCGAACACCGATTACATTGCGGTACAACGGCTTATCGACGAGCACGACCTGGATACGGACGACGCGGTGCTGATCCGCGGCAGCGGTGGCATGGCCAGCGCGGTCGGTTCGGCGTTCCGCAACAGCGGTTTTCGCTCGGGCATCGTCGTCGCGCGCAATCCTGAGGCGGGGCCCGCACTGGCCGACCGGCTCGGCTACGAGTACGCGCCCGACATCGCAGACCGCACGGCGCCGATCATCGTGAACGTCACGCCGATCGGGATGGCAGGCGGGCCGGAAGAACGCGAAGTGGCATTCGACGCGGAGACAATCGCCAAGGCGCACGTCGTTTTCGACGTGGTGGCGCTGCCGTCGGTGACCCCGCTGATCAAGGCTGCGCGCGCGGCCGGCGTCAAGGTGATCACCGGCGCGGAGGTGATCGCACTGCAGGCCGCCGAACAATTCGAGCGCTACACCGGGGTGCGTCCCGCCCCCGGGCAGATCGCCGAGGCCTCGGCGATCTCGCGCGCCTGACGCGTCACGGCGTGATTGTGGTCTGCTCGTTGATGACGTTCGTCGCGTCCATCAACGAGCCCGTCTGGTCCTCGGTGCCATCGGCGTTGAGTTGCAGCACATACAGCCCGTCCTGGCCCGGGATCACCACTGTCTTCTGGGCGATGGCGCGCTTGACGCCGTCCTTGGTGTAGGTGCCGCCGATCTGGGTCGCGTCGAACCCACCCAACGTGCTCGGGCTGCCGTCGGTTGCGCCCTCGTAGCCGGGCAGGTTCTTGATCTCGCCCGGGGCGAGTTCCAGGATCTTGGCCGGGTCGACGTTGCCCGTCAGCTTCGACACCAGCGCGATGATCGTCGGCGGATCCTGCGCCACCGCCGGATCACTCGACAGCATCGCGAGGTAGGCCCACTGCGGCGTGCGATTTCCGGCGTCCTCCCACCCGGGCGGGAACGGCAGGTTGATCGTCGGCGACCCGGGAACGCCCCGGTGCACGGGGGCCTCGGTGATGCTGTTCTCCTTGATGTAGTCGACGATCGTCTTGTTCTGACCCGCGGCCTGTGCCGACGTCGTCGGTGCAGCTTTGCTGGCGGTGGCCGACGATTCGGTGGACGTCTGCTTCGAGGGGGTCGGCTCGGTCTTGGTGTCCGATCCGCAGCCGGATAGGGCGATACCGACGGCGATCGCCGCAACGGCGACAACGCTGGCCCGAAGTGAGCGTGTCATTAGGTCTCCTGTCGATTGGAAATCTCCGGCGTAGCCTACGGTCGGCAAACATCGGCCGCATGTGAAATCGCTACGCAGGGTGGTGGTTCGCGACGGCTGTCTCCCTCTGACCGGCGTGGCCTGCAGCCCCGCGGGTTGCCGAGGGCTGCGGCAGGCGACGCTCCGCGAACGCAACGAGTTATTGAACCCGCAAACGATCGGTATCGCCCCCGAGCAAGGCCCGTCAGCGCTGGTGACCGCGGTTTGTCACGCGGAATTGTATTGATCTTGCAAGCAAAGATACTTGACGAGTCAACTATCGACTGGCTGGCGGGGCGAACTTGGCGTCGCTCCGCTGACGCGGGTGCAAAATCCACCTGTGGTGCTGCTGTGGGGTGGGCAAGCCGACTCTCGCTGGCGTTGGGCGCCCGTGGCGTGCGCTTCTTTCTGAGTCCGTGATGGAGAGGTCTCGATCATGCGCAAGATCATTCGTTCGCTGTCGGTAGGTTTCCTGGCCTTCATCGGCGCCGTCATCCTCGGGATTTCCTGGACGATGACGACCGCGATCCAGCTGCAGGCGACGACGGCGTTGATCATGGGCGGCACCTGGAATCCCGATCCGAATGCCGCCTACGTCGCCGATGTGAGCCAGCGCTACATCAACCCGTTCGCAGACCTGCCCTACGACCCCCCGCCGCTGGCTGTGCACACCCCGGAGCAATTCTTCCCGGTGTTCGGAACGCTGACGTTCGACGACTCGGTCGCCGAGGGCGTGGTGGACCTGCAGGACGCTGTCGACGCAAACACGCCGAACGCCGACGACCGGGTGATCATTTTCGGCTACTCGCAGAGCGGGCGCATAGCGACGATCGCCAAGCGCAAGTTCATCGAGGACTACGACCCGGCAGATCCGGAGGCCACACCAATCGCCGGCTTCGGGCTGTTGGCCAATCCCAATAAGCCCAACGGCGGGATTCTGGAGCGCTACAAGTTCATCCGCAAGATCCCATTCCTGGGGATCACCTTCGACGGCGCTACCCCGACCGACGGCCCGCAGAATCCGGACGGCAGCTACGTCGCGCCGACCAAGGACATCACCTTCCTCTACGACGGTATCTCCGACCATCCCGTCTGGGTGCTCAATCCCCTTGCGTTGCTCAACGCTCTCGCCGGGTATCTGTACCTGCACAGCGAAAGCCCAACGGCGGATGCGAACCTGATCTACCAGGGCTCTGCGGGTGACACCGACTACTACATCATCGACGACGACATCGTCCCGATCCTGCTACCGCTCGAGAGCATCGGTGTTCCGCATTTCGTTCTGTCGGCGTTGGACGAGCCCCTCCGCGTGTTGATCGAGACCGCGTACCGGCGCGACCTCGGACCGGGCGTGCCGGTGCACGCATCGCTGCTGCCGCACGTCAACCCGATCACGGTCACGAAGAATCTGATCAAGTCGATTCCCGTCGGCATCGACGACGCGATGGAAGAACTCGGACTCGGCAGGCGCCTGGGCACCACACCGTCGGGACCCTACGGCGTCGGTGGCCCCGCACTGCCTGACCCGCCGGCTCCCGTGTCGGCTATGTCGGAATCGACGACGGCTGAACCGCTTGCAGCCCAGAATGATTCGGAGCCTCAGGCGGTCTCTGGCAACGATGACGAAGCGAAAGATGAGTCGGCTCAGAAGGATACGATGCCCGCCGCTACCAAGCCCGTCAAACCGGACACGAAGAAGTGGGACACGAAGAAGTCGGACACGAAGAAGTCGGACCGGCCAAAGGTGCGCGGGCTGATCGACTTCAACTCCAAGAAGACGCCGAAGGAATCGCCGTCCTCGTCGTCTGACGAGCCGTCTACGACCACACAGACATCCGCGGTTAAGACAGACTCGACCGCGGCGTCACACGACACTGGCTCCTCGAAACCCGAGAGGAAGGCAGCCGCCTAGACCGTCAGCACTTGGCCGTCAAATACACGGTTTGATAGACGGTTTGGTTCACCAGCTGGTTGCCGTTCTGGACAAGACGGCTGACCGTCTCACCTGGACGAACCGAGTCGACCGTGCAGTGATCGAGTGGGGCTGCGCCCATCTTGTTCAGCACTACCTTGAAGCCGTTGTGCTCCAGCTCGTTGACGGTGTCCTGCGCCGACCGATACCGGATGGCGCGGCCTGTGCGCCGGCCGGAAGTTCCAGGGCCAGTACGAAAAAAGCTCCTCCTGAAATGGCAACAAAAGTCAAGTCAATTATTCGTGGTGCCTTCACGTCTGCTCCTTCGGACCGCAGCCTTCCCCTCCGGCCACCGTGGTCTGATTAGTGAAACTCGCAGTAGCGCAATTTGATTCCACCACTGGTCGCGACGTGAATACCAGATGGCCGGCACCCAAATACCACCCCTGCCAGCGGGTCTCGGATCAGACGTCGCAGTTCAACGTCACGTTAATCGACCTGCTTACGACGACGGTGACAAGCCGACGGTCCCTGCCCTCACCGACCCAGAACGTCCTGGTCTGCGTCTGCGGGTTGCGGACGCTGGTGACGATGCACTGGTTGATCGGCGCATTGCCGACGCGGTCGATGATGACGTCGTAGCCCTCGTCCTCGAGCATGCCGATCGTTTGATACGCGTTGCCGTTCTGTGTGGGTTCCGCCGCCGCCAGTCCAGCCGGTGCGAACACGACACTCAGGGCTACCGTTGCTGCCACACCCCAGCCTGTGCGCATGACAGTCTCCATTCTTTTGTTTGCCTGGTATTTGTTCATCGCCCGGCGGACACGCGACGTTGCAGGGATTTTCTAAGCGATCTCTGTGGTATCAACGGGCGTGCGGCTGTTTGCCTTGCTCGCATCGCTGTCTCTCTGGGTGGCGGCGTGCGGACAGACGCCCACATCCGCGCCTCCGGCAGCGCCGACGGATTCCTCGGCTTCGGTGAATCCTGCGCGGATCGAACGGGTGCGTACGGAACTGCCGAGCGGTTACGAGGTGACCGCCCTGCCCGGCAGGGCGGTGCCCGTCGCGTTGTGGGGCCTGGGTCCGGGCTGGACCGCAGACCCGCCGCGGTGCGGCGTTCTCGCCGATCCTGTCGACGGTACGGCGGCGGCGACGACGCGGGGGTGGTCAGCCTCGGGCGCGGGTGGGATCGTCTACGCGGTGCTCGCGGGTTCGACGGCGACCCTCGATCCGTCACTGATCGACGAGTGCGGCCAGTGGACGGTGTCGGGCGGGCATACCAGCGGAACCGTCGCATTCGCGGCGGCGCCTGCGATCGACGGCGCGGTGACGGTCGGCCTGACGACTTTGACCACCACCGTCGTCGAGGGCGGCACCGAAACCCATTCGCATGCGGACACGTTCACCACATATCTGCGCGATTACGTCGTGTTCGTTACAGTCGTCAGCGATCCAGGCTCGCCGAATCCTCCACTCGGACAGGATTTCGCGGCGGATTTGTTGGTGAAAACGGTGTCGGCGTTACGCGGCTGAGGGCGATGCTGCGGGTACATTGGCGGCGATGTCGAACCCGAGGGCGATCGTTGTCGTTGTGTGCGCGGGCGTGCTGACCGCATGCGCGACCGGACAATCCGCAGAGCAGGATTTCTCCCACGCCGACATCGCCCACATCGCAAACGTCAAGTCCAGCTTCGGGCCGGACTTCAAGGTGAACAGCGTGGGACCGACGGGCATCGATCCGCGACTGTTCGGGCCGCAGCCGCTCCCGTCCGGAATGACGTTCGACCCAGCCGACTGCGGTAAGTCGGCCAGCCAACAGGTCCTGCCTGCGGGCGTGAAAGGCAACATGTCCGCCACGACCGCAGAAGGCGAGGGCAACCGGTTCATCGCGATCGCGGTCGAGACCTCCGAGGCGGTGCCTCGCAGCGATCCCGCGCAGAACTGCCAGAAGGTCGCGTTCACCAGGCCGGGAATGCGCGGGCTCGTCGAGGTGGTCGAGGCGCCACAGATCGACGGGGTGCACACACTGGGCACCCACCGGGTGCTGCAGACGACCGTCGACGGCAAGCCCCGCACCGGCGAGCTCTACAACTACGTCGCCAGCTTCGGCACCTTCTTGGTGATCGTCTCCGCCAACCCGTTGGTGCTTCCCGACAAGCCCGTCGCCCCGGTAAACACCCAGCGCGCGAAGGACCTGCTGACCGCGGCTGTCGCGGCCGTGAAGGGCTGACTCATCGTCTAGCGGACGTCGTGCGGGCGGAACTGGATGCTGATCCGTGGGCCGACCGGCCGCGCCGTCTTCGGAATCGCGTGTTCCCACGTGCGCTGGCACGACCCGCCCATGACCAACAGGTCGCCGTGTCGGTGCGCAAGCCGCAGCGACCTGCCGCCACCGCGTGGGCGCAACGCGAAAACCCTCGTGGAGCCGAGGCTGACGATCGCAATCATGGTGTCTGCTGAGGCGCTGCGGCCGATCTTGTCGCCGTGCCAGGCGACGCTGTCGTTGCCGTCCCGGTAGAGACACAGACCCGCGGTGGTGAACGGCTCGCCGAGCTCGCCTCCATAGGTGTCGTTGAGCCGTCGGCGCATCTGTTTGAGCCTTGGGTGCGGGGCAGGCTCGTCGACGAGGTTGTGAAAGCTGACCAGCCGCGGCACGTCGAGCACGCGCTCGTACATCTGCCTGCGCTCGGCGCGCCACGGGATGCAGTCGTGGAGTTCGTCGAACAGGCCGTCGGCATCCGTGAGCCAGCCGGACCGCACCTCGACCCATGCACCGCTGCCGAGGTCGCGGCGTTCGGCGTGCTCAAAAAGCGAGCTTTGGAGAGCCAGCGCCATGCCCCCGAGTCTATCGCACAGGCGTTCGAAGGGTCATAGGCGCACTGCGCCGGGTCCCTGGTCGGCCAGCACGTCGCCGGGGTTGGACAGGGCGCAGGTCTTCAGGCTCAGACAGCCGCACCCGATGCAGCCGGCGAGGTTGTCGCGAAGCCGCTCGAGGTGCAGGATGCGATCGTCGAGATCCTGCCGCCAGCCCGCCGACAGCCGGGCCCAGTCCTTGCTGGTCGGGACTCGGCTGGTGGGCAGGGTGGCCAAGGCCTCGCGGATGCGCGCCAGCGGGATGCCGAGGCGCTGCGACATGCGGATGAATGCGACGCGCCGCAGCGTTTCGCGAGTGTAGCGGCGCTGATTGCCGCTGGTCCGGCGGCTGTGTATGAGGCCTTCGCGTTCGTAGAAGTGAAGCGCCGAGACGGCCACGCCGCTGCGATGTGACATCTCGCCCGGAGTGAGTTCGTGAATCAGCTCCATGACCTAAACCATAGTTGAGGTGAACGCTGGCGCTACTGTGCTAGACGTGACAGACGTTGCGCTGGGGTGCGACTCAGAGGTCGGCAGGCTGCGCGCTGTCATCCTGCACCGGCCGGGGGCCGAACTGCAGCGGCTCACACCGCGCAACAACGACGCGCTGCTGTTCGACGGGCTGCCGTGGGTCTCCAAGGCGCAGGAGGAGCACGACGCGTTCACCGCAGTGCTGGAATCGCGCGACGTGGAGGTGCTGCTGCTCGCGGACCTGTTGACCCAGGCGCTGTCTCACAGCGGTGCGGCGCGGATGCATGGGATATCGGCGGCGGTCGACTCGCGACGGCTGGGACTTCCACTGGCGCAAGAGCTTTCGGCGTACCTGCGGACGCTGGACGCGGGCTCGCTTGCCCGGGTGCTGACGGCGGGGATGACGTTCAACGAATTGCCGTTCAGCGGCGGTGAGCTGTCGCTGGTGCGGCGGATGCACCACGGCGGGGATTTCGTCATCGAACCGCTGCCCAATCTGCTGTTCACGCGCGACTCGTCGTTCTGGATCGGGCCGCGGGTGGCGATCACATCGCTGGCATTGCCTGCGCGGGTGCGCGAGACGTCGCTGACCGACCTGATCTACGCGCATCACCCGCGGTTCCTCGGCGTGCGACGGGCATATGAGTCGCGGTCGGCGCCCGTGGAGGGCGGCGATGTGCTACTGCTGGCACCCGGGGTGGTCGCCGTCGGGGTAGGGGAGCGGACCACGCCCGCGGGCGCGGAAGCGTTGGCGCGCAGCCTGTTCGACGACGACTTGGCGCACACCGTGCTGGCGGTGCCGATCGCGCAGGAGCGCGCGCAGATGCACCTGGACACGGTGTGCACGATGGTCGACGTCGACGCGGCGGTGATGTACCCGAACATCGTCGACTCGTTGTCGGCGTTCATGATTCACCGGGACGGGGACCGCGGCGTTCGAATTGACGACGCTGTGCCGTTTGTGCGGGCCGCCGCCAATGCGATGCAGATCGAGAAGCTGCGGGTCATCGCGACGGGGCTGGACCCGGTGACGGCTGAGCGCGAGCAGTGGGACGACGGGAACAACACGCTGGCACTCGCACCGGGTGTGGTCGTCGCGTACGAGCGCAACACGGAAACCAACGCGCGGCTTGCCGATGCGGGCATCGAGGTGCTTCCGATCGAGGCGTCCGAGTTGGGCACCGGCCGCGGCGGCCCACGCTGCATGTCGTGTCCGGCAGCGCGCGATCCGCTTTAGTACCGCGCCGAATTTTGCGCTCAGGGCTGTTGCCCGCTCGAATTCGCAACCCTCAGTGCAATTTTGGCGGTATCCACCGGCGGCGGGCGAATGCCGCGCGGGCACGATGCAGGATGAATTGCCTGCTGTGTTCTGCGACAACCTTAATGTCGATCCAGCCTTCGCGGTCGAGCAGTTCGGCTCGGCCAATGTCGTGCACATATCGATCGCGGTTGGTCTGGTGCTGCTCGCCGTCGTAGTCGAAGCCGACCTTCGGCTGGTCATAGCCCATGTCGATGAATGCGTCGTTCACGCCGTCGCTAACACGAATCTGGGTGCGCGGCAGAGGAAGCCCGTCGTCAATGAGAATCAGCCGTACCCGCGTTTCCTGTGGGGATTCAGCTCCGCCATCCATCAGCGGAACTGCGATTCGCGATCGTGGCAATCCCCGTGCCCTCGGGTAGCGCTCGCCCAACAATTGAACGTCGGTTGCTTTGACGCCAGTCGCGCGAGCGAGCGCATCGAGGTGCCGGACCGCGAGATCACGTGGCAGGTGTCGAGCGATGTCGAAGGCAGCGCGTTCCGGCGTCGTGACCGGAATCCCGTCGAGCATCATGATGTCCTCGGCGTCTATTCGCTCGTTGCGAACTGCGATGCCGTTGGGAGGACGACCGCACCGCCAGATCATCTCGATGGGCGTTGCCGCGTCGATCCACAGCGCGCCCTGGAGTGCGGCCGCGGCTCGACCGGCGATCACGCCGTCGCGGCCTGACCACAACCACGCGCCGACGGTGCGAAGTCGAAGTGAGGGCGCGACGACCTTCGAAAGGTAAATGTCGGGGAATAGCGGGCGATAGTTCCACCGCAGCTGGGCTCGGGTGAGCCGGCCGCTGGCCAGCGCCGCACTACCGATGAACACGTCACGCATGCGGGGATGCTCGCGATCATCGCCGACAATTCCGCGGCCGCCACTGAAAATTGCGCCTAGGGCTGTGGATAGCGCCAAATCGCAGCCGTGAGTGCAAAAATCAGCGCCAAGAGGGCAGCCAGATCTGCATGTTCCACGTCGACTGCGAGATCGGAATGCCCGTGAGGATGGGATACATCCACGCGAAGTTCGTGACGACGACGGCGAGATAGCAACTCACGGCGATCAGCGTGAGCGTTCGTCGCTCCGCGTTCTGGTTCGGCTTGCTCAGAATGTCGCCAAGGATCATCGCGATCATCAACACCAGGAACGGCGCCATCGTCGCCGCGTAGAAGAAGTACATCTGCCGGTCGATGTCCGCGAACCACGGCAGAAAGCCGGCGCCGTAGCCCACCAGGAGCGCGCCGTAGCGCCAATCCCGCTTGATGAACGCTCGCCACAACGCCCATGCCAGCACCGGCACCGCGATGAACCACATCGCAGGCGTGCCGACCAGCATCACGGCCTTCACACACGACTGTGCGCCGCACCCCGGCACGTCCTGGTTGGTGATCGCGTAGAGCACCGGCCGCAACGACATCGGCCAGGTCCACGGCTTGGACTCCCACGGATGGTGGTTGCCCGCAGCGTTCGTCAGCCCGGCATGGAACCTGTACGCGGCGTAGGTGTAATGCCACAGCGAGCGGAACGCGTCGGGAACGGGTAGCACGCTGTCGGGCCCGATCGAATTGCCGACCTCGTGTCGGTTCACCGCGGTCTCAGACGCGAACCACGGCGCGTACGACGCCAAGTAGACGCCGAACGGAATCAGCACGAGGGCGTACAACGACGGGCCGAGGTCGCGCCGGAACGCTCCGACCCACGGTCGCGGGACCCGGTACTGCCTGCGCGCGGAGATGTCGAACGCCAGCGTCATCAGCCCGTAGCACACGATGAAGTACAGGCCGGACCACTTTGTCGCACAGGCCAATCCGAGCAGCACTCCGGCGCCGAACCGCCACCACCGCACACCCAGCCGCGGACCCCACGGCGTCTCGGCGATACGGCCCTCCAGCAGTGCGATGTGCATCCGCTCCCGCACCTGGTCGCGGTCGACGATCAGACAGCCGAACGCCGCGACCACGAACAGCGTCAGGAACCCGTCCAGCAGCGCCGTGCGCGCGGTGACGAAGCTGACCCCGTCGCAGATCAACAGCAGCCCGGCGATCCCGCCGACCATCGTCGACCTGCTGATGCGCCTGCCGATCCGCACCACCAGGAGCACGAGGATGACGCCGCACACCGCCCCGGAGAACCGCCAGCCGAGCCCGTTGTAGCCGAACAACGCCTCACCGATCGCGATCAGCTGCTTTCCGACCGGCGGGTGCACCACCAGCCCGTAGCCGGGGTTGTCCTCGACGCCGTGGTTGTGCAGTAACTGCCACGCCTGCGGTGCGTAGTGCTTCTCGTCGAAGATCGGCGTGCCCGCATCGGTTGGCGAGCCCAGGTTCAGGAAACGCGTCATAGCGGCCAACGCGGTGATGACGGCCGTCATCGCCCAGCCCTGCAGCCTGTCGACCGGCCCGAAGTCGGCGACGGGCACCAGGGGCGCGGGGCTGATGACGGGTACCGCGCGCCCCCTGGCAACTAGTTCATCGGCCGGGGCGGTCACGACAGCGATCGTAGGCTGTCCGGCATGACCACCGGCCGACTGCTCATCGGCGCCACGCCGCTTGGTCAGCCGTCGGACGCATCGGCACGCCTGGTCAAGGCCCTGGCGAGCGCCGACGTGATCGCCGCCGAGGACACCCGCCGCATCCGCACCCTGGCCCAGGCGCTCGAGGTCAGGCCCACCGGCAAGATCGTCAGCCTTTACGACGCCAATGAGGCGTCGCGGGTGCCTGCCCTGGTCGACGAGATCGGGGCCGGTGCCACGGTCCTGCTGGTCAGCGACGCCGGCATGCCGCTGATAAGTGATCCCGGCTACCGGCTGGTCACCGCCTGCATCGAGGCGGGCGCGCCGGTGCAGTGCCTGCCCGGTCCGTCGGCGGTGACGACGGCGCTTGCGGTTTCCGGGCTGCCGTCGGAGAGGTTCTGCTTCGAGGGCTTCGCCCCGCGCAAGCACTCGGCGCGGCTGTCCTGGCTCAACACGCTGGCCGCGGAGACGCGGACGTGCGTCTTCTTTGAGTCACCGCGGCGGCTGGCCGACACTCTGAGGGACGCCATCGACGCGCTGGGCACAGACCGCAAGGCGGTCGTGTGTCGCGAGCTGACCAAGACGCACGAGGAGATCGTTCGTGGCACGCTCGGCGAGCTCGCCGAGTGGGCGGGCGACGGCGTGCTAGGCGAGATCACCGTCGTGCTCGCAGGGGCGACGCCGAAGGCCGACGTAGCGGCACTGGTGGCCGAAGTGAACGCGCTCGTCGACGCCGGTGCGCGGGTGAAGGACGCCTGCGCCGAGGTGATCGCCGCGAATCCCGGCGCGCCGTCACGCCGTGACCTTTACGATGCGGTTCTGCGCTCACGGCAATAAGGGGGGTCCGTCATGGCGCTGCCCGCATTGGTCCTCGTTCACGGCGCCCAACACGCCGCCGACTGCTGGGACCTCACCGTCGAAGAGATTCATCGCCAGGCACCGGACGTGACTGTGCTCGCCATCGACTTGCCGGGCCGGCGCGGTAAACCCGGCGACCTCATCGGCGCCCGTGTCGGCAACTGGGTGCAATCCGTGGTGGCCGATATCGAGACGGCAGGCATCGACTCCCTCATCATCGTCGGCCATTCGATGGCCGGGCTCGTTCTCCCCGGCGTGACCACGAAGCTCGGTTCGTCGCGATTGCGCGAGATGGTCATGGCCGCTGCCTTTGTCCCACCCGACGGCGCCGCCATGGTGGACACGGTTCCCGGGTCTTTGGGTTGGTACGCACGCCACACCGCGAAGCGCAACCATCAGAAGGGCAAAGCCTCCGCATTGCCAACAGCGTGGGCGACATTCGCGTTCTGTAACGGGATGACAAGTAGGCAACGCGAATTCACTGTCAACCGCTTCTACCCGGAGTCGCCCAGCGTCGTCCTCGAGAACGTTGACCGCGCCGAAATGCCCGACGACGTCCCGCGCACGTGGATCCTGACCCTGCGCGATCGTGCGCTCTCCGTGAAGACGCAGCGCCGCTGCATTGAAGCGATCGGCGGCGTGCAGACCATCATCGAGGTGGACACATGCCACGACCTGATGGTCAGCGAGCCGGAGCGACTTGCCGAGATTCTCGTCGGGCGCTGTCGGCTCTATTCCCGATAATGGGCGCGGCCTTGTGCAGGCACTCGTCCCATTCGCGGTCGGGATCGGAATCGGCTGTGATGCCGCCGCCGACGCCGAGCACCGCGTTGTGGGCGGCGTCGAACTCGACCGTCCGGATCGCCACGTTCAACTCACACCCTGCGACGGGCGACGCCAAACCGACTGTGCCGCAATACACTCCGCGGCGGTGCGGTTCCCAGCCAGTCAGCAGCTGACGAGCCCTCGCCTTCGGCGTGCCGGTCACCGATGCGGGCGGGAAGGTCGCATCCAAAATCGAACCCATCGGCATGCCGACCCCGACGCGCGCCGACACCGTCGACACCAGATGCCATACGCCCGGCGCCGGCCGCACCACCAGCAGTTCGGGCACAGTGACCGTCCCGGTCAGCGCGACGCGGCCCAGGTCGTTGCGCACCAGATCGACGATCATGATGTTTTCCGCGACATCCTTGACGGATGCCCGCAGCGCCGACGGATCCGCATAGCGCGGCAGCGTGCCCTTGATCGGACTCGACATGACCGTCTCGCCGCACCGTCGCAAGAACAACTCGGGCGACAACGACGCAACCGCACCCCACTCACCCGCCATATACGCTGCCCGTGCGGGCGATGTGCGTTGCACCGCCTCGACGAAGAAGTCGATGGGCGCGCCGTCGATGCGGCCCGCGAACTGCGTGCACACACACGCCTGGTAGACCTCACCCGCCGCGATCGCTTCCAGACACTCGAGGACACCGCGGCGGTGTACATCGCGGTCGGCCTCGCCCCACGCGATGCGGTACTCGCGCGGCTGAACACGCGTCTGAACCGCATCGGCTACCCACGCCGAAAGCGGTGCGCCGGAAAGGCTTTCATACCACCACTGCCCGTCGCGGTCCTGCCGTAGCACGCAATCGGACCAGCCGCCCGCCGCCTCCGGAATCCGGGGCCCACGTCCGTCGACACCCGCGTCGGGGTACGAGAGGTAGCCGAACCAGCCGCCGCCGATCGCCCCGTCGGATGCGCCGGGGGGCACGGCGAAGACGTCGTCAACCGCGACGGCCTTCACTGACGGGGCGATGACAGCAGCCGAGCCGAACCACTCACCGATCAGAGCGGCCGGCGGTGGCAGGCCGCGCTGTTCGGCGCCTGCGGCCATGGCACGCAGCACCGCAGGGGCGCCGCCCAGGTCGCCGAGCCGCTCGATCCGCACGTGAGTCAGTCAAGCACGTCCAGCGCCGCCCGCACGATGCTGTCGGCATCGATGCCGTGGTACCGATACACGTCGGCGAGGTCACCGGATTGGCCGAACCGCGTGACGCCGAGCGAGGTCCCGCGGACGCGGTTGATCGTCGGCAGGAACGCCAGAGTGTGCGGATGCCCGTCGAGAACCGTGACTAGCGGTGTAGCTCGGCTCGGCGGGAAGACCTGCTCGAGGATCCAGCTCGGCCCGTCGTGCAGGCCGCGCCTGGCCTGCAGCGCGCTGAAGAGCAGCCCGGGGCTGGTGACACAGACAACGTCTGCGGTCAGACCGTCGGCGGTGAGCCGGTCGGCCGCCTCCAGCGCTTCCGGGATGAGTGCGCCCATCGCGGCGATCGTCACTGCCGGGTGGTCGGTGCGACGGAGCGGGTAAGCGCCTGCGATGGCCTGGCGCCTGCGCCGTTCCCGCGCCGCGGAATCGGACGGCACACCGGCCAGTGTCTGGTCGACCGGGCGGGTGGACAGCCGCAGATAGGACGACGTGCCATCGGGCTTGCCGAGCTTCGCAAGGCAGGCCAGCAGGATCCACTCGGCGTCGAGGGCGAAGGCGGGCTCGTAGCTGAGGCAGCCCGGCTGCTCCAGCCCGATCGATGGGGTGGTGACCGACTGGTGAGCGCCTCCTTCGGACGCCAGGCTGACGCCAGAGGGTGTGCCGACCAGGATGGACTGCCCGCCCGCATAGATGCCGAACGACCAGGGCTCGAGCGCCCGTGCGACGAACGGGTCATAGAGGACGCCGATGGGCAACAGGGGCTGGCCCCATCGGCTCCATGTCGCGCCCAATTCCCCGATGGCCCCAACGAGATTCGTTTCGGCGATGCCGAGTTCGATGTGCTGTCCGGTGGGTTTCTCGTGCCAGTGCAGGATGGTTTCGCGGTCGTCGGCGAACCAGTCGACGCGTTCGGTCGGCGACCACACACCGACCTTGTTCAGCCAGCCACCGAGATTCGTCGTGGAGCTGACGTCGGGGCTGACGGTCACTATTCGTCGAGCCGCCTCGGGCGCCTCCCTGGTGAGATCGAGCAGCACGCGACCGAGCGCGGCTTGGGTGGTCGTGGTGCCGGAGGGAGTGCGGCCGATGTCGGCCGGAATAGTCGGCGGGGGAATGACTTCCGCGGCGGGGCGACTCAATCGGCGAGCCGTCTCCGCGCACAACTCGGCCATCGCACTTTCTGGCGGGAACCGCGCCCACGGCGTATCGACGTCGACACCCAAATCCGCCGCCAGATCGTGGAATTGCTGTTCGGTCAGCAGAGATGAGTGATTCTGCGGGTGGCCCTCGGTGGGCAGTCCTCTGCCCTTGATGGTGTAGGCGAAAATGATCGTCGGCCTGCTGTCGTCGATGGCGTCGAACGCGGCATCCAGTGCAGCCAGGTCGTGGCCGGCGAGATTGCGGATGACCTCGAGCAGCGCAGTGTCGTCCACTTCTGAAAGCAGGCCGGCGATTTCGGCGCTGTCGCCGTACAGCCGCTCGCGAAGCTGCGCCGCATCGCAGCGCAACAGGCGCTGATATTCGGGGTTGGGCATGTCGTCGATGCGGGTACGCAGCGCGGCGCCGCCCGGGCGCGTGAACAACTCCTCGAGCAGCCTGCCGTATTTGATGGTGAGGACCTGCCAGCCCGCTGCGGCGAACATCTCCTGAAGGCGGTCGGCGGCGATGATGGGCACCACCCGGTCCAGCGACTGCCGGTTGAGGTCGACGATCCAGACGATCTCACCGAGGTCGGCGACCGCGGGATCGAGGATCGCCTCCCACACCGCCCCTTCGTCCAGTTCGGCATCCCCCAGCAACGAATACTGGCGACCGGTGTGCGCACCACCGAGCGTGGTCTCGACGTAGCGGCGCGCGAGAGCGCCCCAGATCGGCGCCGTTGCACCGATGCCGACCGAGCCCGTCGAGTAATCAACGGGGTCGGGATCCTTGACGCGGCTCGGATAGCTCTGCAGACCGCCGAACTCTCGCAGCCGCGTCAGGTACGACTCATCCAGCTCGCCGAGCAGGTAGTTGATCGCGTGCAACACCGGCGAGGCGTGCGGCTTGACCGACACCCTGTCGTTGGGCTGCAGGTGGCGAAACCACAGCGACGTCATGATCGTCACCATCGATGCGCTGGAAGCTTGGTGTCCGCCGACTTTCAGGCCAGAGGGATTGGGACGCACCCGGTTCGCATGGTGGATCATCGCGGTAGACAGCCACAGCACGCGGCGCTCGACCTCGCCGAGGACGGGAATCGCGGTTGGCGCCGCGCGCGCGATGCTGGTCATTTCTTTACCTCGACATGATGTGCAATGTGCCCATAGAAGTACATCAAGATATACACAGATGCACAATCAGATGGGCATTGGTAGCGCAGTATGCGCTATATGCGGTGTCGACCGACCCTGGAAAGTGAGCATCATGCCCAGCCCCGACCGACTTGATCCGACCGACGCGAGGCTTCTGCTGGCGCTCAACGAGGTGCCCCGCGCCACCACCGTCGCGCTTGCCGAGCAGACCGGTCTATCGCGAAACACGGTGCAGGCCAGGCTTGCTCGCCTCGATGATCGCCTTCATCTGCACGAGCGCCGGGTTTCGCCGAAGCTGTTGGGATATCCGCTGACGGCGTTCGTGACGACGCAGGTACGGCAACGTCTGCTCGACGACGTCGCCGGAGCGCTCGACGGCATCGCGGAAGTCATTCAGGTCCAGGGCATCAGCGGTCAGACCGACTTACTCGTGCAGGTCGTCGCCATCGACGCGGACGACTTGTATCGCATCGCCGGTCAGATCCTGGAGATTCCGGGAGTGGAGCGCACCAACACGGCGCTCGTCATGCGTGAACTCGTCGACTACCGGCTCACCCCGCTCATTCGCCGCTGCGCCTCCGGCTGAGCTAGCGGGTGATCTCCCGCTGGATCGTGATTCCCACCAGCTTGTCGGGGTTGCGCATGGCGTAGAAGTGGGTGATCTTGCCGTCGACGATCTCGACCAGGAAGACGCCCTCCAAGTGGGCGCCGCTGTACACGACCACCGCCGGTGCGCTGTTGTAAACCGCCGTCTCGATCCGGACGTCAGGCAGCTTCTGACCGAGCCGGAAGATGCCGATGATCGCCTTGGCCACCTTTTCCGCGCCCACCACAGGGCGCCGGGCGGCGCTGGCCTTGCCGCCGCTGTCGGCCGTCCAGATGGCATCCGGCGCGAGCATTGACAGCAGCCCGTCGATGTCGCCGGTGGCGGCGGCGGTCAGGAACTGTTCGGTGATCTCCGTGGTCTTCGCGGAGTCGACGGGCTCGAACCGCTTGCGCCGCGCGTGCACATGCTCGCGGGCACGGTGTGCGACCTGGCGCACCGACGCCACGGATTTGCCTACCGCCCCGGCGATTTCTTCATATTCGAAACCGAACACCTCGCGCAGCACGAACACCGCCCGCTCGTCCGGGCTCAGCGTCTCGAGCAGCACCAGCATCGCCATCGACACCGATTCGGCGAGCACGACGTCGGCGGACGCGTCGCGCTCGTCGAGCAGCAGCGGTTCGGGTAGCCACGGGCCGACGTAGTCCTCGCGACGACGGGCGCCCGCCCGCAGCGCGTTGAGTGCCGTACGGGTCACCAGTTGCGCCAGATATGACTTCGTGTCGCGCACCGTCGCGAGGTCCACTTCGGCCCATCGCAGGTAGCTGTCCTGCAGCACGTCGTCGGATTCCGTTGCAGAGCCCAGGATTTCGTAGACGATGGTGAACAGCAGCGGCCGGAGGTGGGTGAAGCGCTCGGCGTGTTCGGTCCCGGAGGTGGTCACGATTCCGTGCCCACCCGCGGAGCAGGCACCGGCTGCTCGGGACGTTTGCCGCCCTTGAGCCAGAACGTTGATCCCGGCTTGCGCGCCTCGTGGCGGATACCCCACACCGTGCCTTTGCAGATCGCCTCCTTGATCGAGCCGCCGAACCGTCCCCCGATGTAGTAGTTCACCGGGGTGTCGTCCTTGCGGCCCAGCTGGACCGTGGCCGCATGCCGGCCCAGGCTCACGCACGAGCCAACGAAGGCCTGATCGATCGCCGCCGGCCGGGTGCCTGCTATGCGGTTCAGCACGGTGTTGGCGGCCTGTGCGCCGAGCGGTCCTGCGGCCTGGCAGCTCATCCGCAGCGGCTGACCCGACGGGGCGGCGGCATCGCCCGCGGCGACGATGCGCGGGTCGTCGACGCTGGTCAGCGTCTCGTCGGTGAGCAGCCGGCCCATCACGTCGGTGTGCAGTCCACTGGCCGCGGCCAGCTCCGGCACGCCGAACCCTGCGGTCCAGATGGTGACGAGGCTGGGCAGCGCAGAGCCGTCGGCCAGCACCACCGAGTTCGGCCGCACTTCGGCGACCGCCGCCGTTTCGAGGACAGTGACGCCGTGCCGCTTCAGCCACTTGGCGATTGATCGCCTGCCGGGTTCGGACAGCGACGGGGCCAGCCGGCCTCCGCAGATGAGGGTGACGGCGCGCCCCTGCTCAGCCAGCTCGGCGGCGGTCTCGATACCCGTCAATCCGGCGCCGACCACAGTGACGACAGCTTCTGGGGGCAGCTCGTCGAGGGTGGTGCGCAACCGTAGAGCGAGCTCCAGTTCGGCTATGGGATAAGCGAATTCGGCCGCACCCGGCACCGATGCCGGTGTCGCACCGGTGCTGCCGACCGCATAGATCACGTAGTCGTAGTCCAGCTCGCCGCCCGACGCAAGCTCCACCTTGCGAGCCGCGGTGTCGATCCGCGCGACGCTGTCGACGACGAGCGCCACGCCTGTGCCGAGCAGCGTGCCGTAGTCGACCGTCGCGTCGTAATTGCCCGCCACGTGCTGGTGCAGCCGGATGCGCTCGACGAACTTCGGACGAGGATTCACCAGCGTGATGTTGACGTCGGCGCGCATCCGCAGATGATTGGCCGCAGTGGTGCCCGCGTACCCGCCCCCGATGACGACGACCTTGGTTGGGTTTTGTTCAGTCATGCCCTCAAGACACCGCGGGTCGCCGAGACGTGACGCACTGTGATGAGCGTCACTCGACCTGATAGCGCGGGAACACGCCCACCGGCGCAGGCAGCGCGGTACCCGGCGCCAGCCTGGTGCCGATCGCTGCGAAGCTGCGCTGGCCGTCGCCCTGGCCGAGGAGGTCGAGCAGCTTGCCCGTCGACTCGGGCATCACCGGCTGGCTCAGCAGTGTCGCGATCCGGACGGTCTCCAGCGTGGTGTACAACACCGTGCGGAACCGCTCCTGATCGGTTTTGCGCAGCACCCATGGCTCCTGCGCGGAGAAGTACTTGTTGGCCGCGCCGAGCACCGACCAGATCGCTTCGAGCGCGAGATGCATTGCGGTGGCGTCGTAATGGCCGCGAACACGCTCCAGCAACGCGTCGGCCGCCTCGAGCAACGCCTTGTCGTCCGCGGTGAATTCGCTTGGCTCGGGGACGATTCCGTCGAGGTTCTTGGCCACCATCGACAGTGAACGCTGCGCCAGGTTGCCCAGCTCGTTGGCCAGATCGGCGTTGATGCGGCCGATGATCGCGTCTTCGCTGTAGCTGCCGTCCTGCCCGAACGGCACCTCACGCAGGAAGAAGTACCGCACCTGGTCCAGCCCGAAGGTGTCGACCAGGTTGATCGGGTCGACGACGTTGCCCACCGACTTGCTCATCTTCTCGCCGCGGTTGAGCAGGAAGCCGTGCACAAAGACCTTGCGCGGCAACTCGATTCCCGCCGACATCAGGAAGGCAGGCCAGTAGACCGTGTGGAACCGGATGATGTCCTTGCCGATCATGTGCAGATTCGCGGGCCAAAATCGCTTGAACAACTCAGCCGACGTGTCGGGGAATCCGACGCCCGTCAGGTAGTTGGTCAGCGCGTCGACCCACACGTACATGACGTGGTCGGGATGATCGGGTACCGGTACACCCCAGTCGAACGTCGTCCGCGAGATCGAGAAGTCGCGCAGTCCGCCGGAGACGAAACTGACCACCTCGTTGCGACGCACCTCGGGCTCGATGAACTCCGGGTGTGCCGCGTAATGGGCCAAGAGCTTGTCCGCATAGGCCGACAGCCGGAAAAAGTACGTCTGCTCCTCGGTCCACCGCACCGGGGCCCCGGTCTCGGTGGCGATCCGCTCGCCGTCGTCGCCCACGGTGGTTTCGGCCTCGGTGAAGTAGCGCTCGTCGCGCACCGAGTACCAGCCCTTGTAGGCGTCCAGGTAGATGTCGCCTGCCTCGTTCATCCGGCGCCAGATCTCCTTGGACGCCTCGTAGTGGTCGGCATCCGAGGTGCGGATGAACCGGTCGAACGAGATGTTGAGCCGTTCCTGCATCCGCTGGAACACGTCGGAATTGCGCCGCGCCAGCTCCGCGGTCGCAATGCCCTCGGCCGCGGCCGTCTCCGCCATCTTGAGCCCGTGCACGTCGGTGCCGGTCAGGAAGCGCACATCGAACCCGTCGAGTCGCTTGAACCGCGCGATCGCATCCGTAGCGATGTACTCGTAGGCATGCCCGACGTGCGGATCGCCGTTGGGATAGGCGATGGCAGTGGTGATGTAGTACGGCTCGCTCATTTGTATTCACCTTATTGTGTTGGCGTGAGTTCGAAGCGCCCGGCGCCGCCCGCCCCGGAGCCGCTCGCCCCGTTGATCGACGCGCACACCCACCTGGATGCCTGCGGTGCCACCAATGCCGCGAGCGTGACCGCGATCGTCGACCGCGCCGCGGCCGTCGGCGTCGAGGCCGTCGTCACCATCGCCGACGACCTCGCGTCGGCGCGCTGGGCGACGGAGGCCGCCGACTGGGACGCCCGCGTCTACGCTGCCGTCGCGCTGCACCCGACGCGCGCCAACGCGCTCACCGAGGAGGCCAAGACCGTCATCGAGCGGCTTGCCGAGCACCCACGCGTCGTTGCGATCGGCGAGACCGGCATGGACATGTACTGGCCGGGCAAGCTGGAGGGCTGCGCCGAGCCGGCCGCCCAGAGGGACGCCTTCGCCTGGCACATCGACCTCGCCAAGCGCACCGGCAAGCCGCTGATGATCCACAACCGCGACGCCGACACCGAGGTCCTCGACGTGCTCTCTGCCGAGGGCGCGCCAGGCACGGTGATCTTCCATTGCTTCTCGTCGGACGCGGCAATGGCGCGCGTCTGCGTGGCCAACGGTTGGCTGCTCAGCCTGGCCGGCACGGTCAGCTTCAAGAACGCGCACGGGTTGCGCGAGGCGGCGGCGCTCATCCCGCCCGAGCAGCTGCTCGTCGAGACCGATGCGCCGTTTTTGACCCCGCACCCGTATCGTGGTGCCCCGAACGAACCGTACTGCCTGCCCTACACGGTGAGGGCGCTCGCCGAAGTCGTCGGTCGCCCGGCAGAAGAAGTTGCTCAGGCAAGTACTGCGATGGCCCTACGTGCGTATGGGCTGGCGAGTTGCCGTTCCTAGACCTGTTCGTTACCGTGCTGTGATCGAACCGGGGGTAGCCGGCCTAGCCGTCGACCGTCCGATAGTTGGGATAGACCACGTTTTGAATACTTTGAATAAGCTCCACGAAGCCCGCTCGCCGATGCTTCGGCTGTTGGTCGGTGCGACCCTGCTTACGCTCACCTTCGCCGGTGGATTCGCCGTTGCCGCCCACAAGACCGTCATGCTGACCGTCGACGGCACGCAGATGACAGTTGCCACGATGAAGTCTCGCGTGATCGATGTGGTCAAGGAGAACGGCTTCGACGTCGGCGAACGCGACGATCTCTATCCGGCCGCCAACGATCCGGTACAGCAGTCCGAATCCATCGTCCTGCGCCGCAGCAGGCCGCTGCAGATCTCGCTCGACGGTGACGACAGCAGGCAGGTGTGGACCACCGCATCGACGGTCCAAGAGGCCCTTGCCCAGCTGCGAATGACCGATAAGGCTCCCGCCGCAGCGTCGCGCGGTAGCCGCGTCCCGCTGGCAGGCATGTCCTTGCCCGTCGTCAGCGCGAAGACCGTGCAACTGAACGACGCCGGCGCCATCAGGACATTGCATCTTGCGGCGCCGAACGTGGCAGGCCTTTTGGAGGCTGCGGGCGTCCCGCTGGAGCAGAACGACACCGTGGTGCCCGAGGCCTGGTCGCCGGTTGTCGAGAACATGCAGATCCAGGTGACCCGGATCCGCATCGACAAAGTGATCCAACGCGTCCCGTTGCCGCCCAACAACAAACAGGTGCCCGACGTGACGATGAACATGAGCCGTCAGGTGGTCGACGACCCGGGAATGCCCGGCGTCCAGGACGTAACGTTCGCCGTCGCAACCGTCAACGGCGTCGAGACCGGCAGGCTGCCAGTAGCCAATGTCGTTGTGACGCCGTCCCGCGACGGCGTCCTTCGCATCGGTGCCAAGCCGGGAACGGAAGTTCCTACCGTAGCCAACGGCGGCGCATGGGATTCGCTGGCAAAATGCGAAGCCGGAGGTAATTGGGCAATCAACACGGGAAATGGTTTTTACGGTGGCGTTCAGTTTGATCAAAACACCTGGGAGCGAAGCGGCGGTCTGAGGTATGCTGCAAGAGCGGATCTGGCGACGAGAGAAGAACAGATCGCGATTGCTGAGGTAACTCGGGCGCGACAAGGGTGGGGAGCGTGGCCCGTGTGTAGCGGGAGGATTGGAGCGCGCTGACTATTCGACTCCTCGGGCGGACCGAGATACGACACCTGGCGAAAGAGATGGATTTCAGGCCGCGCAAGTCTTTCGGCCAGAATTTCGTCCACGACGCGAACACCGTTCGGCGCATCGTTTCGGCCTCCGGTGTCAATCGGCACGACCACGTCCTCGAGGTCGGTCCTGGCCTCGGGTCGCTGACCCTGGCCCTGCTCGACCGCGGCGCCAGGGTGACCGCCGTCGAGATCGACCCGGTGCTGGCGCGCCAGCTTCCGAAGACCATCGCCGAGCACTCACACAGCGAGATCAACCGGCTGACCGTCCTCAACCGCGACATCCTGAAGGTGCACCCGCAAGACGTCGACGAGCAGCCCACGGCGCTGGTGGCCAACCTGCCCTACAACGTCGCCGTCCCGGCGTTGTTACACCTGCTGGCCGAGTTCCCTTCGATCCGCACCGTGATGGTGATGGTGCAAGCAGAGGTCGCCGAGCGGCTCGCTGCCGAACCGGGCGGCAAGGACTACGGCGTACCCAGCGTGAAGGTCCGGTTCTTCGGCAACGTCCGGCGCTACGGCATGGTGTCGCCGACGGTGTTCTGGCCGATTCCGCGGGTGTACTCGGGACTGGTCCGCATCGACCGGCACGAAGTCTCGCCGTGGCCGACCGACGCCGACTTTCGCACTCGGATCTTCGATTTGATCGACGTCGCATTCGCGCAGCGCCGTAAGACGTCGCGAAACGCGTTCGCCGAGTGGGCGGGTTCGGGCAACGAGTCCGCGAGTCGGCTCCTCGCCGCCAGCATCGACCCGTCGCGCCGTGGCGAGACGCTGTCGGTCGCGGACTTCGTCCGGCTGCTGCAGCGCTCCGGCGAATGGGAGCCCAAAGAGCCGGAGCCGCAAGCCCAGGAGTCGCAGACGCCGGAGTCGCAGGTCCGCGCGATCTGACGCCTACTCCTTGGCCCTTGTCGAGGAAACTCATCCATCAGTGGAGTTTCGGCGACGACGGGGTGGTTGCCGGTGAAGCCGACCCGCTCGCGGGCCATCTCCAGCGCCCGGCCCCGGACCGCGTATCAGCCGCCGACCAGTGCCGGGACGATCACCACCAACGCGACCAGATTCCAGTAGGTCTCGTAACACATCAGCGCGGTTACGGCGGCCGGGAACACCAATGTGGCGTGGTGTACGGGGTGCCGAACAGCAGAACGACGGCCGCTGCAGGATGCCGCCGTTGTCGGCGATGACCATATGCCAGTGCTCTCGCCTGCGATCGTGAAACGGCCGGCGAGGAATTCGATCCCGACGACCAGGAACGTCGCCAATGCGACGACCCTGATCCGTACGGCCCAAAACTCCATCTCACCAAACAGTTTCACCGAGATCATGTTCACGGTCAGGACGATCACCAGTGCGATCAGCGCGAACGTCCACTGCGGCACCGCCTGGAACGCCCCCCGCCCCATAGGCGGCCCGGCCCGACGTTAGGTGCGCAGACGCGGGCCCGAAACTCGGAGACCGTAAAAGTCAGGTTACCGATGATTTGGCTTGCGTTACTGCAACACCCGGATGATGAACGAGATGAACTTCGAACACGATTCGTATCTGTTGTCAACGTCTTTGGCCAGGGCCTTGCTCATGATCGAGTCGAACGCGTGCGGCAGCCAAGCGATTTTGCGGGAGACCTTCGGTGTCGGGGAGTGCAGCTGCTTGTCGATCAGGCCCATCGACGTGGTGTCGGTGAACGGCGGTGAGCCGGTGATCAACTCGAAGGACGTGCACGCCAACGCGTACTCGTCGGTGGCGGCCGATGGCGCGTGCCCGAGCAGCAGTTCAGGAGCCGAGTAAGGCAGCGATGCTTCGACGTGAGTGGGCCTGTGGCCGACGTCCTCGGCCACCGCATGCGCGACGCCAAAATCGATCAGCACCGCTCCGCGTGTGGAAAAGGGAAGCGAAACAAGGATATTGGATGGCTTGACATCGCAGTGCACAATGCCGCGCTCATGGGCATAGTCCAGCGCACCTGCGATGTGGGCCAGCGCGGCCAGCCGATCGGGCAGGCCGATGATGCTATTCGCCGTGCCGCCGTCGACCAATTCCATTGCCTGCCAACCGGGCCCGCACGCGTATACCTTGATGATGTGGGGGTGGTCGAGACGGTGGGCAAAGTCGAATTCCCGCTGTAGCTGCGCCAACTGGGCGGGCTTGCGGTGATGGTCATCGAGAACCTTCAGCGCCACCGCGCGATCGGGGTCCGCGGCGTCGTGAGCCCGGTACACCGTTGCATACCCGCCGTGGCCCAGAGCCGCGTCAACGACGTAGCCCTCGTAACGTTCGCCGGGCGACAACACTTTTACAGCCTAGGTTTTGCTGCCGCTGTTCGCCGCCGCTGCCCATCTCGCTGCTTCGCTACGTGTCTTGGTCGTCGCGGCGCTAGTGTCGTGCCGTGTCCTCGTCCGACGGAAGTACCGCCTCCGAGTGGGTTCCCACTGGATCGGTCACCGTTCGGGTGCCGGGCAAGGTGAATCTGTATCTGGCCGTCGGTGACCGCCGTGACGACGGCTACCACGAGTTGACGACGGTCTTTCACGCCGTGTCGCTGCTCGACGAGGTCACCGTGAGCAACGCCGATGTGTTGTCGCTGGAGTTGGCGGGCGAAGGGGCGGAGTCGCTGCCCACCGACGACCGCAACCTGGCCTGGCAGGCCGCCGAGTTGATGGCCGACCACGTCGGGCGCGCGCCGGATGTCGCAATCTCCATCGAGAAGTCGATTCCTGTGGCAGGCGGTATGGCGGGCGGGAGCGCCGATGCGGCGGCGGTGCTGGTGGCCATGAACACGCTGTGGGAACTCGGCGTGCCGCGTCGCGACCTGCACACGCTGGCCGCCCAGCTCGGCAGCGACGTCCCATTCGCGCTGCACGGTGGCACAGCGTTGGGCACTGGCCGCGGCGAGGAGCTCGCCACCGTGCTCGCCAGGAATACCTTCCACTGGGTGCTGGCCTTCGCCGACCGCGGTCTGTCCACTCCGGCGGTGTTCAGCGAGATCGACCGGTTGCGCGAAACGGCGGGCGCCGGAAGGGACCAGCCGCCGCGGCTGGAAGATCCGGAGCCGGTGCTGGCTGCACTGGCGTCGGGCGACCCGGCCGAGCTGGCCCCGCTGCTCGGCAATGACCTGCAGCCTGCGGCGCTGAGCCTTGACCCTGGGCTACGGCGCACGCTTCGTGCCGGCGCCGAAGCGGGCGCGCTGGCCGGGATCGTGTCGGGGTCGGGCCCGACATGTGCGTTCCTGTGCCCGTCGGCGATTGCGGCGGTCGACGTAGGCGCGGAGCTGGCAGGCGCGGGGGTGTGCCGCACTGTGCGGGTGGCCAGCGGGCCGGTGCACGGCGCCCGGGTGGTGCCGTCGCCGTCGAGATCGGTTTGATCACGGCGGGGTGTGACCCAGGCCTCAATTATCGCTAGAGTTTGGCGGCTACTTAAGAGTTGCTTAAGATGATCGGCGGTGAAAGTTAGCGGTCAGGGATCGGGCGCGACCTTTTCAGCCACCGGTAACCCCGGTGGCGGGTCAGTCAGATATATAGACGAAACCCCGATTCGAGACCTAACCGCTCCCCAATTGTGTGCGCGCCTCCGCAAAAGCGCCGTCTATCAGCGGGAGCATTACCCCCAGGCATTTGCTCTGGGACCGATGCCGAGGAGGTTGTCGTGAGCAGATTCACCGAGAAGATGTACCGAAACGCCCGCACCGTGACGACGGGCATGGTCACCGGTGAACCCCACGAACCCGTCCGCCACACCTGGGGCGAGGTCCACGAGCGTGCGCGCTGCATCGCGGGCGGACTGGCCGCCGCGGGCATCGGACACGGCGATGCCGTTGGCGTACTGGCCGGCTTCCCGGTCGAGATCGCCCCGACGGCGCAGGGCCTGTGGATGCGCGGCGCCAGCCTGACCATGCTGCACCAGCCCACCCCGCGCACCGACCTGGTGATCTGGGCCGACGACACCATGACCGTCATCGGCATGATCGAGGCCAAGGCCGTGATCGTCTCCGAGCCGTTCACTGCTGCGATCCCGGTGCTCGAGGAAAAGGGCATCAACGTCCTCCAGATCGCCGACCTGCTGGCGGGGGACCCGATCGACCCCATCGACGTCGGCGAGGACGATCTGGCGCTGATGCAGCTGACGTCCGGCTCGACCGGCTCGCCGAAGGCCGTCCAGATCACGCACCGCAACATCTACTCCAACGCCGAGGCGATGTTCATCGGTGCCGAGTACGACGTCGAAAAGGACGTCATGGTCAGTTGGCTGCCCTGCTTCCACGACATGGGCATGGTCGGCTTCCTGACCATCCCGATGTACTTCGGTGCCGAGCTGGTTAAGGTCACCCCGATCGACTTCCTGCGCGACACCCTGCTGTGGGCCAAGCTCATCGACAAGTACAAGGGCACGATGACCGCGGCGCCCAACTTCGCCTACGCGCTGTTCGCCAAGCGGCTGCGCAAGCAGGCTGAGCCCGGTCAGTTCGACCTCTCAACACTGCGCTTCGCGCTGTCGGGGGCCGAGCCCGTGGAGCCGGCCGACGTCGAGGATCTGATCGACGCCGGTAAGCCCTTCGGGCTCAAGCCCGAGGCCATCCTGCCCGCCTACGGCATGGCTGAGACCACGCTGGCGGTGTCATTCTCGCCGTGCAATGCCGGTCTGGTCGTGGACGAGGTCGATGCCGACCTGCTGGCAGCGTTGCGCCGCGCCGTCCCCGCCACGAAGGGCAACACCCGCCGACTGGCCTCGCTGGGCCCGCTGCTGCAGGACCTGGAGGCACGCGTCATCGACGAGCACGGCAACGTGATGCCGGCTCGTGGCGTCGGCGTCATCGAGCTGCGCGGTGAGTCGCTGACGCCCGGCTACATCACCATGGGCGGCTTCATCCCGGCGCAGGACGAGCACGGCTGGTACGACACCGGCGACCTCGGCTATATCACCGAGGAAGGCAACGTCATCGTGTGCGGCCGCGTCAAGGACGTCATCATCATGGCGGGCCGCAACATCTACCCGACCGACATCGAACGCGCCGCGGGCCGCGTCGAGGGCGTCCGGCCGGGCTGCGCCGTCGCGGTGCGCTTGGATGCCGGGCACTCACGCGAGACATTCGCCGTCGCGGTCGAGTCCAACGCCTGGCAGGACCCTGTCGAGGTGCGCCGCATCGAGCATCAGGTGGCCCACGAGGTGGTGGCGGAGGTCGACGTGCGTCCGCGCAACGTCGTGGTGCTCGGACCGGGCACCATCCCGAAGACGCCGTCGGGCAAGCTGCGCCGCTCCAACTCGGTCTCCCTCGTCACTTAGCTTTCTTCGCGAGCGACCGTGTCTGTACGTAGACACGCCGCTGAAACGTGGCATTTTGCGGTCGCTCGAGACGCTGGCGGCGCTAACCGAGCGCGATCCGGCCCTTCCCGAGTGCGACGGGTGGCAGGTACGCACCCACGAGGGTGCGACGCCACCACATCCGCTCGTGCCACAGTTCGCTCCACGTGGTGAACCGGTACTCATAGAGCTGAGCCCGCACGTAGCGTGGCGGTGAGTCCGGGAACGGATTGTGCCGAAGCAGACGCAGCGTCGGCGGATCGTTCCGCAACAGGCGTAACACGAACGGGCCCAGCCAATCCCGGGCGTAGGCCGGCGTCAGCGCGGCGAACCACATCAGCCAGTCCAGGCGCAGATGGTAGGGCGCCCACTGGCGTGGCATCCGGTGCGGGTCGCCGGGCTTGCCTTTGAATCCGTACTCCTTCCACACCGTGTGCTCGGTGATCTCGGTGTCGTCCGTGCCCTCGATGACCACCTCCAGGCGAACGCGGCCGATGCTGCCGAAGGCGCCGTAGGTGTTCATCAGGTGATACGGGTTGAATGCCGCATTCATGCGCTGATTGCTCGAGATCATGTTGCGCACCGGCCAGTAGCTCAGGGAGACCGCGATCACCGCGAACACGATCACCAGCCCCGCGAACCAGGCGGGCGGGCCGGGCAGCGCAGGCGGGTCGGGCACCGGCAGCACCGATGCGAAGGAGGACTGATCGATCGCGCTGACTGCCAGGATGATCGTCAGCCAATTCAGCCAGGCGAAGTTGCCGGAGAGCACCAGCCAAAGCTGGGTGACGATCACTATCGCCGCGGCGGCGCTCGCCACCGGTTGGGGGGCGAAGAGTGCGAAGGGCACGACGAGCTGGGCGAAATGGTTGCCTGCCACTTCCACGCGATGGAGCGGCTTGGGTAGGTGATGGAAGAACCAGCTCAGCGGCCCGGGCATCGGCTGAGTCTCGTGGTGGTAGTACAGGCATGTCAGATTGCGCCAGCATGGATCGCCGCGCAGCTTGATCATGCCGGCTCCGAATTCCACCCGGAACAAGAGCCAACGCGCGAGGAGGATAGCCAGCACCGGCGGCGCCGTCTCGTCGTTGCCGAGGAAGATCGTCACGAATCCGGCCTCCAAAAGCAATGACTCCCAGCCGAACCCGTACCACCGCTGTCCGACGTTGACGATCGACAGGTAGAGAACCCAGAGCACCAGCCACATCACCATCGCCGCCCAGAGCGGGACCAGATCGGTTGCGCCTGCGACGATCGCCGCCGACAGCGCCGCTCCGAACCAGCAGACCGCGGCGAAAAATCGGTCGGAGTAATGGATGTGGAAGATGCTCGGCTTCGTCCTGAACGGCACTCGCGCCACGAAGTCGGGAACAGGAAGCATCCCGCGTTCACCGATGAGCGCCCGGAATTGCCGCGCGGCACCGATAAAGGCGATCAGATAGACCACCGCAATGCCGACCTGCAGGGCCTGCCTAGCCAGCCAGTACTGAGGTGCTACGAACCATTCCGCGTCCACTTCGGGTACTCCTGAGACGATGACTCGTCGTATCACCTGGTGTACCCCGAAGGGCGCCGTTGAGTCGGCGCATGAACAAAACCGATGGCCCGCTGTCGGCCACGGCCGATACGGTCGGTGACGTGACACCCGCGATCGAGGCCATTGACCTGGTCAAGAGGTTCGGCGGCACGGCAGTCGACAAACCAGCCGTCGACGGGGTCAGCTTCGCGGTGCCGCCGGGCACGGTGCTCGGCCTGCTCGGTCCCAACGGTGCGGGCAAGACCACCACCGTGCGGATGATGACGACGCTGACCGAGCCGACCAGCGGGACGGCCCGGGTGGCCGGCTACGACGTCCGTCGCGAGCCGGACAAGGTGCGCCGCAGCATGGGGCTCACCGGTCAGGTAGCCACTGTCGACGAACTGCTCACCGGCCGCGAGAACATCCGGATGGTCGGCGGGCTGTACGGCATTCGGCGCAAGGAGCTGGCGCGGCTGGGAGACCAACTGCTGGAACAGTTTTCCATCGCGGACGCCGCCGACCGGGTGGTCAAGTCGTACTCCGGCGGCATGCGACGACGGCTCGACCTCGCGGTCAGCCTGCTGGCCTCGCCACCGGTGCTGTTCCTCGACGAGCCGACCACCGGGTTGGATCCCCGCAGCCGCAGCGACTTGTGGGAAGTGGTGCGTGGTTTGGTCGAGCAGGGCACCACGCTGTTGCTGACCACGCAATACTTGGAAGAAGCCGATCAGCTCGCCGACAACATCGTGGTGATCGACAAGGGCCGCATCATCGCCGAGGGTTCGCCGCTGCAGCTCAAGCAGCAGGCGGGCAACGCCAGCCTGATAGTCACCGTCACCAACGCCGACGACCTGCCTGTCGCGCAGGCCCTGTTGGGCAAGACGGGCGCCGAGGTGTTCGTCGACGCGGGAGCCCGACAGCTCACCGCGGCCGCCGACGGCCTGGCCGACATGGTCCGCGTGGCGGGCTGGCTGCGCGACAGCGACGTCGACGTCGACGACATCGGCCTGTCGCGGCCCAGCCTCGACGACGTGTTCCTGTCGCTCACCGGGCACCGCACCGAAGTAGAGGTAGAGGCATGACGGCGACCACAACGCCGGCGCAGATTCAGCCGCAGCCGGTGCACACCCACCCCACGAACATCGTCCAGCAGTCGTGGATCATGGTGAAGCGCAACATGATCCACACCAAGCGCATGCCCGAGATGCTCAGCGACGTCACGGCGCAGCCCATCATGTTCGTGCTGCTGTTCGCGTTCGTCTTCGGCGCCTCGATCGCGACGGGCGGCGGCGCCTCCTACCGGGAATTCCTGCTGCCGGGCATCCAGGCGCAGACGATTGTCTTCACGGCGTTCGTGGTGGCGTCGGGGATCACCGCCGACGTCGAGAAGGGCATCATCGATCGGTTCCGGTCGCTGCCGATTTCACGATCGTCGGTGCTGATCGGCCGAAGTGTGGCCAGCCTGATGCACTCCTCGATCGGCGTGGTCGTGATGGCGGTGACGGGGTTGGCGATCGGCTGGCGGATCCGGGGCAGCGTCGCCGAGGCCGCGCTGGCGTTCCTGCTGATCTTGTTGTTCGGCTTCGGCATGATCTGGTTCGGCATTCTCATCGGCTCGGTGATGCGGTCAGTCGAGGCGGTCAACGGCGTGATGTTCACGGTGCTGTTCCCAATCACGTTCCTGGCCAACACCTTTGCCCCCACAGAACCGATGCAGCACTGGCTGCGAGTAATCGCCGAATGGAATCCGGTGTCGTCGCTGGCTCAGGCGATGCGCGAGTTGTGGGGCAACGGTGGACCCGCGCCGGCAAGCGCCCAACTGCCGCTGCATCATCCGGTGCTCGCGACCATTCTGTGGTCGCTGGCGTTGACGGCGGTCTTCGCGCCGTTCGCGCTGCGTGCCTACGCGCGCCGCACCGGAGGCTAGGCGCCCAGTTCAGCCGGTTGGCCGCCCTCGCCGTTCGGCGGCCGCCAACGCACGGTCCCGCCGCGCGGCGGCCCGGTGCGCTTCGGCCGCGTGAAGAAACCCGAAATACAACCAGCCAGACGCGCCAGCTGCCAATCGATCATGCAAGCTTGCTTCGTGGTCGTGTCTGTGGGCAGATCGTTCGAACAGGTCGGCCTCGGCCCGGGCCGATGCGGGACTCTCGCTCGGCGTTTCGCCCGTCGTGACTCGGTTACCCGGCAACGCATCAGATGGGGCGCCCGCGTCGTCAGCGGGCGGCCCGTGCCGGTCGATCACGGTGCGGATACTACGACGTTGGTC
>Ga0070704_100000065_pt1 | contig 34530 bp, 41 predicted proteins | sample KBSK5252metaG_FD_65467 | JGI IMG/M metagenome (GOLD analysis project Ga0070704, IMG submission 65467) | Corn, switchgrass and miscanthus rhizosphere microbial communities from Kellogg Biological Station, Michigan, USA - KBS K5-25-2 metaG | ecosystem: Host-associated > Plants > Roots >...
ATGTGGGTCTTCCTGGCGAGCGACGTGATGTTCTTCACGGCGTTGATCGGGTCCTACATCATCCTCCGGTTCGGCATGACGGACCCGTGGGCGGCCCCAGGAGCCGTGCTCAACGTGCCTCTGACGGCCTTCAATACGTTCCTGCTGATCTGCTCGTCGGTCTCGATGGTCAAGGCGTACGCGGCCATCGCGGACGGGAAGAAGTACTTCCTGCGGGCGGTGCCCGGCAAAATGCTGCGGGACGGCGGGCTCAAATTCTGGATGCTCGTGACGATCATCTGCGGCGCGATGTTCGTCGGCGTCCAGGTGTTCGAGTACATCAAGCTCGTCGGCCACGGCTTCACCCCGGCGGGCTTCCGCGAGGGATCGACGCTCGCCGAGCACGCGACCACGGACGCGGTCCGCTACGGAGCCACGACGGCGGGTCTATACGGATCCAGCTTCTTCACGATGACCGGGTTCCACGGCTTCCACGTGACCTGCGGCGTCGTGAGCATGCTGTATCTCTATTTCACTAAGGTGCTGCCGGAGAAGTACTCGGCGCAGGATTATCGCGGGATCGAGACCATCGGGTTGTACTGGCACTTCGTCGACCTGGTGTGGATCATCCTGTTTACGATCGTCTACCTGATCTGAGGACGTCCATGACGACCGAGCATGTGCGGCCGAATTACATCCTGATCTGGGTGTACCTGTTCGTGTTGACGGTGATCGAAGTCGGCGCCGCGTTTCTGTCGCACATCCCGAAGCATTGGCTCATCATCATCCTCGTGGTCCTGGCGGTGGTGAAGGCCGTGATGGTGGCGATGTATTTCATGCATCTGAAGTTCGAACGCTGGCGCCTGCGGCTCATCTTTATGATTCCGATCCCGCTCGCCCTCATCCTGGTGTTGGCCGTGATTACGGAGAAGATCTGGTAGCCTTTCTCGAGCTGACCAAACCGCGCATCACCCAGCTGGTCCTCGTCACTGCCGCCGCCGGGTTCTACCTCGGCGCGCGCGGTGGCGTGGACCTCTGGCTGCTGGCGCACACTCTGATCGGGACTGCCCTCGTCGCGGCGGGGACCAACGCCTGGAACCAAGTGCGCGAGCGCGACGTGGACGCCCTGATGCAGCGCACCCGGCGCCGGCCGCTCCCGTCGGGACGCCTCACGGCGCGCGCCGCGGCGTGGTTCGCGTCCGCCATCACGGTGGGCGGCGTCGTGTATCTCGCCGCGACTGTGAACCTGCTCACCGCGGGGCTCGCCGCGCTCACGTTCCTCAGCTACGTCTGCCTCTACACGCCGCTCAAGCGCACCACGTCGCTCAATACGCTGATCGGCGCCGTCCCCGGCGCCCTGCCGATCGTCGGGGGCTGGACCGCTGCGGGGGGCAGCCTCGGCGTCGCCGTCGCGGCGCTGTTCGGGATCCTGTTCCTGTGGCAGCTGCCGCACTTCCTCGCGATCGCCTGGTTGTACCGCGACGACTATCGCGCCGGCGGCCTCAAGATGCTGGGCGGCGGCGATGAAGGCGGGCGCGACACCGCGCGGATGGTCGTGCTCTACGCCCTCGCCTTGCTGCCGATCAGCCTACTGCCGACGATGCTCGGCGTCACCGGCGCCGTGTACTTCTTCGGCGCCCTCGCCCTCGGCGTCGTGTACGCCGCCGTGGGCGCGACGCTCCTCACGGCGGCCACGGCCGCGCGCGCCTGGCGCCTCTTCTTCGTGTCCATCGTGTATTTGCCGGTCCTCCTCACCTTGATGGTGCTCGACAAGGTGGCGGCCTAGCCGGCGATGATTCCCTTTCACAAGTTGCTCATCGGGACCGGCGTGATCTTTTGCGCCGGATTCGCCGCGTGGTCGCTGTGGCGGGGCGCGCTGGTCCTCGGCATCGGCTTCGCTGGTCTGGCCGTGGGCCTGGGCTATTACTTGACCAACCTGAAACGCTTCCTCGGCCGATGAACCTCGCACTGCTGCTGCTGTTGCATGGCGGTGACGACCGCATGGACCTCATCTACTTCTGGAGCGCCATCCTCATCGTGCTGCTCCCGATCACCATTTTCGTGACCATCGGGTACCTGCTGTGGAAACGGTACCGCAAGGAGCGCAAGCAGAGCGCCTCGCATTAGATTCTCCCCATGACCGCTGCAGCCCCCGAAAAACGGCAAGTCGTCCGCTACGCGTTCTACAAGCTCGATCCCGCGTGGCGGCGGCTGTCGGCCGAGCGCCAGGCGTCGGCGAAGCTCGAGTTCGGTGAGGCGCTCGAGCGCTACCACGGCCGGCTGCTGCTGCGGCCCTACGGCCTGGTCGGGCTCCGCGGCGACTGCGACTTCTTGTTGTGGCAGGTCGCCGAGGACCTGGATGCCCTCGTGGAGCTCCAGACGGCGCTGAACCGGACGGACTTGGGCGCCTACCTGTCGATCCCGTACAGTTACCTCGCGATGACCCGGCGCTCCATCTACGAGTTCCCGGCCGATCCGCATCACGAGCAGCGGCTCGTCATCCGGCCCAGCGCGGCGAAGTATCTGTTCGTGTACCCGTTCGTCAAAACGCGCGCCTGGTACTCGCTGCCCAAGCCCGAACGGCAGCGCATGATGGACGAGCATGTCCGTGTGGGCCGCAAGTACCCGACGATCCGGCTCAACACGACGTACTCCTACGGTCTCGACGATCAGGAGTTCATCGTCGCGTTCGAGGGTGATAACCCTGGGGAGTTCCTCGACCTCGTCATGGAGCTGCGGGAGAGCGAAGCCTCCTCCTACACGCTGCGCGATACGCCGACCCTGACGTGCGTGCAGATGTCCTTGTGGGACATGCTCGACACACTCGGAGGCGCGGGCTCAGCCCAGGCCGTCGCGCGGCGGCCCGCGCGCGGCGACGGCTTCACTCCCGTCGCGACGTTGGCCGAGCTGCCGCCGGGGAGCGCGAAGCGCGTGTACGCGGCCAACGAGGCGGTCGCCCTATTCAACGTCAGCGGCACCGTGTACGCGATCGCCAACCGCTGCACGCACGCACGCGCCAGTCTGTCCGAGGGAGTCGTCGACCCCGCGCGCTGCGCCGTCACCTGCCCGTGGCACGAAGGGGTATTCTCGCTCGAGACGGGGCGCGTGCTCGGTGGCCCGCCGGTGCATCCGGTCGTCACCTACCGCGTGAAGCTCGAGGACGGCTCGATCTTCATCGCTCCCGCCGAGGCTCGCGAAGCTGCGTTTTCTTAAGGCCTGCCGCCGGGAACGCACTGACGTCACCCCGGTGTGGTTCATGCGTCAGGCCGGACGCTACATGCCGGAGTACCGCAAGCTGCGGGAGCAACACTCCATCCTCGACCTGTGCCACACGCCTGAGCTGGCCGCCCAGGTGACGCTCCAGCCGGTGGAGCGCCTTGGCGTGGATGCCGCGATTTTGTTCGCCGACATCCTGCTTCCGTTCGAGCCCCTGGGCCTGGGCTTGAGCTTCGCGGCGGGGGAGGGGCCGCACATCGCGAACGCGATTAGCCGGCAGGTAGACGTCGAGCGCCTCCCCGTCGTGAACCCCGACACGGACCTCGCTTACGTACTCGAGGCGGTGCGGCTGGCGCGCGCCGCGCTCCCCGCGGACATCCCCTTGATCGGGTTCGCCGGGGCTCCGTTCACGCTGGCGAGTTACGCGATCGAGGGCGGATCCACGCGCACGTTCACCAAAACCAAGACCTTGATGTACCAGGTCCCCGACACCTGGCACCTGTTGCTTGGCAAGCTCGCCGACTTGGTCGGCGCCTATCTCACGGCGCAGGCGCGTGCCGGCGCGCAGGCGCTGCAGCTGTTCGACAGCTGGGTTGGCTGCCTGTCGCCTCAGGACTACCGCACGTACGTGCTCCCGCACAGCCGGCGCGCCCTGGCCCTCGCGTCCGAAGCGGGCGTTCCGGTCATTCACTTTGGCACTGGGACCGCGGCGTTTCTGGAAGATTTCGCGGGAGCAGGTGGGGACGTGCTTGGCGTCGACTGGCGCATCCCGCTCGACGAAGCGTGGCGGCGCAGCGGCGAATCTCGAGCCATTCAGGGAAACCTCGATCCCGCCGCGCTGCTCGCGCCCGCCGCCGCGCGCGACGCCCAAGTGCGGGACATCCTGGCTCGAGCGGGCGGCCGGCCTGGTCACATCTTCAACCTCGGCCACGGTGTGCTGCCCGAGACGGACGTCGGGGCGGTCCGCGCCGTGGTGGATCTGGTGCATGGCGGCTGACCGCGTTGCGGTGTTGCTGATGGCCTACGGGGGTCCCGGCAGCCTCGACGACGTCGGGCCCTACCTGAATGACGTGCGCGGCGGCAGGCCCACGAGCCCAGAGCTACTCCACGAGATTCGCGAGCGCTACGCGCGCATCGGCGGGCGCTCGCCGATCCTCGAGTTGACGCGGGCGCAGGCCACCGCCGTGGGGCGGGCGCTCGGCGCGGGGTTCCAGGCGTACGTAGGGATGCGCCATTGGCATCCCTACATCCGCGAAACGCTGGATGAGATCGCCCGTGCCGGCCACTCCCGCGTCGTCGGCGTCGTGATGGCGCCGCACTACTCCGCGATGTCGGTCGGGGCGTACGAGAAGAAGCTGCTCGAGTCTGCTGACGGCCGCCTCGAGACGGCGCTGGTGCGGAGCTGGGGCGACCACCCCGCATTCCTCGAGGCGGTGGCGGAGCGAATCGCGCAGGCGTTGCAACGGTTCTCAAGCCCGTCGACAGTCCAGGTGATCTTCACCGCGCACAGTCTCCCCGAGCGCATTCTGGCCGCGGGCGATCCCTACCCGGACGAGCTGCGCGCCACGGCGGAAGCAGTCGCGAAGCGACTGCGCCTCAAAGGTTGGCGCTTCGCCTATCAAAGCGCGGGGGCGACTGGCGACCCCTGGCTCGGTCCCGACGCGGGCGACGTGATCACCGAAGTCGCGTCCCAAGGGCGAAAGACATTCCTGCTCGTCCCCATCGGTTTCGTGTGTGACCACGTCGAGATTCTCTACGACATCGACGTCGCGTACCGTGCCCTCGCCGAGCGACTCGGCGTCCAGCTCGAGCGCACGGCCTCCCTGAACGATCATGATGGGCTCGTCGCGGCGGTTGCCGACGTGGTGCGTACCGCGGCCCGGGCGCGCGGCTGGACGTGAGTCGAGTCGTGGTCGTGGGCGGCGGAATCGCGGGACTTGCCGCGGCGTGGGACCTCGTGCAGGCGGGCGTCGACGTCACCGTGCTCGAGAGCGAGCGGCGGCCGGGCGGCGTCATCGTCACCGAGCGGCGCGACGGGTTCCTCGTGGAGGGAGGTCCCGACGGGTTCCTCGCTGCCGAACCCGAGCTTCCCGCCCTCGCCGCCGAGCTCGGCATCGCCGACCGCTTGATAGCACAGCAGGCTCGCGGATCCTCGCGGTGGACGGGGAAGCAGTTCGAGTCGCTCGAGGAAGGCCGTGCCGCGGAGCTGCTCGGCATCGAACTACGCGGCGCAAATCTCGCTGCCGGATTCCGCAGCTTTGCGGCTGGCATGGCGGAGCCTGTGGCGGCATTGGCCGAGCGGCTCGTGACGTGCCTTCGGTTCACGCAGGGTGTCACGGGGGTCGCGCAGGCGCGTGCCGGGTGGCGCGTGGCGCTCACCGGCGGATCGGCGCACGAAGCGGAGGGCCTGGTCCTCGCGCTTCCAGCCTACGCTGCCGGTCGGTGGCTCGAGCAGATCGGCGTGGCGGACGCGCGCGCCCTCGGCGACGTGGTCTACGCACCCAGCCTCACCGTGTCCCTGGCTTATCGGGCGGACCAAATCACGCGCCCGTTGGAAGGCTCTGGGTTTGTGGGAGGCATGTCCCTACGTGCCTGCACGTACGCTTCGTCGAAATTCGCCGGCCGCGCTCCCGACGCGCACGTGCTGGTGCGAGCGTTCCTGGCGCCCGCCGAAGGCGACCCCGCGCAGCTCGCGCACGCCGAGCTGTCGGCCATTCTCGGCATCCGCGGCGCACCTCTCTGGTCCCGTGCATTCCATTGGACCCGCGGCCTGCCGCGCTATCGCGAGCACCACGCGGCTCATCTAACCGCGGTGCGCGACCGCCTTGCTCGTCTGGCGCCGCTCGCGATCTGTGGCGCCGGGTACGACGGCGCGGGAGTCTCGAGCTGCGTGCGGTCTGGGCGGCAGGCGGCGGCGGAGCTGCTTAGGCGGCTAGGCTAACAGCGTCTTCGCTTCGGTCACCACGCGTTCCACTGTCAGCCCAAGCTCCTGATAGATCCGCTGGTACGGCGCCGATGCGCCGAAGCGCTCGATGCCCACGATGACTCCCCGTTCACCCACCCAGCGATGCCACGACATCGGTGCTCCGGCTTCTACGGCGACGCGCGGCATGCCCGGCGGGAGCACGCTGTCGCGATAGGATTGCGGCTGCTTGGCGAAGAACTCGAGACAGGGCATGGAGACGGCTCTTGGCTGTTGGCCATTCGCCTTTAGCTGTTCGTACGCACCCAGTACGAGCTCGACCTCGGAGCCGGTCCCCATGAGAACAATGTTCGGCTTGCCGCTCGGCGCGTCCGCGAGGACGTAACCGCCCTGATGCAGCCCGGTGGCCGCTGCGTACTTGGAGCGATCCACGACGGAGACTTTTTGACGAGTCAACACGAGCGCCACCGGACCGCGCTGGTGCTGGATCGCCGCTCGCCACGCCTCGACTACCTCGGTAGGATCGGCGGGGCGGATGACCGTCATGTTCGGGATCGCGCGCAGCGAGGCCAGTTGTTCGATCGGCTGGTGCGTCGGACCATCTTCGCCGAGGCCGATCGAGTCGTGGGTGAAAATGTAGATCGGTTTGAGGTGCGTGAGTGCCGCGAGGCGGATCGACGGCCGCATGTAGTCGGAGAATATCAGGAAGGTCCCGCAGAACGGAATGAAGCCTCCATGCAGCAGCATGCCGTTCACGGCGGCAGCCATTCCATGTTCGCGGACACCAAAATGGAAGTTACGGCCCGGGCCGCCCTCCTTGATGTCGGTGTTGTTCGACCCTGCGAGGTCCGCGGAGCCGCCGATCAGCTCGGGGAGTTTGGACGCGAGGGCGTTCAGGACTTTCCCCGACGCAGCCCGCGTCGCTTGCGCATCCTTGGGACCGAACACCGGCAGCGCCGCATCCCACCCGTCGGGGAGCTTGCCGGCGAGGCGCCGCTCCAGCTCGGCCCCGAGCTCGGGATGCGCCTTCCGGTACGCCTCCCACTTCTTGCGCCACTCAGCCTCGAGCCGTGCGCCGCGCTCCCGGGCACGCCGCCACTGGGCCAATGCCTCGTCGGGAACGTGAAACGTCTCGAGGGTAGGCCAGCGGAGCTTCTGCTTCGTGAGCTTGACCTCGTCCACGCCGAGGGGCGCGCCGTGAGCCTCGGCGGTGTCCTGCTTATGGGGGCTGCCCCATCCAATGTGCGTCCGGACGATCACCAGGGACGGTTGATCGGTCACCCGTCGGGCGTTTTGGATCGCCCGATCGAGTGCCTCGAGGTCGTTCCCGTCGGAGACGCGCTGGACGTGCCATCCGTAGGCCTCGAACCGCTTGGCCGTGTCGTCGGAGAAGGCGAGGGCCGTGTCGCCGTCGATCGTGATGTGGTTGTCGTCGTAAAAGCCGATGAGCTTTCCGAGTTTGAGATGCCCCGCGAGCGAGCACGCCTCGTGGGAGATCCCCTCCATCAGGTCGCCGTCCGAGGCGAGGAAGTACGTGTGGTGGTCGACGATCTCGTGACCCGGCCGGTTAAACAGCGCGGCGAGCTGCGCCTCGGCGATCGCCATTCCGACCGCGTTCCCCGTGCCTTGGCCGAGCGGCCCGGTGGTCGCTTCGACGCCCGGCGTCACGCCGTGCTCCGAGTGTCCCGGCGTCCGGCTGCCCCACTGCCTGAACTGCTTGATGTCATCGAGCGTGAGGTCGTAACCGGTGAGATACAACGTGCTGTACAGCAGCATGCAGGCGTGGCCGCACGACAAGACGAAGCGGTCGCGGTCCGCCCAGTCGGGGTTCGCGGGGTTGTAGCGCAGATGCCGCTGCCACAGCACGTACGCGAGCGGGGCCAGTGCCATCGCCGTACCGGGATGACCCGATTCCGCCTGCTGCACGGCGTCCATCGCGAGCGTGCGGACAGTGTTGATACAGAGCTGATCGAGGGCGGGCGTCTCCATCACATCAGGCCGGATTTCGCCGCCTGCCACAACTTCGTCAGGCGATCGAACCCATCCACCAGCAGATCCACCTGCTGCGGGCTGGGGCTGGCCTTGGCGGCGGTGGCGAGCTCATCGACGATGCGACCCATCTCCTTGCGATTCTGCTTCTGGGCTTCCACGCCGATCTGCTCCAGGATACCGACGATCTTGAGGCGGACCTGACTGTCGTCGGGGACCTGCCACAAGTACTCAGCCGACGCTTTGCCATCGGCGCAGAGCTTGCCGAGGGCGTCCATCAAGGGTTGCCTGGAGGGTCGTGGGTCGGGCATCGGAGCGGATAATCTAACACCGTCGTCCCAGTCTGAAGCCTCTCGGCCCGATTGCCCGAACCTCGGTACGCCTCTAGTTTGCCAGTTCCTATGCTTCCCTTCGCCTTCGCGGCGCTCCTCCAGACGGCCACGCTGGTCCCCGCGGACTCCGGCGAGGGGCATCTCGCAAACATTCGCCAGCTCACGTTCGGCGGGCAGAACGCCGAGGCCTATTTCTCCCGCTCCGGCCGCCAGCTCATCTTCCAGCGCCAGGAAGGCGATACCGGCTGCGACAAGCAGTACGTGATGAACATCGACGGCACGGGCCTGCACCGCGTATCGAGCCCCGCAGGCCGCACGACCTGCGGCTACTTTTTCGACCACGACCGCCGGATCTTCTACGCCAGCACGGTCCATCTGGGCCCCGCCTGCCCGCCGCGCCCCGATTACTCGCTCGGCTACGTCTGGGCGCTGTACGACTACGACATCTACGTCGCCGACTCGAGCGGCCGCGCCGCGCGCCGTCTCACGACCAACCCGGGCTACGATGCGGAAGGGACGCTCTCGCCCAACGGCAAGACGATCGTCTTCACGTCTCTGCGGGATGGCGATCTCGACATCTACACGATGCGCGTGGACGGTACCCACGTCCGGCGCCTGACGCACACGCTGGGGTATGACGGCGGCCCGTTCTTCTCGCCCGACGGCAAACACATCGTGTACCGCGCCTGGCACCCGCCAACGACGCAGGACTCCGCCGACTACGTCGCCCTCATTCAGAAGAACCTGGTGCGGCCGACCCGCATGGAGATCTGGGTAATGGACGCCGACGGGCGACATCAGCGCCAGGTCACGAACATCGGCGGCGCCAACTTCGCGCCGTACTTCCATCCTGACGGTCGGCGGATCATCTTCGCGTCCAATCACCAGAACCCCAGATCCCGCAACTTCGATCTCTACCTCGTCAACCTCGACGGGACGGGACTCGAGCAGGTCACCACGAACGCGGAGTTCGACGCCTTCCCCATGTTCTCCCCCGACGGCCGGCGCCTGGTCTGGGCCTCGAACCGCCACGGGAAGGTTCCTGGCGAAACCAACATCTTCGTCGCGGATTGGGTCGAGCGGCCATGACGGCGACTCCCCCAGTCAAGAAGTCGCTCAAGGATGAGGCGATCAGCTGGGCCAAGGCGATCGGCGTCGCGTTCGTCATCTGGCTGTTCCTGCGCGCCTATCTCGTCGAAGCGTTCCGCATTCCCTCCGCGAGCATGGAGAACACCCTGCTCGTCGGTGACTTCCTGTTCGTCAACAAGGTCGCTTTTGGCGGGGAGATGGAGATCCCGCTCACCGGGATCCACTTCGTGCGGCTTCCGGGATACGGCACGCCGCGGCGCGGTGAGGTGGTCGTATTCCGATCGGTCGAGGACTCGACGCCGAATCTGAACATCGTCAAACGGCTGATGGGTGCACCCGGGGACACGCTGCAGATGGTGCACGACACCGTGATCCGGAACGGCCGGCGGCTGGACGAGCCGTACGCGCTGCACACCGCCCTCACTCCGGTACCGGACGAGGAGTTCCGGCTGCGGCTGATACGGGCGTGGCAGCTGCCCTACTACGCCGGCCGGGACACGGTGCACTATCGTCCGACCACGCACGATTGGGGCCCGATCGTCGTTCCACCCGAGCACTACTTCATGATGGGTGACAACCGCGACGAGTCCTACGACAGTCGCTTCTGGGGCTTCCTGCCGCGAGCGCACATCCGCGGGCGGCCGCTGTTCATTTACATGAGCGTCGCCACGAATCCCTTCCGGATCCGCTGGAACCGGCTGTTCCGGCACCCGTCCTGACACCCACAATGCGGCTACATTTCAACCCTATGACACAATGCTCCCGGCAGAGCCTGCTCCTCGTGAGTTTCCTCGCGCTCGGGTTGCCCCTGGCGGCGCAGCAGGCGCCCTGCCGCCTCCCCGTGGATACGGCACTGGCTACGCGCGGTCAGTCGGTCTTCAGCAGTCGGGCGTGCGTCGGTTGCCATTCGATCGGCAAGGGGAGACGCGTGGGCCCGGACCTCGCCGGGGTGACGGCGACGCGCGATCTCGACTGGCTCAGGCGCTGGCTCAAGAACCCGACGGCGATGCTCGCGACCGACTCACTCGCCAAGGCGCTCCTCGCGCAGAACAACAATGTGCCCATGCCCACGCTCCGGCTTGCCGACGACGAGGTGGAGGCGTTGCTCCACTACATCGCTCGCGAGAGCCAGAAGGCATGCGTGCGGTAGGCCTTATCGCGTTGGCCTGGGCGACCGTCGCTTCCACCACCGCCGCCCAGCAACGCGACACCATCCGGGTCGACACGCTCGCGCCCGTGTCGGTCACGGTGACGCGGGCTGAGCTGCCGCTCGCACGTCTCCCCTTCGCGGTGGCCGTCGTGGATAAGCGCGACCTCGCCGCTCGACCCACATGGGGTCTCGACGAAGCGCTCGCCGGCGTGCCGGGCGTTTTTGCGGCCAACCGGTACAACTTCTCGCTCGATCAACGGCTGGCCATTCGCGGCTTCGGCGCTCGCTCGGCGTTCGCGGTGCGAGGCATCAAGATCCTCCTCGACGGCATCCCGCAGACGCTCCCCGACGGCCAAGGCCAGCTCACGCACGTGGATCTCGGCTCGACGGACCGCATCGAAGTGCTGCGCGGCTCCGCATCGGCGCTGTACGGTAACGCGAGCGGCGGGGTGATCAGCATTTGGACGGATGCGAGAGCCCCGGTGCGATCGACCGGTGAGGTCCGGATCGTCGCCGGGGCATTCGACCGCGGTCTCGACCGGACGTGGACCAAATGGCAAGGGACTGGCCGCTTCCCCGTCGGTCGCGGAGGCGGAGCAACCCTGAGCGTCTCGCGGCTTTCGTACGAGGGCGAACGAGATCACAGTGCCGCTGATTTGCGCGCGGTGAGCGGACGCCTGCGGCTGCCGCTCGGGCCGACCTGGTCGCTCACCGCCCTCGCCGACATCGGTGACCAGCCGCGCGCGGATAACCCGGGCGCACTGAACCTCACCGAGCTCGGCAGGAACCGCGACACCGTCCCGCCCTTGAATCTCGCCACGCGTGCTGGGAAGGACGTGCTGCAGGGGCAGGCCGGCGCCACGCTGCACGGGAGGCTCCCATCCGGCGACGAGGCCAGCGTGACGGTGTTTGGGCTCGCGCGCGATCTCGAAAATCCCCAAACGTTCGCGTACATCCGCTTGAACCGCGCCGCCTACGGCACGCGCGTGGTGTTCACCCGTCGCGGTGGCGGCGTCACGGCGGGGATCGACGTGCAACGGCAACGGGACGACCGCACCAACTGGGGTAACGCGGGAGGCGCTCCCGACACGGTGCGCTCGCTCGACCAGATGGAGCACGTGACCGAGCTCGGCCCCTTCGTGCAGGGGGTCGTGGGCGTTGCCCCACGCACGACGCTCACGGCCGGCCTGCGTTATGACCGGGTAAGCTTCGACGTGCGCGATCGTCTTGTCGGCGATTCAACATCCGACCTGAAGTACCGGAACGATTCCGGGCGGCGGGTGATGGCGGCGCTCTCGGGCTCACTCGGGGCCACGCTCCAGGCCAGCGACGCGGTGACGCTGTACGCGAGCCTCGGCTCGTCGTTCGAGACGCCGACCACCACGGAGCTCGCGAATCGGCCCGACACCGCCGGCGGCTTCAATCGCGATCTATCTCCCCAGCGCGCCTGGACCTACGAGGTTGGTGCGCGGGGGGCGCGTCGGGCCTGGGACGTGGCTTTGTATCAGGCCGACGTCCGGGATGCGCTCGTGAGTTTCGAGATCCCGGCGTCGCCCGGCCGCCGCTTTTTCCGCAACGCCGGGAGTACGCGCTATCGGGGCGTGGAGCTCGCCGCCGGGGGCGCCGTGATGCGTGGGCTCGACTTGCGCGTGACGTGGACCTACTCAGACTTCCGCTACCGCCGTTACGCGTTCACGGCGGGCGGCATGACCCATGTGCTCGACGGGCAGCGGCTACCAGGGATCCCGCGGCAGGCGCTGCGGCTCGCGCTCCGCGCGCGACCTGCCTCATTCCATGGCGGTTGGGGAGAGATCGAGACACAGTACGCGTCGGCCTACGCAGTCGACGACACCCTGAGCCGCCAGACGTCACCTTGGTGGGTCACCAACGTGCGGATTGGGTGGGATCGCACGCACCTTTCCCCGTTCGTCGCGGTGCAAAACCTCTTCAACCGAAAGTATGTGGCGTCGGTGGTGGTCAACGCGGCCGCAGGGCGCTACTACGAGCCGGCTCCGGGCCGGAATCTCTATGTGGGCTGCACCTACTTGTATCGGTAGGTAATCCTGCCGCGCGTCAGGTCGTAAGGGGACAGATCCACCGCGACTCGGTCGCCTTGGAGGATGCGGATGTAGTTCTTCCGCATCTTGCCGCTCACGTAGGCGAGCACCTCGTGGCCGTTTTCGAGCTTTACGCGGAACGTCGTGTTGGGCAGCACCTCGGTTACCGTGCCCATCATTTGAATCGCGTCACCAGCCACGCTGTTTCGAGTTTCCTTTCGGTTCTAGACTTCCCGCGGGTCCATGGTCGCGTCGCGCGGGGGTTCGAGGCCCCGGGCGATGTAGGAGGCATGTCGGCCGCACGTGGCGCAGATCAGGCTGATGCGCTCCGCCCTGGGTTCGATCTCGGTGGCGGGCAATGGCCGGCGGCGGGGCACCCGATGTATCGTCCGGGTGCCGCACGACGGGCACACCAGCGGCAGGTGGTCCCGGTCGGCAGCGATGAGCGCCAACGCTTCGGGCGCCCGAAACTCCTTGATGCCCCTTCGACCCACGCCGATTCGCCTCCAACGGGGGAATCTAGCCCTTTTCTTGACGGCCTCGCAGGGGGGGTGTAGCTTGGCGCGACCTTCAACCTCGGAGCGGCGGCTTCCGTGCCAGCCGAGCTCGGTGGATCGCAGATCTCCTCGTTACTCGAGACCCTGCCCGGCATCGCAAGCGTACTGCGCAGCCCGGTCGCGGATGCGTTGATCAAGGCGATCCGCGGCTCCGTGGGGCTGGGCGAGTTCGAGGCGGACGACGCCGAGGAGCTCATCCGGTATGCCGTGCGGCGCGGTCTGATCGGCGCCGATGAGGGCGACCGAGTCCTGGCCGAAGTGCACGATGCCTTGGGGAAGCGAAAGCCGAAGCCGGGAAAGAAGGTGAAGGCCGCCGTGAAGAAGGCGGCGAAGAAGAAACCCCGCCGCTAGATCCGGAAGCCCCGGACCAATCCGCGCAGTCTCTCGGCCGCCTGCAGCAGCTCTCCGGAGGAGGCCGCCATTTCCTGGGTCGAGGCGCCCTGCTGCTCGGTGGCCGCGGTGACTTGCTCGGCGCTCGAGGCGTGGGATACCGCCCGCGTGACGACCTGCTGGGCGCGCAGGCCGAGCTGCTCGGTGATGCCGCGGTTGTCGTGCGCCGCCCCGGTCACCCGCGCGGCCGCCTGCTCCACTTGCTCCACCGCCGCCACGATCTCCGCCAACCCCCGCGCCGCTCCTTCGGCCACCGACTCGATGCCGCGAACTTTTGCCTGACCGACGGACATCGTCGCGGTGACTTCCTCCACCTGCTCCCGGATCACTGCGGTCGTGCGGGCGACGTCCTCGGCGGCACGCGCGGATTCGTCGGCCAACTGGCGCACCTCTTCGGCCACGACGGCAAAGCCGCGCCCGTGCTCGCCGGCGCGCGCCGCCTCGATGGCGGCATTCAGCGCCAGGAGGTTCGTCTGCGACGAGATGCGCTTGATGAGATCGACGAAATCGTCGATCGCGCTGCTTTGCTGGGCGAGCTGGGTTACCTCGGTCGCCGTGGTCCGGACCACTTCGCGTACGTCGAGCAAGGTGTTGCCTGCGGCCGCCACGTCGCCGCGGTGCCGGTCCGCCACCGTCCGGATCTCCTCGCCGAGGCGGGCGACCCGGGCCGCCGCCTCGGTCATCTCCGCGGTCGCCTGGCGCATCTGCTCGAGCCCCGTCTGGATCGCGTGCAGCTCACTCCGCTGATGCTCAGCGCCGCCTGCGATCTCGACCATCGCAGTGGAGACCTCGCTCGAGGACGCCGCGAGCTGCTCGCTCACTGCCGACAGGTCGCTCGCCGAGCCCGCGATCTGGTCCGCGGCGCCCACCACATCCCCGACGACGCCGCGCAGCCGCTCGCCCATCAGGCGCATGGCATCCGCCAACACTTGGAACTCCCGTGGCATGTGCCCCGTCGTCACGGGGCGCAGGTCGCCGCCGCCGAACCGCTCCGCCGCCGTCACGAGCCGCACCAGCGGCCCCTCGACCCCGCGTAGCGTGAACACGCCGACGATCACGCCGATCACCGTGGTGGACAGCAACACCAGCCACAGCACGATTTGCCGCCGCCTCGCCTCCCCCCCCAGCCGCTGGCCGGCCTGACGCGCCTTCTCCGATTGCCGGGCCGACAGATCTCGCACCAGACGGCTCAGTTCAGTCCCGGGCACGCGCACGGCTGCCGCTTGCGTCAATGCCTCGCGGCTCCGGCCCACATCCAGCAGGGCGTGCGCGATGGAGTAGTCGACGTGGATCACGGCCTGTAGCTGCTTGATCTTGCTCACCGTGATGCGATCACTCTCCGTCAATCCCTCGAGACCGTCCAGTTGCTTCTGGTAGCGGAAGGCGCCGTCCGCCGCGGCCTGGAACTGATCGCGCGCCTCGGTGCTCGGCACGCTCAAGTACTGCTCTGCCGAGCGGATCTCCTCGAACACCGACGTCACGAGTCCGTTGCCGATCTCACTCGAGGTGCGCAGGGTCTCGATCTCCGTGGCAAGCGAGCGCCGCATGGTAGCCAGCGATGCCACGCCCACCACTGCGGCGATGACGAGCCCAACAAAAAGGCCGGAGAGACCCAGGATGATCCGCCACCGGATCGTATCGAGGGAAAACAGCTTCACTGCGCCGACTCCGCGACGATCCGGCCGCCCCGCACGACCCCGACCACCACGGGTTTCGCGGGAACGTCGCCCCGCGCATCGAACGCGATCGCCCCCGTCACGCCGTCATACGGCGGCAGGCCAGCGCCGACCCGCGCCAGGTAGTCGCGCACCGCGCGCCGGTCGGTGCCGGCTGCCGTGAAGACGCGGGTCGCCAGGAGCTGCAGAATGTCGTACGCTCCCGCGCCGCGATGGTCGGGGCGCTGCCCCTCGAAGGCGCGGGCATAGGCGGCGACGAAGACCGCGTTGCGCTCGCCGGGCCGATCGGACAGGTACGCGGAGGAGACGCGAACGCCTTCGGCGAGAGGACCGGCGGCCTCGATGCCCGTTAGAGCGTCGCCACCGATCGTGGGCCAGCGCAGGCCGAGGCGCGCTTGATCGCGCAATGCCAGCTCGGCGCCCCCGCGCTCCGTCGCCAGCATGAGCACGTCGGCGCCTCCTGCCTGCCGCAATCGCGCGAGGTAGGGCTCGAGGCTCGTCGTCGTGGGCAACGAGGGGTCCTCTTCGACGACCGCGCCGCCGAGCCGGCGGAACTCGGTCGCGAAGCTCAGCCGCAGGCCGCGCCCGTATTCGTCGTCGATGTAAATGATCCCCGCCCGCCGGGCGCCGAGCGTCTGGCGCGCATAGCGCGCCAGTTGGGCGCCGTGACTCAGGTCGGTAGGACAGATGCGGAAAACGAACGGGTTGACCCCGGAGAGGTCGGGGCTCGAAGCGGAGGGCGAAATCATCACGAGGGGCCGGCGCCCCGCACCGTACACGCGGCTCGCCGCCAGCGACGTTCCCGACGAGAGGTGCCCGATGACGGCCACCACTTCGGGGTCGTCCGCGAGGGCCTGCGCGACCTGAATCGCGACGTCGGCGCGGCCGCTGTCGTCCATGATGCGCAACGCGAGCGGCCGGCCGCGCACGCCGCCGCGCGCGTTGATTTCCTTCACTGCCAGCTCCGCGGCCCGCTGCATCGACGCGCCTCGCGTCTGCGAAAACGGCCCCGCCAGACCGATGACGATGGGGCGGTCGCTGCCACGGGAACACGCCGCGAGCCAGAGGCCCGCGATCACGGCAAGTCGGCGCATCTGGATAGGATAGCGCAATTTCTAAAGGCTTTCCACATTAGGGATTATGGACGCGACACACCGGCTCTGCGCCTTTGCGGCGGGTCTCGAGCGCTTACTCGGCGTGCACGATGCCGCACAACTCGACGCGACCTGGGACGCGTTGGAACTCACGCAGGCCGGATGGGAAGCGCTGGCACTCGCCCGCCGCGCGAACACCGAGGCGCTCGAACCCGCCCTTGCCGAAGTGGATCGCCGGCTGCTTGCGGTGCTCGAGCGCTGTCGCACGTTCCTCGATCCGCACATCGTGACGTTTCGCGTCCCCGAGCTGGAGCGGTGGCAACATGCCGCCGCCGCGGCTCTCGTGGGCGCGCGCTGGGGCGTGGCCGGATTGCACACCGTCATCGCCGACACCCGCGCGCCGCTGGGCCGCCGCTACTTTGCGTTCCTGGCGCTCGCCGAGCGTCACCCTGAGGGAGCCTGGCCCCTGTTCGCCAGATACCTCGAAACGCCCGGAGCGCACCACGCCTTCGTCGCGGCGGCGGCCCAGGCGGCGCGCTACTACCCGGGGCACGCCGCAACGCTCGTCGCGCTGTTCGAGCGCATCCGCGGCGACCAGATGCTGCGCCGCTTCTTGGGGCCCAAGATCCTCGAGTCATTGTACGTGCTTGGCGACGCCGCGGCCCTTCCGTTGTATGAGGAGCTGCTCGTGGCGGGCCACACCGACCCGCATCTCGACCGTTGCGAGGTAACACGCGCGCTCGTAGGAGTGCGGAAGCTCACGGGGCGGGTGGCGCCGAGCGTCAAGTTTCCCGACCCAGTGGAGCCGCACGTTGTGCGGGCGCTCGATGAGGCGGAGCGGCTGTTTGAGGAGGAAAAGGATCGGCTGGTTCCGGTCGTCGTGATCTAGCGAACGAACTGCGCGAGCTTGTCCCGGTAGGCCTTCCAACCGATCTCGTACGTCTCGTTGTGTCCCGCTCCCTCGATCATCACGAATTCCTTCGGCCCGGGTGCCGCCTCCGCGACCCTCCGTCCCATGTCCATCGGCACCAACCGGTCTGCCGTGCCGTGGAAGGCGAGCACGGGACAATGCACCCGGCGAATCGTCCCGAGGTTGTCGAGCTTGAGCCGCACCAGGAATAGCGGGAAGATCCGGTACGTGCGGGCCGCCATTTCGCGCGCGCTCGTGAACGGCGATTCGAGGATCAGGCCCGCGGCGGGGTAATCGGCCGCGGTGCGTGTCGCCACCGCGCTCCCCAGCGACCGGCCGTACACGTAGATGCGTTTCGGGTCGACGCCGGCGTGGCTGGCCAACGCCTGGTATGCCAGCGCTCCCGCCTCGTAGATCCCAGCCTCTGTGGCGCGTCCCCCGCTCGCGCCGTAGCCGGGGTAGTCCACGACCATGAGCGCGGCGCTTGGAGGGCGGAAATCTCTGATCACCGGCCAGATGGCCCCGATCGTTTCCCCGTTGCCGTAGAACCAGAGCATGGCGGCGGTGGGTAAGACGGCGGTCGCTGAAGCGGCGGGCGGTAGATACCACCCGACAAGCCGCGTCCCATCCTTCATCACCAACTCAATCCGCTCACCGTACCCCAACACGGCCTGGGGGTCGGGGAGGGCTGCCCGGGGGGCGGGGAAGGTGATGCGCTCTTGGAGCGACCAGAGCAGCAGCAGAATGACGAGGTAGGCCGCGGACAGGCCCAGAATGAGAGCCATGGCGCGTGTTAACTTGATAGCCAATGAACCCAGAGCTGGTTTCTCGCGCCCGGGGAGCGCTGCTGGGACTCGTCGCCGGGAATCAGCTCGGCGTGCCGACTGAGCACCTCGGCACCCCAGAAGCGATTCGCAAGGCGTTTCCGAACGGGGTCTGGGACCTGGCACCGCCACCCAAGAACTCCCCGTACGACGACGACGCGGCGATGACCCTGCTGCTCGGGGAATCGCTGCTCGAGTCGAAGGGCTTCGACGCCACCGACGTGGCGCGCCGCTGGGTGAAATGGATGAAGGTGGACGGCCGCGGCATCGGCGTCACGACTCGCCGAGCGCTGACCTTGATCGACCGCGGCAAGGAGCCGTTCGAAGCGGGCCAGTTGGTGCGCCAGGAGAACCCCCAGAAGTCCGCCGGCAACGGCAGCGTGATGCGCTGCGTCCCGGTTGCCCTGCGGTTTTGCGATGATATTGACCGCTTGATTCGCGTCTCGACGCAGCAGGCCGCGATCACGCACTCCGACGAGCGCTGCACCTGGGGCGCCGCCGCCGTGAACCTCGCCGTGCGCGAGCTGCTTCAGGGGAATATCTACTTCGTCGACGAGGTGTTGCACCGTCTGCGCGACCGGGCTCCCCGCGCGCTTGTCGAGGCGATCCACCGCGTGCCCCGCGAGGGGCAAGACGACCTGCCGATCACTCGCCTTGGCGAGACCGGCTACGTCGTGCACTGTGTGGAGATCGCGTTCTGGTTCGTGACCCACGACCGCACGTTGGAGGACGCCTTGGTATACCTGGCCCAGGCGGGGGGAGACACCGATACGAATGCCGCCGTGGCGGGAGCCCTGCTCGGGGCGCGCTACGGGGAGTCGGCACTGCCGCCGCGCTGGATGGATCAGATGGTCGGGGCGCAGGGGATCGCGAAGCTCGGGGAAGACCTCGTGCGCAGTGCGCAACCGTAGGCGCACGGCAATGCCGAGCCCCTGCTAGTTGCGGCGCGCCGGGGGCGTACGGGGAACGTAGCGCGCGATCCCGTCCATGACGTCGTCGTCCGTTAGCGTGATCGAGATCCAGCGCGCGTTGCCGCGGCCGCGCCAGCTGAGCCGCACCACTCTTCGACCGCTCGCCCACTCGAGCGTGCTACGCTCGCGGCGGTGCGACGGCCCGAACCGCGCGGACATGTCGCGCCGCGCCCACTCGACGAGCCGAGGCCCGCCCGAATCGGCGAGCGCCACCATCGCGACCTTCCCGTCGATAACGTAGGCGCTCAGGTAAAACCGCGCGCTGTCCTGTGGGTCGCGGATCATCACGCCGCATTCCATCAACTGCGCGAATTTGCGCGACGTGTTGCAGCGTAGTGTGTCACGCGACGCTAAGGAGCGGGCCCGCTCGGCGAATTCCCGATAGGAGTGGCCGGGTGTAAACCCGCGGTACGACGGCAACGGCGCTGCCGCGCGCGGCGTTTGCCCGACGAGGATCGCCGGAACCACGAGGGCGGCGAGCCCGAGACGAAACCGGATCATGGAATCCCAATATACCCCAAACGCAACGGGCCCGGGGAGTTACCCCCGGGCCCGCCGCTCGAATCGCAAGCGCCGTTCAGGCCTTACGGACGTTCTGCGCCTGCAAGCCCTTGGGACCCTGCGCGACATCGAATTCCACGCTGTCGCCCTCGGCCAGGCTGCGGAAGCCCTCGGCCTGGATCGCCGTGAAGTGGACGAACACGTCTGGACCCGACTCCTGCGCGATAAAGCCAAAGCCCTTCGCGTCGTTAAACCACTTCACCTTACCCTTAGCCATACTGTTCAAACCTCAGCACTGAGGGGCACGGCCCCGGACAGGATCGACCCAGGCCACCGCAGCCTGGGACGGGCTCAAACAAAAACCGCGAGACAAATGGTCCTCGCGGTAGCGCAGCAGCCGGTGACGGTGCCTCGTATGCTTGAACCGGGGCCAAAAGTACGGAACGCCTGAGAGCCTGTCAATCACAAATGCGCGCAGTTGCGCTTTTGTCGTAATGACACCATAACAACACCATCACAGCAGTCAAACGCTACTTCCGCTTCCGGCCCGGCTCGGATAACCTCTGGGCCCCCGCACAAGGTTTCTCTATGATCCTGCACGCCCTGTTCGCGCTGCTGACGCTGCAGCAGCCCACCGCTGTCGTTGCGCCCTCCCCGATCGCTCGGGTGGAAGTCACGCCGGGCGGCGGCGAAGTGCCCATCGGCGGGGCCCTCAAGTTCACCGCCCGCGCCCTGGACGCCAACGGCCAAGTGGTGCCGAGGGCCGAGATCGGCTGGTTCGTCGGCGGCGATGTCGGGGATGTGGACACGACCGGCGTGTTCACCGGTGGCTATCAGGGCTACGCCCGCGTGACCGCGGTCGGGTTTATTCGCGGGCAACAGGGGAGCCAGGTGTTTGGGGAAGCGCTGGTGCATGTGCTCCCAGAGCCGCCGGCGACCATCGCGCTCGAGCCACGGCCGGCCCGGCTCGTCGCTGGGTCGCGCGTGACCATCGAAGCGACGCCCTTCTCGAAGCACGGCGACCGGCGCTCCGACCCGGTGGTGTTCAGCTCGAGCAATCCGCGAGTCGCCACCGTCTCGGCCGACGGCCGGCTGCGCGCCGTCTCGGCGGGCCGCGTCACCTTGACCGCGAAAGCAGGCCCGGCCACCGAGGCGCTTGTGGTGCAAGTCGTGCCCAACACCGTCTCGCGGCTCACCGTTGAGCCGGCGGCTCCCGCCGTGCGCACCGGCGACGTGGTCCAGTTTACCGCTACGGCCCGCAATACCGCCGGCCGACCCCTCGGCGACGTCTCGGCTGAATGGTCGGTGGCCGCTGGCGATGGCATCGCCCAGATCGATCCCGAAGGCGCGTTCGTCGCCGAGTTGCCCGGCACCTACACCGTCACCGCGACGGTCGGCGGCCGCTCGACCGACGTCGTGGTGCGAGCCTCGGCGCGACGCGTGACTCGCGGCATGGAAGTGCGCGGGCGCGTGCCCATCACGATGAGCGCGGCTGAGGTGTGGGTGCACCCCTCGGGCACGTGCGCCTACCTCTCCACCATCGCCGACCGCGTGTACGCGATCGACATCACCGACGTGACCCATCCCAAGATCGTCGATTCGATGATGACCGACTCGCGCATCGTCAACGACGTGATGACGACCGAAGACGGCAAGCTCGGCGTCTTCTCGCGCGAAGGCGCATCGAACCGCAAGAACGGCATCGTCGTGTTCGACGCCAGCGATCCCTGCCATCCGAAGCCCGTGTCGGAGTACACGGAGACCGTGTCGGGCGGCGTGCACAGCTCATACGTGTATCAGGGGCACGCCTACATCACCGACGACGCCACAGGATCGATGCGCGTCATCGACTTCCGCGATCCCGTGCACCCCAAGGAAGTTGCTCGCTGGCAGACCGAACAAACCGAAGCGGGCCGCTACCTGCACGACATCATGGTCGTGGACGGCCTCGCGTATCTCGCGTACTGGAACGACGGACTGATCGTGCTCGACGTCGGCAACGGCATGAAGGGGGGGAGTCCGTCGAACCCGCAGTTCGTGTCGCAGCTCAAGTACGATCTCAACGCGGTCTACGCGCGCGTGGAGCAGTTGTTTGGGCGCGGCTTTGTGCGCGGCACGCACACCGCCTGGCGGCACGGCAAGTACGTCTTCATCGGGGACGAGGTGTACGCGGCCCATCCGTACAGGGGCTTGGCCGACGGCAACAACCTCACATTCGGCCGCCTACACGTTGTGGATGTCTCGGACATCATGCATCCCAAGGAAGTCGCTTGGTACGAGCCCACCGACGGCGGGGTGCACAACGTGTGGGTGGTGGGTGACACCCTCTATCTCGGGAATTATCAAGGGGGGGCGCGGGTGCTCGACATCTCGGGCGAGCTGAAGGGCGACTTGCTGCGTCAGGGCCGCGAGATGAGCTGGATCCTCACGGCCGATTCTTTGGGACACCGCAAGCGCGCCCCGTTTGCGTGGGGCGCTGTGGTGAGAGACGGCAACATCTTCGTGCCCGACATCAATACCGGCCTCTGGATCCTCCGGCTCGAGCCGCGGCAGCAGACAGTACCGTAACTCCTTGTTGTTATTGACTTTGTGTCTTTGTGCTGTCGACTTTAGGGGGCGCCAGTCCCGCCCGAAACGCCGCCAGGGCCGTTTCGTATGCCCGCATCCTGTTGAGCAGATCGGCCGCCACCGACGCGGGCTTCCTGCCGGCTGTCGTCTCGCAGGTGGGCAGGAACTTGAGGATCGAGTCGACGCGCTGCGTCAGCTGGCGCGCAATGACCCGCATCGAGTCCGTGTACGCGGTCGGCACCATCCTCGGACGTCCCCCCGACATGAAGCTGCGCGCCGTCGTGCACAAACCGCCGAGGCGACGACCGGCTTGCTTCTGGCGGACGGTATCCCGCAGCGCCTGCGTGCGTGCCACGCGATCGATGCCGTCACGAAGTTGCGCCACACCACGCGCCACGGACCGGAGCCCCTCCCCGTAGCGCACCTGCTCGAGAGTGGGGGGGCGCGGCGCGGAGTCTGGCCGAACCGGGGGGGGCAACGTGCTGTCTTGGAGCACAGCAGCGGCGGCCAGAATGACGATCACAGAAGCAAGCATCCAAACTCCTCTAACAGTGTATTAGGCCCTGGGTTATAATCACACAATGACCGTTCCCGCAACCTCGCGCGTCGTGCGCACCTTCGAAGACCGCGCCGACGCCCTGTCGCACTTCTTTCAGCGGGCTGGTGAGGCTCCGCGCCTCGTCGCCTACGACGACGGCGTCGGCTGCCCACTGGACCAGGCCCTGGCCGCCCTCGAGTGGACCGGCCAGGTCGGCATCGTGCTTCCCGACGACCTGGTGCACGCGGCCCGCCTCGGCCCCGACTCCGCCGCCGCCGTGGTCGAGCGGAAGGATGGCGAAGCGCGCGTCTTCATCTATTTCGGCCCCCGCATGGATGCGCCGCCCGCCGACCCATACGAGGGCACGCTGCTGTTCGACGAGCCCGGTGTGCGGGCCTACATCTTCGCCCAGCGCGTCCACGCCATCGCCCATTTCCTGCGAGCCACGCAGGGCATGAGCGCCGTGATCTCGATGCTGTCGCGACGGGCCCCCGAGCTGCGCCACATCCGCCGCTGGACCCAGGAGCTGTTCGCCGACGGCGGGGCGACGACTCACTCGACGCAGCTCCTCGCCGGCTGGTGGGCCACCGGCGGCGCGGGGTTCCTGTTCATCCCCCCGCAACCGGACGACCCCTTCACCTACTGCGAAGTCGCGATCGACGGCTGATGCTGGTCGCGGCTTTGCTCGTTGCTTGGACGGCCTCCTCCGTTCAGCACCCTCTCCCCGATAGCGCCGCGCGCGCTCGCGTGCTGGCAGTGCTGCAGAGTGCCCGGGACTCGCTCGACCGGGTGCGCGGCGCCGCGTACAACTTCCGTACCGACCTGGGTGGCGCGTCGCCCGTGGTGGTGTATACCCGCGCTCAGCGCATGCATGCGAGCTGCGTCGGCGCTGGTGGCGCGCTGGTGCGGCTCGACTCCGCGTTGACAGCTTCTTACCCCGCCGGTGCCTCCGCGGACCTGCGGCGCGAGGCGCGCGCCCTGCGCGGCACCTTGACGGAGTGCGGGCGCGAGTACGATACGACTGCGCGCTGGCCGCAGCGCGCCGACAGCGTCCGCGCCTGGGCGCCCTACCGCCTGCGTCGTCTCGATGAGGCGATGCGGCGCTTCGCACGCGCCGCTGTGCTGCCCCGGCACTGATGTGGGAAGGTGCGCGGTGTGGATTCACAACTCCACATCGTGTGGAAGGTCGGTGGAAGGGGTGACTGGGTAGCAGGTTAGCATCCACAATCCGTGCACATCGAAGTGAGCTAACCCGAAGAAACATCGGCACTTGCGCGCTTTTCAGGGATGTCTATATTCATCCCACGCGGCTTGGAGGGAAGGGTTGGGACCTCTAGTCTCAACGACGCCTTCAAGACGGGTCCGAACGGAAATTCCGGGGAGAGCGCCGACGCAATCAAGGGCTCAGGCGCTCGGTGATCCGGGAGCAGCTCTCCGGGTCGGACAGGTGGGGCCAGTCGCGTTGCCTCATCCACGTCGAAATGGTGCCTCGACGTGCAGTGCGGAAGGTCGGTCCGCGACCCGATCTGACCCGTAGCACCCACATTGGCGAACCTTGCGGCCCGGCCAGGCTGCTTGGGGATGGAAGCCAGAGCTCCTGTTTGCCCTACCGAGCGACGCAACAGTCAACCGGCGGCAGCAGGAAGAAGAACGGAGGGTGAAAGCCCCCGGCTCTGGGTAGCCGATGTGTCGGAGCCCCCGGGCGGCCTATCGAGCCGACCCGGGGGCTTCGTGTTTCTCTGAATGTGTTAGGGGCGCTCGGCGCTCAGCCGCCGCAAAGCCGCCCTCGCCTCGTCGACAAAGGGCTGCAACTCGGGATCGGCGTCGCGCCACGCCGCGGCGACGAAGCGGTACTTCGCGATCGCCTGGTCGCGCTGTCCCATCCGCTCGTGGACGCGGGCTGCCTCGAGCTTGAACAGAACCTCTTCGACCAGGAACACCGGCGGGATGAAGGTCTCAAGCAAGGCCAGCGCTTCGCGCTCCCGTCCGCGTGCGGCGAAGATCTGGGCCTTCGGCAGTCGCGCCCAGAAACACAGCGGGCAGAGCGAGTCCGGTAGCGCTTCGAAACGACGCAACGCGTCGAGTGTGTCATGCCGCGCCAAGGTCGTCGCGGGCGCCGGCGGCAAGGATCGGGAGGCGGATCTCTTGCTCGAATCGCGCTGTGGAGACGTCGCTCGTGAACTCGGGCGGCAAGACCTTGATGACGACCTTACGGTGGAGCGAGGCCTCCTCCGCCAGGAAGAGGCGACTCATGCCGCCTCCCGTGAGCTCCTTCTCGATGTGGTAGGCGTCGCCCAGGGCGCCCTGAACGCGCTCGCGCAGGCTTGTCACGGGGCTAACATACGCGCTTTAGGGTCGGCGGTACACGGCTTTTCCCCCCAGCACCGTCATCACTACGCTCGTCTTCAGGATCTCCTCCGGCGCGACCGTCATGATGTCCCGGTCCAGCACCACGAAGTCCGCGAACTTCCCGGCCGTCAGCGTGCCGCTCTCGTTCTCCATGAACGATGCGTACGCGGGCCACAGTGTCATCGACCAGAGCGCCTCCTGACGCGTGGTCCGCTGCTCGGGGAACCAGCCGCCGGGTGGGAAGTTGTCGGCGTCCTCGCGCGTAAAGAAGGAATGGAATGAAATCAGCGGGTTGGACGGCTCAACGGGCAGGTCCGATCCGTTCGGAATGACGACGCCGGTGTTCAGCAGAGATCGCCATGCATAAGCGCCGACGGCGCGCGCCCAGCCGAGGCGATTCGGCACCCAGTACATGTCGCTCGTCTGGTGGCTGCCCTGCATCGACGGGATGACGTCGAGCTGCGCGAAGCGGGGGATGTCCTGGTGGTGCAGGATCTGTGCATGCTCGATGCGGAAACGGTGATCCGCCACGGGGACCTCACGTAGTGCCGCCTCGAACTGGTCGAGCACCAGCCGATTGGCGCGGTCGCCGATGGCGTGCACGTTGAGCTGGAACCCGGCGCGCAGGGCCCGCACCGCCACGCTCTTCACGCGCTCCAGCGGCGTCGTGATCAAGCCCGTGTTCCCCGGGTCGTCGCTGTAGGGCTCGAGCAGGGCCGCCCCCCGACTCCCCAGTGCTCCGTCGGCGCTCAGCTTGATCGCACGGATCCACAGACGTCCGTCGTACAGCGCGTTCTGCGGCCCACGCCGCATGAAGGCATCGAGCGTAGAGTCATTATCTCGGATCATCACGTAGTTGCGCAGCGAGTAGCGCCCCTCGCGCGCCAGGCCTTCGTACACGGCGATCCCCTCGGCGTCGACACCCGCGTCGTGGATGCCGGTGAGCCCCCAGCGGTTCAGCTCGGTGATCGCAGCCAAGGTTTGCGCCTGCAGCTCCGCTCGCGACGCCGCCGGAATCACACGACCTACAACGCCCTGCGCGCCATCGATCAGCACGCCGGTCGGCGTGCCCGCCGAATCGCGAATGAACCGGCCGCCCGCGGGGTCGGGCGTCGCCGCGGTGACCTGCGCCAGCTCCAATGCCTTGGCGTTGACGAGCGCCGCGTGGCCGTCCACGCGAGTCAGGTACACAGGGTTGTTGGGGACCGCGCGCGACAGCGCCTGGTGCGTGGGGAAGCGGGTGTCGGCCCAATCGTTCTGATCCCACCCGCGTCCGCGGATCCACTCACCGGGGCGAGCCGTCTTCGCCCGCTCCACGACGCGCGCGATCACGTCGTCGTACGACCGCGTGCCGACGAGGTCGACCGTCCTCAGGGCCTGGCCGAGGCCGAGCAAATGGGCGTGGGCGTCCACCATCCCGGGGATGACGGTCCGGCCAGCGAGGTCGAGACGCTCCGTCCGAGGTCCCACGAGCGCGAGCGCGCCCCGCGCGCTCCCCACAAACGCGATGCGCCCGCCCCGGACCGCGAACGCCTCGGCCACGGGCCGATTCACGTCGGCGGTATAGACCCTCGCGTTGAGAACGACCAAGTCCGCCGGCTGTTGCTGCAGTGTCAGCGTGACCAGCAGGACTGCGCATACGCTCATCGATCCTCCTTTTTCTTGAGTCTCGGCAGATCGCTCTCCACCTCGTGCGCCTTGTGGAATGGGCGCCGCGGTCCCCGGATCGGGACGAGGTGGGCGATCGCGTTGGCATAGTACTCGAGCAGCGGCCGGCCGCGCGGCAGCACGACCAATGAATCGCCTTCCGCCACAACGAGACGCCGCATTCGCAACATGCGCCAGGCCCGGTCCCAGATGTCCCCGATGCCCGCCCCTCCTCGCACCACCTTGCCGTTCACCTCGTGCAGCCGGTCACGCAGCTCGTCCATGCGCTCGAGTACGGCGGTGCGGGGAATGACGGTTTGGTCGAAGGAGAGCAGCGCCGCCGCGGCCAGCGGCACGGGCGTGACGGGGAGAATCGCGCCGATGCGGGTCACCATCTCCCGGGCCAGCTTCTCGAGCTCGGGGAGGCGGCGCTCCTTGGGCCAGGCGAGCACGCCTTCGGGGGCGGTGCGGAGCCAGGTGCGCAGCGACAGCGGCGTCCCGAAGTTCACTGCCGCCCGGCCGTAGCGCTGCAACCGCCCGGTGAGCAGACGCGCCGTATTGCTGGCGAGATACGAAGCCACGGTGACGAGCTGCGCCAGGCGTCCCGGGCGGTCGCGCTCGTCGGTCAACTCACGGATGAGCGAGCGGTCCTCGAGCACGCGGTCGTAGTTGATCGCAACTGGGACGAACCAGATGTCGCGCGTGAACGCCGGATCGAGCAGCGTGCGGCAGATGTAGTCGAGCAGTCCCAGTTTCGGGGGGCGCAGTTTGCCGTCGCGCGTCAGACCCCCCTCGGGGAAAATGCCCTGCGTCACCCCGTTCCGTGTGATGAGCTGGATGTAGCGCTCCAGCACGGCGTGATAGAGCGGCTCGCGGAAGCGGCGGCGGATGAAGTAGGCGCCGAACGATTTGAACACGTACTCGAGGGGCCAGGCGCGCGCCCATTCTCCCACCGCGTAGCTGACGTGCACGCCGCGCGCGAGCACGTACGCCACCACGACGTAGTCGGCGTTGGAACGATGGTTCATCAGGTAGACGACGACGTCGCGCCGCGGAATCGCCGCCAGGGCGCGCTCGTCCTGGTAGTCCACGCTCACCTTGTACAACAGGTTCACGAAGATCTTGGCGAGGTTATAGCCGAGCTTGTAGTACGACAGGACGCTGAAGTGCGGGACGATCTCGTCGACGTACACGTTCACCCGGCGGCGGACCACCGCCTCCGGGAGCTTGTGCGCCGCCATGTGCTCGTGCACTGCCGCGGTGATGGCGGGGTCGCTTTCGAGGGCCGCTTTGACGAGGCGGCGCTCCTGCAGCTTGTAGCGGGCGAGGCGGGTGCGGAACTCGTGGAGGGTGCGGAGGGCCTTGCGTCGCAGCCAGCCTCTCACCGCGGCGTCCCCCCCTCCTTCTTGATTTGCGCGTAGCCCATGCCCTTGAGGCGCGAAATGCGCATGCTCATCGGCGGATGGCTCGCGAGCCTGTCGGCGAGCCAGCCCTCGTGGCTCGTGAGGCGCCGGCCCATCGGGTCCGCGATGCAAAGGTGCGCGGCGCCGCGTTTGATGGTGGCGGTCGGCGCGGCCGCGTTCTCGATCTTCTCGAGAGCGCTGGCGAGGGCGAGGGGGTTACGCGTGAACTGAGCGCTCATGGCGTCGGCCAGGTATTCCCGTTTCCGGCTCACCGCGAGCGCCAGCAGCTGGGTCACGAGCGGCGCGACGAGCCACGAGATGATCCACGCGACGAGCAGGACGGCGATGAGCACGCCCGCCCCGCCGCCTTTCTTCCCCCCACCGCCGCTACCTCCCCCTCCCCCCCCACCGCTCCTCCCGCCCACGCGGAACCCGCCGCGCATCATCCGCCCCATGCCGTCGCGCATCAGGAGGATGGCGCCGACGAGCGCCGCGAGCGTGGTCATGAGGCGGACATCCAGGTTCTTCACGTGGCCCAGCTCGTGGCCGATCACCGCCTGGAGCTCGTCCCGGCTGCAGATCTTGAGCAGGCCGCGCGTCACGGCCACGTGAGAGTCCTTGGGGTCGTGGCCGGTGGCGAAGGCGTTGGGGTCGTCGTCCGGGACGATCCAGGTGCGCGGGCGCGGCACGCCTGCCGCGATCGCCATTTCTTCCACGACGTTGACGAACTGGCGCTCGGCGTCGTCTTGGGGATCGATGACCTCTCGCGCCCCCGTGGCCCACAGGATTTTCTCCGGGCCGGTGCGGTAGGCGTACCGGGCCCCGATGATCGCGATGGTGGTGACGACGAGTCCGAACCAGGGGAAGACATGGTGGTAGCGCTCGGGCGGCGCGTCGCTGCTCGCGAGCCAGAAGATGAAATCCCCGCCGAAGCCGAGCCAGGCGAAAAACACAACGAAGCCAATCACCAGCCACGTCGTGCGCCGGCGATTGGCTTCCTGTTGTTGAAAGAGGTTACCGGGAGGTGAGGTCAACCTTCGGCACCGCCCGCTCAGCCTGGTCCTCGATCTCCCACAGCTCGGCGGGTTGCGCCTTGGCGAGCCCCGCGACCAGGCTGGTGGGGAATTGCTGTTGCTTGGTGTTGTAGAGCGTCGCCGTGTCGTTATAGAGCTGGCGCGCGAATGAGACTTTGTTCTCGGTCGACGTGAGCTCTTCTTGCAGCTGGCCGATGTTGCCCGTCGCCTTGAGGTCGGGGTAGCGCTCCACCACGACCATCAGGCGGGACAACGCGCTCGAGAGGGCATTCTCCGCCTGGCTGATCTGCTTCATGGCCTCCGGCCCGGACGCATTCACTTTCACAGCCTGGTTACGCGCCTGGATCACGGCCTCGAGCGTCGACTTCTCGAAATCCATCGCGCCCTTCACGGCGTTCACAAGGTTCGGGATCAGGTCGTGCCGCCGTTTGAGCTGCACGTCGATTTGTTTGAAGGCGTTGAACGTCTGGTTCTTGAGGGCGATCAGGCCGTTGTAGGCGCCGACCATCCACAGCACCACGACGACAATCAGAATCAGCAGGACCCAGCCCATCGTGACTCCGGTGGTGAGAGACGTAGGGGCGCAGCGTGCTGCGCCCCTAGCATTGTTACGTTGGCGAGTGCGGTAAGAGTTTCGCGAGCGCCTGGCGCACGATGTCGGCGACGCCGGCGTCGTCGGGTCCGACGCGCGCGAGCGGATGGTCGGCGTCGACGTGCAGCTCGACGCCGCGCGCCACGGGGATGCGCCGCCACGTCGTCGGGAGGCCCGGTTCCTTGGTCGTGTCACGCGTGAGCCAGGCGGTGAGCGCGCGCCCCGAGCGGCCGCGCGGCATTCCTTCGGCGCCCTTGAGCTGCAGGCGGTCTGGAAGCGGCAACGAAGCGCCGAGCACTTGCGCGCAGCGACGCTCCAACACGTCACCCGTCTGGTCCTTCATGTCCTTCGTGAGGGCCGTCAGCGTCGCGCCCTCCATTTGACGGAGCTTGATCCAGAGCAGCTGCAGGAAGTGGCGATAGGAGTAGGTCGCCGCCGTCCCTCGTCCCTCGGGCGGGCTCACGAGGCCGCGCGTGACATAAAAGCGGATCGTCCGCTCGCTCGGCGAAGCGCGGGCGGCGGCGTTGATCGGCGTCACAGCCGACGCGTCGAGAACGGCGCCCACCAGGACCGACAGGTCGCGCAGATTCCAGGGCGCGAGCCCGGAGTATTCGCGCAGGACGTGGAGGGGGTCGGGCTGAGCCGCGCCGCTCATGCGTCCATGGCCCCTGTCGAACGGCCGCGGGGGTGGAGCACGGCGGCGACCCAGTCCGTCACCTGGTCGAGATTGAACGGTTTGCGGATCACGGCGCAGCGGTGGTGCTCCAGCCAGGTCCGAACCTCGTCCGCCTCGGCGTCGCCGGTCATGATCGCGATGCGGCCCTCGAGCGCGGGCCAGCGATGGATGATCGCGAGGTACAGCGCCAGCCCAGACATCGTTGGCAGGTGGATGTCGAGCAACAAAGCGTCAGCGTCTTCCGATGTGAGCAGCTCGTACGCTGTCTCGGCGCTGCCGGCCGTGAGCACTCGATAGCCGTGGCGCGTCAGGATGCGCTCAAGCACGCGGCGCAGGCCGGCCTCGTCGTCCACCACCAGGATGGTGGGGGGACGGACCGGGGAGCCGATGGGAGGGGCGTGCTTCATGACGCACTCGCGGCGACGCTCACCGGGGGTGTGAGGAAGCTGCCGAGAATACGGTTCGCGGCCGCGTCGGGCGTGAGCGAGAGACGCATCTCGCCGGCGGTGAGCCCCAAGTACGTGCGGGCGTGCTGTTGCAGCGTCTTCGCCTGCGCGTAGCCGAGCCGCTCGGCGACGTCCTCGATGGTGAAGCCCGGGTCCTGCAGCAGGCGGTGCGCGTACAAGACGCGCGTGGCCGCGAGGAAATGCCGCGGGCTCGGCAACCCGGCCCGCGCGAACCACCGCGCGCACGTACCCCGGTCGACGCGGGCGCGCGCCGCGACCTGCTGGATCGTCTGCACCTCGCCGGGCGTGCGCAGCGCCTCCTCCAGGACCCAGCGGAGCTCGCGCGGCAGGGGCGCGAGCGACTCGGCGAGCTGCCCGAGCATTTGGTGCGACGCCGCGTGAATCTCTTCGGCTTCCACCACCTGGCGCAGTCGGTCGGGGTGGTCGTCGAAGCGGGCGAAGACGACGTGGCGGATGCCGCGCTGGCCGAGGCCGAGCAGCACGGCGGCCACCTGCGGCGTCAGCGCCGTGTAGAGGATGAGGGGGAGGGACGGGAACAGGACGCGCAGCCGCTCGATCTCTTGGCCGCGCGCCTCGCCGGACAAGAGCGGATCGACGACCGCGATCTCGACGGGCCGGCTACGAATCGAAGCGAGCACCACATCCCAAGATCGGGCGTGTGCTACGGTAAACCGCGCCGCGACGGCGCGGCGCAGCTTGTGGTACTGGATGTCCGGTACCGCTGCTAGAACGAGCATGGCCCCCCGAAACGCCTCCTGTGCCGCAAAAACGCCCTACGATGCCGCAAAAACGCCCTAAACCCGGGGGGTCACCGCACTCAAGTTGGGGGGTGTCCCTGACGCACCGCCCATCCTGACTGTGGAGGCTCTCATGGCCCGCCGGATCCGCTTCGCCCTTTCGTTGCTGCTCGTCTCGTTCGCGATGGTCGCCGCCGCCTGCGCCGATGCCAGCACTGGCCCGACGATGAACGCCGAGACGACCTGCGACCAGAACAACCCGAACACCTGCAAGTAGTCGCTACGCACTCAGGGCAGCGAGGGAAGCTGACACTTCCCTGAGCTGCTCGGTCCAGATCACGGGCTCCGCCGCGGTGCTCTCACTGTGTTCGAGAGCCTCGCATCCGCGGAGCCCGTTCTTTATCCGCTCGATCCGAAAGACCAATTCGTGCAAGCCGTGCGCGGTCGCGATCTCGAGCGCCTGCTGCATCTGCGTCTCAGCCTTGCTGTAGTTACCGAACCGCGCCAGGCCGATCCCCACCTTGAAGTGGTAGTCGGCCCGGATGTTCGGCAGTGCCTCCTCGAAGTGATCGAGCGCGCGTTCCCGCCACCGCTCGAAGCCCACCCGGTCGCGCCGGAACGAAGCTGTGTGCATCAACTCGACCTTGGCGTTCGCCAGCAGGTCGGGCAAGGTCGCCCGCCGCACCACTTCCGCGAGCGCGTGCTCGGCTCCGGCGATATCGCCGAGCGCCAGCATCAGGTACCCCAAGTCACCGAGGGCGCGGACCCGCGACGCATCGTCCTGGTATAGCTCGTAGGCGCGCCACAGATGCGGTGCCGCTTCGTGAGACTGGCCGCGGCGATGCAGCACGTTGCCCAAGCCGTGCTCCGCTTGCGCTTGGACCTCGTAGAAGCTGCCGGCCTCGGCGTCCGCCAGCACCGACCGCCAACCCCGCTCCGCCTCCGCGAGGTTGCCGCGGAAGTGGAGGACGTTGGTTTGGCCGATCCGGCTCAGCAGCAGACCCTGGCGGTCACCGGCGGCGGCGGCGATCCGGCCGGCCTCGGTGTACGCGGCGTCGGCGCGGTCGAAGTCGGTCTGGAGCCGCCGTACGCGGCCCACCCGCATCCACGCGGCGGTCCCGTCCGAGGCGGCGAGCCGCTCCCCACCGACGCGAATCAAGGTGAGCAGGACGTCTTCGGCTTCCTCGAAGTGCGCGACCTGCTCGAGGTACAACGCGTAGGCGAGCAACGCGGGCGCGAGCGCGCGCACGTCGTCCGTGCGGTGTGCCTCGCTCGTCGCGCGCACAATGCCGGCGAGGTGCGCCGCTTCCGTACCTTCACCCGCGAGCTCGCTGCAGTAGCGCTCGGTCGCGGCCCACTGGTAGCGGAACACGTCCGGGGCGGGGGGCTCGCGGTCGGGGGCGAGGAGATCGACGAACCGCAGAGCCAAGAACGCCCCCTGCCCGAGGCGCACCTCCGGCGACGTGGCCGGTTCATCGGCCACGCGCTGCAGGAACACCGCGTGGGGGAGTCCCATCGGTTTGGCTGAAGCGGTTCGTGTCATCGACGTAATCCAAATGCAGTGGGTGTGCCCGAACGCAAGGCCAATAGACGCTTGAACATACCGTTTCAGCCCAGAACGCGTTAGGCCGCAAATGGCGCGTTTTTTGGCTTTTCGCTGGGTTTTTTTCGGTGACGGTTGACCACGCCCAACCCCGTATAAAGGGCGATGGCAAAGGGCTTTTCGCTCGTCGAGCTCGTATTCGTACTGTGCATCATCGCAGTGCTTGTCTCCATTGGGGTCCCGAAGCTGCAGCCCTTCCTCGATCGCATTGCCGCCGATCGCGCTGCCCGGGAGGTGACGACGGCGCTCGCGGTGGCGCGGCATGGGGCCGTGCTCCAGGGGATGAGCGCACGGTTGACGATCGACCCCGATTCGCTGCGGATCGACCGCTTCGAGCGCGATGGCTGGATCCCGTGGCGGCGCTGGCCGGGGCCGGCAGACTCCCGCGTGCAGCTCGAGGTCTCGAACCCCGTAGTCGTCTTCGGACCTACCGGCATGGGGTGGGGCGTCTCGAACACGAAGGTCGTGCTGCGGCGCGGGTCGCAGGTCGAAACAATCACGGTATCACGGGTGGGCAGGGTGAAACGCTGGTAGACGCAACCCTTGGGCAGGGTGCTGCATCTAATCACTTGAAACCAGTTGTTCGCATAGATCGTTGAGCAAGGGTCGCGGCCGAAGTGTGACGGCCACTTCGCCCGACCACCAGCCCGGGGAGCTTTCAGCCCCGGGTTTGGTATTTGTAACACCTTCAGTTTTTGACGAAGACCAATCTCACATGCACCTGTACCACCGGCCCCATCCGCGCGATCACGAATCGTACCGGGGGTTTGATGCCGTAGTCGCGCATGTCCACCGGAAAGTCGGCGGTGACGCGGACGGTGTCGGTTCCCAGGCGCGTCGTGATCGGCCACACGACCGGTCGAGTCACGCCATGGAGCGTGAGCGTGCCCGCCACACTATCGGCTCCGGGCCGCGGTGCGGTGACGTCGAACCGAATCACGGGGAATCGGTCCGCGTCGACCGTTTTGAGCATATGGCGGTTGCGCGTGCCGTTCTTGGTGTCGACGTCCGCCCAGCGCACCTCCACCCACTCGAGCGTGCCGGTCACGATGGTCGTCCGACCCTGGAAATCGGCCACGGACGCTTTGGCGTCGAACCAGATGTCGGCGGAGACGAGCTTGGCTGAGGGAACGGCCTGCAGGAGGACGGTGAGCAAAGTCAGCATGCTACACGCTCAGATCGACGGCCCTTGGTCCTCGTCGAGGAAGATCAGGGTGCCCCGCCGCCCCACGATGCGCGTGAGGGCATCGAAGACCTG
>Ga0070704_100000067_pt1 | contig 34228 bp, 33 predicted proteins | sample KBSK5252metaG_FD_65467 | JGI IMG/M metagenome (GOLD analysis project Ga0070704, IMG submission 65467) | Corn, switchgrass and miscanthus rhizosphere microbial communities from Kellogg Biological Station, Michigan, USA - KBS K5-25-2 metaG | ecosystem: Host-associated > Plants > Roots >...
GTTATCACTCGTCATTCACCGTGGGCTCGTTGACACAAGGGGCCCACGGTAGACGAATTAGTTGTAAACGACTCTCAGGGAGTTGGTCTGGCGAGTAACTACCTCGCCGAGTGTGGGGTTTTGTCACGCTCTCGCGGCGGAATGCGTGACGGTAACCCACATTCGGCCGGGGTTACCCCTCGAGCTTGTAGCCCAAACCGGCGCCAGGTAATGGTGTAACCACCTTCCCTACCCCTCTCCGGTGCGCGAATGCGCGGTTTATCGGAAGGAACGGACAGTGTTGATTGTCACGAGGAAGACGATGCTCGCCGCGGCCGTGGCGACAGGTGTAGCGGCGACCGGCGTCAGCTATTTCAGTGAGGCGGTCCCGCCTGCAGCCCAGTCCACCTCGATGGCGCCCATGGTCGCGTCGACACCGTCGCCTCGTGCGTTCGCGACGCCCAACCGCCTCCTCGAAGCGGCGACCGGCCACCCGGCGCTATCGACGGGTGCTGCGGCCCAGGCGAATTCCGCCGCAGTCGCGCGACCTGCCGGCCCGTCAGCCGTACCTGAGGCGCAGTCGCGTCCCGCTGTTCCACAGCGCGTGGCGCCAGTACGGGTCAGCGGAAACGATGACCCATCAAGGATCTTCCGCCATCCGACGTCGGCCGTCGTCGGCGACCGACCGGCTACGTTCGTCACAGCTGCCGGGCCTGCCGTCAATCCGATCGGCATCCTCGGTGCCGCGTTCGCGGTGTTCGTCAGCAACGGCGACGAACCGGGCGAGAACGGCGGCCTGTTGATCGGCAACGGCGCCGACGGCGGCCCTGGTCAGGACGGCGGCCGCGGCGGCCTGCTGATGGGCAACGGCGGCAACGGCGGCGACGGTTTCGACGGCAAGGGTGGGAATGGCGGCGACGCCGGCCTCTTGGGCAACGGTGGCGCGGGTGGCGCGGGCGCAAGTCTCGGCACCGGCAACGGCACCCCTGCCCAGGGCGCCAACGGCGGGAACGGTGGCGCCGGTGGCCTTCTCATGGGTCACGGCGGGGCGGGAGGACGTGGCGGTGACGGGATCGGTGCCGCGGGCGGCAACGCAACCGGTGGCAATGGCGGAACCGGTGGTGCGGGTGGCGGACTCATGGGCGCGGGTGGTGCCGGCGGCGACGGCGGATCGGGCCTCACCAGTAATGGCGACTCCACCGGTGGCAAAGGTGGGGACGGCGGAGACGCTCGCGGAGTCGGTCAGGGCGGCCACGGCGGTTCGGGTGGCACTGGCAGCTCGTCCACCAAAGGCAGATCGAGCGGTGGCCTCGGCGGCAACGGCGGAGACGGTGGACTCTTCGGCGGCGATGGTGGTATGGGCGGCAGCGGAAACGCAGGCTCGACACAAGACGGCACCGCGCTCGGCGGCCCAGGCGGCGTCGGCGGCAACGGCCGTGCGCCAGGTGCGCGTGGCGGTGACGGCGGCACGGGTGGCAACGCGTCGACCAAGAAGGGCGACGCCCTCGGCGGCATCGGTGGTGACGGCGGCAAGGGTGGTCTCGGCGCGCCCGGCGGAAACGGGGGCGTCGGCGGACAGGGCACCGGCACCACCGGAAGCCTGCACGGCGGTACCGGCAAGCCCGGCCGGCACGGTTGAGCGGCAACCGAGTCGTGGCTCATGTTTTCACGGTGGCCTGGCGGGCGCGGTGTGGCCACTGGTGACCCTTGGCCTGGTGCGATGCGGTGCAATCGGCGCGGTATCGAAGATGATGTCCGACCGTGAAGCCGCCGCCCTCCCGTCATCGGGCGCTGAAACCTGCGTCGACCGGCAGAGCTGTGTTCTCGCAAGCCGCCCAGGCTAGACGGGCTCCTCGAGAACGGTCCTCAGGTTTTCGCGAGCAGAGACAGCTACCCCTCGAGCTTGTAACCCAAACCGCGCACCGTGACCAGATGCACAGGGTTCGCGGGGTCGGCCTCGATCTTGGACCGCAGCCGCTTGACGTGGACATCGAGCGTCTTGGTATCACCGACATAGTCTGCGCCCCAGACCCGGTCGATCAGCTGCCCGCGGGTGAGCACTCGACCACTGTTGCGCATCAGGTACTCAAGAAGGTCAAACTCCTTGAGGGGCAACGTGATCGCCTCGCCGTTGACAGAAACGACATGGCGCTCCACGTCCATCCGGACCGGGCCGGCCTCCAGGATGCCGTCGCCGACGCCCGAGTCGTCGTTGTCGTTGCCGCGACGAAGCACCGCCCTGATGCGCGCGATCAGCTCGCGCGCCGAGTACGGCTTGGTGACGTAATCGTCGGCCCCAAGCTCCAGCCCGACGACTTTGTCGATTTCGCTGTCCCGTGCCGTCACCATGATGACGGGAACGCTTGAGCGAGAACGCAATTGCTTGCAAACGTCGGTGCCGCTCATCCCGGGCAACATCAGGTCCAGCAGGACGATGTCGGCACCGGCGCGTTCGAATTCGGCCAGGGCCGACGGCCCGTCGGCCACCACAGTGGCCTCAAAGCCCTCCTTGCGCAGGAGAAAGGCCAGGGGATCGGCCAAGGACTCCTCGTCCTCCACGATCAACACACTGGTCATTGTCTGGCTAGTCCTCTCGCTCGTCCGGATCATCTTCGTGTTCGGGGTAGGCCGGAATCGACAGGGTGAATGTCGATCCCGTTCCCGGCTGACTCCACAGCCGGATGGATCCGTTGTGATTGGCGGCAACGTGTTTGACGATCGCCAGGCCGAGACCGGTGCCGCCGGTCGCGCGGGAGCGCGCCTTGTCGACGCGGAAGAACCGCTCGAACACCCGCTCCTGGTCCTCGCGCGCGATGCCGATGCCGCGGTCGGTGACCGCGATCTCGACGTTCGGCCCGCGCCGGCGCCGGCTGACCGACACCGAAGAACCGTTGGGCGAGTAGGCGATTGCGTTCGACACGAGGTTGGCAATCGCGGTCACCAGCAACGACCCGTCACCCATGACGCGGTAGCCGGTCGGGGCGTCGGTGGTGATGGCGATATCTGCGTTGTCGGCGGCCACCTTGTAGCGCGAAAGCGCCTCGGACACAACGGTATCGACATCGACGGCATCCAGATCGGGCAGCCGTTCGCCGCCCTGCAGCCGCGACAGGTCGATCAGCTCACCGACCATGTTGGCCAGCCGGTTCGATTCCGCGACCATTTTCTCGGCGAAGCGGCGCACGTTGTCGGGGTCGTCAGCGGAGGCCAGCAGGGCCTCGGCGAGCACCCCCATCGCGCCGACCGGAGTCTTGAGTTCGTGGCTGACGTTCGCAACGAAATCCCTGCGAGTCGCTTCCATGCGCGCGTGCTCGGATTGATCGTCGACGTACACCACGGCGAACCGGCGATCTTCCTCGGTCAGCAGTCGTACCTGGCCGCGGACCGACAGCCCGGACCGGCCGGGGTTGGCGCGTTTGCGCGGCGAAAGGTCGACCTCCCCTGCCTCACCGGTCGCCAGCGTGCGCTCCGCGGCCAGCCAGGCCCGGTCGTCGAGCAACCGGTCACGGACCAGTCCGAGTTCGCGGGCCCGGTCATTCGTGTAGACGACGTCACGGTACGTGTCGACCACGGCAATCCCCACCGGCGAGCCCGAGACGATGTGGTCGAGCATTTGCGAGACGGTGATGCCGGACTGCTCGGTCGCGCGCCGTCGCCTGCGTTCCAAGATGCGCGGGGTGAGCGCCGCCCCCAACCCGCCACCGATCACCAGTGCGAGCAGCGCCACGATCCCCACGAGAAGGAGCGCCGATATCACACTCACGCGAAAATCGTACGCATCCGGTGAACGTCATCCCAGCAGCGTGCGGCCAAATCGGGACATGTCACACGGCCAATCGCAGGTGTTCGGTAGCCGTTTACCCAGTGTTTGCCGTATGGCACTGCGCATCCCCCTTTTCGGCGCTCGGCGCCGGGTGCCTACTTGGCGCCCTGGGCGGCCACCGCCGCCGCTCCCGCTGCGGCCGCTTCGGGGTCCAGATACTCGCCGCCGATGACCTTCGGCTTGAGATCGCCGTCCAGGTCGTAGCGGAGCGGGATCCCGGTCGGGATGTTGAGCGCGACGACGTCCTCGTCAGACATGCCGTCGAGGTACTTCACCAGCGCGCGCAGCGAGTTGCCGTGCGCGGCGATCAGCACCGTCTTGCCTGCCTGCAGGTCGGGCACGATCGTGCCCTCGTAGTACGGCACGAATCGCTCGACGACGTCCTTCAGGCATTCGGTCAGCGGGCCGCCGTCGATGTCGGCGTAGCGCGGATCGCTGTCCTGGCTGTACTTGTTGCCGCGTTCGATCGGCGGCGGCGGGGTGTCGTAGCTGCGCCGCCAGGCCATGAACTGCTCGTCACCGTACTTTTCCTTGGTCTCTGCCTTGTTCAGGCCCTGCAGCGCACCGTAGTGCCGCTCGTTGAGCCGCCAGTTACGGTGCACCGGAATCCAATGCCGGTCGGCCTTGTCCAGCGTGAGGTTGGCGGTGTTGATCGCGCGCCGCAGCAGCGACGTGTACAGCACGTCCGGCTGGCGGTCCAACTCCTTGATCAGCTCGCCCGCGCGGATCGCTTCAGCCTTGCCCTTCTCGGTGAGGTCGACATCGACCCATCCGGTGAACAGGTTCTTCTCGTTCCAGTCGCTCTCGCCGTGGCGCAGAAGAATCAGCGTCGAGTCAGTCATGGTGGGATCCTCTCACGCGGCCGATCACTCGTCTTGGTCGTCGATCAGGTGCGCGAAGGCCTGCAGGTTCTTCAGCGACTCGCCGCGCGCCACCCGCCACTCCCACTCCTTCTGGATCGACGACCGGAAACCCAACTCCAGCAACGTGTTGAAGTCCGAATCGACGGCCTCGAGCACCTGACCGAGGACGCGATCCATCTCGTCGGGGGTAACCGAAGCCAGCGCCATCCGGCCCACGAGATAGATGTCGCCGACGTTGTCGAGGGTGTAGGCCACGCCGTAGAGCCTGCGGTTGCGCTTGAGCAGAAACCGGTAAACGCCCTCGTGGTTTTCGTCGGGCTTGCGGCACACGAACGCCTCGACGCGCACGGAGTGTTCGCCAATCGACAGGATGGTGTTGGTCTTCAGCCGACGCTCGCCGGGCAGCTCGACGATGATGCCCGGCAGTCCACCGTGCGCCCCCTCATGGCGGGTGCACACGAGGCCGTGTTCCTTGCAGGTGTCCTCGATGACCTGATCGACGTGGGAGGTCAAGCGCGCACGCCCCGCCTCATCGAGAAGCGACGGCCGTTGCGTCGCGCCGTCGCATCGGGCAGCCGGTGCCGGGCGCGGTAATCGGCGATCGCGCGACGATAGCTGGCCAGCAGCGCGTCGACGGTGTGCGTCCACGAGAACGTCGCCGCATGCTCGACGGCCGCGCGGCTCATGGTCTCGGGGCCACGCTGCATCAGTGCACTGATCGCCTGCGCCCAGTCGTCGACGTCATGGCCGTTCACCAGCGTGCCGGTGACCCCGTCGCGCACCGCGACCGGCAGCCCGCCGACGGCGGCGGCCACCACGGGGGTGCCGCAGGCCTGCGCCTCGATGGCGACCAGCCCGAAGGACTCCGAATAGCTCGGTACTCCGACGAGGTCGGCGGCCCGGTACACGTCGACGAGTTGATCGCGGGGCTGCGGGGGCAGGAACGTCACCCGGTCGGCGATACCCAGTTCGTCGGCGAGCCGAACCAGCCCGTCTGGCGCGGCCAACCCGCTACCCGACGGTCCACCGATCACCACGACACGGACGCCTGGCAGTTTGGCCGCCGCGCGCAGCAACACGTCGGGCGCCTTGAGCGGCTGGATGCGGCCGACGAATGCGAGAACCTGCTCGTCGGCGTCGAGTCCGAGTGCAGCGCGAGCGGCCCGCTTGTCCCCCGGCGTGAACATCTCCAGGTCGACGCCGGGGTGCACCACATCGATGCGGGCCGGGTCGGCGTGGTGCAGCGAAACCAGTTGCTGCGCTTCATGTTCGGTGTTGACGATCAACCGGTCAGCCTCGTCGACGACCTGCTGTTCGCCGACGGCACGCAGCGGTGGTTCCGGGGAGTCGCCGTCGGCCAGCGCGGCATTCTTCACCGCGGCGAGCGTGTGCGCGGTGTGCACCAGTGGCACCGCCCATCGGTCGCGGGCCAGCCAACCGACCTGTCCGGACAGCCAGTAGTGCGAATGCACGATGTCGTAGTATCCGGGCTCATGGGTGGCTTCTGCGCGCAGCACTCCCGCCGTGAACGCGCACAGCTGGGTGGGCAGGTCGTACTTGTCGAGCCCTTCGAACGGCCCCGCCACGACGTTGCGCACCAACACGCCGGGCGCCACCTTCACGACCGGCTGATCGGCCGACGACGTCGCGCGGGTGAAGATCTCCACCTCGACGCCGCGGCGGGCCATCTGCAGAGCGCTCTGCAGCACGTAGACGTTCATCCCGCCGGCGTCGCCGGTGCCCGGCTGCGCGAGCGGGGACGTGTGCACCGAGAGCACAGCGACGCGGCGCGGCAGATCTGTTGCTAGGCGCACACAGACATGTCTACACCGCCAGCTATGCGATCAATTCGCCGAGACTGCAACCACGCAGGGAAAGTTCGAGTAAGGCCCTGCTGGAATGCAATTTCGGCGAGATCAAGCAGAATGCCGGCTCTGGGCGCGCCGCATCGCCCCGATCGGATCGGCGTAGAGCCCGCCGAGCGACACCACCCCGGCACCGGCTTCCTGCACCCGGTTACCGAACGCCGTGACCCGGATATCGCGGGCCGGAAGCACCGAACGCTCGGTGTACGCGGCCTCGACGAGGGTCATGCCCTCGGGGTATTCGGTGAACGCCTGGCCGCCGACCACCAGATCGTCGGGGTTGAGCATGTCGCGCAGCAGCGCGACCGCCTCACCGAGCACCCGCGCGCGTTCGGCGAGCAGGGCGCGGGCCTGCTGGTTGCCCTGCCTTGCCGCCCGCAGCACGGCCGTCACCGTCGACGCCGGACCATCGGCAGGGATGATGCGCGCCTTGCGGGCCGCGATCAGCACGGCCTCGTCGCTGACTGTTGACTCCAGCTGGCCGCTGCCGCCGAGCAGCTCCGAATGGGCTGGCAGCGCGGCGATGGTGCCGGGGCCACTGGCTGGTGAATGCACCCGCCCGCCGATCGACAGCGCATATCCGACCGTCTCGCGCGCGTACACGTACAGGCTGGTCGACGATGGAGTCGGTTGGCGGCGCACGCCGAGCAGCAGTTCGGCGCCCGCCATCGCGTCGACGTGCGAGGCCACCGACACCGGCAGGCCCAACGTCTCGGCCAGCACGGGGCCGACCGGCGCGTCGGACCAGCCGAGCCGCGAGTGGTCGAGGTGTCCGGTGGTGCTGTCGACGACACCACCGGCGGCCACACCGACCCACAGCGGGCGGCGGCGGTGCCAGCGGCTCAGATAGCGCCGGGCGCTGCCCGCCAGCGAGGTGAGCGCCGAGGCCTGCGCGCCGCGCGGGGTCGGCGTCTCCACCGCGTCCAGCGTGCGGCCGAACAGGTCGGTGGCCACGATGCTGGTGGTCCTGGCGCCGATGTGGATGCCGAGCGTCAGGAACGGCTCGTGGTTGACCTCAACCGGCACCCGGGGCCTGCCGATGGCGCCGGAGACCGCGAGGTCGGCGCGCTCGCGCAGGATCCCGGCGTCGAGCAGAGCGGTCACCTGGCGGTTGACCGTCGCGATGCTGAGCTGGGTGACCTGGGCGATGATGTCGCGGGCGATCGGACCGCGCAGGCGCGCAGCGCCGAACACCGATGCCGCCGCGGCGTCGGCGACCTTCAGCGACGGGGCGACGACGCGGTGCCGCGCCTGCGGGTAGCTTGCGGGAGCGAGTGCGCGCTTAGTGCGGTTGACGCTCCGGACGCCGGTGGTCGAGGTCGCCGGCTGACCCAGGGTGGTGGAGGAAGTGCGCACGGATCTGTCCTTTGTTGAAGTCGGCTGGTGGGTCCGGGCCACACCTGGCGACTCAGCGGGACAGGAAAACGTCCGGTATCAGTCAGGCGCGGCGAAGTGCGCAACAACAACAGTGCCGCGTGGCGACTGCAGTCTGACTAATCCGGTGCACACGCTGAACTTAGCACGCCAACTAAAGTTGGGCAGATGACGACACCAGCAGCCACTGGACGTGTCGCTGTGGTCACCGGCGCCAGCGCCGGCATCGGCGAAGCGACTGCGAGAACGCTTGCGGCACAAGGCTTTCATGTCGTTTGCGTAGCTCGCCGAGAGGGCCCGATCAAGGCGCTCGCGGACGAAATCGGCGGCACCGCGATTGTGGCGGACGTCACAAGCGACGAGGACGTGACTGCGCTGGCCGGCGCCCTGGACAGGGTCGACGTGCTGGTCAACAACGCCGGAGGCGCACGCGGGCTGCAACCGGTGGCCGACGCCGACCTCGACCACTGGCGCTGGATGTGGGAGTCCAACGTGCTGGGCACGCTTCGCGTCACCCGCGCGCTCTTGCCCAAGCTGATCGACTCCGGCGACGGCCTCATCGTCACGGTCACATCGATCGCGGCGATCGAGACCTACGACAACGGCTCCGGCTACACCTCCGCCAAGCACGCGCAGGGTGCGCTGCACCGCACGCTGCGCGGCGAGCTGTTGGGAAAACCGGTGCGGCTCACCGAGATTGCGCCCGGAATGGTCAAGACCGACTTCTCACTGCGCCGGTTCGATGGCGACGAGGAACGTGCAGCCAAGGTCTACGAAGGCGTCACTCCCCTGGTGGCCGAAGACGTCGCCGAGGTGATCGGATTCGTCGCGTCCCGGCCGTCGCACGTCGACCTGGACATGATCGTGATCCGGCCGCGCGACCAGGCCAGCGCGTCCCGCTTCAACCGGAGGTTGACCGACTAGCCCCTAACCGCCAGGTCGCCCGTTCACGGGCTGGGGCGCATCCGTCGGCGTGACCGGTGCGGTACTGGGGATCCCACTCGGCGGCGCCTGCGGCGAGAGCGCCGACATCGCCACCCACTCGTCCCACGGCACGGCCCAGTCCCAGAGGTCGCCGTCGGCGTAGGACAGGTCGATCGAGGTCCCGGTGACCTCGACAGGGTCGCCGTAGATCGCGCTGCTGAAGTACTGCTGGGCATCGCCGGTGGACAGGTTGATGCACCCATTGGTGACGTTGCTGTTGCCCTGCGCGCCAGAACTCGCCGGGTTGGCGTGGATGAACTCGCCGTTGTTGGAGATCCGCACCGCGTACCGCTCGTGGGCGTTGGTGTACCCACCGGCGGGGTTGGACATGTAGAAGTCCTCGTACTTCTCGGTGACGACGTGGATGCCGCTGCGGGTGATGTTGCGCGGCAGGTCAGCCTCGCCGTAGCTGCAGGGGAAATCCATGATCACGTTGCCATCCCCGTCGAGCACCTGGATGCGGTGCGACGTCGCGTCGGCCTTGACCACCTGGCGGCGGCCGATCTCGACGTTCAGCGAGACGTCCTGAGCGCCGTACGCGCTGTCTCCGAACTTCACCCCGTACAGCTTCGCGTCGACCGCGATCTTGGTGCCCGCCGGGTAGTACTCCTTCGAGCGGTAATGCACCCGGGACCCGCCGACCTCGTCGGGCAGCCACGCCCAGCTGCCCTCCACTGGCGGCACGGTGGTGACGTTGAGTGCCTTCTCGACGGTGGGCCGATCCTCGTCGCCGATCGCTGAGTCGAACTGAATGATGACCGGCGCGGCGACGCCGACGACCTGACCGTCGGCGAGCTGGAACTGGCCGTTGACCTGAGTGGTCGGGTCGATCGTGGTGAAGTTGCCCTCGACCGGGACGGACTTGCCGTCGTGGCCGACCACCGACCCGGTCCAGGTGTACGAGACGCCGTAGCCGAGCGGTTCGGTGGTGGTGAAGCTGGTGCGGTCACGGTTGAGCGCGCCTGCGACGACCTTGCCGTCGGTGTTGGCGAGCGCGACGCGCTGGAACCAACCGTCCTTGACCTCGGCGCGCACAGGGGCGACGGGCGCCACGTTCTTGGCCGCGTTGGCGGGCTGATAGCTAATGGACGGGGCCGGCGGCGCGGCCGGTGCCTCCGCTGTCCCCTTGCTGAGCTTGCCACCGCAGGCTGCGAGCGCGCCCGGCGCAACGACTCCGACCGCAAGGGCGGTCAGAATATGCCGCCGATTCACCTTCGACGGCACGGGGACGGCATCAGGGCCTGGGCTCACGTGGACCCAGGGTACCTAGAAAGCGGCTCCAATCAGAATCGGCTCGGGTGTGAGTTCGATCCCGAATGTCGTTCTCACACCGTCCCGCACCGTCCTGGCCAGCGCAATCACGTCCGCGGTGGTGGCGTTGCCGCGGTTGGTGAGCGCGAGCGCATGTTTGGTCGACAGCCGTGCAGGCGCCCCGTCGCCGGGGTAGCCCTTGCCGAAACCGGCGCGCTCCACCAGCCACCCGGCCGCGAGCTTCACCCCGTCCGGGGCGGGGTAGCTGGGCACGGGCCGGTCGACGCTTTCCTTCAGCCGCTCGTATTCGGCGGGCGAGACGACCGGATTGGTGAAGAACGACCCGACACTCCAGGTGTCGTGGTCGGCCTCGTCGAGCACCATGCCCTTGCCTGCCCGCAGCGACAGCACGGCCTCCCGCACCCGCGCAGGGTCGGCGCGCGATCCGGGTTCAGCGTCCAGCGCGGCGGCCAGTTCGCCGTAGCGCAGCGGCGCGCTGCGCCCTTCGGCGTCCAACGCGAATTCCACCTCGAGCACGACCGCGGCCTGTGAATGCCTGAGAATGCTTGTGCGATAACCGAACTGGAGGACATCCGGCGACACCCAGCGGTCCTCGCCGGTGCGGCGGTCGAGCAGTCGGACGCGGCGGATGGTGTCGGCGACGTCGGCGCCGTATGCACCGACGTTCTGCACCGGCGTCGCGCCCGCCGATCCCGGGATGCCCGACAAACACTCCAGCCCGCCGAGCCCGTAGGCCAGCGACGTGACCACCACGTCGTCCCACACCGCACCGGCTTCGGCGCGCACGATGTTGCCCTCGACGGAGATCTCGGTGTTCGCGAGCAACACGACGGTCAGGTCGGCGAGGTCGTCGGCCAGCACCACGTTCGATCCGCCCGCCAGCACGAGGACTCGCCCGCAAGCGGGAGATGATCCCGCGTCGGTGGCCCGCAACGCCCCGACGACCTGTTCAGTGCTCGTGCATGTGATCAACCGGCGCGCAACGGGCCCGATGCGCAGCGTGGTCAGCGGCGCCAGGGGCACGTCGTCGGCGACGGCAGCACCCCCCAGTTCCAGACCGGTCACGGGCGGTAACGGTAGCCTGGCCAGCTATGCCGCGTTCATTCGACATGGCCGCCGAATACGAGGGCAGCGTCGAACAGGTCCACCGGGCCTTCGGCGATGAACAGTACTGGCTGGCGCGCCTGGCCGATTCCGGCGCCGACGACTACTCGCTGGATTCGATGACAGTGAACGGAGAAGGCATCGATGTCGTCACGACGCAGACGCTGCGGGCCGACCGGCTGCCCGGCGTGGTGACCCAGTTCCACAGCGGCGACCTGAGCTTCGTTCGCGAGGAGATGTGGACTGTGGTCACCGACGGGCGGGCCAGCGCGACCGTCAAGGGCTCGATCACCGGGGCGCCCGCGACGCTGGGCGGCACCGCCGTGCTGGCCCCGGGAAAATCCGGCAACGACTCGCGGCTGGAGTTCAACGCCACCGTCCAGGTCGACATCCCGCTCGTCGGCGGCAAGATCGAGAACTTCATCGGCAGCCAGCTCGTCGAGTTGCTGATTGCAGAACAGCGCTTCACCACCGCATGGATCACCGAAAACGCCTGAGTCGTAAGTAGGATTGCGGTCCATGACACGACGCATGGAGTACGTGGTCGCGTACGATGCGCCGGCTGAGAAGGTCTACCAGGATTTCACCCGCCGCGAGTACTGGCAAAGCCTGATGGATGTCTACCAAGACGTGACGCCGCGGTCGGAGGTCATCTCTTTCAGATCCGGCGAGGACGGCACCGACATCGAGTTCGTCCACCATATCCCGCGGTCCTATCTGCCACCGATCGGCCGCGCGGTGATGCCGGTCGACTTGATGATCACGCGCAAGCAGCACTACGACCCCTTCGACCAGGTCAAGAATCAGGCCACGGGCACGTACTCGGCCTCGATTCCGCACGGGCCCGGCCACTTCCGTGGCGAGTACTTCCTCACCGAGACCGGCACCGGTAGCCAACTGCGACTGGCCAGCGAGTGCAAGGTCCACATCCCGCTCGTCGGCGGCGCGCTCGAAGACCTGATCATGCACCACATCACGGACATCTTCGACACGGAGGAAGCGTTCACCGCCGATTGGATCTCAAAGCATCACTAGCACGATCGGGGAGGGCCCCCGAGGGCGGTCAGGCAGAACTGCCACAGCCGCTCCTTCACGAGGTCGAGTTCGCCTTCAGGGTGCGCAGCGAAGGCGTAGTAGTGGTAGACCGAGCGGACGAGTTCGGTCATGAACCACGAATCCCATTGCGGGTCAGGCGGATTGAGCAATCCAGCCTCGACGGCCGCGGACACCTCGCCACGCACCAGGTCGACGAACGGCCGCTCGGCCTCGGCGAGTTCCTTTGGGAACTGACGATGCAGCCAGTCGGGTTCTACTTTTACTTGCGCCTTCGGTCTGATAGTGATTCCACTACGGTGCGGCGTGGATCGGGGCGGAAAACGTTCACGGACATAAACTCAGGCCATGGGCGCCCCTATCGGCCAGCTCACCCGGGGCACCACGGGCTACAACCGGCTGCGCCGCAGCGACCGCTGGTTGGTGCACTCGCGGCGGGTGCGCATCGCGCTGCAGGCAGCCATAGACCCGCTGGTCGTCGACCTCGGTTACGGCGCGCTGCCGGTGACGACGCTCGAGCTCGCCGCCCGCTTGCGGGTGGTCCGCGCCGACGTCCGCGTCGTCGGCCTTGAGATCCACCCCGATCGAGTGGCGCCTTCGCGCGACGGCGTGGAATTCGGGCTCGGCGGCTTCGAATTGGCCGGGCGGACACCGGTTTTGGTGCGCGCCTTCAACGTGCTACGCCAGTATCCGGTCGAGGCGGTGCGCGACGCGTGGGCGCTGATGCAGGGGGGGCTGGCGCCGGGCGGGCTGATCGTCGACGGCACCTGCGACGAGTTCGGCCGCCGGTGCTGCTGGGTCCTGCTCGACGCAGACGGGCCGATCAGCCTGACCCTGGCCTGCGATCCGTTCGCGATCGAGCGCCCGTCGGATCTGGCCGAACGGCTGCCGAAGGTGCTGATCCACCACAACGTCGCAGGCCAACCCATCCACACGCTGCTGACGTCGGCGGACCGCGCGTGGGCCAGCGTCGCGGGCCACGGTGTGTTCGGGCCGCGGGTGCGCTGGCGAGCGATGCTCGAGTTATTGCGCGCCGAGGGGTTGCCGGTCGAGCCCCCGCGCAGACGGATGCGCGACGGTGTTCTGTCGGTGCCGTGGTCGGTGGTCGCGCCACTAGGCTGACCGCATGCGGATTGCCCTCGCCCAGATCAAGAGCGACACAGAACCGACCGCCAACCTCGGCCTGGTCGAGGACTACACCCGCCGCGCCGCCGACGCCGGCGCCCGGCTTGTGCTGTTCCCCGAGGCGACGATGTGCCGATTCGGGGTGCCGCTCGCGCCGATCGCCGAACCGCTGGACGGGTCGTGGGCGTCGGCCGTACGCGCGATCGCCGAGCGCGCGGGCGTCGTCGTCGTGGCGGGCATGTTCGTCCCCGCCGACGATGGCAGGGTGACCAACACGCTGATCGCTACGGGCCCCGGCGTGGACACCCACTACGACAAGATCTATCTCTACGACGCGTTCGGATTCGCGGAGTCGAAGACCGTCGCTCCGGGGCATGAACCCGTGACGATCACGGTCGACGGGATCGTGGTCGGGCTGACGCTGTGCTACGACATCCGCTTCCCCGAGCTTTACGTCGAGCTGGCCCAGCGCGGAGCGCAACTCATCACCGTGCACGCATCGTGGGGCACTGGCCCTGGCAAGCTCGAGCAGTGGACGCTGCTGGCCCGCGCCCGCGCGATCGATACGACGGGGATCGTCGCCGCCGTCGGCCAGGCCTACCCGGGCGACGAAATCGCCGCCGTCGGACCCACCGGCGTCGGCGGCAGCGTGGTCGCGACTGCGCTGGGTGAGGTCCAGGCGTCGGCAGGCGCAGAGCCGCAGTTGCTGATCACCGATATCGACCTCGATGCGGCGCAGAAGGCGCGCGAGACGATCGCGGTGTTGCATAACCGCTCAGGGGTCACGTACGCCGGTAAGGCAGAATCGCTCAGGTGACCGATCCCTGGGCTCGCCCGGCCAACCAGGTCCCACCCGTCCCGCCGCCGTCACAGTTCCCCCAGGGCCCCCCGCCGCCACAGTTCCAACAGGGCCCGCCGCCGGGCCAGGCTGGGTTCCCTCCGCACGGCGCGCAGGCCGAACCTCCGAACAAGGACTCGTCGCTGCTGGTGAAGATCAAGAACCTGTTCCGCGATCCGCTGTCGATCGTCCTGACCGTCGTCATCGTCATCGCGCTGGTGGCGGCGGGCCTGCTGGCGGGCGAGCTGTACGCCCGCAGCCGCGCGGACGAGATCGTCGCCAAGGCGGCCGGGTGCGTGGTCGAGGACAAAGCCAGCGTGTCGTTCGGCGCACTTCCGCCGTTCCTGATGCAGCACATCTCCGGCCACTACACGAATATCCATATCGAGACCGCAGGCAACCAGATCCGCCAGGCCAAGGGCATGAAGGTCAACGTGGTGATCAAGGACGTCCGGCTCGAGGACACCGCGAACTCCAGCGGTTCGATCGGCTCGCTGGTAGCGAACATCACCTGGTCGTCACAGGGCATCAAGGACACCATCTCGGACTCGATACCGATCATCGGCTCGTTCGTCACCGGCGTGAAGACCAACCCGAGCGACGGCACGATCGAATTGCAGGGCGCGCTGGGCACCATCAAGGCCAAGCCCGCCATCGCCGACAACGGAATCTCGCTACAGGTGATGGAATTGACCGGACTCGGCTTTACCCTGCCCCGCGAAACCGTGCAGCCTGCGCTGGACGCGTTCACGTCGACGCTGACCAAGAACTACCCGCTCGGCATTCATGCCGACTCCGTGGAGGTTACCGATAGCGGTGTCGTGAGCCAGTTTTCGACGCAGAACGCGTCGATGCCGAAGGGTAGCGAGGACCCCTGCTTCGCGGGTCTGTGACAGCGGCGCTCTCCGAGGGCGAATAGATATCTGCCCGGCCCGCCCTAGTCAAGCCCGTCGAGCACCGCACGGGTGCCGGACAGCCCGAGTCGGGTGGCGCCGGCGTCGAGCATCGCGACGGCGGCTTCGGCGGTGCGGATGCCGCCGCTGGCCTTGACGCCCAATCGGTCGCCTACCGTGCCCGCCATCAGTTCGACGGCGCGCACCGAGGCCCCCCCGCTGGGGTGAAATCCGGTGGAGGTCTTCACGAAATCGGCGCCGGCGTCCTCGGCTGCCCGGCATACGTCGACCAGCCTCTGCTCACCGGCCGAGGCGAGCAGGACGGCGGACTCCACGATCACCTTCAAGATCACGTGGGAGGGGATGGCATCGAAAACCGCTGCGATATCGCACTTCACCGCGTCCAACTCGCCCTCCAGCGCCGACCCGACGTCGATCACCATGTCGATCTCGTCGGCGCCCGCCGCCGCGGCAAGTCGAGCCTCCTCGGCCTTGATTACCGAAAGATGTTTGCCTGACGGGAATCCCACCACCGACGCGATGGCGAACTCGCCCGTTCGGAACGACTTGGCAGTCGCAACCATGGTCGGCGATACGCACACCGCGAACACGTCGAGTTCTTCGGCTTCTTGCAGCAGCGCGACGACGTCGGCCTCGGTCGCCTCGGGCTTGAGCAAGGTGTGGTCGACGCGCGCGGCGACGGTCCCGCGGCTGTAGCGCCGCACTAGAACGGTTCTTCGGTGCCGCCGGGATTGCAGCCCGCCGCGACCATCTGCTCGTCCGAAACCTCGTTTCGCCATGGTTCGAGGTTCCAGCTGACCTTGCCGGGTTCGGCGAGTTCGGCGAAATGCCAGTGGCACAGGAACTGGGCCTTCATGCCGGGCATGTCGGCGTCGGGCGAGAACGTCAGCACCTCGGTCCACGCCTCGTCGGCTTGCGAGTCGGTGCCGGGCTCGACGGCCGCGACGCGCGCGGCATGTGTCGGGTACACGCGCAGGCTGGACAGGTCGCCCCATTTCGACCACTGGACGTGGTCGACATACGGCGGGCCGGGCACCGGGTCGGCCGATGCGACCGGAGCGAGGGCGAACGACATCGTTGCAGCGGCCGCGCCCACGGCGGCGAAGACAAGGCGCACGCGACTAGCGGGACTTGCCCTGGATCTCGAGGATCTTGGGCCGGACGTCGACGAGATAGACGCCCGCAGCGACCGCAGCGATCGCGACACCGGTGATGCCGAGCACGAGGGCCAGCAGCACGCCGACGCCCAGAATCACCAACCAGACCGGCTTGGTCAGCTTGTCGGCGGCGGTGTAGGCGTCGGGCCGCTGCAGCGCGGCGTGAACGAACGCATAGACCGCCGTCACCACGACCGCGATCTGCAAAACAGCGAGGACGTAACCCACTAGGCCTTGAAGCTCCACATAGCTAGCCTAAGCGGGTTACGTCCCCTGGTCGACTCTGAGTCGCCCCCACGGGGCGACCTGAGCCCTGATTACTTCTGGGTGACCTTCTTGGCGGCGGCCTTCTTGGCCGGAGCGGCCTTCTTGGCCGGGGCCGCCTTCTTGGCCGGAGCCGCCGCCTTCTTGGCCGGAGCGGCCTTCTTAGCAGCCTTCTTCGGCAGCTCGACGCCGACCAGCTTGGCGGCACGCTCGCCGACCGCGCGGGTCTGCGTTGCCACGTTGCCAAGGGCCTCCTGGGTCAGCTCGACGGCCTGGTCGCTGTAGCGCTCAACTCGCCCGCGGCCCTCTTCCAGGGCGGGGGTGTTGCGGATCCGCTCGATGGCGGCCTCGCCGCGCTCGACGAGATTGTTGTAGGTGGTCTGCGCGGCGTCCGCGTAGGTCTCGGCGAACTTGCGCAGCTCGTCGGAGTTCAGCCGCTCGCGCAGGTCGCCGAACTGGGTCGGCAGGTCCTCCTGCAGCTTGGTCAGGCGGGCACGGCTCTCCTCGACGCGCGCCTCGGCGTCCGAGCGAGCCTCGCCGGCGCGCTCGCGCAGGGTCGCGACGATCTCGTTGACCCGCTCGAGGGCCAGATCGGCGGCACCCACAGCGGCGAGAAGCGGGGCCCGAAGGTCGTCTACGGTCGGCTGCTTCTTAGCAGACTTGTTCTTTGCCATGTTGGTGTTTCCTTCCCAGAGATTTTGGTTGTTGTCGAAGTTCTCAAGAGCGGTTGGTCTGGTCTTATTCAGTCGTCGGCTCCTCGTCTGTTTCGCTAACTCGGGCTTCGTTCTGTTGGCAAAACGACGTGTAGATGTCGAGCAGCACCTGCTTTTGCCGCTCGGTGATCGCCGTGTCAGTGATGATGGCGTCGCGGACCTCACTCGTCTCGCTGGGCTCGAGGATCCCGGCCCGTACGTAGAGCACTTCCGCAGACACCCGGAGCGCCTTGGCGATCTGTTGCAGCACGTCGGCGGAGGGTTTCCGCAATCCCCGCTCGATCTGGCTGAGGTAGGGATTGCTGACGCCGGCCTTCTCGGCCAATTGCCGCACGGATACCTGCGCTGCCTCGCGTTGCGACCGAATGAAGCTGCCGATGTCCTGCGCGGCGGTCTGCGCAGCATTGGAGACGACGACAGCAAGATTTTCATCCTGCGGCATTGACGTGGCCCCCTCGGTTGCGTCGGGTATCCACTGGATCGACTCCAGTGCGACGCAATTAACCGTACGTCGGGGTGCTAACTTTTGCAAGCACTAGTTAGCGCAGGTCAGAACAGCAGCTGGGCTATCGAATAGATGATCAGGCCGGCCAGCGAACCCACCACGGTGCCATTGATCCGGATGAACTGCAGGTCACGGCCTACGTGCAGCTCGATGCGCCTGCTGGCCTCGTCGGCGTCCCAGCGCTCGATGGTTTCTGTGATGATCGCTGTGATCTCCACCCCATATTCGGAAACCAGGTGCTGAGCTGCGCGGACGATCCAGTTGTCGACCTTGTCGCGCAGGTCGGCGTCGTCTCGGAGGGACTCGCCGATATGCACCACGGAGTCGGTGATGCGTGTTCTCAGCGCCGACGAGGGATCGTCGACCGACTCCAGAATGATCCGCTTGGCCGCACTCCACGCGGTCTCGGCGGCCCTGGCGACCTCGTCGCGCGCCATGATCTGTTCCTTGACGTTCTCGGCACGCTGAATCGTCGCGTCGTCGTGCTGTAGGTCGTCGGCGAATTCGAACAGGAAGCGGGTGGCCGACCGCCTCAGTTCGTGGTCCGGGTTGCGGCGCACCTTGTCGGTGAAATCCATCAGCTCGCGGTGGATGCGGTCGCCGACGAGGTGGTCCACCCAGCGCGGCGACCAGGTCGGCGAGTCACGTTCGACCACTCGCTCGATGATGTCGCCTGCGTTCAACGACCACTGGAAGGCCCGGTCGGCCAGCAGCTGGATCAGCGCTTCCTGGCGGCCCTCGGCCAGCAGCGTGGCCAGCACCCGCCCGATCGGCGGGCCCCACTTCGGTTCTGCGATGCGCTTGACGATCATCCGGTCCAGCACGTGTTGTACGTCCTCGTCGCGCAGCATCTCGACCAACACCCGCAGCACGTTCGACGTCTCTGCCGCGACCCGCTCGGCGTGCGGCGGCTCTGAGAGCCACTTGCCGAGGCGGCCTGCGACCTCCGCGTCGCGCAGCTTGGTCTCCACGACCTCAGGCGACATGAAGTTCTCCCGCACGAAGATGCCGAGGCCCTCGCCGAGTTGGTCTTTCTTGCGCTTGATGATCGCGGTGTGCGGAATCGGGATGCCCAGCGGATGTTTGAACAGCGCGGTGACAGCGAACCAGTCCGCCAGCGCGCCGACCATGCCCGCCTCGGCCGCGGCCCTGACATAGCCGACCCACGCGGCGGCCCCGTTGGACTGGGCCCACGTGCAGAGCAGGAAGATCATGGTGGCGCCGACCAGGAAACTCAGCGCGACCAGCTTCATCCGCCGCAACCCACGGCGACGCTCCGCGTCGGCGGCCGTGTCGGCGCCCGCTAACGACTCGGCGAAACTGGGCCGAGCCGCCGTCGGTACCGCCCGCCTGCCGACGTCCGGTCTGTGTGCCACTCCTACATCATCCGCTACAACGGCGTCGGGCCCGTCCTACCAGCCTTAGGAACAAGATCGGCCGTACTATCGATGGGAACTAGGGAACGGATCTTGGCGATAGTGGCACAGCAGACCCCTCCGGCGGCAATCAAGACAGATGGACGCAAGCGGCGCTGGCACCAACACAAGGTGGATCGCCGCAATGAGCTGGTAGACGGCACCCTCGAGGCGATCCGGCGACGCGGCAGCAACGTCAGCATGGACGAGATCGCCTCCGAGATCGGGGTGTCGAAGACGGTTCTGTACCGGTACTTCGTCGACAAGAACGATCTGACGACCGCGGTGATGATGCGGTTCGCACAGACCACGCTCATCCCGAACATGGCCGCGGCGCTGTCGTCGAACCTGGACGGCTTCGACCTGACCCGCGAGATCATCCGCGTCTACGTCGAGACGGTGGCCGCCGAGCCGGAGCCCTACCAGTTCGTCATGGCGAACAACTCGGCGAGCAAAAGCCGCGCGATCGCGACTTCCGAGCAGATCATCGCCCGTATGCTCGCGGTCATGTTGCGCCGCCGCATGGTTGAGGTCGGAATGGACACCGGCGGTATCGAACCGTGGGCCTACCACACCGTCGGCGGGGTTCAGCTGGCCACGCACTCGTGGATGAACGACCGGCGGATGAGCGCCGACGACCTGATCGACTACCTGACCATGCTGTCGTGGAACGCGCTGTGCGGCATCGTCGAAGTGGGTGGATCGCTGGAGAAATTCCGTGAAGCCCCGCACCCGTCGCCGATCCTGCCGCCGCGGTTGCTCCGCCGATGACCCTCGATCCAGACCTGCCGCGGTTGTGGACGCATGAACCGCATGTTCATTTGCAGTTCCGGGCTGGGCAGAAGGTCGACGACATCGACACGGACGCGACCCCGGGGTTTCGCGGGTCCAAGTCCGACGCTCCTGCTCTGCAGGACGAGCGCAACATCCGCTTCGCCGAATTACAGGAGATGCTCTACGCCAACAGCAGATCCGGCGATACGCGTTCGGTTCTGCTGATACTGCAGGGCATGGACACCGCGGGCAAGGGCGGCATCGTCAAACACGTTGTCGGAGCCGGGAATCCACAGGGCATCCGATACACGAGCTTCGGCAAGCCGACCGAGGACGAGTTGGCGCATCACTATCTCTGGCGCATTCGCAATGCGCTGCCACCGGCCGGCCACATCGGCGTGTTCGACCGTTCGCACTACGAGGACGTGCTCATCGTCCGGGTGCACAACCTCGTCCCGCCCGATGTGTGGGGTGCGCGCTACGACGAGATCAATGCGTTCGAGCGTGAACTCGTTGACGGCGGAACCACTCTCGTCAAGGTCGCGATGTTCGTTTCGCTCAGAGAGCAGAAGAAGCGGTTGTCCGGACGCCTCGACCGGCCGGACAAGTACTGGAAGTACAACCCGGCCGACATCGATGAGCGCGAACTGTGGCCGAAGTACTCCCAGGCCTATCAGGCGGTGCTGGACCGCACGTCGACGGATTACGCCCCGTGGTACATCGTGCCGTGCGACAGGAAGTGGTATAGCCGACTTGCGGTCACCGAACTGCTCATCGAGGCGCTGAAGGGTCTCAACATGTCTTGGCCGCCACCGGATTTCGACGTCGAGGCCGAGAAGAAGCGGCTCGCCGACTGCTAGCGCTCCGCGATTGCCCGACGCCTGGCAAGTGATCGACACAGCCGGCCCGATACGATACGTGCCATGTTTGTCGATTGCGCGGCCACGGAGGCGGTGACCGAGATCACCGCCGACCTGATGACCGGCTTTCCCCCATCGCCCGAACTACAGGTCGACGTCTCGAACTGGCAGCAACCACAGAACGTGCGCTGGGCCTTCCGGCACATGCGCGAAATCATGCCGACGCAACTGATTTCGGCCGGCACCGGCCGACCAAGACCGCTGTCCACGACGCGAACCGAGTTCGGCAATCCCGTCGTCGTGCGTGTTGACGGAAGCTCGTCGACAGTCGAGGAGATCTTCGCCGATACATTGACCGATGCCTTGGTCGTGGTGCGCGGAGGCGAAGTGGTTGACGAACGTTACTTCGCGGGAATGACCGAGACCACCAGACATCTGGTCATGTCCGTGTCCAAGTCCGTTGTCGGCTGTGTCGCCGGGGTATTGGTGGCACAGGGCCGCCTGGACCCCCAGGCGGCCGTGACCGACTACGTTCCCGAGGTAGCCGGCTCGGGATACCGTTGCGCACGCGTGCGTGATGTCCTTGACATGCGCACGGGCGTGGCGTTCCGGGAAACATATACCGCCCTTGACTCCGAGGTTCGGATCATGGAGCGATCGGTGGGCTGGGCGCCGGCGCTGGCTAACGACCCCCGGGGCGCCTACGCCTACCTGGCAACCATCCGCCCCGAGGGACCGCACGGCGGTGCATTCACCTACCGCTCGGCCGACACGGACATGCTGGGATGGGTGTGTGAACGTGCCGCCGGTGAGCGGATGGCCGATCTGATCTCGAGTCTGATCTGGCAGCCGATGGGGGCCGAATTCGACGGCGAGATCACCTGCGACCCGGTTGGCACTGCGATCCACGACGGGGGCATCTCGGCGACGCTTCGTGACCTCGCCCGGTTCGCCCAGATGATTCTCGACGACGGGCTCGTCGAGGGTAGACAAGCAATACCCGCGGCATGGCTGGCCGACACCTTCGACCCGGCACCGGGTGTGCGGGAGGCGTTCGCCCAGACCGAAAATGAGGCGATGCTGCCGGGCGGCTGGTACCGCAACCAGTTCTGGTTCTTTCGTAACGAAGCGGGTCCAATCCTCCTGTGCCTGGGGATTCATGGGCAGCTGGTGTTCGTCGACCGAGCCTCCCACACCGTGATCGTCAAGCTGTCATCGTGGCCGGATGCACAGAGCCCAGAACATCTGGCAAACACCTTGCGGGCGTGCGGCGCCATCTCTGCCAAGTTGGCGGACTGAGCCGCTAACAGAACGAAACCCACCACGCCGCACTTTGGGCGCACGGATTTGGACCAAAATCGCGTCAAGTTGCGTTCCTCGGCGCATGCTCCGTCTTACCCCGCTGCATATGGGTGCGCCGGACGGCTGCGTCGCATTCGGAGCAACCGACGACATCTCGTTTGCCAGGGAGCCGCCATGATCCAGACGTTCCATCCGCTCGACCCGTCGACTGCAGACGAGTTACAACAGGCGGCGTATGGCGCAACCACGGCGTGCCCGGCCCCGACCGGTACGCGATCATGACCTGCCTCCCTCGCGGTTCCGAAACGAGTTGGCCTTCAGTGGGATTCGTGAACAAGACGTCCTCGGGATGGGACGGTCGGAATGGACACACTAGTGGCTTACCGAACGCTGTCACCCATGATGCTCATAGGAGTAGGTGATCCCATGTCGGAAAAGGTGGTCATCCACAACATCATTGGCGGAGAAATCCAGCCCGCGTCCGATGGCCAGATGATGGATATCGTCAATCCGTCGACCGGCGAGGTGTACGCGTCAGCGCCAAATTCTTCGGCAAAAGATGTCGACGACGCGTGCCATGCGGCGGCAAAGGCGTTTGAGAAGTGGCGGTGGTCCACCCCGAGTGAACGTCAGCGCGCGCTGCTCAAGCTCGCCGACGTGGTCGAGGAGAACGCCGAGCAACTCGTCCAGATCGAGAGCGAGAACACCGGCAAGCCGATCTCGCGAGGAAATCCCGCCGATGGTCGACCAGATACGGTTCTTCGCTGGTGCCGCGCGAGTTCTCGAAGGGCGGGCGCAGGGCGAGTACATGCGCGGGTTCACCTCGTCGATTCGTCGCGAGCCGGTCGGCTCGGTTGGGCAGGTGGCGCCGTGGAACTACCCGATGATGATGGCAGTGTGGAAGTTCGCGCCGGCGTTGGCCGCGGGCTGCACCGTGGTGCTCAAGCCGTCGGACACCACGCCCGCGTCTGCGTACTGGATGGTGGAGAAGATGCAGGAAATCTTCCCGCCCGGCGTCTGCAACTTGGTCTGCGGCGACCGCGACACCGGCGCCGACCTCGTCGCGCACCCAGTGCCGCAAATGGTGTCCATCACGGGGTCCACCCGAGCCGGTATGGCCGTCGCGACCAGCGCCGCAAAGGACGTAAAGCGCACCCACCTGGAACTGGGTGGCAAGGCGCCGGTGATCATCTTCGATGACGCCGACATCGAGGCGGCGGTCGAAGGGTTGACGGCTGCAGGCTATTTCAACGCTGGACAGGACTGCACCGCGGCGACCCGCATGATGATCCGGGACGGTATCTACGACGAATTCCTGTCGGCGATGACTGAATCGGTCAGCAACACCAAGACCGGATATGACCCCGCCGACGAGGACATCCTCTTCGGGCCCATCAACAACGCCAACCAGATCAAGCATGTGTCGGGTTTGGTGTCGCGCGCACGCGAGCATGCCCGAATCTTGGCCGGCAGCAAGGCAAAGGAAGGCTCTGGGTTCTTCTACGAGGCGACGCTGATCGCCGATCTACAACAGGACGATGAACTGATCCAGACCGAAATCTTCGGCCCCGTCGTCACCGCGCAACGGTTCAGCGACGAGGAAGAGGCGGTCGCATTAGCCAACGGCACTGAATACGGGCTTGCGTCATCGGTGTGGACCAAGAACGTCGACACCGCGGCCCGGTTGGCGGCACGATTGGACTTCGGCTGCGTGTGGATCAACACCCATATTCCGCTGGTGGCCGAGATGCCGCACGGCGGCTTCAAGCACTCCGGTTACGGCAAGGACCTGTCCATGTACGGGCTGGAGGACTACACCCGGATCAAGCACGTCATGCACTACCACGGCTTCGAAGGTTGAGCTTTGCACAGCGCTCAGTGCATGTGCGCCGCAGCCTCGGGGGCGAGGTGCTCGGCCGTGCCGGTATGGCAGGTCCCGCCCTCCGCCTTCGGCGAAGGGGCGACGTCGATTGACGGGTTCTGGTCGAAGAACCCGAATGGCTTCAGCCAGAACGAAATCGTGTCGACCGGCATGATCGGCCAGTCCTCGGCACGAGTGATGTGGTGGATGCCGAAGACATACCAGAGCACGACATCGGTGTTCTCCAGCGGTGCATCGTCCTTGATCCACTCCGTCAGACCGGTGTCGACGCTCGACTGAGTCGGATACTTGCCGCACGGCCAGCGCTCGTCGTCGTCATGCCGCGTCACCCATAACGTATGGCCGATCACCGGCGCCCGAAGATATTGCGGCGTAGCAGGATCCATCAAGGCCGGGAACGCGGCGCCGGGAACCAGTTTGTAGGCGACGGGGGTGCCGTGCCGGTTCAGCTTGTCCGGGTTGATCACCTTCCAGCCGCGCTGCGTGTTCCAGTTGAAATCTCGCGCGCCGCTCGCCTCGGAGGTAACCGGAGTGGACGCGGTGACGAGGGCGAGGCCGTAAGGGTTTTCGTCGGACACCGGGGGTGCGACCGAGTCGACCTCGACGACGGTGTTCGCCGAACCGTCCACGTCGAGGTCGAGGCGGGCGACCAGGAAATGCTGATGGAACGGGGCGTAGGTGCGATTGTCGACGACGGTGCCATAGGGCGGCGCAGCCTCGCCCTCGGCATAGGGGGTGGTGACCATGATGCCGGACGCGCGAACCTCGCATTCGATGTTGCCGTCCTGGTAGAAGCGCCAGTAGACGAGGTACTCGTAGTTCGCGACGGTGACGTGGCAGGAAATCACCATGCGACGCTGGCGGCGCACCTCGGCACCAGTTACCAGATCGACGTGCTTCCATAACACGGCGTTGTCCTCTTCGTGCAGACAGATCGCGTTCTTGATCTCGTACGGTGCTCCTGCGGAGTCGTGCAGCACCGCGTCGACGTAGCGGATCTCGCCGAGGCAGTCGCAGCCGAGTTCCAGCGAGGTGGTCATGAAGCCCAGCCCCCACTCGCCGATGTCGTAGGCCGTCCTGCGGTAGTGCTCGAACGTGGGGTCACGGTAGGGCACCACCATCTCGGCGAATGACATGCGGTAGGCGATGTCACGCCGTACCCCGCGATCGTCATAGGCCACCTGATAGATGACCGGGCCCTCGCGGTAGTTGAAGCCGAGGCGCATCGACCAGTTCTGCCAGCGCAACTCGGTGCCATCCAACGTGAAGGACGTGCCCTCCGGCTGGGTGATGTGCAGCGGTTTCAGATCGGTGCGCGCCTCACCCTTCCACGGCCCGGGCACGTACTCGCCGTCCACTGCGGGCATTCCGACGTCGTACTCGTCCTCGATCTCGAGGAGCTCGAGGGTGTTCATGTCCACGACGACCTTCAAGCCCGAAATCGGGTGGGCGTACGGGTTCCCTTCGGGGGTCGCCCGGACCCATAGATCGCACCAGCCCAATCGGCGATCGCGGTACTTCTCGGGCATCAGCGCCTTGCCGTAGGTCCAGACATCCACGATGACGAGGCTCATGTCGGTGATGCCGCGCTCGCGCAGTTTGGCGATGACGTCCGGGTGCCGGCAAAGCCGGTCGTTGACGTCGTGGAACTCGTCGACGGTGAAGTTCGGCGTGGAGTCGGGAACGTGCTTTATCGAAAGGACAGCATCGCCGGTGAGGTCGACGGTCGCTTCATACGTCTTGTTGTCCAACCGGTTCCACACCACCGCGAACGAATGCCGCGGTACCGGTTCTCCGAGGCGCCAAGCCAACACCTCTTGCTTGGCCGGTTCCAACAGCTCGATCGACGCGAAGCGGAAGGTGTCGGTGACGTGCCCGTCACGGCGCAGGATTTCAGCGGTTCGCGTGAACTCGTCCGCACTCAGTGGTTCCAACGGGTGCGATGCCATTACCAACCGCCCTTCCAGACCCGCGAACCCGACGGCCGACGTGGGTGACCCGCTTAAGGGCGAGCCGGCGAGCCCGGGGCTCTCGCCGAGCGTGGACGACCGTCACTAACAGTGGGACGATACCCCGGCCGAGCAGTCCTGAACGGCGCAAACAACAATCTCGCGCCGAGAAAGCGAGCAGTTCACGGGCTTTGATCGCCAACCCCATCACGGCACGGGTGTCGGCCCACTGAAGATCGCAGGCGGTGAGTTCACCGATTCTCCGCAGCCGATGGTGTGCCGATGGACATTGAGTTTGGTCGCCGCGGTTTCCACTTCGCCGTTACAGCTGAGGAAGGGCTTCAAGCGTGTCGAGCAGCGTCGGGTCGGATCTCGGTTGCCGAGCAGTGCCGGGAGAACAGCGAGGTGATCGAATTCGCTGAATCGACTGTCGGCGTGGGCCAGGGCGGCGACCCTGGCCTGATTGAGACCGAAGTCCAAGTCGCCCAGGGATGTCGGTGAACTCTGCCCGCCGCCCAGTTGTCTCTCCAGCTGGGCGCCAAGCCTCCGGTGGATGTCACGAGGCTTTCCGGCACGCTCGGCCGGCACGACGAGCACGATCTCGTCGTCGATCCGGGAGCGCACCGCGAGGTAGCCGCGCGCCGTTTGGGCCGCGCGCACGGTCTGGATCGTCAAGTAGCCCGCACCATCGGCAATCACGCGACTGGCGTCCCGGCGACCGCTGTGGGACCGCATGTTTCGCGCCGCCTCGGCAGTGATGGCGATCTACCGCCAGTCACTCCGCGCTCGAACCGGCCCGAAGCGACCGCAACTTGGCGGCCACCTCGATGGCGTCGCCCTCCCCAACGTCGTCGGAGTAACGGTCCGGGCGGGCGATCAGCAAGTACAGCAGACCGGTGATCAGGACGATGACCAGCCCGATCGCGACGACCCACCTGTCCAGGAAGGAACCCGTGTCGCCGGGTTTGAGCAGCAACACCATTGCGAAGATCCCGTAGCACAGCGCGAGCACATTGACGGCGAAGCCGTACCGACCCAGGTTCCAGTTGCCCGCCGGTCGCCAGCCCTTCAGCCGCTGCCTCAGCGCCGCGAGGACTATCGCCTGGAACGCAACGTAGATGCCGAGCACCGCGAACGCGGTGATGCGTGGCAATTGATCCGGCGCCGCGTACACGTACAGGCAGATGAGGATGGGCACGACGCAGGCGACCAACAGCGAGTTGGTGGGCACCGAGTGGCGCTCCGACATGCGCGACAGCCAGCCGCTCATCGGTAGCATCCGATCGCGCGCGGACGCGTAGATGAGCCGGCTCCCAGCGGCCTGCAGTGACAGCACACACGAGATGAATGCCGTGATCGCAATGCAGAGGAAAATTTTCGACCCGGCCGTGCCGAGGGTGCTCTCCAGGATCGCCGGAATCGGGTCCGCATCCTCCCCGTTCACGATCGCCTGCAGGTCGGGGGCGGCCAACACGTAGCCGATGTAGGACATCAATCCGGAAACGCCGCCGATGATGATCGTCAGCATCATCGCCGTGGGGATCCGCCGTGTCGGATCGTCGACTTCCTCGGCCACATCGCCGCACGCCTCGAAGCCGTAGAACAGGAACAGGCCGCTGAGCGCCGCGCCGAGGAAGGTGATGATGTACGCCTTGTCGCCGCCGGCGCCCATCGAGTCGAAGAAGACCGAGAACGAGTTCACCCGCTTGAACGTGAGTAGATACAGCCCCAGCGCCACCACCCCGATGAGCTCGGCGGCCAACCCGATCTTTGCAACCCGGGCGAGCATGTGGGTGCCGCTGAAGTTGACGGCCAATGCCAGCAGCAGCAGCGCGACCGCGGTTCCCAACTGGATGACCGGGGTGTGTTCGATACCGAAGAGCGACGAAACGAAACCGCCGCCGAACTCGGCAACGGCGGTCACGGTGACGATGACCGCCCAGATGTACACCCAGCTGACGATCCATGCGTACTTGCGATTCCACAGCCGCCTGGCCCACGGATAGATGCCACCCGCGATGGGGTATTGGGACACCACTTCACCGAACACGAGGGCGACCAGGAACTGGCCGCAGCCCACGATCACGATCCACCACATCGCGGGCGGACCGCCGATAGAGAGGCTGTACGCAAACAGCGAATACACGCCGACGAGTGGCGACAGGTAAGTGAAGCCGAGCGCCAGGTTGGACCACAGGCTCATCGACCGGTGAAAGTCTTGCCCGGAGTAGCCAAGTGCTTCCAGGTGGGTGTCGTCCGAGGCCGCGTTTCGTCGGGGTTCAACTGCACCGGTCATGGCGAGCCTCCTTGGTCCGTCGCCTTTCGCAGCTGACATCTTGTCACCGCGAAGGAACCAATGGATCGACTTTTGATCACGGGTCGCACAAGATTTGAAACTTCGTGTTCATCGGTATTCGCGGTTTTCATATTCCGCCGTGGCCGCCCGTTGCCCGGGTTTACGCTCGGACCAGCCACTTTGGTGCACCGACACCGCTCGAAGGAGGCGATATGACGATCGAAAAAGAGCAGTCGGACTATTCCAGCAAACCCCCCACTGATGGCCAGCAACAGTTCGTCGAGCGCTGGCGCGAAAATGGGTACAACTGCTATTCCTCGGGCCATAAGTTTTGCCGTGAAGTATGCCCGGTAATGCAGGTGACCCGAAACGAAAACCACACACCGACCGCGTTCATGGCCAATATCATCGCGATGGACCGCGGCCTGCTCGACATCGAGGACGTCGCCGACGACTACGTGCACTGCGTGCAGTGCGGCGGTTGCGAAATTCGTTGTCCCAATACGCTGTTCGTTGGTGACTTCTATCAGGCTCGCACCGAGACGGTGAAGGTGGTGCGCGCCGCCCGCGCCTTGATGGTCGACAAGGGGCTCGACCGCGACGGATGGAAGCTCTGGAATCGGCTGACCCGTGACCTCACCAACGAGCCGGTGCTCGGAACCACCGACGAGGGTCAGCCGCAGGGCCAGGCCTACGTGCGTAATTGGGCCGAGGGACTGAACATCCCGATCGGCGGCGAGACGATCATGTTCGTCGACTGCGAGGCGGCGTTCTACCGGACCTCCAACACCCGGGCCACCGCGCAGGTGCTGCAGAAGGCAGGCGTGGAGTTCGGGCTGATGAACGAACAATGGTGCTGTGGCGGTCCGGCCGCGGAGATGGGTTATGTGGAACAGTCCCGCGCTTTCGCCGAACACAATGTAAACGATTGGCGCGCATCGGGAACCAAGCGCATCATCGCGATCGAGCCGCACGACTACATCCACTTCACCGAGGACTATCCGGCCTACTTCGGCGCGGACTTCGATTTCGAGGTGGTGCAAATCGTCGAGCTGGTCGCGGACCTCATCAAAGAGGGCAACCTCGTCCTGGACAAGCCGATCAACAAGACCGTCACGTATCACGATCCATGTCGGCTGAACAAGCGCAAGAACATTCACGAGGCACCGCGCTTCATCCTCAATTCGATTCCGGGTCTGACATTGAAGGACGTCGACCACGTCACCCAGTGGTCGTACTGCTCGGGTGGCGGCGGCGGCCTGCCGATCGAGAAACCGGAGATCACGGCGGAGATCAGCCGAACCCGGCTGGCGCGGGCCCGGGAGCTGGGCGTGGATATGCTCGTCAGCGCCTGCGTGTGGTCGGAACGGCCACTTGCCACCGCCGGCCATGACGTCGGCATCGAAGTGGCCGACATCATCGAGCTCGTCGCCGAATCGGCCGGCATCGACATCGGCGGCCGGCGCGGCGCGTCGGAGCTGGAGGCGACGCGATGACCACCGCCACCGTTCGGACGTTGGACGACGCCGTCGTCGCCGACCTCGAAGCCATCATGAACGAGCCCGGCTCGGTGCTCACGAACATCTCAAGCCGGACCAATCGTGCTCGGGTGCCCGCACCGTTTCCGGTGCACCGGTGGAGTGAATACGTTCCTGCCGCAGTGGTTTTGCCGCGAACGGCGCAACAGGTGTCGGAGATCGTGAAGCTGGCCAACCGCGCGCGTATACCGGTCGTGCCGCGAGCGGGGGGCACCGGTCTGAACGACGGTGCGGTTCCGTTGCGGGGCGGGATCATCGTCGACGTCAAGCGGATGAACGAGATCAAGGAGGTCGACCTGGCCGACCGCTGCGTTACCGTCGGACCCGGCATCAGCATGATGAAGCTGAACGAGGAACTGAGCAAATACGGTGTGTTTCACCCGGATACGCCCGCGTCCTACCCGTGCTCACTGGTGGGCGGGCGGATCGCCTGCAGTGGATTCTCGTTGCTGGGCACACGCTTTGGGCACACCCGCGATCTGGTGATGTCGTTCGAGATCGTGCTGCCGACCGGCGAGATCATCCGCGTCGGTGACGGTGGAGGCAAGAAGATCCGCAAATCTTCGACGGGCTATCACCTCAAGCATTTGTTCATGGGCCATCAGGGCACCCTGGGCATCGTCACCGAGGCGACCCTGGAGATCGTCCCCAAGCCGGAGGCCGAGTTCGCGGCGTTCTTCGCGTTCGATGACTACCTGAAGGCACACCGCACGGTGCACCACATCGTCACCTCGGGCATCGCCACCCTGGCCGGCACGGTGTTGTTCGACGAGAAGAAGATCGAGTACCTGCGGCGCGACGACGAGGCCTTCATCCCGATGCCGCCGTGGGTGAATTCCATTGTGGCGACGGCACTCTACGGCACCAAGCCGGAGGTGACCGCGGCATCGAAGGTCCTGATGGAGAAGGGCCGGGCCGAAGGCGGCCGCTACACCGGTGACCACATGGCCGTCGGCGACTGGGCGTCCCGGCACGACCGCTACGCCAACCCGCTACACGGGCGGATTCCGGGCGGCCAGGTGGTGCCGATGTCCTGGCATTGTGAGGATGCGTCGCTCAACTGGACAGTGCTGCCGAAGGTGCGCGAGGAGTGGACCGCGATCGCGCAGCGCTACATCGACGAGTGGGGCATCTTCGACAACTGGGGCATCTACTGCTACACCAGCGCCTCGTACAAACCGTGGGGCGACTATCTCGCCGAGATCGACATCGGCATCTGGGAGGAGAAATTCAACGACGACAACTGGGCGGCGTGGGTGCGATTCAAGTCCGAACTAGCCCAGGTGACACTGAAATACGGTGGTTCATTGAGCAATTGCCACGGCACAACCCGTGCCGGTGACGCCGAGCACGTGCCGGAGGAGATGGGCGGCGGCTGGGATGTCATGAAGAAGGTCAAGCGCATGCTCGATCCGAACAACATCATGAATCCCGGCAAGCAGATGCTCGACGAGGCATATCAGGATTAAGAGGGGCTAAGACGATGCGAAAGTTCATCTACAAGCAGCAGTACACCCGCCCGGAAGCCCAACGCATCTCAGACGGTGTGATCATGCGGCTGCATGACGTGTACGAGGTCGACCCAGCGTTGATGGAGAAGCATTTCAAACAGCAGAACATGCCGCTGTGGGACACCGAGCGGATTGTGGAATGCCGTAACGATCACCTGGCCTGGATGCATGAGCACTTCTCCTACGAAACCCTGGTCGCCGGTGAGGACAGCGAACTCGACAAGGGTCCCGGTGAGCCGGCTCCCCGCCCCGAGGTCAGCTATCCGGCGAGGTCGGCGAAGCATCCGTCGCCGATCCTGCCGTGGTGAGGATCGCCGTTCCTACTTGACGTAGGCGAGTGGGGTCACGGCCGGGGGCTCGGGCAGCGGCTCCGATCGGTAATGATTGCGAATGCCGTCGATGTAGTGCCGACAGCGGGGTGTGAGGCCCTCCACCGTCTGCATCCGCCCCTTGGTGACCAATATGCCCAAATCGGCGCCACGAAATCGAAAATCTCCTGGGCCATAGACCCGCAGGAAGAACGCCTCGTCCTCGCCGGTGATTTCGTGCCAGTCGTTGCTCACCCGCGCGAACGTAAGCTCGCCGTCGTCGCTCAGGTGCCAGGTGCCCGTCCGGGGTGCGGCCAGGAGCCGCTCGACCGAATCTACGGTGGTCTCCTTCATGATCAACTGCGCCCAAACGTCAACGGCGGCAAGCTCACGCCAGCGGTCGTTGATCTCTTCGACGTTTACCGTGTATTCCACGTCCATGAATTCCAGGAGATGGAACAAGAACAACGGCACGTCTGCGTATGCACCCGCGGTCACATTCGTCATGGACGAGGCACCGGAAATGCGCGGATTGATTTCGCCGAGGTATACCTCGTCGGTGTCGAGGTCGATCAAGACGTCGACCTCGAGGAAGCCGCGGTAGCCCTCTTGTGCTAGTCGATCGCCCATCTTACGCACGTGGTCGATCGCAGTGGCGCGGTGATTTTCCGAAAGCGCCTCGGGGAACAAGTCGTTTCCGCACCAGCCACCTTTGTATGGCGTCAATTCGGGATAGCCCGTCAGATCGGTCATGAAGGGTCCGACGATCGTGCCATGCCGGGTGATGCACGCCTCCACCGCGGCGGCCTTGTTGTTGATCCGCTTCATCACCTTCAGCTCTTGTCCCATCATGTGCTCGGCGTTGTCGTCCCAGTCCGCCTCTGACTTGATGAAGAAGGTGGTCTTGCCTGAATCACCGTAGGGTGTCTGCACCACGAGGTCGCCGCCCAGCCTCGCCGACTCAGCCAGCGCCTGCAGCTCGGCATAGGTGTCAGCCTTGCCGAGCACATTCGGCACCGAGGGGGCGCCGGCCTCATTGCCTAGTTGGGTGGTGACGATCTTTGAATCAAGCCGCCGCCGTAGGGAATCGGGCGGCAGAATCAGCTTGTAGCCCTGTTCGCGGCAGATCTCCTCGGTTTCTTCGTCGAAGAAAACCATCGCCACCATCGGTGTGCCACCACGGCGTTTCAGGTAAGCGCCCACCTCCGCATCGCGGAGCAGGTAGTTGTTGATGTGCTCGCTTGACTCGAACTCGACGTAGGGCTTGTTCTTCGGCGAGAAGACCCGTGGATGTGCGCCGTCCCATGAGTCGTAATAGGCGATGTACTGGAAATTGCGCACCCAGCGGTCGATGCCGAGCAAATTGAACGCTGTCGGGCCAACAAAGTAGATCGGCTGCACATTCGTGCGGAAAAACGTCCGTATCTCGGCGATTCCGTTCAGCGAGCCACTACCGAAGAGCCGCGACAGGGTTCGTTTCGCGGCGCGTTTGGGAGCCGCGGACGACTTGCGCTGACGGGTCGTGCGGGCCCTTTGTTCGGCCATTATCGCCTCCTGCGGCTTCACCCTGCCCGGCGTCGTCGCGCGCACGTCGAGCGTGAGTCGAGCGTAGGCCGAAGCCCGCCGACCTTCAGTCATATGGCGCGAAACCCAGTCGAATACCTCATTTACCCGACCGATCGGACTTGCCGTGGCGGCTCGCGCCCGCAATGACTCCCGGTTGCCTCGGGTTATCCCCGGCGGACGGCCGGCCCGCGAGCGCCCCTGCGATCGCATCAAACGCGCGGAGGGTGTTTTGTGAGTAAGCGGGATTTTGCGGGGTCGGCCAACTCGACAGTTTCACGCACACGGTGCGTGTCCGGCGGGTGACATGGACCAGTTGTCCATAGATGCCTAGGCACAGCAGTACGTCGCCGTACGGGCCCGGGCGGAACCAGAACTGGTTGCGATACCACCCCCCGGGCATCGACACCTCGGCAGGTGAGGCAACGAAGACGGACCGCGCATCGGCGTCGACCGCCCACGCCTCGCGCAGCCACCGCGATCCGATCACAGTTCGCTTGCCGTCGCCCTCGTCCGGTACGGAGCCGCCGTCAAGCAGCATCTGACCGAACCTCGCCAGGTCCCTCGCCGTCGCGCACATGCCCCCGTCGTGCACCGCGGTGCCGAGCCCGTCACAAAGGATCTGCGCATCAAACTCGGCGCCGAGCGGCTGCCAGATCAGCGTCGATATCAACTCCGCCATCGGCTTGCCTGCCGCTCGTTCACACACCCAGCCCAACACGTCGGTTTCGGCGGAACGGTACAGAAAGCGTTCGCCATGCGGTGCTTCCGCGGGCAGTCCGACGAGGTACTGATACACCCCACGTGGCGACGCCTCGCCGGGCAGCGGCGCCTGGCTGACCCACCGCGCCAGCACCGTCACCTCGGCGTCCGGGTCAAGGTAATCCTCGCGGAATCGCACGCCGCTGCGCATGTCGAGCACATGCTGCACTGTGGCACCGGCATAGCCGCTGGGTGCCAGCTCAGGAACGTACTCGGTGACCAGCTGTCCGGTATC
>Ga0070704_100000069_pt1 | contig 34000 bp, 32 predicted proteins | sample KBSK5252metaG_FD_65467 | JGI IMG/M metagenome (GOLD analysis project Ga0070704, IMG submission 65467) | Corn, switchgrass and miscanthus rhizosphere microbial communities from Kellogg Biological Station, Michigan, USA - KBS K5-25-2 metaG | ecosystem: Host-associated > Plants > Roots >...
CATGGCGGCTATCTCCCTCCGGGCGGCCGGGCCCCGCCCGACGCCGGTGGCGCGGCCGTTCCCGTGGTTCCTGCGGGCCGCGGCGCAGTCGAGGTCATGCCCGGGACCGCACCGCCGCCGGTCATCTGGTTCATCCGGTTCTTCGCTTCGGCCTGCTGCTGCACCAGGCTCGCGCTCGGGAGCACCAGCACCGAGTCCTGCGCCGTGAGCCCGTTCACCACCTCGCTGTAGTCGAGGTCGGTGAGACCGGTGCGGATATAGACCGGAACGGGCTCACCGCTCCTGCGGACGAAGACGATGTAATTGCCGCCGAACTGGAAGTCCGTCCCCCCGGCGCGGCGACCGCCGCCCCCACCGGCGCCACCGAACCCGCGGCCGCCACCGCCGGCGCGAAACGCCTGCATCACCTTCTGCAGCGTGGCACTCTCCGCCTCCGTGAGCTGCCCGCCGCCAAACCGTTTCTGCATCAGGCTTCGCGCTTCGGCCTCGGTCACGCCTTCCGGCAGCGGGACTTCCCGCCCGTCAGGCGTGGTCATCGTGGCGCCGGCGGGCTTCTTGGCGATGGTGTCCACCTTGACCGTGTCGCTTCGCGGCGTCTGCGAGGCGAGCGTCGTCCGCATCGAGTCGCGCCGCTTCTCGGCATCGGCCAGGAGAACCTTCAGTTTGTCAGCGTCGATCCCGAGCACGGTGGCCGCACTGGCAACATCGCGAGGCGTCCGGAGCGCCGCGTTCGGCACGGCGAGCACGCTGTCGCGCTGCCCGATGTGCACTTCGACGTCGGCGTTCATCCCCGGCTTGAGCAGGCCGTTCCGGTTCTCGATGCGGACCTGCACCGCGAACATGGTGACGTTCTGCACCGTCTCCGCCAGCGGCTCGATCTTGAGGACCGTGCCTTCGAACGGCTGGTTCGGGTAGGAGCCCACCGTCACCGTGGCACGGAGACCGGGCCGGATCTTCCCGATGTCGGTCTCGTCCACCAGCGTACGCACCTGCACCAGGTTCAGATCGGCCATCTTGAGCAGCACGGTGCCGCCGCCGACGTCGCTGGTCGGCGAGGAAATGACCTGGCCCCGCTCGACCGACTTCGAGATGATCGTCCCGGTGATGGGCGCGAGGACATCGGTGTCTTCCATGGCGATCTGGGCGTTGTCGAGCGCGACCTGGGCGCCGACCACCGCCGCGCGGGCGTTCGCGACCGCCAGCACCGCCGTCTCGTGCTCTTCGGTGGAGATCGACTGGGTCTTGAACAGCTCGTCGGAGCGCTTCCGCTGCGATTCGGCGTTCTCGTAGCGCGCCTTGGCCACGTCGAGGTCCGCCTGGGTCTGGTTGAGCCGGTTCCGCGGCGTACGGCGGTCGACCCGGACCAGCAGGGTGCCGCGCTGGACGGTCTGGCCGGTCTCGACCTTCATGTCGAGGATCTCACCCGAAGCCTTCGACTTCACTTCCACGACGGTATCGGGCTGCACGGTCCCGGAGGCGCGGGCCGAGACGACGATGGAACGCTTTTCCACCGGCACGGCCTGGAACACCACCGTCTTCGGTTTCTCCTTGCACGCAACGGCGAGGAGGAGGACCGCGAACGGGGCGAGGGAACGGATGCGCATCATGACCTTCCGGGTGTTGGACCGTCGCTCTCGATCATGCCGTCCTTCAGGTGCACCTGGCGGCGGGCATGCTGGGCGATGTCGTGTTCGTGGGTGACGAGAATGATGGTCTGGCCATCGGCATAGAGCTGCTCGAACAGCGAGAGGATCTCTTCGCTGGTCTTGGAATCGAGGTTACCGGTGGGCTCGTCGGCCAGAATGATGCTGGGATTGTTCACCAGCGCCCGCGCGATGGCGACACGCTGCCGCTGGCCGCCGGAAAGCTCGTTGGGCCGGTGCGACATCCGCTCCGCGAGGCCGACGCGGGCGAGCGCGTCCTCGGCCGCCTTGCGCCGCTCCTTGGAGGAGAATCCGGCGTAGATCATCGGGAGCTCGACGTTCTGCAGCGCAGACGCCCTGGGCAGCAGGTTGAACGTCTGGAAGACGAAGCCGATTTCGCGATTGCGGATGCGCGCGAGCTCGTCGTCTCCCAGCTCCGACACCCGGTGGCCGTTGAGCCAGTATTCCCCCTCCGAGGGGGAATCGAGGCAGCCGATGAGATTCATCAGAGTGGATTTGCCCGACCCCGAGGGACCCATGATGGCCACGAATTCGTTGCGGCGGATGGTGAAGTCGACTCCGCGCAAAGCGCGAACGGTTTCGCTCCCCATCACGTACTCACGCTTCATGTTGCGAACGACGATGATGGCGTCGCGCGGAACATCCGCGGGAAGCATGGCCATCCGCTCGGCGGTGTTGGAGACAGCGGTCACAGCGTCCTCCCGATGAGGGCAGAAATCGACGCCCGCGCCCGCACGTAATCGAACCGCGCGATGACGACGTCCACCTCGGCCTGGTTGAGCGCCTCCTGCGAAGTCAGCACATCCACGATCGTGGCTGCCCCGAGGCGATAGCGCTCCTGCTGGACCCGGAGATCTTCCTCGGCCGCGAGGACGCTCGTCTGGGTGATCGTGATGGTGAGCCGGGCCGCTTCCAGGGCGGCGATGGCGGCGCTCAGGCTGGCAATCACCGCGCGACGCGAATCGGCGGCCTGCGCTTCGGCGTTCTCGAGCGAGGTCAGCGAATTCACGATGCCTTGCTCGCGCTGAAACCGGTTGAAGATCGGCCACGAGAGTCCAAGGCTGATCGACCGCGACTGCAGGAAGGTGTAGTCGTTTCGCGAGCTGCCGTTGAGCGACGTGGAGCCGGAGAGACTGAGCGTGGGATAGTAGCCCGCCTTCGACACCTGCACTGCCGCCTGCGCAGCCGCCGCCGCCGCTTCCGCCGCCTTGACCGAGGGCGCGTTGGCGATGGCTTCCTGGCGGAGTGAGGTGCTGTCGACGGCAGGCAGCAGGGTGTACAGGGTCGAGTCGTCCACCGCGCCGACTGGCCCATCCGCGCCGACCTGGCGGCCGAGATTCGCTTCTGCGCTCGCGAGCGCGCTCTGCTGGTTCACCAGCTGGAGCTGCGCATTGCCCAGCGTCACCACTGAGCGCAGCGAGTCGGGACGGATGCCGCGGCCGGCATGCAGCTTGGCGACCGCCACCTTGAGCTGTTCTTCCGCGCGGCGAACGCTGGCATCCCGCACCCGGAGCAGCTGCTCCGCGGCAAGCACGTCGAAAAACTGATTGGTGGTCGCGAGCTGCTGCTGGTATCGGGCGTTCGACAACCCGGCATCAGCGGCGCTGCGATTGGCGTTCGCGGCCTTCTTTTCTCCGGTGCGCCGAAACCCCGCGAACAGATCGACGCTCGAGCTCAGCGTGGCGCCGGCGCTTCCAGTCGACGTCCCGCTGGTGGTGAACTGGCCGGTGCTCGGATCGAGCTGCTGTCCTTCCGAAAAGTTGTTGCTGCGCGAGCCGCTCAGCGTGAGGTTGGGAAGAAATGCGCCGGTGGCCGAGCGCTGGCGCGCCTGGGCATTGCGCACCGTCCCCCCGGCGGAGATGATGCTGGGTTGGACGAGATTGGCCCGTTCGATGGCCTCGCGAAGGGTGATCTTGGGGGCCTGCGCCCCGAGCGGGAGCGTGCTCAGGAGCATGCTCACGCCGAGAAGCAGGGCGCTGCTATTGCCGACGGCCATTCCGGCTCCGATCTCCCTCCGCACGGCGGAGGCTGTCCTGACGCTGCAGCGCGGCGTACTTGGCCTGCTGCTCCGCGGTGAGAAACGCGTTGATCTGGGCACGAATCGCCTGCCGCTCCGACTGGAACTGCGGCCGGATCGATTCCCAGAGTGAGTCCATGGCCGGCTGATGCCGGTCGAGCACCGCCCGCACGCTGTCCTTCTGCGCATCGGTCAGGCCGAGATCGGTGCCGAGCCGCTCGACGTAGCTGGGGCGGGGATGATTAGCCCGGGTGCGGTGATCGGCGCGGTCGGCCAGCGACGTCGCGGCGCCCCCGACCAGCGCGCCGAATACGAATGTGACGATCAGGAGACCGGCGGCACCGAGACGAGAGCGGGTCATCGGGGTTCCCTCTCCCGCAGCGCGAGCATGATGTCATCGACGGCGGGCGGCTGGGTGGAGACGACCGCTTGGGCCGGGAGGGAGGCCGTGGTGACGCCGGGATCGCCGGCACGGAAGGTGTCGCCGAACCAGGCGCCGAGCCAGAGGAGGAACCCGGCCGCGATCGCCGCGGCCAGAACCCGTGGACGGGCCCAGCCGGCGAGCACGTCCCACTGGTCGCCTCGCTCCGCTAACACGGCCCCCTTCAGGCGCCGCAGAAACGCCTCCGGCGCGGGGCCGCTCAGGTGCTCGCGCAGCAAACGCCCGAGCTCCGGGTCCGGCTGATTGTCGAACGGCGACATGGTCATTTCATTCCCTCCGCAAGCGTTCCAAGCGATTTTCGCATGGCGCGACGCGCGTGAAACACATAGGACCGTACAGTGCCTTCGGGGACGCCCAGCGCGGCGGCGATATCCGCATGTCCCCACCCCTCCGCATCGAACAGCACGAGCGCGATGCGCTGCCGCTCCGGCAGCTCCGCGAGGCCCGCGTCGATCCGCGTCCGCAAGAGCGACGCCTCGGCCATGCGGTCCGGACCGAGCCCGGCGGACTCCAGCGTTTCGGCGATTGGCTCGGCCGCCCGGACCTTGCCGCGGCGGCGGGCGTCGAGGGCCGCATTCACCACGATTCGCATGAGCCAGGGCCGGAATGGACGGGCGGGATCGAACCGTTCGATCGCCCGCCAGGCGGCCAGCATTCCTTCCTGCACCGCGTCATCCGCGTCATCCTCATCACGCAGAATCGCGCGTGCCGCCCGCCGGGCGGCCAGCCCGTGTCGGTCGATCAGGCTGCCGAAAGCTTCGGGATCTCCGCGCACTGCCAATTGCGCGAGTTCGGCATCGTCTACGTCCGAATTACGCAGCGGGGGCTCCGGGCGTTGAGGTCGTTGACTGGTATGAAGATACGCCCGTGGACGGGGCCTGACGAACGGGGGAATCAGGGCACCTGACCGTCGAGCCAGGCCGTGAGGGCGAGCCAGAGGCTCAGGACCGCGAAGATGGCGGCCATGGTGTTGGGAAAGAAGATGAACAAGACGCCGACGACGGCGAGGGCGATGCTGTAGGGAAGCAGCACGGTCCGGCGCGCGCCGCGCATGAGCTGCTGCATCGCGACCACCGCGCGGCCCCGCCTCTCGCGCAGACTCGGGCGGTGCGGCGTGGAGGACAGCACCGGCTCGGGGGCGATGGCGCCCCGGCGCCGGCGCCGGCCACCGGCGAGCGCGGGCCCGCGCAGGCGGATCTCGGCGCTTCGCTCGGTATCGCGGCGGAACTGCGATTCCATCGTGAGCCCGAGTGCCGGGTCTTCCGCGATGAGGTCGAGCTCGTAGTTGGCGACCAGACTCGACAGGTTGAGGTTGCTCGAGCCCACCCGGACCCAGCGTCCATCGACGACGATCGTCTTGGCGTGCAGCATCGCCCCCCGCCACTCGTAGATCTTGATCCCGGCGCGGAGCATGTCGAGATACCCCATGCGGGTCCAGCTCTGCACATGGGAGAGATCGCTGGTGCCGGGGACGAGGAGCCGGACATCCACCCCGCTCTTCGCCGCGTCGATCAGCGACTGGTAAATCCCCGGCGGCGCGACGAGGTACGCATCGGTGAGCCAGATCCGTTCCGCCGCGCCGGCGAGGAGGAGCTCGGTGGCGCGCGAGGCGCGCACCTCGCCGGGCTCCCCGGCGACGACTCGCACCGCCGACTCGCCCTGCTCCGGCGCGTCGGAGAGCATCTCGGCTTCGTCGAGACCGTCCCCGGTCAGGCGCCAGACACCGTCGAAGGCGCGATCCATTGCCGCGGCCGCGGGGCCGTCGACGGCGACGGCGGTGTCACGCCAGGGCTGGCGATTCCGCGCCGTGCGGCCGGCCCATTCGTCGCCGATGCAGAGGCCGCCGGTGATCGCCGTCGCCCCGTCAACAACCAGCAACTTGCGATGGTCGCGCGTGAGATTCTGCCGCAGGCGCAGCAGCTTCGGGGGATTGAAGATGCGCACCGAGACACCGGCCTCGCGCAGCCGCTGCCAGTACTTGCGCCGCGTGCTCATCGAGCCGACCCAGTCGGTGAGCAGCCGGACGGCCACCCCCGCCTGGGCGCGCTCGATGAGCGCGTCGGCGAAGCGTCGGCCGGTTGCGTCGGAGCGAATGATGTAATTGTCGAAATGGATCCAGCGCCGCGCGGACGCGATCCGCTCCAGCATCGCGGGATACACCTCGGGGCCGTCGAAGAGGAGGGTGAGGCGATTGCCGGGGATCGGGCGGCTCCCTGCCGCGCGGTCCATGGCGCGCTCGACGATTTCCGGCGCGGCGTCCTCCACGAGCGCCGGTTTGTTCGTCATCCGGCGCCGAGTCCGAGGGCCCGCTCGTGCGGGCGCAGCGCGGTGATGACGAAGCCGATCAGCTCCTCCAGCGGCACGCCGAGCTCGGCCGCGCCGGTGGTCACGTCCTCGCGGCTGACCCCGCGCGCGAACGCCTTGTCTTTGAGCTTCTTCTTGACGCTGGAAACCTCGAGATCGGCGAGACTGCGCGACGGTCGCACCAGAGCGCAGGCCACGAGGAAGCCGCAAAGCTCGTCCACTGCGAAGAGCGATTTGGCGAGCGGCGTGGTGCGGGGTGTGCCGGTGTAAGCCGCGTGCCCGAGGATCGCCTGCTGGGCATCGGGACTCAGGCCGTGCCCGGCGAGAATCCGCACACCTTCCGAGGGATGCTCCCGGTCCGGCGCGTGATCGGCATTGGGAAAGCGCTCGTAGTCGAAGTCATGCACCAGGCCCACGATGCCCCACTCCTCCGGATCACCGCCGTAGCGCTCCGCCATGGCGCGCATGGCGATCTCGACGGCATACATGTGCTTGCGGAGGGCGTCGGAGGCGGTAAAGTCGTGCATCAGAGACAGCGCGGTGGAACGGTCCATTGGAATCCCGTCTTCAGTCGTCAGTCTTCGGTCCGCAATTTCGGCATCCATGCCACCAAGCTACCGGGGTACTTCCTCCGCGCAAGGAACTGCAACGCTTCGCGCTCGAATGGACCCATGGACCAGTATGACCTCCCTGAAATTGGAGCACGATTCAGTGGAGGGCTACCATGGGTGACTATAAGAAACTGAAGGTGTGGCAACGATCGCGCGAATTCGCACGCCAAATCTACATTGTGACCCAGAAGTTTCCCGACGATGAGCGCTTCGGACTCATTTCGCAAATGCGGAGGGCGGCGGTTTCCATCATGTCAAATCTCGCGGAGGGCTCAGGCAGGGACAGTGATCGAGAACTTATCCGATTTGCAAGGATCTCCATGGGCTCCGCGATGGAGCTGGAATCAAACCTGATCCTTGCTGCGGATTTGCGGTTCGCGGACCCAATCAGCTTGACCGCGCTGCAATCGGAAACGGGAGAGATCCGCCGGATGCTTGGTCGATTAATCCTGCGACTGAGGGACGGCGGCACTTGACCTGAGAGACCGAAGACTGAAGACTGACGACCGAGGACTGAACTCGCTCAGTGCTGCACCCCCTCCTGCGGCAGCGCCGACGCCGACAGCGGCACCCGCACCAGCGCGCCGCTGTCGACCGCGATCTCGAACGCGTAGACCCCCGGCCGGGGAAAGGGCACATCGAATACCAGCACGGCGCCCGCTTCGATCTCCGTCACGCCCGGCGGGGGAGCTCCGAAGTGCACCGTGCCCTCGCCCCCGATCAGCTCCACCCCCTGGTCGTCCACGAAGCGGATCCGGATCGGATGATCGCCGATTTCGAAGCTCTTGCCCCGCACCCGGAGCACCAGGTGAGTGCGCGGATGCACCGCGGGAAACGCCGCCACCCAGACGTGCTGGAAGATGCCCAGCACGGAAAGTTTCCCGTGCTGGTCGATCAGCGCGTAATCCGCGAGCACCGCGAAATCCACCTGCACGTCAGGACACGCGAATCGTGGAAATTTCGTCGTCCTTCTGAATGGCGTTGACCACATCCATCCCCGACGTCACCTGCCCGAACACGGTGTGTTTCCGGTCGAGGTGCGGCTGGGGCGAATGGCAGATGAAGAACTGGCTTCCGCCGGTGTCCTTGCCGGCATGCGCCATCGACAGCGTCCCGGCGATGTGGCGATGGGTGTTCAGATGGGTTTCGCACTTGATTTTGTATCCGGGGCCGCCCGTGCCCACCCGGGGGTCCTTCGGATTCCGTGACAGGGGGTCGCCTCCCTGCACCATGAAATCACCGATGACCCGGTGAAACCGGGTGCCGTCGTAGAACTTGTCGTTGGCGAGTTTTTCGAAATTCGCCACCGTGCCGGGAACTTCGCTGTCGTACAGCTCGGCCGTGATCGTGCCGCGGCTGGTCTCTATGGTCGCAGTCTTCATGGTATGGGATTGGGAGTTGGGGGTTGGAGGGCTGACGGCTGCTGGCTGATCGCTGACGGCTCAATCTAGCCGCCCGCGCCCGTGCCGGGAACAATCGACCGGAGCCGCGCACTCCACTCCTCCGGGTCGGCTACCGGCGCAAGGCAATGGTCCCCCACGCACGCAACCGCGCGCACCTCTCCCGCCAGCGGTTCCAGCGCCCGGAGCGCCGGAGTGAGTCGAGCCGGATCCGTACCCGGAACCAGCCGGATGATCACCCGCCGGGGCAGGAACGCGGCCAGGGCCCGCCGATGAAGCAGGTCGGCGAGAGTATTCCCCTGCGGGCCGGTAATGACGAGGTGAACCGGCGGATGCACCAGCCAGTCGGCGGCGAGCAAATACGCTGAGGCGAACAATCCGAGGTGACTCCCCAGCCCTCCGAAGGCGTTGACCAGCGCGCGATGCCGTTCCCGCCAGCGCGGCTCGCGAGTGTGCTCGTACAACCGGGCCAGCGTGACTCCCGCCACGCCGTTCGACGACCCGTTGGGACTGTCCTGAATCGGTTTGGCCGGCGAGCCGAGCAGTCCTTCACCGGGGCGATCGCGCGCGACGTCGAGGAAGCCGCCCCGCTCCCCGTCCCAGTGATGCTCCCAGACCCGTTCCATCAATGCCCTCGCCCATTCGAGCCAGCCCGGCTCACCGGTGACCTCGAAGGCATCGAGCGCAGCGGCAGCGGACTGCACCGGATCGTCGAGGAGACCGGTCGCGATCCCGGGCAGATGGCTGACGCGACCGTCCGACCCATGCTCGCGCCGCAACCGCTCCAGTGCATCGAGTCCCTGGTGAACAGCGGTGTCGGAGCTCAGAGCCGGCCCTGCCCGGAGCAGCGCTCCCGCCAGCATCGCGTTCCAGTTGGCATAGGCCGTCGGATCGACGAAGGGCGACGGACGCGCAAGGCGGGTGGTCCGCAAGCGCGCCTCGATCCGCGTCAGCATCGATTGGATCCCGGCGACCGGGAGATCGAACCGCCGCGCGAGCTCCTCGGGGGCGGCGGCATGGAACAGCACGTTTCGCGTCGGATCGTGGGGCATCCGGCCATCGGTGCCCACTCCATATCGTGCCATGGCGAGATCGGCATCGGTGCCGGAAAGAACGCCGCGAATCTCCTCCGCGCTCCAGGTGAAATAGCTCCCGTCATCGCCGGGGCCGCGATCGGCGTCCTGGCTCGCGCCGAATCCGCCGCCGGGCTGCGCCAGGACGTCGCCGATCCAGCGCACCGCGTCGCCGGCGGCATCGAGCCAGTCCGGACGCCGGAACAGCGCCCCCGCCGCCGCGAACGCCGTCAGGAGCTCGGCATTATCCGATGCCATTTTTTCGAAATGCGGGATGATCCACCGCTCGTCCACGCTATAGCGATGGAACCCGCCCCCCAGCAGATCGCGGAATCCGCCATTCGCCATGCCGTCGAGCGTCCGCTCGATGACGCCCTTGAGCGTCGCCTCAGGCGCGTCGCACCATCGGTGGAGGAGAAACAGGAGCGTCGCGGGGTGCGGAAACTTGGGCGACTGACCGAATCCGCCGTGCACTCGGTCGGCGGCGGCGAGGATCCGGTGACCGGCGTCGGCGAGCGCGGGACCGGTCACTTCGCCGGAGGCGGTCTCGTCGAGGTATTCGGAAAGCGTCTCGCGCAGCGCTCTCGATTGGTCGGCGACCCGTCCCCGCTCGGTCCGCCACACCTCGGCGACTCGCTCCAGGATCTGGCGGAACGAGGGTCGGCCGTGCGCCGGTTCCGGCGGGAAATACGTGCCCCCGAAGAACAGCTCCGCATCCGGCGTCAGGAATCCGGTGAGCGGCCATCCCCCCTGGCGGGTAATGACCTGCACCGCCCTCTGATAGCGCGTGTCCACGTCGGGGCGCTCGTCCCGGTCCACCTTCACACAGACGAAATGGTCGTTCAGATACTCGGCGAGGGACGGGTTTTCGTAGGACTCCTCGTCCATCACATGACACCAGTGGCACCAGACGGCGCCGATGTCGAGCAACACCGGCCGATCGGTTGCCCGGGCCTCCGCGAATGGCTCCGGTCCCCAGGCGTGCCACCACACCGGTTGATGCGCCGCGCTCCGCAGATAGGCCGAGGGCGCCTCGCCCAGACGGTTGGTGCCCATGCGGCGCAAAACTAGTAGAATTGGCGCATGGACGAGATGGAACCGTTGCGTGAAGAGGCGATTCGCGCCCTCTCCGCCGCCTTCGCCACCGACCGGCTTTCACTCGACCAGTTCGAGTCCCGCCTCGTGCTGGTGCACCAGGCTCCCAATCGTGCCACCCTCGACGCGATTCTCGCCGACCTGGTGCCCTCCGAACCGTTCGTCGCCCCTGCGGGTCTCGTGGCCGTCCAGGATCACACCGGCGTCGCCGGGTATGGACCGCTGAGTCCCGTCGAGCCGGCCGAGCTGTTGCGGATCAAAACAGTCATGGGCTCCTCCAAGCGTGCCGGCTCATGGACCGTCCCGCTCCGTCTGGAGCTCAAAGTGGTGCTCGGCGAGCTTACCATCGACCTGCGCGATGCGGTCTTCTGCTCCGATGTGCTGGATATCGACGTCAACGTCCATTTCGGCAGCTTGACACTGATCGTTCCCGCCGGGACCCAGGTCGAGAATGAAAGCGAGGAGAAATTCAGCAGCTCGAGCCACTCGGTCCGCTCGACCAAGGGCATCGCGCCGATCGGGCTCCTGATCCGCATCACCGGTCGGGTGAAGTGGAGCAGCCTGGACATCAAGGAAAAACGGCCGACGGGGGAAGGCCCCAAGCTTCCGGGCTGGATGAAGCTGCTCGGCGGCGGGGAGTAGAAACGCGTCAACGGGCAACGGTGAACGGTCAACGGGAAACACCCCCAATCCCCAACTCCCAACACCCAACCCCTATACCAGCGAGCTGGGGCAGAGCGAATTCAGCACGCACTCCCCGCACTTCGGCCGCCGGGCGATGCAGACCCGGCGCCCATGCCAGATCAGCAGGTGAGAGAGTATCGCCCAGTCCTCCCGGGGCACCAGCGCCATCAAGTCCTGTTCGATCCTCTCCGGGGTGGTCTCGCGGGTTAGGCCCAGGAGTGTCGAGAGCCGCGCCACGTGGGTATCCACGGTGACCCCTTCGCTCAGACCATAGGCGTTGCCGAGGATCACGTTGGCCGTCTTCCGCCCGACGCCGGGGAGCACCTGGAGCTCGCCCATGGTCCTGGGAACCAGTCCCTCATAGGACGCCGTCAGCGCCTGCGCCATCCCGATCAGACTCTTCGCCTTGTTGCGGAAGAATCCGGTGGAGCGGATCAGATCCTCCACGTCCTCCTGACGGGCTGACGCCAGCGCGGCAGGGGTCGGATAGCGGGCGAACACCGAGGGCGTCACCAGATTCACCCTCACGTCGGTGCACTGCGCGGAGAGTATCGTGGCGACCAGCAGCTCGAACGGGGTGCGGTAGTCGAGCTCACAATGGGCATCGGGGTAGGCCCGCTTGAGCAGGGCAACGACCGCGAGCGCCCGCTTTCGAAGCGCACCCTTGGCGGACTTGGCCGGCTTTTTCATCCCCCCCGCCGCGCGCGCGCGAACTCGAGGAATTCCTCGGCGCTCCGGGTATTGAGGACATCGGAGCTGGTCAGCCCGCCTTTCCGGGCGATGCCCACGCCGAACGGCATGTTGCCGATCCCCGCGCGGTTGTGGGCATCGGAACCAATCGAGATCATGACGCCGAGCTCGCGGGCCCTGCCGACCACTCTCCAATCCAGATCCAGCCGGTGGGGATCGGCGTTGATCTCGATGGCGACGCGGTTCGCGGCCGCCTTCCTGAAGACCTGTTCCAGATCGATCGCGTAAGGGTCGCGCGACAGGAGGAGCCGGCCGGTCGGGTGGCCGAGGATCGTGAGATACGGGCTATCGAGCGCGGTGAGCACCCGCGCCGTCATCTCGGCCTCGCTCATGGCAAAGCGCGAGTGAATCGAACCGATGACGAACTCGAACCCGGCGAGCACCTCGTCGTCGTAATCCAGGCGTCCATCGGCAAGAATGTCGGATTCGATGCCCTTGAGGATCCGCACACCGGTCAGCCGAGCATTCACCTGGTCGATTTCGTCCCACTGCTCGCGGAGATCCTCCACCGAGAGTCCGCCGGCATAGGCGGCCGCCTTGCTGTGATCGGTGAGACCGACGTACGCGTAGCCCGCGTCGCGGCACGCCAACGCGAGCTCCTCGATCTCCAGTGTCCCGTCGGAGTAGCTGGTGTGGCAATGGAGGAATCCGGCAAGATCGGACTCCTGCAGCAACGCGGGCAGCGGACCGGCGGCGGCGCGGGCCACCTCGTCCCCGCCTTCGCGGAGCTCCGGAGGGATCTCGGCGAGCCCGAGCGCGCGATAGAGCGCCGCCTCGTCGGGTGTCGCGACGAACTCGCTGCCTCGCCAGAGTGCGGCCGCGGTGAAGGCCATCCCGCGCGAGGAGGCATGCGCCGTCAGTCGTTCCAGGTGGGTGTCGCTGCCGGTGGCCTGCACCAGCACGGCGCCGAAATTTCGCGGCGGCGTCACCACCACGCGCGCGGCCATATCGCCGGGCGTCCTGAGCGTCACCCGCCGCTCATCCTCGCCGCCGACTTCCTCCATCCCGGGAAAGTGTGCGAGGGCGCGGAAGATCTCGGCCGCGGGCTCTTCGGACACGACCACAAGCACGAGCTCGCGGACCACCTCGCAACGCCGGCGGACTTCGCCCGCCACGACGGCCTGGGCCACCCCGGGAACCCTTGCGAGCGCGGCCCGCAACAGCTCCGCTTCTTCCGCGGCGTGATGTGAAAGGCGGAGCCCGACGGCTCGGCGTTTCAAGCCGATCCCCTTCAGCAGTCCCTCCACCGTCTTCGGGCCGAAGCCCGGGAGTCCGGTAAGGCGACCGTCTTTCACCGCAATTTCGAGATCGGCCAGCGATTCGATCCCCAGTTTTTCGTGGATCGTCTTGATGCGGGCAACGCCGAGCCCGGAGATGCCGAGGAGCTCGAGGAGTCCCTGCGGCACCTCTTCGCGGAGTTGCTCCAGCAGCTCGGAGCGGCCCACCTCCACCAGCTCGCGCACGATGGCCACCGTGCCGGGACCGACTCCCTTCGTCGCGGCGAGCGATCCATCGGCCAGCGCCGCGGCCGGATCCACGCTGAGCCCGCGCACCGCTTTCGCAGCGGTTCGGAAGGCCCTGATCCGGAAGGGATTCTCCTCCTTGAATTCGAGATAATCGGCAATCTGCTCCAGGACCCTGGCGATGGCGGTGCGATCCATGCTCATGTCCCCTCCTCCACTCGCCAGGCGAGCTCGAGCAGCTCCTCCTCCCCCTGGATCGACGCGAGCCCCGCGGCGTTCCCCCCCGCGAGCGTCGGCGAAAAGAGCGCCGAGCCGTCGGCCCGCGCGAGTCCCGCCAGAGCCGGTCCGGCGACCTCCGCGACCGTCAGGCCCCCCCGGCCGGGATGCAACCCGAACACGGCCACGACCGCGAGCTCCTCCTCGCCGCGGACGACGAACCATCCGTCGAGCGGCTCGGGTGCGGCGCTCTCGACTGGCGTGCCCCAGACCCGGAGCGAAGGGAGCTGCACGTACGCTCCTCCAGGTGAAGGCAGGCGGGAATCGCGCCGGGTCGGCGGCGCAGAGAGCAGCCGCGTCAGCAGGGGATCGTCGATCGCCACGACGCGCTCGCCGTCGAGCCAGAAGAGATAGGAAGCGTGGAGCAGCGCCGCCATCACCCCGACACCTTCTCCGAACCCCTCCTCGGGCCGGAGCTCCTGCATCAGCGCATTCACCTCGCGCACCAGCAGAAAGGCATTCCTGTCCCGCGGGTCGCGCCCCGCGGCGGTGAGGCCCTGCTGGAGGGCTGGAAATCGCTCCGCGGCGAGCTCGCCGAAGACGAGGGAGAACGGCGTGGGTCGTGTCATGACGATCATGCTTCCCTCGGAAGGAAGTCGTCGAGCGCGCGCGCGAAGACGTCCGGTGATTCCACATAGGGCACATGGCCGCATTCCGGAACGGTCACGAATCGGGCCCGCAACAGCTCGGCGAGCTCGCGCGCCGTTTCCTGGGGAATGGGATCGTCGTCGCCATGCATCACGAGCGCGGGACACCGGAGCGCGGAAATGCCGGGCCGCAAATCGAAGTCGCCCAGACTGTCCCATACCTCCTGCTGGGTCCGACCGGTGATCCGGAATGGCGTCATCTCGCGGGCGCGCCGCCAGTCGTGGAAATATCCCGCGACCGAGAGCTCGAAGAGGCGGCGGCGGTATTCCTCCGGATTCCGCTCCCGAAGCCCGCTCGCCTGCACCGCGGCGCGCTCGGCCAGCACCTCCGGCGCGGCATTCCGGGTGGCGAGACGGTGCTCGTACTCGACCCGCGCTCCGCGCCAGACCGGCGCCGGTGAGACCAGCGCCAGGCTCGCAATGCTATTCGGATGCTCCAGCGCATACAGCACCGCGAGCAGGGCGCCCCACGAGTAGCCGGCGATGGAGAGGCGCGGAATCTGCCACGCGGCGCGGAGCGCCTCGAGATCTTCGACCTGCTCCCGCCACCCGACCGGAACGTCCCGCGCTACCGGGGAGCGTCCCCCGCCCCGCTGGTCGTAATAGATCAGGAGCCGCCGGTGGGCGACGCGGTCGAAGCCGGGAAGGAGGTAGTCGTGATGCGCTCCGGGTCCGCCGTGAAGCACGACGGTGGGAGGACCCGCGCCCTTGCGGCGCTCGAACAGCCGAACGCCGCGAACCTCCCGTTCCATGGTGCTCTCAGGCATGACAGACTCCGAGGCCGGCCACCGTATTCGCATGAATCGACACCACATCCTCGAGCTCGGCCGCGTAGCCGCCTCCGAGCACCACGGCGACCGGCAGGCTTCGTCGCCGGCAGGCCTCGAACACCATGGCATCCCTCCGTGCGAGACCGTCGATCGACAGCGCCAGGCGGCCGAGCCGGTCGTGCCGGTACGGATCGGCGCCGGCGATGTACACCACGAGCTCGGGCCGCGCCGCATCGAGCACCGGCTCGAGATGCCGGGCCAGCAGGGCGAGGTACTCCTCGTCGTCCGTCCCGTCGGGAAGTCCGAGATCGAGCCGGCTCCGCTCCTTCCGGAAGGGATAGTTCCGCTCGCCGTGCATCGAGAAGGTGAATACTTCGGGATCCTCGGCAAAAACATGCGCCGTGCCGTTCCCCTGGTGCACGTCGAGATCGACGATGGCAGCGCGGGCGATTCGCCCTTCCGCCTGCAGGGCGCGGATGGCGATGGCCACGTCGTTGAAGACGCAGAAGCCTTCCCCGTGCCCGGGAAAGGCGTGATGGGTTCCCCCGGCGAGATTGAGACCGGTTCCGGTCGCGAGTGCATCGCGCGTCGCTTCGATCGTGCCCTGGACCGTCCGAAGACTCCGCTCGGGAAGCTCGGGACTCCAGGGAAATCCGAGGCGGCGCAGCTCGGCAGTCGTGAGCCCGTCGTGCAGTACGGCATCCACGTAAGCGGCGGCGTGCACCCGGTCGAGCGCGTCTCGCGGCGCCCGCTCGGGCTCCCGCAGCGCCGCTCGTGGGACGAGCCCGCGAGCGACGACTCCCGCGGCGATGAGGGCGTACTTGGCCATCGGAAACCGATGACCTTCCGGCAGAGGAAGGGCCCAGCGGGCGGTGGTCCAGGCGTGCATGCTGAGAGGGTCTTGAGTCCTCAGTCTTCAGTCGATGGCATGCAGTGTGAGCACCAGGGCCCCCGGCTCAAGACTGACGACTGAAGACTGAAGACTCACAGCAACACTGCCAGCGCATCCGCCACCTTCTTGACTTCAGCCTCCTCTTCCGGCGTGAAGGGATCCGCCACGTCCGAATCCACATCGATTTGACCGAGGATCAGCTCGCCGCGCCGAATGAGCACCACGAGCTCGGAGCGGGTGAAGAGGTTGCACGCGATATAGTTCTCGATCGCGCGCACGTCGCCCACGTTCTGGTCGCGTCCGGTCGCCACGGCGGTGCCGCAGACCCCTTCGCCCACGGGAATCCGCCGATGCTCCGTCTCCCGGCCGGCATACGCCTCCAGCACGAGCTCGCTGCCGTGCAGCATATACAGATAAACCGAGGTGTACGGCGGCCCCGCGGCCTGCATACGCTCGGCCGCGAGCGAGAGCAGCTCGAGTCGCGACAGATCGCGGGTGAACGCACCCCGAAGCGCGGCGACGATTTTGTCTCCCATCAGCACGGCCATCCTGCTTCGCCTCCCGATTCAGGCTCCGGTTCGTTTGCCCGGCCCAGAAATTAAACCTATCTTGAGCCCATCACGCCTCGGGTGCCGTCTAACGATGTCGAGTCCGTATCCAATCAGTTCTCTCTTCGGCGCCCTCTTCTTCCTGGTGCGCCACAACCCCGGCGCCACCGCCGATCATGCCGCCCTGGCCTCCGCCCTGCGCTCGGCGCAAGGGCCGGGAGAGCTGCGGATCGATATCGAGCCCGAGTCGCTGCTGATCAACGGTGAGAAGGTGATGCTGGAGTCGCCGGGCGCCACGATGCTGTTCGAGCAGATGTACCTGCATGGCGCGCGGTCGCTCCGGGTGCCGCCCACCGTCACCGAGGCCGACCTCATCCGCTTTGCCAGCGTGCTCGGCGCCTTCCCGGGCACCTACGACTCCTTCGAGCAGGTCCTCGGCGCTCTCGGATCCTCGGCCGAGCGACTGACGATGACGCAGGGCGCGAACGATTTCGAAGTCTTTCGCGCGATGCCCTGGCGGCCGCGGGGAACCTACCCCTCGGGCGAGCACGAGGCCTCCCGCCTCGAATCCCCCCGCATCCGCGGCGAAATCACGTCGGAGTACGAGCGCTTTCAGGAGCTGGCACTGAATCCCGACGCGGCACAGGAGATCGAGATTGAATCCCCCACGTCGGGATCGGTCGGCCGGGTCCGGCCGTCGCTCGATGTGCTCCTGCTCCGGGGGCGCGAAGCCATCGAGAAGGAGGACTGGGGCGGACTCCTCGAGGTCGCGTTGCTGATTGCCGAAGGCGAGAGCGAGGCCCCGTCCGAGCTGGCCAGCAGCACCTACCGGATCGAGCTCAAGCGGCTCATGTCGCGGAAGCACCTCGGGATGATCGCGCGCTTCCTGCAGGGCGAGCGGAAGCAGGAAGCGATCACGCTCCTGCGCCGGTTCGGCGCCGACTCGACCGAGATTCTGATGGACCTGCTCATCCAGGCGATGACCATCGGCGAGCGCCGCGGGTACTACTCCGCGATCACCCAGATGAGCGACGGGACGGATGCAGTCGTGCAGCACCTGGGCCACCAGCAGTGGTATGTCGTGCGCAATGCCGCCGACCTGTGCGGTGAAATGGGATTGGCCGCTGCGGTTCCCGAACTCGCGAAGCAGATCGCCCATCCCGACGAACGGGTCCGGAAAGCGGTAGCGGAAGCGCTCGGAAAGATCGGAACGATGCAGGCGATGGAACCGATCCGGACGCTGATGACCGATCAGTCCGCCGCGGTCCGGCTCAAGGCGGTCGCCCATCTCGGCGGGCGAAGCGCCCGGGGAATGCCGCCGGCCATCGCGGAGCTGCTCAAGCACGAGGAGCACTCGGACGTGCAATACGAGGCGCTGCTCGCGCTGGGCCGGATCGGCGCTCCGGACGCGATTGCGCAGCTTCGGGATTGGGCGCAGCCGGGGGGAAAACTGCTCGGACGGAAACCGATCGCGGTGCGGCAGGCGGCGGTCAAGGGACTCGCGCTCGCCGGCCCCGCCGCCGCCGACGCGCTGGCGGCCCTGGAGCGGGACGAATCGCCGGAGATTCGCGCGGCGGCGTCCGCCGCAGTCGCCGCATTGCGACCCTGAAGATCAGACCGGAACGAAGTCCGTCGTTGCCGTCATCCGCCGGGTGAACGCCGCCAGCAGCGCCGCGGCCGCATCGAGGTCGTCGAGTGTCACCAGCTCGTTGGGACTGTGCATGTACCTGAGCGGGACCGAGACCAGTCCGGTCGGGATCCCCCGGTGCGCCGTGAAAATCGCATCGGCGTCGGTGCCGGTGTCCCGCGCCGCCGCCTGAATGACGTAGGGAATCCCCTCCGCCTCCGCCACCTCCAGCAGCAAGTCGAACACCCTCGGATTCACCGCGGAACCTCGCGACAGCACGGCTCCCGCGCCGAGTGCCACATCACCATGGCGCTTCTTCTCGACTCCCGGGGTGTCGGTGGCGTGGGTGACGTCCACGACGATCGCGGCGAGCGGCGCGAGGCCGGTCGCCGAGGTACGGGCGCCGCCGCCACTTTGCGCGATTTCCTCCTGCGAGGTGGCCACCGCGATGACCGTCACCTGCGGGCGCGCCCCGGCCAGCCGGCGGAGCGCCTCGAGCACCACGAAGGCGCCGATCCGGTTGTCCAGGCTCCGGCTCACCAGCCGGTTGTTCGGCAGCCGCTCCGGCGCACCGGCGAGGACTCCCGCATCGCCGATCCGGATGCGCTCCGCCGCCTCCGCTTTCGACCTCGCGCCGATGTCGATCCAGAGCTCATGGGGCTTCGACGCCTTCTCGCGGTCCTCCTTCTCGAGCAGGTGGATCGCGGGCTTTCCGATCACCCCGGGCACCGGCGCATGCCGGCCCAGCAAGGTGACCCGCTGGCCCACGAACACCTGCGCATCCCACCCTCCGATCGGCTCGAACCAGAGGTACCCCTGGTCGTCGATGTGCACGACCATGAAGCCGATTTCGTCAATGTGACCAGCGAGCATTACCGGAGGCGTTTCCCCACCGGCCGTCCCAAGCGTTGCGAATGAATTACCGTTCACGTCCGTCCGGACCCCGTCCGCGAAGCCCTCGGCAAAGGTGCGCCAGCGGCGCGCGGGGAGCGCCTCGAAGCCCGACGGTCCGGGGGCATCGAGCAGACTGGTGAGGAACGCCAGCGAGGTTTCGGGCAGCATCGGAGTACCCAGGAAACGGTCGGCAAACGGGCGGGGAGCGCCGGAAAATGGCGAATGCGCTCCTTCCCGCCAATCCCTCACCTCCGCATCGGGAACGCAGGCCACCCCGGAGAGTCTCATGCCGCGACGTCACAATGTGGTGATGCTGATGACCGCCTGCGCCCTCCTCGGATGTGGTGGCGGCGGCACCGACCCGGGAGGGGACGAGATCGTCATGGCCAAGGCGAGCGCGAGCGGCGACGGGCAGTCCGCTCCGTTCGGCACCGTGCTCGCCCAGCCCCTCCGCGTGATCCTCACCCGCGGAGGAGCGCCCGTCGCGGGCCGGACGGTCACCTGGCAGGCCCAGGCCGGCATCCAGGTGAATCCGGTGACGATGGTGTCGGGCAACGACGGGGTGGCCAGCACCGTCGTCACCCTGCCGCCGTTCGGAGCGATCCGTACGATCACGGCGACCTCCGTGGGCGCGATCGGATCGCCCCAGTCGTTCACCGTCACCGCCACCGGCGCCGGAACCCTGGTGAACGTCCAGGTGGTCAACAACGAGTTTCTCCCGTCGACCTTCAATCTCAAGGCGGGCGGGATGGTGACCTTCACCTGGGCCGCAGGGTCGGGACCGCACAATGTGACCCCGGTGGCGCCGAATCTCATTCCGGTCTCGGACAACCCTGCTCCGCCGGGCACCCACACGGGGGTCTATAGCTTCGACACGATTTTCCCCGCGGCGGGCACCTTCAGGTTCTACTGCGAAGTGCACGGCGGCATCGACAGCGGAATGCACGGCACCATCACGGTGATCCCGTGAGGGTATTCCGGTACGGCGTGCTCGCCGCCGTCTCCGCCTCGATCGTTTCGCGTGCGGCGGCCCAGGGGACGGCCGATTGTTTTCCTGCCACGAATTCCAATGAAGCACGGACCATGGCCATCTTCGGCGTGCCGCTCGCCTTCAGCGCCGCGAGAGCCCCGGTGATCGACCCCGCGGGCCGTTTTCACGTTGGATTCGAAGTCAGCACGGTGCCGAATGTCGATCGTGAAACGGCGACGCCTACGTTCTGCCGCCCCGACAAGGGACCCGAGAACACCGACCTGCTGTTCGCGATGCCCCGCCCTCGCGCATCGGTCACTCTGGGAGCCGGATTCGTGCTGGAGGCCAGCTGGACACCGCCGATCCGGTTCGCGGAGGTCGAAGCCAACCTGGTGGGTATGGCGCTCTCACGGGTGACCGCGCTCAATGACAAGGGCGCTGTCGTCAGTCTGCGGGCCCATGGAAGCTTCGGCACCATCAAGGCGCCGGTCACCTGCAATGATGCCGCGCTCCAGGATGCCACCAGTCCCTGCTATCAGGGCACCCGGTCCGACGATTCCTTCAAGCCGAACGTGGTCGGGATCGACATTGCGGTGGGCTGGGCGCTGGGCCGGACGATCCGACCCTATCTCGGCGCGGGATACAGTCACCTCGCGCCGAGGTTTCAGGTGAACTTCACCGACCAGTTCGGAGATACCGACCGCCGGAAGGTCGAAGTCGACCTGAATCGTGGAGCGCTCTTCGCGGGGTTCTCCTGGAGTGCACGGACGGCGGTCGAGCTGAGCGGGGAGATCTATGCCGTGCCGACCGACGCGATCACCGGCCGGGTCATCGGGCGCATTCGACTCGGACGATGATCACGGCGTCTGGCGAATGGTCCAGTCGCCGGGACGCGTGCCTCGAACCAGCTGCCAGCCCGGGAGCAGCTCCAGCACCCAACCCGGCCCGGTGAGCCGCCGTCCTCCCGTATCCGAAGGCGCGGGCACCACCGCCCGGCGAAAATCCGCGCCGATGAGCCCGCCCGAGACATCGCATTGCAGCACTCCCCACCGGTCGCTGAGCCGCAACATTCCGTAGATCGATCCCAGCGCGCCCATCGCTTCCACCTTGCCGGGATCGAAGCTCATCTTCATCTCGGCCAGAGGAAGCTCGAGGAGCGGTCCAGTCACGAATCGCGACTGCAGCGAGGCGACGTGCTTTCTGCGCGCCTCGACCCGCGCGTCTTCGCTCTTCCGCACCGCGGTGATCCCGTAGGAAGCGCCGCGCGCCGATGCGTTGCGCGCGGGGCCCCGGCGAATCGGGAGCGCGAGCGCCGCCGTCATCGCGAGGTCGTCGGTCGCTCGGAGCTCCGTCCGCCACCGGGGCGCGAGATCGTCGAGCAGCAGAGCCCACGCGGGACCGGTGCGGTAGGCGAAGTCCCGTTCGAAACTGCCGGCGCTGTCGAGCATCGCGAGCCGCAGATCGGCCATCTCGCGCCGCGCCTCCCGCGATGCCGTCGCCAGCATGATTCCGGAGTATTCCGCGAGTCCTTCATTGAGCTCCAGCGCGCGCTCATCGGTTTCCGAGCCCGGGAACAGCGCCCGGCGCGCGCGGCGGAATGCGATCGCGTCTTCGAGCGCACGGGCGCGCGCCGTTCCGCTCGCGCCGAGGGCGGCGCGGAGGGCGCGACCCTCGAGCCGGAGCCAGAGCCGGCCGTCGCGGGTGCCCAGGTGGGCGTTGGCGGGCGTCCCCGAGGGAAATCCGAGACTGTCCTGCACCCGGTGCCACAGCTCATGGGCAAGGAGCACCCGGCGCTCCAGAGAATCCGCCCGCGGCGGCCAGACCAGCATTGCCCAGGTGCGTCCCGCCCAGCGCAGCGCGGTGTTCGCGATCGGCTCCGCATCGGGCAGTGAGCCGGAGAACAGCCCTCCCAGCGGTTTCAGCTGCTCGCCATCGCCGGGGACGGCACCGATAACGACCCGGGTCGGCGCATGCACGAAGAGAATCGGCCCCCGGAGCGGGCGGCCCCAGAGGGCCCCACCATCCCGCGATGTCAATTCCTCCGCTTCGCCCAGATAGCGCCGTACCAGCGCGGTATCCATCGGCAGCGGGGCCGTCTGCGCGCGCGCCGCCGGCGGGCCGGGAAGGAGCCCGCCGATGGTGAAAGCCGTGAGCATGAATTGTCGCATCACCAGCAGGATGCCCGGCCCCAGGAAACGGTCGCCGGCCAGCCCGGACTACTTGCATGATTCCGTCCGGTCGAAGGAAGGATCCTTCCCCGGGGCAACTTTGAGTTTGATGACGAGGCTGCCGGCGCCCGGCAGGCCCGAGGGCAGGAGCTGCTGGTGTTGCATGCCGGACACGCTGCCTCCGTCATCAGCGGCACGGCTCTCCTGCCGCTCGCTCACCATCGCCTTGTACGCCTGCCCGTCCGGTAAGCCGGTGAACGGATCGATCGGCACAGCGAGGAGCTCGCCATCGGCACGGAAGCTCTGCCGCAATTCACCCCCGGCGAGGGTTTCGACTTCCTGTTCGAGGAGCACCGGTCCCTGGACGAGGAGGTAATCGAACGGCCCCGTGGCACAGAACGGCTTCGGAATGACCTGGCTGAACTGAATGGTGAAGCGTTGTCCGGTTCGCGGCGCGGAATGCCCGGCCAGGGTCGCGAGCACGAATGATGTCGCATGACCGTCGTTCGCGATGCCGGGATCGACCGTGACGTCTCCCGGCGGCCCGCCGATGAGCAGGCGGAGACTGGCGGGGAGCCCGTTGTAGATCACGGCGGGAATGGTCCGATGCACCGGTGCGGCGGTGATTGCGCCGGTCGACGCCGGGGCGGCGCCGAGCAGTCCGGTTCGCGCGAGGTCATAGGTCACCAGCTGCTCGGCAAGCTCCCAGCTCAGGACCTGGTGGTCCGTCGTGCCGGGGATCAGCAGTTCGAAATGCGCGTTCCCGATCGTGAAGGCACCGAGCTTCACCAGACGAAGATGGAATCGAATCGGCCCGTAGGTGCCGCATTGCAGCTGGGTCGCGGCGCCTTCCCACCCCGCGGCCTCACCATAACCCGCCATCAATCCGCCGATGGCGTCCGACCAGGTGCAGGTGAATGGAAACACCGGAGGAAACGGAGCGCCCCGAGTGCCGTCGAGGCCGAGCAGCGCGTCGCGAATCGCGCGCGGATCGGCCTGGCCCGAGAATACCAGGTTCACCGGATCCCGCTCGGTCGCCAGATCGTCGGTGAGATAGGGGAGAATCGCCGCTGATGCCGGACCCGCCGGAATCGTCACGAGAGCGGTGGAAGGGAGCACGGCGCGGCGAGTCGCGACCGGTGCCGTGTCCGTCGGAAGTCGACCGGTGCTGTCACTGCAGGCCGACGCACAGATTGCTGCAGCGGCGACTCCGACGGCGAGCCCGCGAACGAAGATCGAAGAGTGGGGATGCACGCTGGATTCCTCCCGAGTCATGGTTGAATGAAGACGCCGGCGCCGACGGTGTAGATGGCGCGAGACCTGCTCGAGCCCGCGAAGAAGGCATGCACGGCGAGGCCCGGATTCCACGCGAAATTTCCCAGTGGAATCGCGAGGTCGAGGAAGGCTCCAACGCGCTCCTTGGATTCGGGGATCGGCGTCGTCGCGGCACCCGCAAAGAGGCGGATGCTGCGGTCCCGGCCTTGATTGAGACCCACGCCAATGCGGGGCAGTCCGGTCAGTCCCATCGTGGGTTCCGGAAATCCGTAGTCGGCGCGAAAGTGGACTCGATCGAGCGGCCCGAGTCGCAGCGAAGCGGCGGGAGACCACGACCGGTCGATTCCGTCGAACGATGCGACGCCGACACCGACGCCGAAATTCCTTTGTTCGAGCACGGCCTGGGCGGCGCCAAAGACACCGCTTCGCTCGATCGTCCCGTCATCCACGTCGCCGGCGGCGGCGTGAATACGCAGCCGGTCGCTGGCCCACACTTCCGCCGTTCCACCCCAGCTGGTGTAGTGGACCGGTTCGTACACCGATTCGCCGGCGCAGGTCATCGCATCTCTGAACACCAGGTCGCCGCCCCCACCCCCGACGCCGATCCTGATCCGGCCGGGACCATCCCGGTGAAGGTTCATCGGTGCGACCTGCCAGAGGAGCAGGAGCATGGGAGCGGTGAGGAGGCGTGCGGACATCGCGATTCTCCGACGAGGGGACGCCGGCAGAATCGCCTTCGGGGGTCAAGCGAGGGTCAAGAGGCGGGAGGAACCGCCGGTGCCGGGGGGAGGCCACTGCGTTGGAGCACCCGCGCCTGCTGGCCCGGTGTCATCATGTCGCGGGCCACCACCAATCGAGCGAGCGTGGCGACAAAGCCATATCCCTGTCCGTCCACTTCGAGCCATCGTTGCCACTCGAGCTCATCGAGCGCCGCTTCGACCCGATCGGACGGAAGGCCGGTCGCCCGAGTCAGCAGCGGCTCGGTCGTTCTCCCGCCGAGCACCGCTGCGGCGGAGAGCACCTGACGCGCGTCCTCACCGAGGCGCCGGAATCCGATCCGGAGCGCGGCGACGACGGTGTCGGGCAGGTCGGAAGGCAGGGTCTGGGTGAGAGTATGCGACGGCGCCGGCCACGCTGCGGCGCCGTGCTTGAGGTCGAGTCCCTGCGCCACCGCGGCGAGCAGCTCCACCGCAAGAAACGGAATTCCCGCGGAATCGCTGGCCACCCGCCGCGAGACCCGTTCGAGCGCCATCGGATCGTACCCCGGGAGCGCCCACGCGGCGAGCTCCCGGAGCCCGTCGCCGCCGAGTGGCGCGAGGGTGATCGTCACGCCGGGAATCTCCGCGCCCAGCCTGCGTCGGAGCCCGTCCAGCTCATCCCGTGGCGGACGCGACGTCGTCGCGAGGACCAGACAGAGCGGCGCCTTCGGCAAATCCCGCAACAGGGCGAGCAGCGCGAGCAGCGAGGCACGATCCGCCCATTGCGCATCGTCGATGGCGAGAAGTATCGGTCCCTCCCCGGCAGCCGCTGTGGTGACGGCGGAAAAAGCCCGGCCGAGCGGCATCGGAGACGTGTCGGCGCTGCCCCGGAATCGTTCCGCCCATTCCGGCAGGCAGGCGGCAAAACCGCCGAGTGCCTCCGGCGCGGCGCCAGGAATCCCCGGCGCGTCCAGCAATCCCCCACGCGCGAGCCCGAGGATGCCGCTCATTTCGTCGGTCTCGTCGCCTTCCACCGCCCGCACCAGGGCGACGCTGCCGCCCGAAAGGACGGCGCGACCTGCGAGCTCTTCGAGAAGCCGCGTCTTGCCGGTTCCGGACTCTCCCACCAACACGATGGCCGCGGCGCCCTGGCCGGAGCGACAACGATCCCAGACATCGAGCAGTGTGCCGAGCTCGTGGCCCCGCCCGATGAGTGGTGCCCGCCGTTGTTCGACTCGCGCCGGCTGGAAGGCCGGCGGCCTCGCGCGAAGGCGCCCCTTCCGGATACGCTCGGCGAGGCGACCGGTCTCTTCCGCGGGTGTGGTCCCGAGCTCGCGCAGGCGTTCGGTAAATCGCTCGGCATGCGCGAGCGCCGCGCCGGGATCGCCGAGGCCCGCCAGCGCGGTCATCACGCCACACGCCGCTGAATTCGAGGCCGGATCAAGGGTCTCCGCGCGTCGGGCCGCATCGAGCGCCGGCGCGGCGTGTCCCTGGCGAAGCAGCTCGCCGCTCCAGCCGAGGAGGGCCGCGACCGAACGGCCCGACCAATGCCGCCGTTCCGAAGCGAGCCAGTCTTCGAACCCGTCGGCTCCCGGAACCGCGAAGCCCTCGAGAAACTCTCCGGCGATGAGCGCGGCGGCGCCGGCCCAGGCACCGTCCGCCATCAATGTCTCGAGTGCTTCGGCATCGAGGCGCAGCGCATCCGCGGCGAGGCGCACCTGGCCACCGCCGGTGTCGAGCCCTTCATCTCCGGCGCTTTTGCGCAGTACCCTGAGCGCTTCATTGAGCGAATGCCGGGCGGCGCTTTCCTCTTTCTCGGGCCAGAGCAGGCCGCACAGATGCTCCCGGGTGCGAGCGCGCTTGGGAGAGCGCCCGAGGTAGACCAGCAGCGCGAGATGTTTGCGCCAGAGCAGCTCGGCAGGGGCGGGAGCGCCGTCCACGATCACTTCGATCGGGCCCAGGACGCGACAGGTGATCACGTCACGCACTCTTTCCGCGCGAGCACTTGGGCGGAATCGGCGCGGCTCGAGAACGGCGCCACGCTTCCCTTCCAATTCCGGGCGACCGCGAGGTATGCCGAGCATCTTTCCCGCCGGCTGACACCGCGCAGATGTGCGAGGCGCCAGCGCACCAGTGTCCCGAGTGCCCAGCCCATTTCTCCCGGCGCAGGATCACCGGTGCCGTGGCCGACAGTCTGCAGGTGCTCGTACCAGAGCAGCGTCCTGCGGGCCGATGCGAAGTCTTCCAGACGCTCGAATTGCTCGGCGCGCAGGAGCCTTACGATCGCATCGGACAGAGGGGCCTCGTGGCTCAGCGAATTTTCGAGTCCGTGGAGCGTCGGCAACGAGTCGAGTGCCCGCCGCGCTTCTCCTCGAAAGCCGAGCACCGCTGCGCGAAATATGGCGGCGAAACCGGCTGGGCCCTTCGCCAGGATATCTCCGGCCACTCGTGCGCGAACCGAATCGCCCGAGCGGACGGCGAGGAGTCCCGAAGCGAGAGCTGCTCGCGCAGTGAGCGTCGCGGCGGCGCCGGAATAGGAATCGAGCGCCGCGAGAAGGGCCGCTGGTGCACGGCGCACGGCCGTATCGGGGTCGAAGACTCTGAGTGTGGCCTCGAGCTCGAGGGCAAGCAACGGTAGCGCCCCCTCGTCGGTGTCCACCCCTTCCAGTCTTCTGCCGGTCGCAAGCATCGAATCGAGCCGGCCCAGTGCGGCGTAGCCGAATAACTGGCCGAGCAACCCCTCCCGCATCGCATCGGTACGTCCCGGCCACGCGCGCGTAATCAAGCCTCCGAGCTCGACGGCCCCACGCGGCGCGTCCGCGGTCATCATGAGGCGCCCACCGCCGGAAGCATCCTCGCTCGCCGCGAGCGCCGGATCCGAGAGGACGCTTCGGGAAAAGGCGCGGGCGCTGTCGGCCGGAAGAAAGCGCCAATGGTACCCCAGCAGGAGGAGGAATCGCATCGATTTCGCAAAGCCGCCGGGAGATCCCGAGGGGAGCTGCATGAGACTCTTGAGTGCGGCATCGGCGGATGCCGAATCGCCTTCGCTGAGCAACAGCCAGGTGAGGTGCTCCCAACCGGGACCGAAGCTCGGTTTCAGCCGGACGACTCGCCCAAGCGGGTCTTTCGCCATGATCCGCGGGAAGCCATAGAGCGGTCCCCGGTGAAGGAGCTCGTCACCGTATTCGAAGGAGGCGAGGAAAAAGTTCTCCGCCTGGGCTGCCTGTTTCAGCGTATCGATTCGTGCGGGAAGATCGCTCGCCGCGGCACGAATGAGCCGCTGGTAGTGATCGGGAAACCGGCCGATGCCCCTCTGGAGTTTCGCGATACGCGCCGAGTCATGGCCGTGACCGAGCCAGCGTCCGATGTCGAGCAGGCGGAAACTGCAGAGGTAACAGGAGGTGTCTTCCTCGGCGCGACGGAATTCCGAGTCGGCTTCTTCCCAGCGCGCCTGCGCCAGGAACTGCTCGGCGCGGAACCATCGGTCGAAGCCCTCTTCGGTCGAGGGAAGCGCGTTGACCGGCAACCAGATGTCGGCGCTCCATTTCTGCTTCCAAAGGGCCTTCACCAGTTTGTGTGAAAGATTCGCGACGATCCTGTCCCACTCTCCCCGGGGCCCCGCGGCGTCCACTGGAGCGGCGGCGCTCCCCGCCACCCGCGCGCTCATTTGCATCCGGCCGCCGGTCATTCCGACGGAGCCGAGCACCCGGAGCGTCGCGGAATCGCCCGGGCTGCTAGCCGGGAGCACTACGAAATCGGGATACTCGAGGGCGCGCCGAAACTCAGCGGCCACCGAGTCGCCGAAACCAGCGCCAAGCTCCGGGGACTCCACCCCGAATCGTTCGACCGCGACCGTGATCGCGCCGCGAGGAGTCGGAGGCGCCTGAGGCGATCCGTCCGGGCGATAGATGAGCCACGCGAAGAGCGCCGCCACGATGCCTACGGCGGCGAAGAGAGGCCAGCGCAAACGGACCTCGGATTGGGCGAGTGCCGCTTCCAGCGCTCGCGCGTCGGACCAGCGGGCTTCCGGGATGAGCGCCAGCGCCTTGCGCAGCGCGGGAACCAGCGCGTCAGGAATTCCGCGCCAATCGGCGGCTTCCGGCGCCTGATAGGCAGGCCAGCGCTGTCCGGTACCTGCTTCCCAGAGGACCAGCCCGGCGGCATAGACGTCGGTCCGCATCGTCACTTGAATGCCGTCGCGCTGCTCGGGCGACATGTAGCGCGGCGTGCCGATCATCTGTCCCGGCGTCGTGAGACCGGCATCATGCTCCTGCTGCCAGCGCGCGATTCCGAAGTCTCCCAGGAGGGCCCGGCCCTGGCGGACGAAAATGTTGGCGGGCTTGACGTCGCGATGGACGATGCCGAGCGCGTGCGCGGCGCCCAACGCACTCGAGAGATCCCGCCCCAGCCGGATCGCCTCTTCGGGCGAGAGGGGGCCGCGCTGCAGCCGATCGGCGAGCGTTTCCCCCTCCACGAACTCCATGACGTAATAGAGGAGACCGTCCGCCTCGCCGGCGTCGTAGATCGGAACGATGTTGGGGTGGGAGAGCCGGGCCAGGATGCGGCCCTCGGCGAGAAACCGCTCAGCGGCAATTGCGGTGGCGTGTTCGGGCCGGAGAATCTTGATCGCGACGCGGCGATCGAGACGCCGTTGTCTGGCCTCGAACACCACGCCCATGCCGCCGGCCGCCACTTCGCGCTGAATGTCGTACTCCAGCGCCAACGCGGACCGGAGCCTATCGAGGAGTGAACTCAGATAGTCGAACCCCCCGGTGGCGCGGGCTTGCGGCCGGGATCGGTCAGGAGCCGCTCGGTAAAGTCCACTCGCTCCGCCAGCTCTCCCACTTCGCGGCGAAGCGACTCGAGCTCGTCGAGGAGTTCCTGGGGCACCCCGTGGGCGAGCGCAGCAGCGTCCTCGGGATCCCAGAGCGCCACCCGGCGGCCATCGCCGTCCCGGAATTCTCCGCTGGCGATGGTGATCAGATCGTAGAGATACCAGAGGCCCAGACCGCCGAGCGTGACGAGCTGCAGGAGTCCGGTGCCGATTTTCCCCACATAAAATCGGTGGGCCCCAAAGACGCCGAGCGGGATGCAAAGGGCCAGGGCGACGGCGCGCGACTTGTCGGAGGGGTTCGTTGCCATGCGGGACGATACCACGGTCGCACCAGATGTCCAGAGCGGTTAGTTTGCCGCGCCATGCGGATCGCACCGGCCTTCGTCCTCCTCTGCCTCCTTCCGCCCCCGGGGGCTGCACAGTGGATCGCCCAGCGCTCCGGCACCGCCACGGAATTCCGGGGCCTGCATGCCGTGAGCGATCGGACCGTCTGGGCCGCCGGCCGCGGCGGCATCGTGACCCACACCACCGACGGCGGACGGAGCTGGACCTCCGACACCATTCCCGGCGCATCGCATCTCTTCTTCATCGCGATTCGTGCTCTCGACGGCCGCCGCGCGTGGGCCCTCGGTACCGCGTTCACCGGCCCCTCGGCGGCACGGATCTATCGGACCGACGACGGCGGGAAGACCTGGCGCCTCCAGTACGAGAACACCGCGCCGGGCATTTTCTTCGATGGCATGGCGTTCTGGGACGCCAACAACGGCATCGCGTTCAGCGATCCCATCGAGGGGCGCTTCATCATCATCACGACGGGTGACGGCGGCGTCACCTGGACCAGGATCGCTCCCGAGCGCATTCCGCCGGCATTGCCCGGCGAAGCGGCGTTCGCGGCGAGCGGGACGTCGATCACCGTGCACGGCAAGCAGAATGTGTGGATCGGCACTGGGGGAGGGGCCAAGGCGCGGGTCCTGCGTTCATTCGACCGGGGCAGAACCTGGGAGGTTTTCGAGACAAGCGCTTCCGGCGGCCAGGCCAAGGGGATTTTCGGGGTGGCGTTTCGGGACCGGCGCCATGGTATCGCGGTGGGCGGCGACTATCAGCAGCGCGACGGCTCCCTGGAGAATCTGCTGCTCACCGACGATGGCGGCCGAAGCTGGAGACTCGGGACGAGCGCGGCGCTGGCGGGAGTCCAATACGGCGTCGCCGTGGCCGGCACCAGAACTCTCGTCGCCGCGGGGCCGCTCGGCAGCGCGGTGTCCACCGATGCCGGCGCCAGCTGGCGCCGACTCGAGGGCCCGGGCTTCAATACGGTCAGCTGCGCCGGCGGCACCTGTTGGGCCGCCGGGGTCGAGGGCCGGATTTCGCGGCTCAGGCCGGTGCGCTGAGCTCCCTGCCCAGCTCCGCCACCGCCGCGACAAACAGATCAAAATCGTCGAGCCGGCTTCGGTGGTTCGTAATGGCGACCCGCATCGCGAAGCGTCCGTTCAGCGACGTCGCCGACGGCACCGCGATCCCCCGCTCCTGAATTCGAATCAACAGCTCGCGGTTGAGCGCGTCGAGTTCGTCTCCCCTCTTCCCCGCTTCCCCACTCTTCCCCTCTTCCCCGCGCCTCCCAGTATACCGCAAACACACGATGTTGAGCGGCACCGGCGCCATCAGCTCGAGCTCCGAATGCCGGTGCACGAGACCAGCGAGATATTTCGCCTGCTCGACATTCTGCTCGATCAGTCTCGCATACTTGGCCACCCCGTGCTCCTGGAGCAGCATCCAGACTTTGAGACCGCGAAACTCCCTGGAGAGCTCGGGTCCGAGAGTGCCGGGGTCGTGATCGTTCGGCGCGGCGCCACGGGCTTCGCGCGCGAGGTAACTCGCCTTGGTCGCGAACGGACGACGGTGCGCCTCCCGGTCCCGGACCAGGACGCACCCGACGTCGTACGGCATGTAGAGCCATTTGTGCAGGTCGAACGCGATCGAGTCGGCGCGCTCCATCCCCGCAACCAGGGGTCGCAGCCGCACCGAAATCGCGGCAAGGGCACCGAACGCGCCATCCACGTGAAACCAGAGTCGCTCACGCTCGCAGAGATCGGCCAGCGCGGTGAGGTCGTCGATCGCGCCGGTGTTGACGGTCCCGGCGTTTCCAATCACGCAGAACGGCTTCCGCCCCGCGGCGCGGTCGGCCGCGATCGCCCCCGCGAGGGCGTCGAGGTCGATCCGGAATTCCTTGTCCACCGGCACCGAGTGAAGGGCGCGCTGGCCGAGACCAAGGAGCCGGGCCGCCTTGTCGACGGAATTGTGCGTCTGCGCCGACGCGTAAAGCACCGGTGAGCCGCCCAGCCCGGAGAGACCCTCCTCACTGATCCTGGGATCTCCCGCGTCGCGCGCCGCGGCGAGCGCCACGAGATTGGCCACCGAGCCTCCGGTCACCAGGACACCGCTCGCATCGGGCGGGAATCCCACCATTGTTTTGCACCAGTTGATCACCTGCTCTTCGACGTAGGGTGCCGCCTGGTGACCGCCGCCGGCGTTGGTATTGATGATCGCGGTGGCCAATTCGGCCAGCGCGCCGCTCGGGCTTCCGGTGCCGTTGACCCATCCCCAGAAGCGCGGGTGCACATTGCCCCATGGGTAGGGAAGCACCGATCGGCGGAACTCGTCCCAGCTCCCCTCGAGCCCGCATCCCTCGACGGGAAGGGGACGGCGCAGCGCGGCGCGGACGTCTTCCGGCACGGGTTGCCAGACCGGCCGCTCTCTCAGGGTGCGGAGCCAGTCGAACAACTCGTCGACCACCTGGTGACTGTGGGTGCGAAACTCGTCCCACGATTCCGGGTCGAGCGATTCTTCAGGGCGGGCCGTCATGCTGCACTCCTCTTGCGGTAAACTGGGGGGCCGTGGAAGATACGCCGGAGACGGCGGCGGGCCACCGCCGAACGCACTCCAAATTCGAGACTCCCATGCTTCCCCTGCTGCTGCTCCTTACCAGCACCCAGCAACCAGCACCCAGCACCCGACCCGACACCTCGCTTCGCAGCCGCGTCGCCACCTGGCGCTCGTCCCGCGAAACGGAGATCGTGGGCGAGCTCACCCGGTTGCTCTCGATCCCGAATCTGGCCAGCGACTCGGTCAATATCCGGCGCAACGCCGCGTTGATCGTCGCGATGCTCGAGCGCCGCGGTGCGGTGGCCAGGATTCTCGAATCTCCGGGGTCGCCCCCGGCGGTGTACGGAGAGCTCACGGCCCCGGGCGCCAGCCGGACGGTCGTCTTCTACGCGCACTACGACGGGCAGCCGGTGGACCCGACGAAGTGGGTAACGCCGCCATGGAACGTCGTGTTGCGCGACGGCGCCCTCACCAGGGGAGCGCGGGAAGTCCCCTTCCCCGCGGCGGGAGGGCGCTTCGATCCGGAGTGGCGCCTCTATGCGCGCTCGGCGAGCGACGACAAATCGCCGATCGTCGCGATGCTCTCCGCACTCGACGCGCTGAAAGCGCTGGGACAGCGGCAATCCGTCAATCTCAAGTTCTTCTTCGAGGGCGAGGAGGAAGCCGGCTCGGTCCATTTGGGAGAGATGCTCACCCGTCACGCGGCGCTCCTCAAGGCCGACCTCTGGCTCTTCGGAGATGGGCCGGTGCACCAGAGCAGGCAACCGAAGATCTCCTTCGGCGTACGCGGCGTCATGGGGATCAACCTTACCGTCTACGGTCCCGTGCGTCCGTTGCATAGCGGCCACTACGGCAACTGGGCCCCCAATCCCAACGTGATGCTCGCCCATCTCATCGCCTCGATGCGCGATGAGGAGGGCAGAATTCTCATCGACAATTTCTACGACGACGTGCGTCCGTTCTCGGCGGAGCAGCGCGCCGCGCTCGCCGCGATGCCCAACATCGATACGCAGATCGCTGCGGACCTCCGGCTGGGACGAACCGAAGGGTCCGGTGCGGGCCTGGCGGAACAGGTGTCGAGACCGGGGCTCAACGTCAGCGGAATTTCCGGTGGCCGCACCGGCGAGGGATCCGCGAATGTCATCGTCCCCGAAGCGACCGCGTACCTCGATTTCCGGCTGGTGCCGGATCAGCGCCCCGAGCGGATACGCGCAATGCTGGAGGCGCATTTCGTGAAGCGGGGCTATTACGTCGTGCACCAGGATCCCGATTCGGCCACCCGCCGCGCCCACGCCCGGATCATCAAGATGACGGGCGACGGCGGCTATCCCGCCACGAGCACCGCGCTCGATCTCCCGGTGTCCCGCGCGGTGATCCGCGCGGCGGAAGCGGCACTCGGACAACGGGTGGTCGTGGAGCCGCCGCTGGGAGGCAGCCTGCCGCTCTATCAATTCAAGGAAGCGCTCGGCGCCACGCTCATCATGGTGCCGATCGTGAATCACGACAACAACCAGCACGCGGAGAACGAAAACCTGCGCATCAGGAATCTGTGGGACGGGATCGAACTCTATGCGGGGTTGCTGGCGTACCTGGGGAGGTTTTGGGGGCAGGTCCCGTAGAAGGATGCTGGGGACTGGTTGCTGGTGGCTGGGCAATCCCAGAAACCCCCAGCACCCAGCACCCAGCACCTAGCACCTAGCACCTAGCTACGCACTCCCCCCCTCCGGCCGCCCTCCCCATGCCGCTCGCGGGATGCCGTCCACGAGCTGGTAGAAACCGAGATCAACGCCTGAGCGCAGTTTGGCGATGTACACAATCTGCCCGGTGTGCATGCCGAAATGCTCGACGGCGTGATAGATCGCTTCGAGAAGGGTGACGGTTCTCCCCTGCACCGCGCGCCGCTCACCGAGCGAGGCGGGATCGGTCGATGCGAGAACCGAGTCGGCCTCGAGCACCGCTTCGGTAATCAGCGCGAGCAGCGCCGCCCGCGGAATCGGCTCGCGCCGCGCGAACTCGGA
>Ga0070704_100000070_pt1 | contig 33970 bp, 25 predicted proteins | sample KBSK5252metaG_FD_65467 | JGI IMG/M metagenome (GOLD analysis project Ga0070704, IMG submission 65467) | Corn, switchgrass and miscanthus rhizosphere microbial communities from Kellogg Biological Station, Michigan, USA - KBS K5-25-2 metaG | ecosystem: Host-associated > Plants > Roots >...
CCGAGCTCCGCCGCGATGCCCGACCCTATCCGCCCGGCCAGCATGAGGCCCGTGAGGACAGGACCAAGCTCCTTGATCATCGACGCGCTCACCAGGCGGCCGACAAACGGCCGCGCGCCGAACTGATCGAGCGTGATGCCGCTCTGCAGCGCGAGCACCGCTCCCGTGAAGAATCCCGTGAGCAGCACGACCGTCAGCGAGCCGATGCCAATCGCGTCGAACTGCTCCACGACGTCGTGTACGTAAAAGGGCTGCGAGAAGACCCCTCGAACGGTGGCCGCCTGCAGGCGAACGTACTCCTGCACTTCGTGGAGAGCGCCCTTGACCCAGTCTGTGAGCAGCCTCAGCACGCGTCAGCGTCCTGACTGCTGCAGGCTCGTGAGCCCGAGCTCGCGCGTGCGAAGCGACTTCAGCGTGTCGCGGATCGTCGCCGCGCGCTCGAAATCGAGGTTGGCGGCGGCGCTCTTCATCTCCAGTTCGAGCCGCGCGATCTCGGCCTCGATCTCGGCCTGCGTCCGGAACGTCTCCGCCGGCTCGCTCATCGGCGGCGTCGAGTAATCGCGCTCGTAGACGCTCGACATCACGTCCTCGATGGCGCGCACGACCGACTCAGGCGTGATGCCATGCTCCTCGTTGTAGGCGGCCTGCAGCGCGCGCCGCCGTTCCGTCTCGGCGATGGCCGATTTCATCGAGTCGGTCGTCCTCTCCGCGTACATGATGACGCGCCCGTTGACGTTTCGGGCGGCGCGCCCGGATGTCTGGATGAGCGAGCCGCTCGACCGCAGGAACCCCTCCTTGTCCGCATCGAGGATGGCGACCAGCGAGACTTCCGGCAGGTCGAGCCCCTCGCGCAGCAGGTTGATCCCCACGAGCACGTCGAACACGCCGCGCCGCAGGTCGCGGAGGATTTCGATGCGTTCGAGCGTATCGATGTCGGAATGCAGATACCGGACCCTGACGCCGAGCTCCTGGTAGTAGGTCGTCAGGTCCTCGGCCATCCGCTTGGTGAGCGTCGTCACGAGCACGCGCTCCTTGCGCTCGGCGCGCTCGCGTATCTCCTTCAGCAGATCGTCGACCTGGCCGCGGACCGGGCGCACCTCGATGGGCGGATCCATCAGCCCGGTGGGACGAATCACCTGCTCGACGATCACGCCGCCGGCCTTCGACAGCTCGTACGGACCCGGCGTCGCGGAGACGTAGACGACCTGCTTCACGCGCTCTTCCCATTCCGTGAAGTTCAGCGGACGGTTGTCGAGCGCCGACGGCAGGCGGAAGCCGTAGGCGACGAGCACTTCCTTCCGCGAGCGGTCGCCCGCGTACATGCCGCGAACCTGCGGGACGGTCTGGTGGCTTTCGTCGACGATGACCAGCGCGTCTTCCGGCAGGTAGTCGAGCAGCGTCGGCGGCGGCGCCCCCGGCGGGCGGCCCGTCAGGTGCCGCGCGTAGTTCTCGATCCCGTGGCAGTAGCCGATCTCCCGAATCATCTCGAGGTCGAACATCGTCCGCTGATGCAGCCGCTGCGCCTCGAGCAGCTTGCCTTCCGATTCGAGCTGCCCTCGATACCACTCCAGCTCCTTCTTGATCGTCTCGACGGCCTGCGTGGTCCGGTCGCGCGACGTGACGAAGTGCGACTTCGGATAGACGGCGACCTTGTCGAGGCGGCGGAGCACCTTGCCCGTGAGCGCGTCGAACCAGGCGAGCTCGTCCACCTCGTCGCCGAAGAGCCCGATGCGCAGCGCGTGCTCCTCGTACGACGGCACGACTTCGACGATGTCGCCGCGGACGCGGAAGGCGCCGCGGCCGAACTCGGTGTCGTTGCGTTCGTACTGGATCTCGACCAGCTTCCGGAGAATCTCATCGCGCCCGATGCGCTGTCCCACTTCGAGCGGCAGCAGCATCCCGTAGTAGGCCTCGGGCGAACCGAGACCGTAGATGCACGACACGCTGGCGACGATGATGACGTCGCGCCGCTCGAAGAGCGATCGCGTCGCGGACAACCGCATGCGATCGATCTCGTCGTTGATCGTCGCTTCCTTCTCGATGTACGAGTCGGTGGCCGGCACGTAGGCTTCCGGCTGGTAGTAGTCGTAGTAGCTGACGAAGTACTCGACCGCGTTGCCGGGAAAGAAGTGCCTGAACTCCTGGTAGAGCTGCGCGGCGAGCGTCTTGTTGTGCGCCATCACCAGCGTCGGACGGTTCACCGACGCGACGACCTGCGCCATGGTGAACGTCTTTCCCGACCCGGTGACGCCGAGCAGCACCTGGTGCTTGTCGCCGCGGTTGAGCCCCTCGACCAGCTCCGGAATCGCGCGGACCTGGTCGCCGCGAATCTCGAAGTCGGTGACGAGGCTAAAGCGGTCGTACACAGAGGGCATGTAAATCCCTGATCGTACCACGTTGGACTCGGAATCCGGGTTCGGGGATCCGGGATCCGCCGCTACTTGGTTTTGGGAGGCTCTTGGTAGGGGGCGAAGTAGCCGCGCCGGGCGAGGATCTTGGTTCCCTTCAAATCGGGACGCGTCACGCGGATTTCGACCTTCCGCCACGCGCCGTCCTGTTTCGTGTTGGTGGACGTGTAGGCGAGGCTGTACTGCGCGCGGATCTGGGCGACGACCTTGTCGTACGACGCCTCGATGTCCTTCATCGTCGTCGGGAAGAACGCCTGGCCGCCGGTCGCTTCCGCGATCTGCTGCAGGTGCGCGCGCTCCTCGATGCGGCCGCGCGAGTGCTCGAGGAAGCCGACCGAATACACCGTCACGTCGGACGCGCGGATCAGCGTCATCAGATCGCCGAAGCTGATGGTGCTGTGCGTGTCGCCGCCGTCGGTGTAGAGGACGAGGACCTTGCGCCCCTCGTCGTCGGAGGCGCCGTCGAGGTAGACGCCCATCGCGTCGTACATCGCGGTCTCGCCGTCGGGCGTGCGGCCGCGGATGCGTTCCACCAGCCGCGGAAAGTCGCGCTGGCCGTACTTCGCCACGCGGACCTCGGTGTCGAAGTCCACCAGCGTCATGTCCTTCGCTTCGCTCAGCGTGTTGAGGAACTTGATGGCCGCGGACCGCGACAGCTTGATGTCGTCGGTCATGCTGGCGCTGGTGTCGAACAGCAGCCCGACGTGCATCTCGGGACCGTTCTCGATGTCGGTGCCGCGCGCGAAGTACTTCAGCGCCTGCTTCTGGCCGTCCTCGATGATCTCGAAGTCTTCGGCGTTGAGGTCGCTGAGGTACTCGCCCTTCTTGTCCACTGCGGTGACGCCGAAGGTGGCGAGGTCGATGCCGGCGCGGAACGTGGGCGTCTGTGCCGCCGGCGATGCCACGCCGGCCGCAGTAATTGCCGTCAAGAGCAAGACGAGCGCGCGCGTTCGCATCGGACCTCCAGATCCTACACCGGTCAGAAACCCCTGTACACGGTGATTCTGGCGGTCTGTGTGCCCTGTCCACCGTCGATTCGCGGCGCACGGAACCCGTACGCCCATTCGACCGACACAAGCGTGCGAAACGGACCGCCCGATTCGACGGCCGTCCCAACGCCTGGATAGAAGCGCGCGGCCGAAGCCCAGCCGGGATCGTGGACGAGGGCCGCATCGCCAAACCCGTCGACTCGGAGGCCGCGCCACGTCAACGCCGTTGCGCTTCGCATCACCGCGCCATGGTCGTAGCGGATCGATGCCGTTGGATATCCGTGCAGCGGGTTGTCGAACGCATCGAAGCCGTAGCGGCTGAAACGATCGAGATCGTGCCCGCCCATCCACGACAGCTCCACGCGAGACGTGACCGACGACCGGAGCGCGACCGTCCGCTTGAGCGTCGCGCCATACCGCTGAAAGTTTCCGGCCCATCCCGTGCGGGTCGCCGGGTTCCACCACGCGCGGGCCGTCCATGGGCCGCGCTCGGCCGTCAGCGACGCATCCAGCGCGTGATCGACGATGCGTGTGGGAGCGGCGAACAGCGGCGAGGTGCTGGCGGTCTTCCGGTAATCGGTGAGATCGAACTCGTAATCGATCGTGGCGCGGATGCGAGGCGTCAACGATCGAAGAACGCCAACCGATGCGTACTGCGGCCGCTGCAGCAGGTTCTCGGCGTACTGTTCGCGCCCGTTCCTGAACATGCGGTCGGTGTAACGCGCACCGATGCCGAAGGCACTGGCATGCGCCTGCCATCGCGTACCGCGGATGGACGGCGTGCTCCACGAGAACTGGCCGAACACGCCGGCGAAAAAGACGCTCATCTGATCTCCGCGACCGAACAGATTGAGGTTGACGTAGCTGAATCCCGCAAACTCCAGCGGCTGCGAAATCCCTGGGTCGACGAGCACGCCGCCGATGATGCTCCGGATGGTGTGCGTCCCGCGTGACACCGCCGCGCGCTCGCCGGTCTTCCCTCGACGGACGAGATACCGCAGTCCCTCCGGCGTATCACGCATCATCACGTGATCCGACGCCAGCGCCGCCGCAAGCTGCTCGTCGAACGCCGTGCTGTTCACCTCGTAGCGCTGAATCGCGATCGTCCGTTGGATCGGCGTCTCGAACCCTGCGCCCTCGTACGACTGGAAGATGCGCGTCTCGACCGGCAGCCAGAGCGCCGCACCGCCGACATCAACGCGTCCGAATTCATCGACCTCCTCGGATGAAACGATGGCGCCGCGGAGATCTTTCTGAATCGTTTCCAGGCGGCGAAGCGTGAAGTCGCGCGCGTCGATCCAGGCGCGGCCGCGGGCCAGCCCGCGGGCCTCGCCGCTCGGCTCGAACGCCACGACGTAGCAGCGGCTGCCGCCGACGCTGTCCTCCCCGTCGAGCGCGTAGCGATACGCCTCGTCGAGCGTGATGACCAGCGGCGGCGTGCTGATGCGTTCCGCTTCGATCAGCGGCAGCTCGGGCGGCGACTGCGCACTGCCACCCGCGATGTCGGCGCCGTTGACACGGATGTTCCGCTCCTCGACGTTGGTCCCCTGCGGACCTCGGAAGATGGTCGTCTCGGCCGTAATCGTGATGGGCGCCGAGAAATCCGGCACCTCGAACAGCAGCGTCGTCGTGCCGCTCGCGATGGTGGTTCGCACGATCGCGTCCTGCCGCCGCTGCCGCGCCTGATATCGCGCGACGATTTCACCCACCGATAGCCGGCGCACGCCGGTGACCTCGACCTGCGTGGGACGCCGCGCGGCGAACTCCTGCACGACGCGCCAGTCGATGTGCGCGACGGGAAGCAGCACGCGCTCCGCGCCCGTCACGAGCGACGCGGCCACGAGGTCGTCGACGGTCGGAGCGGGCACCGGCGGCAGACGCCGCCAGGTTTCGCCGATGATGGCGTCGACGTACGGCCGCAGCTCGTCGAGCGGCACGCCGCGCGACGTGAAGGCCTCGCCGTCGATCGCGATCTCGACGTCCGGCCGCTCCGCGCGAAGCGCCGTGATCGCCGTGCGTGCGTCGAAGACGAGTTGCGGAACGGCCGCCGCCGGCGAAGGTGTCACGAGGATCGCGACGGCAGCCCCGGCCGACGCGAATTCACCTCGCGGCGCGCCCGTAAGCATCAGCTGTACGCCGTCGAGCGAGCCGGGCGGCACGGGCGGGGGCAACGACAGATCGGCCGCGTCCACGCCGATAACAAGGCATGAGACACAGGGCGCGCCCGGATCGCCGGCTGCCCGCTGTGCCGCCGCGAGGGTTGGTACGAAGGCCACCATCGCCAGCGCAGCCGCTGCAACCCGGCATATAATTTGGAGTTGGCGCCAGTGTCGAGGGTTCATCACATCGAATGAGATGTCTCGCCGTCTGCCAGACCGAGCTGGTCATCAGGATGCTCGACGAAGCCCTGGCGCCCAGCTTCGAGGTCGAATTCCTCGTCGAAAGCAAGCCGCTCGCCCGGCGGCTTCATGACGCCGGCCACAACGTCTTCTCCGGCGACCCGCGCCGGACCGATACCTACCTCAAGGCCGACATCACCCCCGCGACCTGCGTCATCGTCGAAGACAGCGGCAAGCGAAGCCTGCGCAAGATCCTCGAGGCGATTCGCGACGCCGGCGCGACGCTCGTCTACGTCATCGGCGTCGGCTGCGGCAACGCGCACAAGTACGAGGAGGGGCTCCGGTCGTTTTTTCCGGAGGTGAATTTCCTTCCCATCGCGGAGCTGTTCGGCCAGCCGCTGCTCATCGAGTTCAGCCGGTCGCTGACGCGGCTCAAGGTGCAGCAGTACCAGCGGTTCTTCAGCGATGCGGATCGCGTGCTGATGCTGCTCCACAACGATCCCGATCCCGACGCCATGGCGAGCGGCCTCGCGCTCCGCAACGTGCTGCGCCGGAACCGGCAGACGGCGGTCATCGCCGCGCTGCAGGGGGCGACGCGTCCCGAAAACCTGCGGATGCAGAACCTGCTCGACATCCAGGTCGAAATCATCACGCCGCAACAACTCGGCGGCTTCGACCGCATTGCGATGGTCGACGTCCAGCCGCATTACTTCGGCGAAGAGTTTCATCGCGTCGACCTGGTCATCGATCACCACCCCGAGCAGCCGGGCTACAGCGCCGTCTTCAAGGATATCCGACCGAACTACGGGTCGACCTCGACGATCCTGACCGAGCACCTGCGCGCCGTGGACGAGCACATCTCCGAGCGGACCGCGACCGCGATGCTGTACGCCATCAAGTCGGACACGCTCTTCTTCAACCGGCAGGCGAACCGCGTCGACCTCGAGGCGTTCTCCTATCTGTATCCGCTGGCCGACGCGGCGATGATCCGGAAGATGGAAGGCGCGGAAATCACGATGGAGCGCCTCGAGTACGTGCTCAAGGCGAAGCAGAACGGCCAGATGGTCGAACAGGTGTTCTGCTCGTTCATCGGCGCCTCGCCGCGCGAGGACTTCATCCCCTACGTGGCCGATTTCTATTTGCAGCTCGAAGACGTCAAATGGACGATCGTCTCGGGCATCGTGAACGACTCGCTGGTGATGTCGGTCCGCAACCTCGGCTACTCGCGCAACGCGGGCGAGTTCGTACGGAAGTACTTCGCGGCAATCGGCAGCGCCGGCGGCCATCGCTCGATGGCCAAGGCCGTCGTGCCGCTGGCTGCGTTCCGGGACAAGTACGGCAACCTGCAGGCCGATCAGTTCACCGAGAAGGTCCTGTCGCTGGCGCTCGAGTTCCTGCACGAGCACCAGCCGGCCGAAAAACGCCTCGTCGGAAAGGCCTGACGCTACGAACCCGACGGCTTGAACAACGACAGGTCGACCGCCTCGCCCATCGCCTTGTAACCGGCGTCGTTGGGATGCAGGTGGTCTCCCGAGTCGAACTCGGCCCGCATCTTCGTCGGCGCGGCGGGATCGCGGATGACGGCTTCGAAATCGATCACCGCGTCGTACATCCCGCTCGTCCGAATCCACTGGTTCAGCGCCTTCCGTTTCGCTTCGCCTTCCTGCGAGAAATAGGCAGCGCCTTCGTACGGCGTCAGCGTCGCGCCATAGATCTTCAGCCCGCGGGCGTGCGCGCGCTCGACCAGCTGGCGGTGCGCGGCGATGAGATCCTCGACGGCGGCCTGCGCGGCACCAATGTCGTTGATCCCTTCCATCACGACGACGTGGGTGACGCCGGGCTGCGCGAGCACGTCCCGATCGAAGCGCGCGAGCGCGTTCACGCCGGCGTTGCCGCCGAACCCGCCGGGGGCGTTGCCCTCGGTCAGCACGCGATTGCCGGCGATGGCGACGTTCGCCACGGCGAAGGTCGTTCCGACCCGGCGGGCAAGGTGATCCGGCCACCGGTTGTTGGTGTCGGGTGTGGACCTCGTGCCATCGGTGATCGAATCACCAAACGCGGCGATCACGCCGACACGCGGCGTGGCCGCCACCTCGACGCGCGACAGCAGGAACCACGAGCGCGTGATGGCGCCGCCCTCCATGGCCGTCTCGCCGACGTGATTGCCGGGCGCCGACGCGTAGCTCGTCTGGTTCGCGCCGTTGTGGAACGTGATGAGCGACGAACCGCTCCCGAGATCGTCGGGCACGAACACGTCAATCGCGAGGTCCGCGCGCGCGGGAACCTGCAGATCCACGGCGTCGGTCAACACCGTGGCGCCCGCGGGAATTCGAAACGCCTGGCTGCCGTTCACCGTCAGCTTGCGGAGCGATGCGGGGACAATCGCGGAGTCCCGGTCGCGCAGCGCGATGGACGCGCCGCCGATGGTCATCCCCGATGTGCCGAAGGTGTTCGCGAATACCACCCTGGCACGGGTGCCGCCCACCGACGTGCGCACGATCTCACGCAGCGTCTGGTTGTTCGGCGTAATCGGTGGCGGCGCCGGAGCCGGCGCGTTTGGCGGGGGCGCCGCAGCGGGGGCCGCCGCGGGAGGCAGCACGGCCGGCCGTGCGACGACGGCGGTCGTCCACGTCGCGACCCAGTGATTCGCCGCCGCGCGTTGAGCGAGCACGGAGGACGTAACACAGCTGACCACCGCGACAATGGCGAGAATTCTTCGCATGGATGCCTCCGTGGGCCGGCAGAAGCCGCCCCTGTGCGCTATCGGATTCCGTCCCTGGCCACGCCGGTGGCCGCATCCGGCCATATCCTGACCGCAGATGTCAGGTCCGCATCGGCGCCCGCCGCATCACCCGCTTTTCGCTTCACGAGACCGCGAATATAGATCGGCCACGGATCAAATGCATCGAGATCGACCGCACGATTGAGATCCGCAAGGGCCGCGTCGTACTGTCCGAGCTGATAGTAGGCGGCGCCGCGAAACGCGACGGTCCATGCGCTGTCGGGCGTCAACTCGAGCGCACGGGTGAAATCGGCAATCGCGTCGGCGTACTGACGCAAGGAAAAATGATCCAGTCCGCGTTCACTCACCGCCCACGGGTCTTTCGGGTCGACGCCGATCGCGCGATTGAGGTCGCCGACGGCCTCGGCAAATTGACCGCGCGCCCGATACTCGGCGGCGCGCTGCCGCAGCGCATTCGCGTGATCGGGATTGATGTGGAGCGCCTCCGCAAAGTCCGCCATCGCGGCATCCGCCTGTTGCGTCGCCTTCAACGCCATTCCGCGCTCGACGAGCACGTCGTCGGCCTGCGGACGGCTTCGCAGCACTTCGCTCAGGTCGACGATCGCCAGATCGAAGCGTCCGGTCTTGCGAAAGAGCACGCCGCGCTCGGCCTGTGCGTCGAGCCTGTCGTCCGCTGACGCCTGTTTCGATTCGATGATTCGCGTACGCGCCCGGATCTGATCGTCGAGGCTGGTGACCGCTTGCCCCGGCGCCGCGGCAGGCGCCAGCGCGAGGACCATCAGCAGTCCGGCCGATTTAGTGACGGAAGACATCGCCACGCCTCTTCGCTCGAACGGTCTCAGCGTGCATGATCCAACGCCTGCATCACGTCCGCGATGATGTCGTCCGCCGCCTCGCAGCCGACGCTGAAGCGGATGAACCCGTCGCTGATGGCATCGCCGCCCCACCGCGCGCGGCGCTCCGCCATCGAGTGCACGCCGCCAAAGCTCGTCGCCTCGCGCACGATCGAGAGCGACCGCAGGAACGTCTCGGCCCGCGCGCGCGTTCCCAGGTCGAAGCTGACGATCGTGCCGAACGCGCGCATCTGGCGGCGGGCCGCCTCGTGCCCCGGATGCGCCGGCAACCCGGGGTAGAGCACGGCGGCAAGGTCGGACCGGCGCGACAGGCATTCGGCCAGGCGCATCGCCGACGCGCACTGCCGCGACACGCGCAGCGGCAGCGTCGGCAGCGACCGGTGCGCCAGCCAGACCTCCATCGGCCCGGGGATGGCGCCGTGCTGTGTCCGCCACGTGCGCAGCGCGGTCAGCTTCTCCTGGTCGCGCGTGGCGACGTGACCGAGGATGAGATCGCTGTGGCCGGTAATCGCCTTCGTGTCGGAAGCGACGACGAAATCGGCGCCGAGCTGCAGCGGCTGCTGCAGGTACGGCGTGGCGGTGGTGTTGTCCACGGCGACGAGCACACCGCGCGCCCGCGCCGCCTCGACCATCGCGGCGATGTCGCAGATGTCCAGCTGCGGATTGGTCGGCGTTTCCGTCCACACCAGCTTCGCCCCGTCGAGCGCGGCCGCCTGCGCGTTGCCGCGCGTCGGCACGAGCCTCACCTCGATGCCGAGCTGCTCGAACCAGCCGGCCGACAGCCGTCGAATCGTGTAGTAGCAGTCCGAGGCCAGCACGACGACATCCCGCGGGCGAAGCGTGATGCCGAGCACCGCGTCCACGGCCGCCATGCCCGATGCAAACGCGACGGCTTCGCCCCCCTCCAGGATGCGCAGCGCCTCTTCCCACGCCGTCCACGTGGGATTGTGAAAGCGGCCGTAGGTGAGCTCGTTGTCCGACGGCTCGCCCGGCGACGTGTAGGTGGACGAGAACTGGGGCCCCTGGAGAAACGGGCCCGCGTCGGTGCGCTTGCGGAAGCCCGCGTGGACGATTTCCGTGTCGCGATCCATGTCGCGCATCATACGGCCGTCCGGGTCGCGACGATGCGAAACGAGCCAACCAGGCCGCTGGTGAACGCCTCGAGCGCCCGTGCCCAGCCTTGCCGCTCCGCGTCGGACGCCGTACCTTCCGGCCACAGGGCCGACACCTTCGACAGGGTCACGAAATCCGCAGTTGCCAGCGCGGTCACGTCCCGAACGTGGACGACGCGACAGCCGTGCTTCTCGAGCGCACATCTCCACTCGTCGACGGTCGTGAGGTGTGCCCCCCACGAATCTTCGAGGTTGGCGATGGACGTCTCCTCGTCAGGCGTCGCCGGGCGCCGTATGAGAAACACGTCAGCCATGGCAACGCGCCCCTCGCGGCGGAGCGCCGGAACCCAGCGCGCCAGGAAATCGGCCGGCGACGGAAAGTGAATCCACGCGTCCTGGCCCCAAATGACGTCAACATCGCGCAGCGTGGCGTCGCCGGCGAGCGCATCCGCCTGCCGGATCGAAACGAGATGTTCCAGGTGGACGAGCGTCGTGAGCCGCCGCGCATCGCGGCAACGCGCGGCGTCGCTCTCGATGCCGGTGACGTGACAGCCGAACTCAGCGGCGAGCACGCGCGCAGTCCCCCCGAGACCGCAGCCGATGTCCACAACCGTGCTGGATTGCGTGACGCCCGCCGTCAGCGCCAGTTCGACGACCGACTGCACGCCTCCGCTGTGATTCTGATCGGTCAGCCCGGTCTCGGGATCGACCGCCAGTTGCATTTCCGTAAGCCGCGTCAGATCCGCGCCGGTCCGCTCGAGGCGGGCCAGAATCGTCTCGGCACGCAGCGGATGCGAGGCGTAGATCGCGTCGAGGTCCATCGTCGTTAGTACGTATGCACGGGGAACTGCACGCGGAGTCCGAGCAATGCTTGACGTGTGTCAACGGGACGCTGTAGCGTCGCGGCCGCAGGATTGTAGCCATGAACACCACCCAGAAGCCATCAGCTGAGGACGATCACGCGACCGACGCGGCGCAGGCCAAGCCCGCCAGGCATCGCGACGCGAGCCGCCGGCGCCGGAAGTTCATCCGGTTCGGCAGCGCGACGACCGCGATCGCCGTGGCGGCGCAAACGCTCGGCCACGTGCAGGCCATTTCGCACTTCTGCATCGATGCGCTGCACTGGTCGTTCTTCCGTAATGCCGACATGGTGATGCGCATCGGCGTCCCCATCGCCGTCGCCGCGGGGATGGCGCTGGCGATCTACGGACTCGTGTTCCATGCGAAAGAGCGTCGCAAGGAACACACGATCCTGCTCGCGTCGGTCGCCATCGTGGTGACCAGCAGCGCCGCATACGCCAGCCTGAAACTGCTGCCCAAGCCGGTCACGGTCGACGACTACGTCACCGTCGAGGCGACGGAACGAACCAAGCGCCTGCTCGCCTTCCAGGTTACGGCTGACGATCCCGTCGGGCATTCGACGGGAGGGATCCGCGTCACCGCCGACACGACGCAGCCGCAGCAGGTGTGGACGACGGCGCAGGTGCTGAAGGGGATTCTTTCGAGCTCCGCGATGCTCGAGGCGGAGGACGTCCAGCGCATCCGAGGCGCGTTCGCCTACCTCGACAACCAGTTCGTTCCCGACCAGGGATGGGGCTACTTCGACGGATGGCAGACCGGCGTCACCGAGATCGCCGGCTGGGTGGCGCTGGCGCAGGTGGCGGCGCTCGATCACACCAAGCCCGCGATCTGGCCCGAAGATCAGGTGACAGCCGCTCGCGAGGGCGCCGAGCGCACGCTGCAGCTGCTCGTCTCGAAGCAGAATCCGGCCGAAGGCGGCTGGGGACCGAACATCGGCGATGCGTCAGTCGACTTCCAGCGCACGTATTCAACGGCGATTGCGACGTGGGGGCTGATCGAGGCACGCCGCTCGCCGGCGTTGCGCGCGACCGTCGGCAACCGGTACGACGACGCGATTCGCAAGGGCATCGGCTGGCTGCTGACGAACTACAACCCGTCGCTGGGATGGGTTCCCAACCCGATGCGGAAAGTGCAGAACGAACCGTTCCTCGGCCTGCACGCGCACGTGCTGTACATCCTGAGCCGCGCCGAGCGCGACTTCGGCCCCTACATCCATGCCCAGCCGAACGCACAGACCGCGAAACAGGACTTCCTGACCCGCGTCCAGCTCGATCGCGCCATCACCGACAACACCCGGATGCACGACTTCGACCGGTATCTGCAGCATGCCAGCGGCACCCCCGCTGCCGCCCGTGCCGTTGCCTGTGGATGCCAGTTCACCGTCGAAGCGTCCACGTTCCTCTGGTATCCGTGGTCGCTCGCAGCGGCGCGCGCGCTCTCCAACGACCAGACACTGACCGCTGACGAGCGCGAAAAGGCCCGCCAGGTGGCCGCGACGCTCGGCCAGCGCACCGCGGATGCGCGGACGTGGCTCGATCGCGAGTTCCACTACGCGACCGCGGAATTCCTGATCGGAACCGCTCAGGGCTAGGTCAGCGAGGCGTCGCGCCGGTCACGCCCGCAATCTGCTCGCCGCTCGCGCCAACCACCGGCTCGATGAACTGGTGGTACGCGTCCTCGTACGCCCGCTCCATCAGCTCCATCGTCGTGTGACGCCGGTCCGACGCCTCGTCGTACGCGCCGCTGAAGTCGAACGGGCCAACCGGGTTGTGTGACGGGGCGATCACGTAGAAGGCATCGAACCGGAGCGGCGCGTGATCCATCGCATCGCGGAGCGCCGCCGCTTCCGCGGCGGTGATGAACTCGCCGAGCCGGCTCCGCACGTCCAGCCGCGGCACGCGCAACTGATGCGGTGCGGACGAGAGCGGCACGGCGGTCACGACGATCAGCTGCGAGACGCCGGCGCCCGCGAGCTCCTCGAACAGCCGGCTGACGGCGGCGGACCGCTCGCACATCCGGTGGGATTCGCCACGCCAGTACCCGTCCGGCGCGAAGGTGACGAGGTGGGGCTCGCACGCGACCGGCGGCGTGAGCGCGGCGCTCATCACGTCGAGCGCGTGATCCCGGCCGAGGCCGGCGAGATCGAGCGCCTCGGCGCGGCGTTCCCGCACCGGCCGCGGCGCGATGAAATCGCGGCGATACGGCTCGCGCAGCAGCGCGGCGACGACGTCGCCGCGCGCGTCGAGGTCCGTCGCCACGATCATCAGCTCGCGAAACCCGGGCTGCCCGATGTTGTCCGCAAGGACCTCCGCGTAGCGGCGGCCCGCTTCGCGCGGCGGGCGAACGTCGCGTACCGCGCCGCGGATCAGCTGCCACACCGCGTCGGAGAAGGCGTCGATGACGGGGTTGGCGTCGAACGGTGCGCCGGCGACGCTCCACCACGCGCCGCCAAAGACGCGGCGGACACCACGCCGCCACCGGGCACGCGCCAGCGTTGCCGCAATCGCCACCGCCGGCATCGCGACGGCCACCGCGACGCCTGTCCAGATCGTCAGTGGCGCGCCGAAACCGGCGATGGCGACACACGCCCCCGCCACCACGGCCAGGATCGCGAGCACACACCAGCGAACAATTCGCATCGCCGGCGTCCAGGTGTAGAACGCGTCGGGTTTCGGCGACCGCCAGATGCCGCCCGCTTCCCACAGCCGCGAGCCGCCGTCGATCGCCGCGAGCACGGCCCCGGCCGCGCCGGCGCCCTGTCCGGCCACGACGTCGATCTTGACCCCGGCCTCCTGCAGCGCGCGCAGGACGCCGGCGTGATACGCGCCGTGCGCGCCCGTGCCGCAAAGCACGAGGGCGGTGCGGCGCGAGGGGGAATACTGCACTAGGCTGCGTCGTGAATCGTGATGAGTTTGACCAGCTCGAAGGTCCTGGCGCCGACCGGCGTCACGACCTTGACCTCGTCACCCTCCTCCTTGTTGAGGATCGCGCGCCCGATCGGCGACGCGGTGGAGATCATGCCCCTCTCCGCGTCCGCGTCTTCAGGCATGACGAGCTGATAGATGAGGACCGCGCCGTCCTTGTCGCGAAGGTGCACCGTGGACCCGAAGGCGGCCTTGTCGTGCGGGATGCGATCGAGATTCATCAGCTGGATCTCGCTGACGCGCTTCTTCAGCATCGAGATGCGTGAATCCACGATGCCCTGCCGTTCCTTCGCCGCCTTGTACTCCGCGTTTTCGCGCAGGTCGCCGTGCTCGCGCGCCCTCTGGATTTCCTTCGGCAGATCGATCTTCAGCTCCCGCTCGAGCGCGGCGATTTCGTCGTTGAATCGCTTGAGAAGACGGTCCTTCACGTCGAAATCGACTTTAGCACAGTCCGATCAATCATTAGCCGTGACGAAGACGATCGCGAGCCGGCAGAACGCGCTCGTCCGCGCGTACCGAGCGCTCGCGAGCGAACCCGATCCTGCGGGCCTCAGGCTGCTGCTCGACGGCGCGCACCTGGTGCGCGAAGCGCACGCCGCCGCACTCCCCTTCGAGAGCGTCGTCGTCGCTTCGTCGCGGATGGTTGCCGGCAGCGAGGAAGGATCGCTCGCGCGTGCGCTGACCGACGCGGGGATCGACGTCGCCGTCGCGAGCGAGCAGGTGTTCGGCGCGCTCAGTCCCGTTCGCACACCGAGCGGCATCGTCGGCATCGCGCATCGCCATCCGACGACCACCGATGCGATTCTCCAGCAGGCGCGCCTCTTCGCGCTCGTCGTCGTCGATGTACAGGACCCCGGCAACCTCGGATCGCTGATGCGCGTGGCGGAAGCGGGCGGCATCACGGGCATCATCGTCGCGGGGGAGTCGGCCAACCCCTTCTCCTGGAAGGCCGTGCGCGGGAGCATGGGGAGCGTGCTCCGCCTTCCCGTGGCGCGCAGCGTGTCGGTTGACGCGGTGATGGAGGACATGAAGAAGACGAACACGAAAGCCATCGCAGCGGTGCCGCGCGGCGGCTGGGACCCGGACGCGGTGGACTGGTCCGGCCGCATTGCCCTGCTGATTGGCGGCGAGGGGCCCGGGCTGAGCCCGCGCGTCGCCGGGGCGGCCGACGAGCGGGTCACCATCCCGATGGAGACGCCCGTCGAATCGTTGAACGTGGCGGCGTCGGCCGCCATCATCATCTACGCCGCGCGACGGGCACGCCGATGAGCAACGGGTTGTTCGACGACGACCTGGACGATCGTAGGGGCCGACCTGTGGACGATCGTAGGGGCCGACCTTTAGGTCGGCCCGTGGCGGAAGGCACTCCCCTCGCCGAACGGATGCGCCCGCGCACGCTGGACGAGGTCGTCGGCCAGGACGAGATCCTCGCGCCCGGCAAACCGCTGCGCGAGGCCATCGAGCGCGATCTCCTGCAGTCGATCATCCTCTGGGGCCCGCCCGGCACCGGCAAGACGACGCTCGCGCGCATCATCGCGGACATGACCAAGGCGCAGTTCGTCCCCTTCAGCGCGGTGCTCGCGGGGATCAAGGAGATCAAGGAGGTCATGGCCACCGCGCAATTGCGCCGGCGCTCGAGCGGCCGCAGGACGATCGTGTTCGTCGACGAGATTCACCGGTTCAACAAGGCGCAGCAGGACGCCTTCCTGCCGCGGGTCGAATCCGGCGACATCGTCCTGATCGGAGCGACGACCGAGAACCCGTCGTTCGAGGTCAACGCGGCGCTGCTGTCGCGCTCGAAGGTGTTCGTCCTGCAACCGCTCGACGCCGCCGGCATCGACATCATCCTCCGGCGAACCCTCGCCGACCGCGAGCGCGGGCTCGGCGCGATCGCCATGAACGTCACGGACGAGGCGATCGCCGCCATCGCGCTGTTCGCCAATGGCGATGCGAGGGCCGCGCTCAACCTGCTGGAATTCGCCGCGACCTCGGCGCCGAGCAACCCGGAGACGATGGTTCGCCAGCTCGACCTTCCGCAGCTGGAACAGTCGATACAACGGCGCGCGCTGCTCTACAACAAGAGCGGCGAGGAGCACTACAACCTGATCTCCGCGCTGCACAAGTCGATGCGGAACAGCGATCCAGACGCCGCGGTCTACTGGATTGCGCGGATGCTCGAGGCTGGCGAGGATCCGCTCTACATCGCGCGCCGCATGATCCGATTCGCCTCCGAGGACATCGGCAACGCCGACCCGCAGGCGCTCGTCGTCGCCGTCGCCGCGAAGGACGCGGCCCACTTCATCGGGATGCCCGAGGGGAACAACGCGCTGGCGCAGGCGGCCATCTATCTCGCGACGGCGCCGAAGAGCAACGCGGTCTACACGGCGTACGCCGCCGCGGCGGCCGACGCGCATCGCGAAGCCGCGGAGCCGGTGCCGCTGCACCTGCGCAACGCGCCGACGAAGCTGATGAAGGACTTGAACTACGGGAAGGACTATCAGTACGCGCACGAGGAGCCGGATGCCATCGCCGCGATGGACTGCCTGCCGCCGTCCTTGGCAGGACGCAGGTACTACAAGCCGACTGACCGAGGGTTCGAGAAGGAGATCAAACGGCGCCTGGACGGATGGGAGAAGGTGAAGGAGGAACGCCGGAAGAAAGACTAGGCCCAATCCAGCGAACGGCCGACCGCCTTGCTCCAGCGTGCCAGCATACGCTCTCGCGTCTCCTGCTCCATCCGTGGCTGCCATCGCCGGCTCTCGACCCACCGCGAGCGCAGATCGTCGGCATCGCGAAACACGCCGATCGCCAATCCTGCCGCGAACGCGGCCCCGAGCGCGGTCGTCTCCTTGATTTGCGGCCGCACCACCGTCCGGTTGACGATGTCGGCCTGGCACTGCATCAGGAGGTCGTTGTCGGTCATCCCCCCATCGACGCGCAGCGTGTCGAGGCTCACCCCGGAGTCTTTCTCCATTGCCTGCAGCACGTCCGCCGTCTGGAACGCCGTCGCCTCGAGCGCCGCGCGCGCGAGGTGCCCGCGATTGGCGAAGCGCGTGAGGCCGACAATCGTCCCGCGCGCGCCGTCGTTCCAATGCGGTGCGTAGAGTCCGGAGAAGGCGGGTACGAAGTAGACACCGCCGTTGTCCGGCACTGACAGCGCCAGCGCCTCGATGTCGGCGCTCTTCTGAATCAGGCCCAGGTTGTCGCGCACCCACTGGACGAGCGCGCCCGTGACCGCGACGCTGCCTTCGAGCGCGTAGCGGGGCGCTTCGCTGCCCAACCTGTACGCAACCGTCGTCAACAGCCCGCTCGTGGAACGAACCGCGGACTCGCCCGTGTTCAGCAGCAGAAAGCATCCGGTCCCGTACGTGTTCTTCGCCTCGCCCGCCCGGAAGCACGTCTGACCGACGAGCGCGGCCTGTTGATCGCCCAGAATCCCGGCAATCGGGACCCCCTGGATGGGTTCGGCGCGGGCGGTCCCGTACCGCTCGCTGCTCGAGCGGATCGAGGGCAGCATCGCGAGCGGGATTTCAAACAGGGCAAGGAGGGCCGGGTCCCAGTCGAGCGTGTCGAGGTTCATCAGCTGCGTCCGGCTGGCGTTGGTGACGTCGGTCAGGTGCAGACCCCCGTCGACGCCTCCGGTCAGCTGCCACACCAGGAATGTGTCGATGGTGCCGAACAGCGCCTCACCGCGCTCCGCGAGCTCGCGCGCGCCGCGGACGTGGTCGAGGATCCAGCGAATCTTCAGGCTGCTGAAGTAGCTCGAAAGAGGAAGGCCGGTGCGCGAGCGAACGAACTCCACGCCGGGCGATGCGCTGTACCGGGCCACATACTCCGCTACGCGCATGTCCTGCCAGACCAGCGCGTTGCCGAGTGGAACGCCGGTGCGGCGGTCCCATACAACGGTCGTCTCGCGCTGGTTGGTGATGCCGATCGCTGCGAGATCGCCCGGGGTCAGGCCACCGGCACGAAGCGCGCTGGAAATGACGGTCTGGGTGTTGCGCCAGATCTCGATCGGATCGTGTTCGACCCAACCGGGCTGCGGGCAGATCTGCTCGTGCTCGGTCTGCGCCTCGGCGACGATCCGGGTGGACTCGTCGAAGACGATGAAACGGGTGCTGCTGGTGCCTTGGTCGATCGCTCCAAGGTAAGTCGGCACCCGCTGTTGCAGCTACTCCGAGCGCGCGATCTTCGTTTCGGCGACCGCGAGCCCCGGTACCTTCCGGAACATTTCACCCCGCACCGGCAGGATGAACGAGAAGCGATAGTCGCCCTGCATCCGGCCAATCGGAATGCCCACGAGGTCCCCATCCTGATCGAGGACGCCGCCGCCCGACACGCCGGGATGGCCGTCGGTCAGGCAGGTGACCAGGCCGTTCGACGTCCGCTGCCCCACGTAGCCCGTGCTGAGGATGATCCCCTTCGAGTAGTCGTTGCCGAGCCGGAAGATCGGATCCGCAAAGTCGTAGCTGAAGTTCGTGTTCACGCGCAGCGCCGGCAGGTTCACCGGCTGCGAGACGCGAACGATCGCCCAGTCGCCCGGGTGGACTTCGACGTCGGCATCGCCCGTATCGACCAGGCGCGCGGCCAGGTCGCGTCCGTGCACCCGCACCTTGATCGACGTGATCTTGTGGCCCTCGTGCCCCTCCGGGTCGTCGAGCGCGATGACCGCGTGTTTCACCGTCACGAAATAGCCGTTGCCGAGATACCCGGCCGTACCGTAGCTCGATTTGCCGGACGCGTCGTACGCGTTCAGCTCGACGAAGCTCTCCTTGCGGTCGCGCAGGAGGCGCACCGGCAGGAGGCCCATCTCGCTCTGGAGCTGACGCTTGATCTCCTCGACGAGCGCCGGCTGCGCGCCGCCACCGGCCGCGACGACCTCGGGCTGCCTCTGTCCGTTGGTGCCGGAGGGTGTCGCCGCCGTTTCGGCCTGCCGCATCTGCAGGATCGCGCTCGCCATGTCGTCGCGCAGCGCGGTCATCCGCGCGTCGTTGGTCGCAAGCTGCTGGGCGATGGACCGCTGCGCCGTCCAGCTCCCGAAGCTGAAGGCGAGCGCGGCGAGCGAGAAGATGAGGCCGGTGTAGGTAATCGAGCGGCGGACGGACACTGTGGCGCTCCGAATCCGCTACCGGTGACGAGGACCAGATAGCGGAGCCACGGCGCCGCATCTTTCTTCCAAGTTCGGCAGCTAAATCACCCCGCTACGGCAGGGCTTACAGCTTTGCGCGACACCGGGGACACCCCCGGTGGCGCACCGTTTCGCTTGGGCGCTAACGGTTCAGTTAAATCTTTCGATTGTCAGTAGTTACGAGGCGCCTACTTTAACGTTCCCGAGCCGGTCTGTCAAACCTTTCGCCTCAAATATTTGTAATTCACCACTAGGCGGGCCAGATTCGACGGCCAGCTTCCCAGAATTTCGCGCCCGTAGAACATATCGACCGGAGCCGGATTTATAACGACGAGGTGGAACCGTCCAGCGACGATCCGGCTAAATCCGCTGGAAATTCTTCTCAACCTCTCGCCGCGTGATGCGGAGCATCACGGGCCGGCCATGCGGGCAGATCGTCGAATAGGCAGTGCGGCGCAGCTCATCGAGGATGTGCGCCATCTTCTCGTGCGTCAGCGGGTCGTTCGCCTTGACGGCCGCGTGGCAGGCCGTCGTCGCCGCGATCCGCTTGATCGCCGCGTCTACGCCGGCGCCGCGGTCGAGCCCCTCGAGATCCTCCGCGAGCGCTCGGAGCGCCGCGTCGCACTCCTCGCGGCCGAGCAGCGCCGGGCATGCCGTGACGCGCAGCGAGTCGCCGCCGAAGTCCTCGATCTCGAACCCGAGCCGCTCGAGGTCGGCCGCGTGCGCGGTCAACGCCTGGCGTCCGGTCGCCGACAGCTCCACCAGCATCGGCACCAGCAGGCGCTGGCTCTCGAGCGTCCCGTTCGTCAGCCGTTCGGTGATCCGCTCGAACAGGACCCGCTCGTGCGCGACATGTTGATCGATGATCGCAATCCCCTCATCGTCTATCGCGATGATGAACGTGTCCCTGAACTGGCCGAGCGCCGTCATGGGACGGATCGGAGAAGACGCATCGGGCTGGCCGGCGCCAGGCCCGCTGAAGCCGCCGCCAGGCCGGCTGAAGCCGGCCTTTACGTACGGCTCATCGTAGGGGCCGCCTGTAGGCGGCCCGGTGGTCCACCTGCTCGGAAACGTGGACGGATACGCGTGCGGCAGCGGCAGCGTGGATGGCGTGACGGGAAACCCGGCCGGCGCCTCGAGCTGCAATTCCGGCGCAGGTCCGCGGCCGAGCGCATCGCCAAGCGTCCGGCGAATCAGCTCGTGCATGTACGACTGATCGCGAAAGCGGACTTCGGCCTTCGTCGGATGGACGTTGACGTCCACCGCGCCGAGCGGCATCTCGATGAACAGGTGGACCTCCGGGCTCCGTTCCTTGATCGAGGCTACGCTGTAGGCGTCGATGATCGCGTGCGCGATCGTCCGGTCCTTGACGATGCGGCGGTTGACGAACACGTTTTGCGGACCGCGCGTCGGCCCCTGCTCGGCAAGCGCGGCAACGAAGCCGAGCACCTTCACGTCGCCGCTGTCGCGCCGGACGTCGATCAGATCGCCGCGTTCGCCGTACAGCTGGTAGAGCCGATCGCGCAAGGTCGCCACCGGCGGACACTGCAGCACCTTCCGGCCCGAGCTCCTGAGCGAGAAGCCAATCTCCGGGTAGCAGAGCGCGAGCTGCGTGACGATGCGCGAGACCTGCGCGGATTCGGCGGCATCCGACTTCAGGAACTTCCGGCGCGCCGGCAGGTTGTAGAACAGGTCCGCAACGCCTATCGAGGTCCCCTCGGGCATTCCGGCTTCCGTCACCGACGCGAGCGCGCCGCCGTTGACGCGCACCTCGGTGCCCGACTCGCGTCCACGCACGCGGGTCCGCAGCGTGAAATGCGAGACCGACGCGATGCTGGGCAGCGCCTCGCCGCGAAAGCCGAGCGTCGCAATCCGCTCGAGGTCGTCGGCGCGCCAGATCTTGCTCGTCGCGTGACGCTCGATCGCCAGCCGCGCGTCATCCGGCGTCATCCCTTCGCCGTCGTCTTCGACCTGGATCAGCTTCTTGCCGCCAAGCTCCACCGAGATCGCGATGCGGCGCGCGCCGGCGTCGATCGAGTTCTCGACCAGCTCCTTGATGACGGATGCCGGCCGCTCGACGACTTCTCCGGCGGCAATCTGGTTAGCCAGGTGCGGCGGCAGCCGGTGAATCTTCCCCATCGGCTCAGATCCAGCGCTTCCAGCGGAAGATGCCCAGCATGACGACCGTGAGCATCCCCATGATCCCGACCACCCACCAGAACTGCGCCACGTCGCTTCCCGCGAAGCGCGGCAGCGGCACGTTCATCCCCCACAGCCCGGTGAGGACCGTCATCGGCAGCACGATCGTCGAGACGACCGTGAGCACCTTCATCACGCGGTTGAGGCGATTGGAGATCGCGGAGAGATAGCCTTCGAGCATCCCGGTCACGCGATCCTGGAACATCACCGCTTCGTCCGAATAGCGCACCAGGTGGTCGTAGACGTCGCGGAACCGGTAGGCCATCTCGCTGGAAATCTCCGGAAACTCGCGGCGCGCGAGGCGGCCGACGACGTCGCGCTGCGGGATGACGACGCGGCGCAGCGCGGACAGGTCGCGCTTGATGGCGAGGATGGGGCGCATCAGGTTCTCGCCCTCGCCGAGGATGGCCTTGTCCTCGAGCTCGTCCATCTCCTCTTCGATCTCGACGAGCTCAGGCGCGTAGTTGTCCACCATCGAATCGACGATGCGATGCATCAGCGCAACGGGGCCTTCCTCGAGGATGTGCGCGTGCTGCTGGCACAGGCCCTTCACCTTCTGGATGCTGCGCGAGCGCCCGTCGTGAACCGTCACAAGGTAGTTCCTGGCGAGGAAGAAATCGATGTCGAGCGTCGCGAACTGATGCTCGCTGGCCTGGAAATCGATGCCGTGCAGGATCACGTACAGGTAGCGATCGTACGGCTCGACCTTCGGATGGTGGATTTCGCTGAGCGCATCCTCGACGGACAGCGGATGGAAGTGAAAGGTCCCGGCGAGCAGCTGCTGCCCTTCCTCGGGTGTCGGCTGCACGAGGTCGACCCACAACGTGGCGCCGGATGCCGCGTCGAGCCACTGCGGATCGACGCGGTCCGTCGTCTGGGTCTGGCCATTGCGGTAGACGTAGACCGAAATCATCCTGCCGGCGCGTCGGCCTTCGCGCGGCACGCCGCGCTCGGCCGCACCCGCCCTACTTTGACAACGCGGCCTGGGCCGCTGCGAGGCGCGCGACCGGCACCCGGAACGGCGAGCAGCTCACGTAATCGAGCCCGACCTTCTCGAAGAAGGCGATCGACGCCGGGTCGCCGCCATGCTCGCCGCAGATGCCGAGCTTGATGTTCTTCCGCGTCATCCGCCCCCTCTGCACCGCGACCTCCACGAGCTGACCGACGCCGCTGACGTCGATCGTCGCGAACGGATTCTTCCTGACGATCTCCAGCTCCGAGTACTGCGGCAGGAACGATCCGGAGTCGTCTCGCGACATACCGAGCGCGGTCTGCGTGAGGTCGTTGGTGCCGAAGCTGAAGAACTCGGCCGACTCCGCGATCTCGTCGGCGGTCAGCGCGCCGCGCGGGATCTCGATCATCGTGCCGACCATGTAATTGAGCTTCACCTTCTGCTCTGCCTGCACGTCGCGCGCCGCCTGATGGACCACCTCGACCTGCAGGTCGAACTCCTTCTTGAAGCCGACGAGCGGAATCATGATCTCGGGCTGGACCTTGGTCCCCTCTTTCTGCACCAGCGCGGCGGCCTCGAACACCGCGCGCGCCTGCATCGCGGAGATCTCGGGGTAGCCGATGCCGAGGCGGCAGCCGCGGAAGCCGAGCATCGGATTGAACTCGTGCAGCTGCGCCACCCGCGCATGGATCCGCGCCACCGGGACGCCGAGCTTCTTCGCGAGGTCCGCCTGCTGCTCCTCCGTTTGCGGCAGGAACTCGTGCAGCGGCGGATCGAGGAAGCGGATGGTGGCCGGGTGCCCGTCGAGCGCCCGGAAGATGCCGGCGAAATCCTCGCGCTGATACGGCAGCAGCTTGTCGAGCGCGGCCTTGCGCTCCTCGAGCGTCTCCGCGAGGATCATTTCGCGCATCGCGTCGATACGGTTGCCCTCGAAGAACATGTGCTCGGTGCGGCACAGTCCGATGCCCGCCGCGCCGAACGCGATGGCGTTGACGGTCTGCTCGGGCGTGTCGGCGTTGGTGCGCACGTCCATCCGTGTCGCCTCGTCGCACCATTTCATCAGCTGCTGGAAGTTCTTGAACTTCTCGGTCTTTTTCGCGGCCTCGTCGTCGTTGATGAGCCCGGCCACGATCTCGGACGGCGCGGTCTTCACGCGGCCGGCGTAGACCTTCCCCGCCGTGCCGTCGATCGACATCCAGTCGCCTTCCTTGAAGGTCTGTCCATCGACGGTGACCTTCCGCGCCTGGTAATCGACCTCCAGCGCGGAGGCGCCGCACACGCAGACCTTCCCCATCTGCCGGGCCACGAGGGCGGCGTGCGACGACACGCCGCCGCGCGCCGTGAGAATGCCTTCGGCCGCGATCATGCCGCGCAGATCTTCCGGCGAGGTCTCGAGCCGGACGAGCAGGACCGGCTGCCCCTTCTCGGCGGCGGTCACCGCGCGATCGGCGTTCAGGTAGATCTGGCCCGATGCCGCGCCGGGACCTGCAGGCAGGCCCGTCGCAATCGCCTTCGCCTTCGCCACCTCCGAGATGTCGAAGACCGGGGCCAGCAACTGCTCGAACTGATCGGCGGGATTGCGCATCACCGCCGTCTTCCAGTCGATCAGCTTCTCCTTGTACATGTCGATCGAGAACTTGAGCGCCGCCATCGCGGTCCGCTTGCCGTTGCGCGTCTGCAGCATGTAGACGACGCCGTTTTCGATGGTGAACTCGAAGTCCTGGACGTCCTTGAAATGCTTCTCGAGCGTCTGCCGGATGCGCTCCAGTTCCTGATAGGCCTTCGGCATCTGCTTCTTCAGCTCGGCGACGGGCTCGGGCGTGCGAACGCCGGCCACGACATCCTCGCCCTGCGCGTTGATCAGGAACTCACCGTAGAACTCCTTCGCGCCGTTGGCCGGGTTGCGCGTGAACGCGACGCCCGACCCGGACTCGTCGCCCGTGTTGCCGTACACCATGGCCTGCACGTTGACCGCGGTTCCCCATTCCGTCGGGATGTTGTATTTCCGGCGGTAGACGATGGCGCGGTCGTTCATCCAGGAGCCGAAGACGGCGCCGACGGCGCCCATCAGCTGGTCCCACGGGGAGGACGGGAACTCCTTGCCGGCACGTTCCTTCACCAGCGCCTTGAACCGCGCCACGAGCTCCTTCAGATCCTCGACCGTGAGCTTCGTGTCCTCGGTGTCCTGGTGATACCGCTCGTGCTTGAGGCCTTCGATCACGGTCTCGAACGGCTCGTGATCCTCGTTCTGAAGCTTCTGGACGCCGAGCACGACGTCGCCGTACATCTGGATGAAGCGGCGGTAGCAGTCCCACGCGAAGCGCGGGTTTCTGGTCTTGCGGGCGAGCGCTTCGACGGTCTGATCGTTGAGGCCGAGGTTGAGGATCGTGTCCATCATCCCCGGCATCGAATCGCGGGCGCCCGAACGGACGGAGACGAGCAGCGGGTCCTTCAGGTCGCCGAACTTCTTCTTCGTCTGCCGTTCGATGGCGGCAAGGCCGGCCTCCATCTGCGAGCGCAGCGCGGGCGGATAGCTCTTCTTGTGTTCGTAGAAATAGGTGCAGACCTCAGTGGTGATCGTGAAGCCGGGAGGAACCGGAAGACCGATGCGACACATCTCGGCGAGGTTGGCGCCCTTGCCGCCGAGCAGCGGCTTCATGCCGCCGTTGCCGTCGGTTTTCGCGCCGAACAAGTAGACGTATTTACCCGCCTTCCCCGCTGCACCTGCCTTACCCGCCCCACCCGCCTTCCCCGCTTTGCTTGCCCCACTCGCCTTCCCCGACCTGTTCGCCTTCCGAGCCAACTTCTTTGCCATCTATCAAGACTCCGTCACAATTTCGGAAATATCCGCGATATCAAGAATCAGATCGCGCAGCCTCGCCACGAGCGCCAGGCGCGCCGCACGCAACTTCTCGTCCTCGGCCATCACCAGCACATCGTCGAAGAAGGACGCCACAGGCGCCCGGAGCAGCTCGATGTGATGGAACGCCTGCTTGTAATCCGCCTTGTCGGCCGCCTCGCGAATCCGCGGTTCGACCTCCTTCAGGGCTTGAAGCAGCGCCACCTCGGCGCGCTCCTTCAGGAGATCGGGCTGGCCGGCCGCGAGCCCGCCAGAGACACCCTTCGTGATGTTCTTGACACGCTTGAAGAGCGTCGCCACGCCGCGGAGCGCCTCGGAGCCGCTCATCTGCGCCAGCGCCTCGAGCTTCTTCCTCGCTTCGACCATGTCGAACCGCTCGAGCGACTGCGGGACGACCGCCCGGATGTTGCGGACGTCGAAGCCGCGCTGCTCGAACAGGTAGATGACGCGCTCGCGCATGAAGGTGCGCAGCGCTTGCCGCGCATCCTCTGAAGGCGCCCACGCCGACAGCGCCCGCGTGACCAGGTCCCATAGCTCGATGCGCGTCGTCACGCCGGTCAGCTCGACGAGGTCTGCGAGAATCTTGACGGCCCCCTGCGCCTGACGCCGGAGGCCGAGCGGGTCGCGGGAACCGGTCGGCCGCTCACCGGCCGCGAACATGCCGGCGACCGAATCGAGCTTGTCCGCTAGCGACACCGACGCCCAGGTCACCGACGCGCCCCCGAGCGAAGTCGTGGGGCCGAGCTGGTGCCGCGACGGCGGCGCGTCCGCTTCGACGCCAACCGGAAGGTAGTGGTAGTAAATCGCCTTCCAGACGGCCTCGGGCTGCCCTTCCTCGCGGGCGTAGATGCCGCCCATCGCGCCCTGCAGCTCGGTGAACTCGCGCACCATGTCGGTGGCGAGGTCGGCCTTGGCGAGCCGGCCGGCGCGTCCCGCCGGCCCTGCCGCGTCGGGCTTCTGAAACGCGTCGCGCGCAATCCATTCCGCCAGCGAGGCGATGCGGTCCGCCTTCTCGCGATAGCTCCCGAGCTTCTTGTGAAAGAGGATGGTGGCCAGTCGATCAATGCGCGACTCGAGCGGTACCTTCCGATCCTCGTCCCAGAAGAAGCGCGCGTCGCGCAGCCGCGCGGTGAGCACGCGCTCGGAATTGCGGGCGATGATCTCGGGCTTCTCCGACTGCATGTTGGTGACGGCGAGAAACGCCGGCTTCAGCTTGCCGTCCTCGTCAACGACCGGGAAGTAATGCTGATGATGAATCATCGTCGTCGTCAGCACTTCTTCCGGCAGCTGCAGGAACTCGACCGGGAAATGGCCGGCGATCACCGACGGGTACTCGACGAGATCCGGGACTTCCTGCAGCAGCGACGACTGCGCGGCCACGAGCCCGCTCACGCGTCCTCCAAGACGGCGGGCGTGGGTCTCGAGCTCGCGCCGGATCTTCGATTCGCGTTCGCCCCGATCGAGGATGACGAAGTTCTCGAGCAGCCGCGCCTGGTAGTCGTCGAAGGTCTTGACCTTGATCGCGCGCCCCGCGCGACCGCTCGTCGTGAGAAAGCGGTGGCCGTACGTGTTGGGCCCCGAGCGGATGTCCTGCACGAGCGGTCCCTGCGCGTTGTCGGTCCGGCGAATCACGAACGGGACGACGCGCCCGCCGTAGAGCAGGATCAGCCAGCGGATCGGACGCGCGAAGACCAGGTCGCCCTTGCCGTCCTCGAGGTACGCATCCCACCGCATCTGCTTGGGGAACGTGAGGTCGCGCAGCAGCCCGGCCATCACGTCGGCCAGCACGTCAACGGTCGCCTTGCCGCGCTGGCGAACGCGATACGCGAGATAGGCGCCCTTCGCGGTCTCGCTGCGCTCGAGCGCGCCGACCTCGACGGCGTATTTCCTCGCGAAGCCGACGGCCGCCGGTGTCGGCTCGCCGTCCGGCTTGTAGGCCGCCGACACGGGAGGGCCGGTCACCAGTTCCTCGTGATCCGTCTGCCGTTCCGCCAGCTTCGCGACTCGCGCGGTCAGCCGGCGCGGGGTGCTGTAACTCTCGGCCGGAGCGTCGGTATCGAGGCGTGCCTCCTTCAGGCGCGCGTCGAGATGGGTCGCCACCTGCCGCGTGAGGCCTGGCAGCCAGCTCGCCGGGAGCTCCTCGCAGCCAATCTCGATCAGCAGCTCGCGGTCCACGGTCTATGCCTCGCTGACCGGGGTGGGCGTGAGCGTGTCAGCGTACGTGCGCGCAATCTTCACGGCCAGCTGCCGGACCTTCAGGATATAGGCGGTGCGCTCGGTGACACCGATGCTGCCGCTCGAGTCGAGGATGTTGAAGAGGTGCGAGCACTTCAGGCAGAACTCGAGCGCCGGCCAGATCAGCCCCGACGCCAGCAGCTTCTCGCCGAGCGCGTAGTTGCGATCGAACAGCTCGCGATGCGCGGCCGCGAAGTCCTCGCGCGGCATGTCCACCTGGCCGAACGCGTACTTCGATGCCTCGATCTCCTCCTGGAGGCGGACTTCGCCGTACTTCACGCCGCCGCCCCATTCGAGATCGAAGATGTTGTCCACGCGCTGCAGGAACATCGCGATGCGCTCGAGACCGTAGGTGATTTCGCAGGAGATCGGCGCGAGGTCGATGCCGCCGACCTGCTGGAAGTAGGTGAACTGAGTAATCTCGAGCCCGTCGAGCAGCACCTGCCAGCCGATACCCCACGCGCCGAGCGTCGGCGACTCCCAGTTGTCCTCCTCGAACCGGATGTCGTGCTGGCGTGGGTTGATGCCGCACGTCTCCAGGCTTTCGAGATAGAGCTGCTGCACCTCGTCCGGCGACGGCTTCAGGATCACCTGATACTGATGGTGCTTGAACACGCGGTTCGGATTCTGGCCGAACCGCCCGTCGTCGGGCCGGCGCGACGGCTGCACGTACGCTACGCTCCAGGGCCGCGAGCCCAGCACGCGCAGCAGCGTCTCCGGGTGCGACGTGCCGGCGCCGACCTCGAGGTCGAGAGGCTGCTGCAGCAGGCACCCGTGGGAGGCCCAGAAGGCAGAGAGTTTGAGGATGAGATCCTGAAGCGTCACTCGAGAGGGTCAGCTAATTATGGCGACGTAAGTCACGAAGCACGCGATCCGATTTCAAGGTCTTTTCCAGGTGCATGGTGATCAGCGCGCGATGCACCTGTTCGAGCTCCTTCAACGCTTTACGCGGCGCGGGCACGTCGCCGACCTGCTGCGGCGTCACGCTCCGCGACGCGGCCAGAAACGCCATCGCGTCGCCCGAGAGCGTGCCACGCGCCTCGGGATACACGCCCTGCAGGCGAAGCAGCCAGTACTCGAAGTAGCGCGCGAGCGGCTCCACCGGGGCGCCCGCGCTCAGCGCGTCGAGCATCGACGCGCCGAGCCGGTAGAGCCGGTCGTCGGCGTCTGCTTCCTGGGCCCACTCGTCGAGCAGCTCGGCAAAGTACCCGATGTACCCCAGCGCATCCGCCTGCGCGCTCGGCTGCAGTTCGCCGTCGGAGGGGCCGGCTTCAGCCGGCCCAACGATTTTCATCGCGAACGCCAGCGGCGACCTCACCGTCTCCGCGTAATTGAGCCCGACCAGCTCCCGCCGCTCGTTCTCGAAGTACGCGACCCTGGCCTCGGTCATCGGCTCGAGCGCCGCGGCGAACCGCGACCGCGGCCGCCGCGCGCCCTTCGCCACGCCGCGCTTCTTCCCGCGGTCGCGCGTCAGGAAGACGACAATCCGATCGGCTTCGCCGAGCTTATACGTCCGGAGAATCAGGGCGTCGGCGGTATAGAGCGGCACGAGGCAGCGCTATTGTACTAAGGTCCGTTCTTCACCAGATACCGGAGGAATACCGTCGCCAAGCCCAGGAACGAGGCGAAGCCGAACACATCCGTCATGGTCGTAATGAACACGGATGACGCCAGCGCCGGGTCCACGCTCATGGCGCGCAGGCCAAGCGGAATCAGCGTGCCCGCGGTGGCGGCGACGAACATGTTGATCATCATGGCCGCGCAGAGCAGCAGCCCAAGCACAGCGTCGCCCTTCGCGAAGTAGGCGACCAGCGCCGCCACGAGGCCAAGCGTGACGCCGTTGCCCAGCCCGACCAGCGCCTCCTTCAGCAGCGCCTTTCGAGAGTTCGCCCAGCTCAACTCGCCCAGCGCGATGCCCCGGACGATGACCGTCAGCGTCTGCGTGGCGGCATTGCCGCCCATCCCCGCGACAATCGGCATGAAGATGGCGAGCGCGGTGATCTGCGCGATGGTGCCCTGAAACAGTCCGACAACCCCGGCCGCCAGGAACGCGGTCGCGAGGTTCACGCCGAGCCACGGCAGCCGCTTCCGCAGCGATTCCGGCGCGGGCGTGAAGACCCGCTCGTCGCTCGCCACGCCCGCCAGGCGCATGATGTCTTCGGTGGCTTCGTCCTTGATGACGTCGATCACGTCGTCCACGGTGATCACGCCGACGAGCTTGTTCTCCTCGTCGACGACCGGCACCGCCAGCAGGTTGTAGGACGCGACCTGCCGCGCCACTTCTTCCTGGTCGGTGTCCACGCGCGCGCTGATCAGGTCCGCGGTCATGATCCGCTTGAGCGGCGTCTCCGGGGCGACCAGCAGCAGCCGCCGCAGCGAGACGACGCCGACGAGGTGCCGGCGGTCGTCCACGACGTAGAGGTAGAACACCATCTCGACGTCGCGGTTGCTCTGCAGCTCGGTGATGGCCTCGCCCACGGTCACGTCCTCGTTGAGCGCGAAGACATGCGGGTTCATGATGCGGCCCGCCGTCTGCTCGTCGTACTCGAGGAGGTTCTCGACGACGCCCGATTCCTTCGGGCGCATCAGGTCGAGGACGGCCGCCGACAACTCCTCGGGCAGGTAGTCGATCAGCGCGGCCGCGTCATCCGACGGGATTTCCTGTGCCAGCTTTGCGATCTCTTCGGCCGACCGGGTGCCCAGCAGGGCGGCGCCGGCCTCGGGCCCCAGCTCGGAGATGGCCTCCATGGCGAGGCGGCCGTTGCGCTCGGCCAGGAGGCTGAACGCCGCTTCGCGTTCCTTGTCGGGGAGCTCGCTGAAGACCTGGGCGAGGTCGGCGGGATGCTGCTTCTGCAGCAGGTTCAGCAGGTTAGCGGACGCACCAATGCGCAGCAGCCGCTTGACCGAGTCGAGGACGAGATCGATTCTCCGCTGCGCCGCCATTTCGCTCTGCTCGGGTTCTTACGAACCCTCGTGGTGAATATCCGTCAGGCCCCAAACGGCTCAATGTAGCACGCGACACGTGCAAAACCGCCCTGAAAAGTGCATGATCTGCCGCATGGGACAGAGAAACCTCATCGCCCTCACGCTCGCGGCCGCGTTCCTGATCAGCGGATCCGCGCTCGCGCATCACTCCTTTCAAGCGGAGTTCGACATCAGCAAGCCGATGACGGTGAAAGGCACCGTGTCGAAAGTCGAATGGGTGAACCCGCACGTTTACGTTCATGTGGACGTGAAGGACGACAAGGGTGTCGTCACCAGATGGGCGTTCGAAACGCTCGGCCCCGGCCGCATGCGCGCCGAAGGGATGAGCAAGCAGACGTTCGGCGTCGGCAAGGTCGTCACGCTGAAAGGCTATGCCGCGCGCGACGGGTCGAAGAACCTCGGCTTCCTCCGCCAGGTCACCTTCGACGACGGTCACACGATCGAGGTCTGGCTCGGCGATCCCGACGATCTGAATCCGTAAGGTGCAGCGATGAAGATACTCACCGCGCTTCTCGTCGCCACGCTGACGGCATCGGTCTACGCGCAACAGGCGCCGCAGTCAGCGGCGCCCAAACCGACGCCGCGCGCCGCGGATGGACACGCTGATCTGTCCGGTGTCTGGAATGCCGGAAACCCCAGCATTCGCAGGGACCAGGCGTCGATCAAGGTCCTGCTGCCGCTCGAAGGCGTTCATCAGGACAAGGACAACGTGTTCGCCGCGCTCGACCGCATCTCCGTCACGGAGCGGGCGAAGGCCCCGAACAAGCCGCCGTACAAGCCCGAGCTCGCGGCGAAGCTGAAGGACCTCGAGACCCGTCAGAGCCAGGAGGATCCCGCCTTCTACTGCAAGCCGGCGGGCGTGCCGCGGATGGGGCCGCCGGCGCAAATCGTCCAGCTGCCGGACAAGGTGATCTTCCTGTACGCGACGAACCTGTTCCGGCTGATCCCGATCGGCGCCGCGCACAGGACCGACATCGACACGTCGTACATGGGCGATTCGGTCGCGAAGTGGGACGGCGACACGCTCGTCGTCGACGTGAATAACCTCAACGACGACACGTGGCTCGGGCCGGATGGCTACTTCCACACCGAGGCGCTGCACGTCGTCGAGCGCTTCACGCGGACCGGCGACAGCATCAACTACGAGGTGACGGTCGAGGACCCGAACGTCTTCACGCGGCCGTGGGTGATGAACGCGCGGACGCTGCGGCTGGGAAACCGGCCGTTAGAGGAGGGTCCTCCGTGCGTCGAGAAGGACGCCGAACACCTCGTCACGCTGGATCACCACTGAATAGGTGGACGTAGGGGCCGACCTTAAGGTCGGCCCCTACCGACCGCGTTGCAAACCCAACTCATCAAGAAGGCGCTCGTCATCACGCCACTCGGACTTCACCTTCACGTGTAAATCAAGGAAGACCCGCGACTCGAGATACCGCTCGAGCTCCGCGCGCGCGGCCGTTCCAATCTGCTTGATCATCGCCCCCGCCCGCCCGATGACGATCGGCTTCTGCGACTCGCGCTCGACCAGAATCGTGCAGTAGATGTTCCTGATCCTGTCGTCGGCCGGCTCGATCCGGTCCACTATCACGGCCGTCGAGAACGGCAGCTCGTCGTGCGTCAGCTGCAGCACCTGCTCGCGCACGATCTCGCCGATGAAGAAGCGCTCGGGCTGGTCCGTCACGTAGTCCGCCGGGTAGAGCGGCTCCCCTTCCGGCAGGTACTGAAGAAACAATCTCTCCAGCACGTCGACATTCGTGCCGTCGGTGGCGGAGATCGGGACGATCTCGACGAACGGATGCTGATGGTGATAATGGTCGATGATCGGCAGCAGCTTCGGCTTCGCGACGAGATCGACCTTGTTCAGCGCGAGGATCGCCGGTGTCTTGACGTCCTTCAGCAACGTCAGCAGGAATCGATCGCCGGGGCCAGGCTTCACCGCGATATCGACGACGAGGCAGAGGACGTCGACCTCGCGCATCGCGTCGAGCGCGACGTCCACCATCCGCACGTTCATCCGGTGCGTCGGCTTGTGGACGCCGGGCGTGTCGACGAACACGACCTGTCCCTCGTCGTAGTTCTTGACGCCGACGATGCGCGTCCGCGTGGTCTGCGGCTTGTCCGAGACGATGGCGAGCTTGTGGCCGACGATGCGATTGAGGAGGGTGGACTTGCCCGCATTCGGCCGGCCGAGAAAGGAGACGAACCCCGCTTTCACTTCTGATCCTCGACGGACGCGAGCTCCTCCCGGCGCAGGCGCACCTTCGCAATCCGGCGCCGCTCGACCTCGAGGACCTCGACATCGAGCCCGTCCACCTGGAACCGCTCGCCAACGTACGGCATCCGTCCGAGGTGCGAGAGGAGGTAGCCGCCGACCGTCTCGAACCCCTCGCGCTCGACTTCGATGCCCAGCCGATCCCTGACCTCGTCGACGTTCACCTTGCCGCTGAAGACGAACGTCCCCTCGCCCTCGTCCACGACGGTTTCGCTCTCGACGTCGTATTCGTCGCGGATCTCGCCGACGATCTCCTCGAGCAGATCTTCGACGGACACGAGGCCTGCCGTGCCCCCGTACTCGTCGACGACGATCGCCATCTGCGCCTGGCGCCGCTGCATCTCCTTCAGCAGCTCCGACACCCGCTTGCTCTCCGGCACGAAGTACGCCGCGCGCATCAGCGTCGTCATCGGCGGCTCCGCCGTCGGCGGCAGCGCGACGAGGTCCTTGACGAACACGATGCCGACAATGTTGTCCAGGTTCTCGCGGTACACCGGCATCCGCGAGTACTGCTGCTCGCGGAAGAGCGTCCGGAGGTCCTGGAGCGTCGCGTCGACGCGAATCGCCACGATGTCGGGACGGGGTGTCATCACCTCGCGGACGACGGTTTCGGTGAAGTCCACCACCGACTGCAGCAGCTCGCGCCCCTCCTGCTGCGAGATGACGCCTTCCTCCTGCGGCTCCGCCGCGGCCGGCGCGGACGCGGTGTCCTCCGGCGCCGCGGTGTCGGCGTCGGTCTCGCGATCGCGCCGGACATCGATGATGTCCATGAGCGCCACGGTCACGGGGCGCATCAGGCGGGCCACTGGCGCGAAGGCCGGAAGCAGCACGTCGAGCACGTCTTCCGGGTCGTGCCGCGAGATGATGGCGGGAAGGAGGTGCTCGCAGACCACCACGAACAGCGCGAGCGAGATGACGAAGGCCGCGACCGACTTGGCGTCCTTGATGTCGCTGACGCGCGCGATCAGCACGCCGGCGGCGACCAGACACCCCCCGAGGAGCAGCCGCACCGGGATGAACAGCTGCAGCGGCTCGTCGAGGTAGCGGCCCAGGCGATCGCTGCGGCCGCCGCGCTCGGCCATCAGGCGCAGCGACAGGCGCATCAGCGC
>Ga0070704_100000072_pt1 | contig 33905 bp, 27 predicted proteins | sample KBSK5252metaG_FD_65467 | JGI IMG/M metagenome (GOLD analysis project Ga0070704, IMG submission 65467) | Corn, switchgrass and miscanthus rhizosphere microbial communities from Kellogg Biological Station, Michigan, USA - KBS K5-25-2 metaG | ecosystem: Host-associated > Plants > Roots >...
GCGCTGCGTCGAAGCCCAAGTCTGAAGTCCTGCAGCTGACGGACGATGTAGGCGTACGGCAACCCCGCGGGCTGCGCATTCTCGGAGCGGCCACGGCCGTTGGGGCGGTGGCACGAGCCGCATCCGTTGCCGTTGGCCAGCGCCTTAGGTCCGTGGGCGACGACATCCGGCATCGGCGATGGGTGATCGCCCGGAAACCAATCGACAACATTGTGCGCGTCGCGGGTCTGCAGCAGCGAGAAAGCCAGCGGACTGCCGTCGAGATGTCGCAGACGCAGCTGATTGTCGACGGGTTCACTTGTTCTCAGACTGCGGGTCGGCGGATTCTGCGGTGGCGGCGCCGGCTCGTCATAGGCCGGAGCCTTCTCAAAACCATAGGCCCACAGAGGTTCCTGCGCGGGGGTGCCGATTGCGTGAACGGCTGACGCCGCAGCGGCGACGAAGGCGAGACCCAGGACGAGTTCACAGGCTCGGCGAACCATGGGCCCTCCGAGGGAGGTTAGCGGTTGTGTGGGCGGATACTACTGCCACTCAGCAGCGTCCGCAACGAAAACATGCGGTGAAATCCGCTAGAATGCCGCCCAAATCGCCACGACACATTGTCCCGCTGAAGCTGTGGCCGAGGCGGATCGAGGTGCAGCCATGAAACGCGCGTCCTGTGCAATCGTGCTCGCAAGTGTTCTCTTCGCAGCTTCGGTTGCTTTGTCGGCGCAGGGCCAGGGGGGCGCCGCACAGCAGCCAAACGGCTTCACGAACCTGCAGGTGTGGCCGACGGATACGCCGCGCGCGGTCATCCTGAACTTCATGAATGCCTTCAACCGGTCGCTCGGCATCGAGTGCACCTACTGTCACGTCCAGAACAACGGCCGGTTCGACTTCGCGTCAGACGAGAAGCGCGAGAAGCGCGTCGCGCGGAAGATGATTCTGCTGCGCGACTCGATCAACGTGCAGCTGTCCGCCATCGTTGACAAGCCCGTCACAGCCGGCCCGACATCTGTCGACGCGCGTCCTGGCGCTCCGACGCGCGTGCTCTGTGCATCGTGCCACCATGGGCTGCCGATTCCGGCGCCGCTCGGGGAGGTGATCAGCGAAGCTGAGAAGAGCGGCGGCAGCGCGGCGGGCCTCGCGAAATTCAAGGAGCTCCGGGCGAAGTTCTACGGCGGACAGCAGTACGACTTCACCGACTATGCGCTCGTCGGCATCGCGACGACGGCGCTGAACCAGAAGCGGCCCGACGATGCGATGAAGTATTTGCAGGCCAATCTCGAATACTTCCCGAAGTCGTCGCAGACGTATCAGGCGATGGCGCAAGTGAAGAACGCGAAGGGCGACAAGGCGGGGGCCGTCAAGGATCTCGAAACCGCCGTGCAGCTCGATCCGCAGAACAATCAGGCAAAGAATCAGTTGCAACAGCTCAAAGGACAGTAGCCATGAAACGCCTTCCTGTCGCGGTCGCCCTTGCCGTTGTCGTCTCGACATCCATCGTCGCGCAGGAAGCGGTCGATCTCGACGCCGTACACCGCATCCGGACCGAAGCGCTGCAGAACTCACAGGTGATGGAGCATCTGTTCTATCTCACCGATGTGAGCGGATCGCGGCTGACGAACTCGCCAGGCTTTTTCACGGCCGCGGATTGGATCGTCAAGCGGCTCGGCGAATGGGGCATCAGCGCGCGTCAGGAGAAGTGGGGTCCATTCGGCCGCGGGTGGACCTTCACCCGTTTCTCCGCGCACATGCTCGAGCCGCAGGCGACACCGCTTGTTGGTGCGCCACTCGCGTACACACCCGGGACCAGCGGCGCGGTCAGCGGTGACGCGGTCATCGTCGCCATCGCCAACGAGAGCGACTTCGCGAAGTACAAGGGGACGCTGAAAGGCAAGATGGTTCTCCTCGGTCCGGGCCGCGAGCTGCAAATGAGCTTGCAGCCGCTGTCGACGCGGCGGACCGACGCCGATCTCGCAACATTGGCACAGGCGCCGGATGCCGGCGGCGGGCGAGGGCAGGCGCCTCCAGGGGCGGCAGCCATTGGCGGTGGCCGACAGGGTGGGCCCGGCGGCGGCAACCAGCAGTTCGTGCGCGCGCTGAACAAATTTCTCGCAGATGAAGGTGTTGCGGTCGCGGTGCGCGTTGGCGCAGGACGCAGCGAAGGCGGCACCGTCTTCGCGCAAGGCGGCGGCACCCGTGACGTGAAGGATCCGGTGCCCCCGCCGATGGTGACGCTCACGCCGGAGCACTACAACCGTATCGCCCGCCTCCTCGATCACAAGATTCCAGTGAAGCTGGAGTTCGACATCCAGGCGCGGTTCGTCGACGATCGCACCGACTCGGTGAACGTCATCGGCGAGATTCCCGGCGGCCGCAAGCGCGACGAGGTGGTCATGATCGGCGCGCATCTCGACAGCTGGCACAGTGGAACGGGCGCAACCGACAACGCGGCGGGGAGTGCCGTGATGATCGAAGTGATGCGCATTCTCAAGACGCTGAACCTTCGTCTCGATCGCACGGTCCGCCTCGCGCTCTGGAGCGGCGAGGAACAGGGAATTCTGGGCTCGCGCGCCTACGTCGCGGACCACTTCGCTGCGCGAGAGGACATGAAGCTGAAGGCGGAACACGCGCGGCTATCTGGCTATTTCAACGTCGACAACGGGTCGGGGAAAATCCGCGGGATCTACCTGCAGGGCAACGACGCCATGCGGCCGATCTTCCAGGCGTGGCTGAAGCCGTTCGAGGACCTGGGCGCGACGACGATCTCGATTCGAAATACGGGCGGGACCGACCATCTGTCGTTCGACGCGGTGGGGCTCCCGGGCTTTCAGTTCATTCAGGACCCGCTCGAGTACGACTCGCGCACGCATCACTCGAACATGGACGTCTACGACCGCGTCCAGCGTGCCGACATGATGCAGATGTCGGCTATCGTCGCGTCGTTTGTCTACAACACCGCTAATCGCGATGCGCTGCTGCCACGCAAGCCGCTGCCGAAGCCGCAGCCTCCGCCCGCGCAGCAGCCGAATACGCCCCCCAACGGCGCTGCGACGTCCGCCGCGCGCTGACTCGGGCGGCCCAGAACTCGCCCCCGCCGGCGGGTACTGTTGCAGGCAAGTCACATTCCGATGGGTTGCGTGTCTTTAGAAATGAGCTGCAAAGGAAGCGACGTGAAGGTTCTCGACGATCTCGTTGTTCGCGCACAGGGGGGTGACGTCGAAGCATTCGGCCGGCTTGTGCAGCAGACACAGGGGATGGCCTACGCCGTCGCCAGGGGCGTTCTGCGCGACGCAGTGGCAGCCGAGGATGCCGCGCAGGAAGCGTATCTGCGCGCGTTCAGACGTCTCGGCGATCTCGATGAGCCCGCCAGCTTTCCAAGCTGGCTTCGTCGCATCGTCATCACCGTCGCGTTGAACTTGCGACGCGCCCGCCGCGTCACCTTCCTGCCGCTTGACGACATGCTTGAGGTGCCTGTGCTCGACGATGCGGAGACGAGCTGGACCGGCTTGCAGCGCAGGCAGCTTGCCAGCGCGCTGTTGACTCTGACGAGCAGCGAGCGGCTGCTGTGCGATCGGCGCTATCACGGCCGCTGGAGCGCCGCGCGGCTGGCCCGTGAAGCGGGCGTCGACGAATCCGCCATTCGAAAGCGGCTGCAACGCATTCGCGAGAAACTGCGGAAGGAGATTGAAGTGTCAGAGCAAAACGGTATTGAGCCCAAAGAGATCAGACCCGATTTTCCGGGCAAGATCGTCGAGCTGCTGGCGCGACCGAATCTGACTGACCTTCCGGAGAACCCCGTCGGCAGGATTCTCGAGCTGCTGCGTGGCGTCTACGGCGGCTTCGACGAGATTCAGCTTCCCGAGGTCGTCGACTTGGCTGAGGCGAGCAAGTCCATCGGCGACGACGCGCTGTATATCGGGCAGCAGGAACTGCACCACGTCGACCAGCGGCGCATCCTCCGTTACGACCTCACGCTGCCGCTGCTGCTGACTGCACGCTACGAAGGACGGCCGCTCCGATTGTGGGCGGCGGGGAAGACGTATCGTTCCTGCCGTATCGATGCCACGCATCTCGAGGCGTTTCATCAAGCCGAGATCTTCTGTCTCGACGAGCGCAGCCGACTCGATCCCTGGCGCGTGACGGCGCAGGTACTGCAGTCGGTGGACACGGTGCTTCCAGGTCGTACGGTGAAGATCGTGCCGACGCAGTACGCGATGTGCATGCAGGCGTGGGAGCTCGAAGTCGACGATGACGGCCACTGGTCGGAATTAATGGCGTGGGGCGTCTTCACGGACAAGATCGTGAGCCACGTCGGCGGCGACCCGCACGTCCACACTGCGATCGGAGTCGGCTACGGTCTCGAGCGTTTCGCCATGGCGCGATACGGCATCGACGACGTCCGTAAGGTCGACGTCGCCCGTATCGCGTGAGGCAACGAGAACCCGAATCCCGTTCTATTGCGGCCAGGTGGCAGCCGGGTCCAGGTTCACAATCGTCAGAGCCGAGGCGGTTGGAATCTGCGGCCGGATCATCGGCTTGCCTGCCGCTTTGTGGCACGAATAACAGCTCTCGAGCATCGTCTTGTACGCGGCGACAAACTGCGCCGAGTTCTGCTTCTCGATCGCCTCGCGCACCATCATCAGGCTGCTGGTGTCGATCGCGTCGTAGATCGACTTGAGATCGACGATCTCGCCGTTGACTTTGTCGTTCGGATTGATGCGCACCGTCCACGCGATGTGCGACCGCGCTTCGTTGTAGAAGTAACGGGCGAGCGGCCAGTTCTTCCTCTGCGCGGCGAACCAGAGGCTCGCCCAGTTGATCGCGACGTCCTGCATCGGATGCGAGTAGGACGGGACGAGCGTCTTCAGCCGCTCGATTTCAGCCTGCATCTCGGCCGGGGTCATCGGCTTGGGCGGCGCGGCCGTTCCGCCCGTGCGCCCTTCCTGCGCCGAAGCAGCGGGAACGATTCCGTGCTGCCATACGCGATCGAGAACACCGCCGATCAACATGCCGCAGACGATCAGTGCGGCGCTTCGATACCACGTCTTGGTTGTCATGAATGCCTCACTCTGCGAGGACCGCAATTGAAACAGTGGTCCGCATGGTAAGCGAGGAACGGAGGCCCGGCGAAACCTGAGACGGGATCTCAGCCGAGGACGAGAGGCGGACCTTCAGGTCCGTCTCTCTGTGGTGCTTACTTCTGCGTCACGAGAATGGCGACGCGACGATTCTTCGCGCGACCTGCAGCCGTGTTGTTATCCGCGGCGGGATGCTGATCGCCGTATCCTTCCGCTTCAATGCGACTCGAATCCACCCCGAGTTTCTGCAGCTCGTCGCGAACCGACTCGGCTCGTACCTGGGACAGCTGCTTGTTGGCATCGGAATTACCTGAGTTGTCGGTGTACCCGCCGATCTTCACATGCGCGGCAGGGTATGCCTTGAGAATCACCGCGATGTTCGTCAGTTGATCACGGGAGTCGGCGCTGATTACGGCGGAATCGGTTTCGAAGTTCAGTCGGTCGAACTCAAACCACGTCGCCTTCGCGACCGGCGCGTTTCCCTGGATGAATGACAGGAGCTTGACCTCGGTTCCGTTGGCCGGGACTCGGATGATGACGCCGCCCGGTAGTTGGCGAGGCGATTCGCGATTCACGAACCCACTGGTGCCCACCGCGTCCGGGTCCCGCGTGTTCAGCGCGGTCTGACGCTCGCGTGGATGATTGAGGAACGCGACGAGCGCCCAGGCGCCGAGGGCCGCGAACACAGCGGGCAGCACCCAAGCCCATGTTGCCGATTGTGCTCTGTATTGGCGTGCGGCCCGATGGAGAGGCTCGGCAGCGACTCGGTCTCTTTCCGGCATCCCCAATGTCGGAAGGAACTTCGACATGCCCGCCGGCAGCCCGGAAGCAGCGGTTTCCCGTTCGGCCATCAGACGACCGGCGAGAGCGGACGCGTCCAGTTTGTCCGTACGGATCATCTTGCCGAGGTACGCCATGACCATCGAGGTCGCGATTGAAAGAAGCGATTTCGCGGTGGTCGCGGTGACACCGGCGTGGGTTGCCAATGCGTCGACGACACTCGACTCTCGATTCCCGAACAGGAGCGACTGGATGAAATTCGACGACGCTGTTCGATCGGCACCCGTGGTGACACGAGTGACGAGATGCTCGCTGCTCTCGAACACCGATGTATCGTTGGTTGGCTCGATCGCCATCCCATAAATCTGGCTGACGGAATCCGGATCGCTTGCGCGCGCCGCGAGACCGCCGACCATCGTCGTGATCGCGGTGCGCAATCCGTTCTCGATATTCGAGGCGGGTTCCCCCGTCGTTGCGCTCAGCGTGTTGGTCAATGTCGGGCTGACGAACTGCGCGAGGGTGTCGATGATTGAGGTCGCCATGAAAACCTCCCACACGAACTGTGCCGACCGATGCAGACGGCATCAGTGAGGAGGCCTCAAGGTCTGCGCCATGGATCAACGGCGAGGATTGCGCGACGTTCCCCGGCTGGGGAAAGTGTGGATCTGGCGAGGCGCCGTGATCGGCCTCAACGCGCAGCTGATGCGAGCCACGAGGAAGCGGCCGGCGCCTGCCGGTCCTTCACCGCGACGCAGCTTTCGATGCGTTCGAACGCCTGACGCAGCGTCCGCTCCGCGGCTGGAACGGGATGCTCCTTGAAGAACTGCTCCACCTCAGCACGCTTCTCGCGCGTGCAGAACGCACCGACGGCGCCCGCAATTCGCGGAATGCCCTGGAAGATGCCGAGCGCCTTTGTGAGCGTGTCCCAGTTCTCCTTGACGAAGGTCCAGGCCGCCTCCTGAGACGACGTGCGGTTGAGGAGACCGCCGATGAGCGTAGCGGTGTCTTGTGTTCGCACGTCGGGTGAGATCGCGAACCGGAGCGTCCGCTGGACGAGCGCCGGGTCGCGGAACGACGTCAGCGCATTGAAGAAGCGGTAGTACTCCTCGGGCCTGCCTGTCAGTTTCGGGAGCTGCGCCACATAGAGGTCGTACAGCATCGCGTCTCCGCCGTACGCGGCAACGCTCAGCACCGTCGAGGCGAGCGTCGGCGGGACCGACATCGGATCGGCGACATATTTCAGCGCGAGATCGCGGGCCTGACGCTGCACATCGGGCGAGTTGCCGGTGAGGCCGACGAGCGCCAGCAACGTGGCACGGCGGCTCTGTCGATCGTCGGACTCCGACGCGCCGCCGGAGAGTCCGAGCGTCATCAGTTCCGGACCGAAGCGGCGCCGGATCCATTCCTCGAACCGCGGCGCATCCGACGGCTGGACAATGGCGTCATGCGCAGTGGCGAGGCTGCGCCCAATCTGTTCGATGACTGGTGGCGCGTCATCTGATGCATGCATCGACGCGATGTCAAAGTACACGCCGATATCGTCACGGCCCGCGCGGGCCATCCACCATTCGTCGCCGAGCAGTGTGAGTCGTTCCGTGGGTCCGAGCGAGCCGTGGGCGGTTCGTGCAATCGCGAGAACCTTGTCTGCGGGGTACTCAGAGAAGTAATAGCCACGGCCATTCGCGTTGCCGAAGACGTTCGCGGCGCAGGCGGGGAGCGAGGCCGTCTGGTCGCGACGCTCGAGCACGCTGCACTGCTGCGACCCCGCCCCTGGCGTCTTGAAGCACACCGGAACCGCCCAGAGCGGCGACGTCGATAGCGGCGCGCCGCCGAGCGTCACGAAGCGGTCTTGGTGCAGCGCGACGTTCGTCGCGTTGCCCTGACACTGCGCGTCGATCTTCACTACAGGGACGCCGGCCTGTTCGATGAACGGCTTCATGATGCGGTCCACGGGTTTGCCGGTGACGCGAGCGACCTCGGTCCAGAAGTCTTCGCCGGCCGCGTTGGCGAACGAGAACTTGCGAAGGTACGACGCGACACCCTTGCGGAAGAGTTCAGGCCCGACGTAGTTCTCGAGCGTGCGCAGGACCGACGCCGTCTTTTCGTACGCGATTCTGTCAAAGACCTCGTTGATCTCGTCGGGCGTTTCCACTTTCGTGCGGATTGGCCGTGTCGACCGCAGCGCGTCGGTGGCAACGGCCGCCTGTCTTTCCTCGACTTCGTCGAGATCGACCTGCCACTCCGGCTGCCAAGCCGCCAGCGGCTTGGTGGCCATCCACGTCGCGAACCCTTCGTTCAGCCAGATGTCGTCCCACCACTTCATCGTCACCAGGTTGCCGAACCACTGGTGCGCGACCTCATGCGACACAACGGAGGCGACGGTCTTGCGTGTGCCGAGCGATGCGCGCTGCGGATCCGCGAAGAGTTCTTCTTCGCGGAACGTGATGGCACCAACATTCTCCATCGCACCCGCGGCAAAATCGGGAACACCGATAATGTCGAGCTTTCCGAACGGGTACTTAATGCCGGTCCACTCGTTGTAGAACTTGAGCACCTGCTGAGTGGCCTCGAGCGCGAAGCCGGTGAGCGGAAGCTTGTCCGGAGTCGAGCACACGCGCACGGGGATGTTGTCCGCCGAACCATTGCGGCAGACGAAGTCGCCCACGAGCATCGCCACGAGGTAGGTGGACATCTTTGGCGTGCGCGCGAACACCAGCGTGTGCTTGCCGGCCTCAGGTCCAGGCGTATCGGACATCTGGGCACCGTTTGAGATCGCCGTATCAGCGCTGTCGATCATCAGCGACACGTCGAACGTCGCTTTGTGCGCAGGTTCGTCCCACGACGGAAATGCGCGGCGTGCATCGGTGGCTTCCATCTGCGTGACCGCATAACGGCGGCCGTTTGCCTTGCTCAAATAGAAGCCGCGCAGCTTGTCGTTGAGGCTGCCTGTGTAGGTGATTTGAATCGACGCGCGGCCAGCAGGCACCGCTTGCGGCACGGTCAGCGTCGCCATCTCGCTCTTTTCGTCGAGCATCACACGTGCGGTTTGCCTCCGCCCGCCAGCGTCGATGGCCACATCGCCGAAGTCGATTTCCGCGGCGTTCAGCGTGATCGTTGTGGTCGGACGCTGGACGGTGATGTCGATCGTTTCGCGGCCACGAAAGGTTGCCCGTTCCAGGTCGGGGGCGAACCACAGGGTGTAGTGAGTCGGCGCTACGCCGGACGGAAGTCGCTGAGCCACTGCAGCGGAAGCGGTTACCATCAGGGCAAGCAATGCGAGGGCGAGCTGGCGCATTGGCCAAACGTACCCCGAACCCAGAGCAGAGAACAACGGATCCGGGATCGGATTCCAGGTCCGACGGCAGAGATTTTGGAAGACTGAGCCGTTAGCGACGTTTTAGTCGGTTTGATGCCGTTTTTTGTTGTCCGACTGCCAAACCCGTGTGTGCGGGACTACGGTCCGGCTCATGCCGGACCCCACGGGTGGCTTATACCGGACCCTACCGGGAGGTTCGTGTGAAGAAACTTGCCTGTGTAACCGCGCTGACCTTCGGTCTCGTCGCGTGCAATGGAGAGAAGGCGCCTGAGAACAGTCCGGCAGCCGACGCCTCGGGTACCGAGGGGAATGCTGCCACGGCTCCGATTTCGGCAGCGACCTCGGCCCCGGCCGCGCCGGTCGCCAGCTTCAAGGAAGTGACGATTCCATCGGGCACGACGCTGCGGTTGTCGCTCCAGTCGGCGGTCGCGTCGGACACCAGCCGCGTTGAGCAGCCCGTTCGCGCGACGCTGCGGTCGCCCGTCAGCGTCAATGGGCAGGTGGTGGTGCCCGCTGGAAGCGAAGTCGGCGGTGTGGTCACCGAGGCCGAGGAATCGGGACGTGTGAAGGGGCGTGCCCGCATCGCTATGCGCTTCAACTCGCTGCATGCCAGCGGCGACTCCTATGACATCAGGACGAGTGGGTACGCGCAGGAAGCCGCGGCGACGAAGAAGCAGGATGCCGAGAAGATCGCGATCGGCGCCGGCGCCGGCGCGGCGCTTGGCGCCATTCTCGGCGGCGGCAGCGGCGCGGCGAAGGGCGCAGCCATCGGTGGCGCCGGCGGCACGGGCGTGGTGCTGGCGACCAAGGGAAAGGAAGTGCGCCTCGGTCCGGGCGCGGCAATCACGACGCGTCTGACCGCACCGCTGACGGTAAGGGTGAAATCGTAGATTCATCAATTTGGCTGAACAGCCGATCGTGCGCGCCTGACGGCGCGCACGATCGCTTCCGATACATCACCCGCGTTTTTCTCATCCGCAAGCACCGCAATCCGATCGCGTCCTTCGACTTCCACCTGCACGACCGGCAAGTCGCGAGGTAATGGCGCCGCTTCGCTGCGCGCAACGGCCTCATCCCAGCGCGCCAGCTCTCCTGACGCGCGAGCCAGGTGGTCGGGCCGGTTGAGAAACGAACGCAGCTCTCCAGCGGCGGGTTCGGGAAGACCGCGCACGCTGGAGGACCATCGACGCGTGGCGCGAAGCACTCCCGTGCGTGCGAGCCAGGGTGCAACGGAGATGAACCGGATTGATGGCGTTTCGGCCCTGAACGAGATCGTGGCGCCCGGTACGTTCACCAGCACCAGTGCGGAGGTCTCCTCGGGATAGCGCGACGCGTACAGCCTGGCGAGCGCGGACCCGAGCCCCGCGCCGGCAATGACAAACGGTCCGCCCTCGCCCGCCTGCGCCAGCAGTGCATGGAGCTGAGACGTCGCCGTGTCGAGCGTAAACGGTTCGTCGCCCGCCTCGCTCCAGCCCAGGCCGGCGCGATCGTAGCTGCAGGCGCGCGTCACTCGTCCAACCGACGCCTGCACCCGCGCCCACGCCGCGGACATCGTCGCCTCCGGCGCTTCGAGGACAACGGCGGGCGTTCCACTGCCGGTGCAATACAGATGAAGCTGATGCCGGCCCACGTCGATGAGTCGTCCTGGATGCGGGAATCGCCGTCGCTCGAACGCCGTCGCGACGCCCTGGTACGTGGCGCCGATCAGCAGCAGAAAGAGGAGTGCGACACCGGACGTTACAAGCGCGCGGCGGACAACAGGAGCCACGGCCGCGGCTCAGGACTCCGTTTCGGCGAGGCCGTATTTCTCGATGCGGGAGTAGAGCTGCGCGCGCGTCAGGCCGAGCAGCTTCGCGGCGCGCGTCTTGTTGTGCCGTGCCTGATTGAGCGCTTTGATGACGAGCGAACGCTCGATGGCGTCCAGGTTCACCCCGCCGGCGGGTAGCGGCGCGCCGCTCGGCTCGACTTGAGAGGGCGTCTTCCGGGTCGCGCTCACAGGCAGGTGCTCGCTGCGGATGTAGCCGCCGTCGGCGAGGATGACCGCCCGCTCGATCGCGTTGCGAAGCTCGCGCACGTTGCCTGGCCACGGATAGGCGAGAAGATCCCGCTTCGCATCGCGTTCGAAACCGGCAGCCGGACGGCCCACCGTCTCCCCGATCTCGCGAAGAAAAATGTCGGCCAGCTCGAGCACGTCTTCAGCCCGATCGCGCAGCGGCGGCAGTTCGATCTCGAAGACACCGAGCCGGTAATAGAGGTCCTCGCGGAATTCGCCTCGCTGCATGGCGCCGTGGAGGTCCCGGTTTGTCGCGGAAATCACGCGGATGTCGGCGTGATGGAGGCGCGTCCCGCCGAGCCGCTGGAACTCGCGCTCCTCGAGCACGCGGAGCAGCTTGGCCTGGACGGTTGGCGCCATCTCTCCAACTTCGTCGAGAAACAGCACGCCACCGTTTGCCTGCTCGATCCGACCCGGTTTGGCTGACACGGCGCCGGTGAAGGCGCCCCGCTCATATCCGAACAGCTCGGATTCGAGCAGTTGATCCGGCAGGGCCGCACAGTTGATCGCGATGAACGCGCCGGCGCTCCGCCGTGACGCGTGATGGATGAACCGCGCGATCACTTCCTTGCCCGTGCCCGATTCGCCGGTCAACAGTACCGTCGTTTCCGCCTGCGCGACGCGCGCGGCCTGCGCGAGCACATCCTGCCACTGGCGCGAGTGGCCGACGACCCGCCGCTGCCCCGAACGTGCTTCGAGCTCGCGCGTCAGCGTCGCCACCTGCGCTTCGAGGCGTGCAGCCCTGTCTCGCGCGGCCGCGTCCCGCCGCTCCGCTTCGGCGAGATGCTGGTGGGAGAGCGCCAGGGCGAGGTGATCCGCAACACGCCGCGCGAAATCCACGTCGCCCTCGGAAAAGCGTCCCGGCTCGCGTGCGAGGAAGAACAGCGACCCGAACACGGAGCTGCCGAGTGGAATGGCGACTCGGAGCGCGGAGCGCGCGCCAACCATACGAAGCAGCCGGCCCCGGATCGTTTCCGCGGCCACCTCGCTGTTGACGTCGTGGATGATGTACGCCTTGCGATCCATCAAGGTGCGCTCGACCGGCGTCAGCAGGGTCGGTGCCCAGAACGATTCGTCGGGGACCTCCGCGCCCGCCATGGCGTACACCTGGAAGGAAAGACCGTCCTCCGCCCACGCGGTCAACGCCAGGATGTCGTGCGGCAGCGCGGCGCGAATGGTTTCCGAAAGCTGCGGAAAGATCTGACGAATGTCGAGCGTTTCGGCAACGGTCTGTAGAAGGCGCACGAGCGCATCGATCCGCTCGCGCCGCCGTAGCTCCGTCGTACGGACGGTATCGTGGTAAAGCGCCAGTGTAATCAGGTCGCCCACGGCCTCGAGCAGCTCCTGGTGCTCTTCGGTAAAGGCATCAGGTGCGCTGGACGTCAGCCATACCGCGCCCTTGACGCGCGCACCCTGCCTGATGGTGCAAATCAGGCGGGATCGCTCCACGCCATCTGCCGCATCTCCTGCCGCTGATGGCGCATCGCCGATCAGGTATCGGGTGTTCTCGATCGCCCCCGAGGCGTCGATGGCGTAGAGCGTCACGGCATCGGCGCGATCGAGGCGCAACACACGCAGACGCTCGAACGGAATCGCCTCGCGCAGCTGCACGGCGACGCGCGAGAGCGTCACGTCGAGCGCCGACGCCTCCGTCACGAGGCGCGCCAGAGAGGCGAGGAGCGCGTGGACCATGAACGACGGTCAGTATAATGCCTCGCCCTCGCATGCCCGTCCTCGCGCCCGGCATTGCCTGGGTTGACCTCCAATTCCGCGGTAGTCCACACGTCATCGCGACCGCCGTCATCAGCAGTGCCGGCGGTGTCGCCCTTGTCGATCCCGGTCCCGCATCGTGTCTCGACGCGCTCGAGCTCGGCCTGAATGGAATCGGAATTCGTTTCGGGGATGTGACACACATACTGCTGACCCATGTCCATCTCGATCACGGCAGCAGTACTGGGACTCTAGTACGTCGATATCCGCGGCTGAAGGTGTTCGTGCACGAGCGCGGCACGCCGCATCTGGTCGATCCCACGAGGCTCGTGCGAAGCGCAACGCGGCTCTGGGGCGATCAGATGCCCGCGCTGTGGGGTGAGGTTGCGCCGGTGCCTGCGGCGAATATCGTGACGCTCGATCTTTCGACCGACTCAACTCGCATCGAGGCTGCCGGACGTGCGATGGATGTGCGTTACACGCCGGGGCATGCCTCTCATCACGTCAGCTTCTTCGAGCGATCGGCCGGCGTCGCTTTCGTCGGCGACGTCGCGGGCGTACGCATCACCGGTGATTACGTCAGGCCTCCGACGCCACCACCAGACATCGACGTCGAGCTCTGGATCGAGAGCGCGGCTCGTGTCGAAGCGTGGGATCCCGGCACGCTGTTCCTCACACACTTCGGACCGTCGAGCCCCGTCAGGCCGCACATGCAGTCCTTCGTCGAAAACCTGCAGGTGGCCGCCGCATGGGTGCGCCGATCGCTGACCGAACCGGGCAACGACGACGATAAGGCGCGGCGCTATGCGGAATTCGTCGACCGCGAGCTGCAGCGACATCTCAGCGACACGGAAATCCTCCCGCACCGCGTTGGCGCGCCGTTCGAAGTCTCGTGGCTGGGGCTCGCGCGGTACTGGAGAAAGAAGGGCATCGGTCAGGGCGGGTGAGGCGGGTGAGGCGGGTAGGGCGGGTCCTGTGGGACCCGCCGGATCTAATTAGCGACGACGGAGATCTTTGGTGACGCGGAACGCGCGGGTTCCACGAGCAGCCGCAGCGCGTATCCGTGCGGCGTTCCGGTGGCAGCGCGGTACGCGCCGACCCGATAGACCGCCGACAGGACCTTGCCGTTGCGCAGCGAGGGGGGCAGCGCATCGCATTCCCGCGCGCCGCGCTCGATCTGGAAGTGGACCAGCCGATACAGAGGAATCGACGCCGGCACCTGGCACTCGACGAACGCGTCGAGATCGCTGACATCGCAGGTCATCACCGATACGAAGCGCAGGGTTCCGGAAGAATCGCGCCACGTGAGACGACCGGGGATGCGAACTTTGCGGCGCGCACCGATGCGCGGCTTGTTATCGGTCGATGGCGGCAGCGATGCGGCGGCTGTGCGAATCACCTTGGTCCCCCTGTCTTGAGTGGATTGCACTCGGGTGCATATCAATGCGCAGGCCCGTGTCGTTCGTGTCATCTGCTCGCCGTGCACGCCATGGAAATGCCTGAAAACATTGGGTCAACATGAATTCACGCGATTGCCCTAGTGTGCAGGCGTGGATAGCCGCTATCCACAGGGCTGTATACCTGGTTACTAGGTATCCGCTGGCGCGCCATCGAGTCCTAAACGGCGCATCTTGAGATAGAGACCACGTCGGGTAAGTCCGAGAACTCGCGCCGTCTCAGAGATATTGCCGCTGGTTTTTCTCAGCGCGCTGCCAATCAACTCGCGCTCGATTTCTTCGACCGCCGATGCCAGGTTGCGGACGGAAGTGGGCCGCACCGCCTTCGGGGTCGCCGGCATGCCGCTCGTCGAGGGCACGGCCGTCAGATCGGGCGAGAGGTGTTCGGGTTCGATCGTGCCGCCGGGGCGGCTCATGGCGACCCCGCGCTGCACCTCGTTGCGAAGCTGGCGAACGTTGCCCGGCCACCAGTAGCGATCGAACAAATCGAGCGTTCCCGAACTCAAATGCACCTCCGGCTTGCCAAGCCGTTCGCACGCCTCCCGCAGGAAGAACGTGCTCAGGTGGGGGACCTCTTCGCGCCGATCGCGGAGCGGCGGAACGTGAATCCGGATCACGTTCAGGCGGTGATAGAGATCTTCCCGGAATTTCCCCTCCTGGACTCGCTGCTCCAGGTCCGCGTTGGTCGCGGCGAGCACCCGCACGTCTACAGCCTGCGGACGCGTTTCACCGACCGGCATCACTTCGCCCTGCTCCAGAAACCGCAGGAGTTTCGGCTGAATATCGAGCGGCAGGTCTCCGATCTCGTCGAGGAACAACGTCCCACCAGCCGCGGTTCGAATAAGCCCCTGCTGATCCATGATGGCGCCGGTGAAGCTGCCGCGCCGGTGGCCGAACAGCTGGCTATCCGCCAGGTCGCGCTGCGTCGTCGTGCAGTTGTAGGGAAGGAACATCGCGGAGCTTCGCGGGGAGCCGACGTGGATCGCGCGCGCCACGAGATCTTTTCCGGTTCCACTCTCGCCGGTGATCAGAACCGTCAGGTCGTGCCCTTGTAAGCGCTGGATCTGATCGGCCACCCGGGTCATGGCGGCGCTCGCGCAGATGAAGCCGGGCAGCAGCGGTTCGAGCGAGCGCGCCCCATCCTGCTCGACGCGATGGCCGCCCTGGTCTCTCGCACCGCAGAGGTCGAACCCCTGTTTCGCCACCGCCGTGAACATCCGGAATCGCCGCGCCGCGGAATCGGTCAGCCGTCCTGCTGCGACAACCGTGCAGAACCGTGGACCCTCGTGGCTGCGGCCAAGCGCTTCGGTCAGCAGAAGCCCTTCACCGTACGCGCGATTTCCCTGAGCGGCCGCGCGGGCGAGTGCGCGCGCGACGCCAGGGTCACAGCCCGCAGTCGCCACAACGCGCACTTCGCCGCCTGACGGGACGACGAAGATGACCGCGGCATCGGCTTGCGTCGCTTCCACGAGCGACGTTGCCGTTTCTCGCGCGAGAAGGTCTGACAGGACGGAGGCATCGACGAGGCGCCTGATCACCGAATCATCGGCCTCGACCGCCGATGCCGCCGGTTGACCCGCCGCCGCAGTGTCGATGTGGGTGCGGAGCCGGGCCACTTCCTCGAGATCGCGCTCGGCGCCGAGCGCACGGAATGTCGCCGCTGCGTGCTCGAGATGACGTTGCGCGGCGCCGGCGTGGGTGGCCGAGGACAGGCGGGCGAGCGCCAGTTGACTGAGGGCCGCCTGATACCGCTCGCCGAGCAGCTCGAAGACGTTCACGCTCTGCGCGAAATCGTGATACGCATCCGACGATCGTCCCGATCGTTCGTGAACCGTAGCCCGAATGCGCAGGAACTCTCCCCAGTTTGCCGGAGCGCTTCGCGGATCGAGGCGGGCTTCGCACGACTCGATCCGCGGTTCCGCGTCCGCGATGCGATTGGAGGCGACAAGCGCTTCGCATGCGGCAAGGTCTGCCTGGATTGCCTCGCCAGGCGGCACGCCGGGCGTTCGTGCGAGGTCGTCCGCCATCGCCAGCGCCTCGTCGAATTTCCCCTGACGGATAGCGAGCTTGACGCCCAACACCTTGAGCGACCACTCGTACCATCGCATCGTCTGCGTGCCATAGGCGCCGTACGCCTCGCTGGCGTGACGAAGGTATTCGCCGGCGCGGTCGTAGGAGCCGCGCATCAGATGAATCTGCGCGAGCGTGTCGAACACGGCGCCCGTCGTCTCGTGAAACTGGACGGGGCTGCGGACTTCGAGCGTGCGCGTCAGAATCCGCTCGGCACGTTCCAGGTCGCCGAGCTGCACGAAGATTTGGCCGAGCGTTGCGAGCGCGACCGCGAGGCCGTGCCCCGAGCCGAGCGTCTCGTGCAGCGCCACGCTTCGCTCGGCAAGTGCGAGCGCCTGTTCGTGCTGGTGCCGCATCAACGCGACGTTCGCCTGATTGTGGACGATGCCCGCGAGCACATCATCGGCCTGAATCGCGCTCGCGAGGCGTTCACCTTGACGCAGCGCGGCTGCCGCTTCTTCGCTGCGCCCCGCCTGCGCGAGCAGGACGGCTGACAGCGAGTGGACGAGGGCCAGGTGCCGCCGATCGCCTGCCGCGTGCAACGCTGACGCAGCTTCGGTCAGATGCTCGCGCACGATTCCCGAATCGCCGACCTGCTTGTAACAGAGCGCGAGTTCGTAATGCGCAAGCCCGATGGCGCGCGAATCGTGCGCCAGCTCGGCATGCTTCAACGCACGCGTATGAAGGGCGATCGCACGCGACTGCTCGCCGCGCGCGTAGGTGATCCGGCCATGCAGTCGCCACAATGAGGAGAGCAACGCATCACTGATCGGTTCGCGCAGCGTATCGGGTGGACGGCCCAATGTGGCCGCAGCCTGCGCCAGGTCGTCCTGAAGCAGCCACGCTTCGGCGAGCGCAGCGCGGATGGCGATCTCGTCCTCCCGCGTGTGGGAGCCTGGACGCAGCATCGGCGCAAGGAGCTGGACCGCGTCGGCGCCGCGCCCACGTTCGAGCGTCGCCTGCGTCCGCGCGAGGACGCCATGAACTGCGACCGTTGCCACGGGCAGGAGTATACAAAGTATGCAGCCCGGTCAGCTTTGTAATTTTTGGTTGTTACTGTGAAATTCCGAGCAAATCCGCCAATCGCGCCAACGAATCAGCGCTTCGATCCGGAAAGTGAACATACGCGGCGCGGCGATTTGCACGATCGAGGGACTGAAAGTCCCCGACGGCCTGCGCCATTTCGAGGATACCGAACGAGTAGGGTGCGTCGGGCACTGGCAGGTCATTCTCTGCCTGCGCGGTGACGATCAGGAAGACGCCGTTGTTCGCCCCACCTTTGTGCAGCTGACCGGTCGAGTGCAGATATCTCGGTCCGTACCCCAGCATCGTCGCGCAATGATGATTCGACGCGACCGCATTTCTGATCCGAGTCAACAACGGAGCAAAGCGTTCATCGTCCGGCGGCAAGTAGGCGAGCAGCACGAAATAGTCGTGCGGCTTCAGTTCATCTATCAGGGTTTCGAGCCCCTTCCCGTCACGGGCTTTGCGCGCAGCCGCACTGAAGGTGATCTCCACGCCGTCAGCGCGTAGGTCCGCAGCCGGCACTGGCAACTGGCCGCGTGTCGCGTAGGTGTCGAGCAGTGCGTGCGTGGCGTCCTTCGCCTGCTGCACGTTAGGCTCGTCGAACGGATTGATCTCGAGAATCCGGCCTGCTGTCGCCGTGGCCATCTCCCACCGGAAGAATTCGGCTCCGAGCGCGTCGGTCGCCGGCATGTCGATCGTCATCGTCGGCACGCGTGCAGCTTTGAGGGTCGATACGAGGCTGTCATCCACGCCGACACCGTCGAGTCTCACGATGACAACCACGCGGTCGTCGGCCGCTGCGACCTGCGGGGTCTCACCCGCGATCGGAACAATTCCTTTGCCGTTCTTGCCGGTGCTCTCAGCGACGAGCTGCTCAATCCAGAGCGCAAGCGGTTCGAGCCGCGGCGGGAGCAGCAAGGTCAGCTTGTCGCGTCCTTCGCGCGCGGCGGCGCCGATGAGCGCGCCCAAGGCAATGCCAGGGTTCGTCCGGGCATCGTTCGCGCGACACGCGTCCGCCATGCGACGCGCTTTCTCCAGCAGCGTGTCGAGCGGCGCGCCGATCAACGCAGCGGGTACGAGACCGAACTGCGTCAGCGCCGAATATCGACCGCCCACGTCCGAGGGATTCACGAAGACGTCGAAGAACCCCTCGTTCAGCGCGCGCCGGTGAAGCGGCGTCTGGTCATCGGTAATGGCCGCGAAACGGGACGCCCAGTCCTTCACACCGGCCGCTTCGACGCGGCGTCGTGCGGCCGCCGCCATGGAATTCGGTTCGATGGTGGTGCCGGACTTACTCGCAATGATGAAGAGAGAAGTCTCCGCACGGACGAGCGCCGCCCGCACGGCGGCGGGATCGGTCGAGTCGAGCATGCTGAATCGCGGCAGCGCTCCATCTCGTCCAAAGAGGCGGTGGAAGACTTCGGGCGCGAGGCTGGATCCCCCCATTCCGAACAGCACGACGTCGGTGAATCGCTGCGCGCGAACGCGCCGCACGAATGCCTGCACGCGTGGCAGCTGCGACGCCGCGAAGTCGGGTGCGTCGAGCCACCCGAGGCGGTTCGCGATCGCCTGCCGGACGCCGTAGTCGCTGCTCCAGAGGTCGGTGTGCCGCGCCCACAACTTGTCCACGAAACCGTCGCGATTGAGTTGTGAAAAAACCGTGTCGAGCGCGGGTGCCACGGCGCCCGGGTCAATGGAGAAGTCGGTCACGCGATACGATACCTATAGCACACGCAACATGTGGCATCCGCTTCGGGTCCTGATCGTCTGCGCCGCGTTGGCGGTCGCCGCATGCTCATCAAACGAGCCGGCAGCGGCGCGCGAATCGGCGTCGCCTCCTCCGTCCGATGCGCAGACGCGCGCGGCCGCGGCTGCGCCTGCATCCACCCGTCCGCGGATTGTTTTCCTGGGCGACAGTCTGACGGCGGGCTACGGCCTGGACGTTGAACAATCCGTTCCGTCGCTCGTCCAAAGACATCTGGATGCAGAGGGGTACCAGTACGAAGTGGTGAACGCGGGTGTTTCGGGCGACACGTCGGCAGGCGGCCTGCGCCGCCTCGAGTGGTCGCTGGATGGTGACGTACGGATTCTCGTCGTCGAGCTGGGCGCCAACGACGGCCTACGCGGCCTTCCGGTCGCGGAGATGAAAACAAATCTAAAGACGATCGTTCAAACCGCCCGGAAGCGCGGTATCGACGTGCTGCTCACCGGAATGGAGGCGCCGCCAAACTATGGCGCGGCTTACACGTCGGAATTCCGCCGCGCGTTTCGCGACCTCGCCTCCGAAGAGCGCGTCGCCTTCATGCCGTTCTACCTGTTCGAGGTCGCTGGGATTCCGACGCTGAACATCGCGGATGGCATCCATCCCAATCCCGCCGGTGCCCGAATTGTCGAAGCCAACCTGTGGCGGTCGCTGAAGCCGCTCGTAGAGAAGCAGCGTCGATGATTCAGCTTCGCGGGGTTTCGAAGACGGTCATGAGCGGCGAACGGCCGCTGACCATCCTGCATCCTCTGGATCTCACCATCCGCTCCGGGCAGTTTCTTGCCGTGCTTGGCCCGTCAGGCAGCGGCAAGTCCACGCTGCTCGGCCTCGTCGCAGGCCTCGACGCGCCGACCGGCGGCGAGATCATCATCGATGATGTGGATATCACCAGGCTTGGCGAAGATGCGCTGGCCAAGCTGCGGGGCGAGAAGATCGGTTTCGTGTTTCAGTTCTTCCATCTCGTCCCTTCGTTGACCGCGTTCGAAAATATTCTGATCCCGATGGAAATTGCCGGAAGGCGCGATGCGTCGGCGCGTGCGAAGCGGCTTCTCGAAGAGGTCGGCCTTGCCGATCGCGGCCATCACTATCCATCGCAATTGTCCGGCGGCGAACAGCAGCGCGTGGCGATCGCGCGCGCTCTCTCCAACGATCCGCCAATCATTCTTGCCGACGAGCCCACCGGCAATCTCGACTCGACAACCGGCAAGCTGATCATGGACCTGCTGCTCAATGTCCGCCGTACTCGGCAGACCACGATGATGCTGGTCACACACGATCCGGATCTCGCCTCGCTCGCGGATTCGAGGCTCGTGTTGCGGGATGGTCGTCCTGTCGAACACGTCGAATCCCGAATCCCGAATCCCGAATCCCGAGTGCAAGTCACCAGATGATGTTCATTCTGCGGATGGCCGCTCGCGAGATCCGCTCGTCATGGCAGCGGCTGCTGTTCTTCTTCATCTGCATCGCGGTGGGCGTCGCCGCGATCATCGCGTTGCGGTCCGTCATTCAGAGTGTACGGGCGGGGATGTCACAGCAAGCGCAGGTGCTCATCGCGTCCGACATCCTGCTGACGAGCAACCGTGAGTTCACCTCGAAGGTGCTCGACACGATTGCGGCCGAGCAGCGCGGCGGCCGCATCGGCGTCGTGTCGCGCGCGACGGAGATTCCGACGATGGTGCGGCCGGCGGATCCATCGAAGGCGGTCGCGCGAATGGTCGAATTGCGCGCGGTCGAGCGCGAATTCCCGTTGTATGGAACGCTCACCCTTGCCAGTGGCACGTACTCCCACGACCTGCTGGTCAACCACGGCGTCGTCGTCCGGCCGGAGCTGCTGGCGCAGCTCGATTTGAAAGTCGGCGACCGGATTCTCATCGGCAACGTGCCGTTCCAGATTCGAGGCGTGATCGCGTCGGAGCCGGGACGCAGTCTTGGCGCGTTCAGTCTGGGGCCGCGCGTGATCATCGACTACGCGGCGCTCGAGGAGACGGGCCTGCTCGCATTCGGCAGCCGTGCTTCGCGCCAGCTTCTCCTGCAGGTGCCTGGCACTGCGGTGGAACCATTGACCACCGCGTTGCGCTCGACGTTTGCGAATGAGTTTGTCGGCGTCCGCTCGTATCGCCGCAGCGAAGACCAGATGGGTGAGAATCTGACGCGGGCCGAAAACTATCTGAGCCTCGTCGGCCTCGTCGTCCTGATTCTCGGTGGCATCGGCGTCTCGAGTGTCACGCGAGTGTTCGTGCAGCAGAAACTCCGGAGCATCGCCATCCTGAAATGCGTCGGTGCGACATCACGCGAGATTCTTGCGATCTACATGACGCAGGTGCTGCTGCTCGGTGTCGCGGGCAGTGTGCTCGGCGTGGCCATTGCCGCGGCCGTCATTGCCGCAGTGCCGGCGTTTATCGGGAACATCCCGGCGGTCTTCCAGGTCGAGTACGGGTTGACGACTGCGGCCGTCGCGCAGGGTTTCGCTGTCGGTCTGCTCGTATCGATCCTCTTTTCGCTCGTGCCGCTGCTCGACGTGCGGCATGTGAAGCCGTCGCTGCTGCTCCGTCACGACATCCCACCGCTGGCGCGCATCGACTGGGTCAAATGGAGCGTCACGGGCGTGGTCGCCGCGTCCCTTGTCGCGGTGGCCGCATGGCAGGCCGGCTCGCTGCGCGTCGGGCTGATGCTGTCGGGTGGGTTCGTGGCAACGGCCGTCGTGCTGCACCTCGCGGGGCTGGCGCTCGTACGAGCCGTGCAGCCGCTGCGCTACTCGCCGTCGTTTGCCCTGCGTCAAGCCGTGTTGCACATCGCACGACCGGGGAATCAGACCCGCGTCATTCTGCTTGCCGTCGGCCTCGGCACCTTTTTCATTCTGGGCGTCCGGACACTTCAGGCCAATCTGCTGCAGGACTTCGCGGTGCAGGTGGGTGAGGATGCGCCGGACATGTTCCTGATCGACATTCAGCCCGACCAGAAGGACGGTCTAGCGGCCTTCCTCGACGAGCAGAACGGCAGTGAGCCGCCGCCGAACATCATTCCCGTGCTGCGAGCGCGGGTCACCGCCGTTCGCGGCAGTGAGGTGAACCTCGAGAGCTACGAGCAGGTCCGTGGCCGCGGGTCGCTTTCACGCGAGTACACGATTACGTATCGTCCGCAGCTCAACTCGAACGAGGAGCTGCTCCAGGGGAAGTGGTGGGACGCCTCGCCGTCAACCGGCGAAGCGGAAGTGTCGATCGAAGAGCGGCTGCAGGAGCGGTTCCGCATCAACATCGGGGACCAGATGCAGTTCGACGTGCTGGGCCGCACGATCACGGCGCGCGTGACCAGTATCCGGAAGGTGAACTGGCGCGACTACCGCTCTGGCGGCTTCATGATCGTGTTCCGTCCTGGGCCGTTCGAGAACGCGCCGCACGGCTACATTTCTTCGGTGAATGGTCCACGCGATCCTGCTGCCCGCGCCAGGATGCAGGCGACGCTCGTGTCGCGCTATCCCAACGTCTCCGTCATCGATCTCAGGGAAGTGCTCGACACCATTCAGGGAATCGTCGACGGCGTCACGCTGGGGGTGACCGTCGTCGGGGGGCTGGTGCTGTTCTCCGGAATGCTGATTCTGATCGGCGCCGTGTCGATGACCAAATTCCAGCGCGTCTATGAAGCAGCCATCCTGAAGACACTCGGCGCGAGCAGCCGGCTGGTTGCGACGATGCTGCTCCTCGAGTACGGCGTGCTCGGGGCGATTGCCGGCACGGTCGGGGCACTCGGCGCGATTGTCCTGAGCTGGGCGGTTGCTCGCTACGCCCTCGACCTGACGTGGCATGCCACGCCTGCCATCACGCTCATCGGCATCACAGCGACCGCCACGTGTGTCGCGGCCATTGGTGTCCTCGCCAGTCTCGACGTTCTCCGTCACAAGCCGCTCGCGACCCTGCGAGCCGAGTAGGCGCCGACCTTCAGGTCGGCCCCTACGGGCGTCTCCGCCCAAGCCCGTCCGGATACGTTAAGATCATGATTTGTCCGAGCCAGCTTGGGCCGTTCTGGGGTAGTACGGAGTAGTACATGGAAGTCGAACGATATCGCACGCAGTTACTGCAGAAGCGTGGCGAGCTGCTGGGCGGCCCTGCCGCAAAGCCCCTTCAGTGGACGATGGAGAACAACTCGGGGCGGCAAGGTGACATGGCCGACCAGGCCAGCGGCAACAACGAGGTGCATATCCAGCTCAAACTGAAGCAGACTGACGCGAAGATTCTCCAGGCCATCGAAGAGGCGCTCCGCCGCATCGACGAAGGCACCTACGGCGTCTGCCGTGATTGTGGCGAGCCTATCGCGGACGCACGGCTCGACGCGATTCCCTGGACCCGCGTCTGCATCGCCTGCAAAGAAAAGCAGAAGGCCTGATGTCCGAGCTCCAGAAGCTGCTGACCGAATTCGCCGCCGGCCGCGTGGCGCTCATCGAGCGCCACGAAGCAAGCGCACGCACCGTCAGCAATTACGACTTCAATAATACGTATCAGTACGTCATCAATCGCGAGGAAACCCATCTGTCGTGGCTGCAGACCGCGCTCTCCGAATACGGCGCGACACTCCCCCCGGCAGGAACGGACGCACTGCCCGCGCCTCCTGCGCCGAAAAGAGGTACCAAGATCGAATCCGGCGCTTTCCACGACATTCTCGAAGACGAGGCGCGGTATCTCGGCGCGTTCGTTGAGCAATGGCGTGCTCGGGTCGATGCGATGACACATGCCCGGCATCGCAACATGCTCAACGTGATTCTCGGCGAATCGATCGAGCACATGCGGCTCTTCGAGCAGGCGGCGGCGGGGTTCGAGGATCTGCTCGGTCGCCGCACGGGTGGCGTTCCGCGCGTCGGAGCAGTCCTTCCGACACGGTGGCTCGAGTAGCCATCGCCCTCGGGAGCAATCTCGGCAATCGCGAAGCGCATCTGCGCCGTGCTATTCAGGCGCTCGCTCCAACCGTTTCAAATCTGCGCGTCTCGTCGTTCTATGAAACCGACCCTGTCGATGTGCCGGGAGCGCAGCCGAGGTTTCTGAACGGGGCAGCGACGGGCGAGTCTGAGCTATCCGCCCGCGCGGTTCTCGACGCGTTGCTCGCCGTCGAGCAGCGGTTGGGACGCGAGCGGCCGTACATCGGCGCACCGCGAACGATCGATCTGGATTTGATTCTCTACGGGGACAGCGTGATCAACGAGCCGGGGTTGATGGTTCCGCATCCGCGGTTTCGCGAGCGGCGGTTCGTGCTGCAGCCGCTCGCGGAGGTTGCCGCGGATTGGGTTGATCCGGTGACGGGTAAAGCGATTCGCGAACTCTTAGACGTGCTCCACTGACGGCGTTTCCTGATGCTTGTGGAGCAGCCCCTTCCAGCCTTCCTCGAACAAGGTGTAGACCGCGGGCACGAGTACCAGCGTCACGAGCGTTGACGCCAGCAGACCGCCAATGACGACGCGCGCGAGCGGCGCCTGCAGCTCGCCACCATCGCCGATACCGATGGCCATCGGCACCAGCCCGAGCATCGTCGCAATTGATGTCATCAGCACCGGCCGCAGACGCGTGCGGCCGCCGACCTCGACGGCCTCACGCAACGGCAGGCCATCGCGGCGCCGCAACGTGTTGATGTAGTCGACGAGCAGAATCGCGTTACTGACGACGATGCCCGCGAGCATGATGACGCCGATGTAGGCCTGCATGCTGAAGGCCGTTCCCGTCAGCAGCAGTCCTCCGACGATCCCGATCGATGCGGTCGGAATCGAGAACATGATGATGAACGGATCGCGCAGCGACTCGTACTGCGACGCCATCACGGCGTAGACGAGCAGAACCGCAAGAATGAGAACGATCTTCAGCTGGTTGAACGACCTCGCCTGCTCCTCGACCTCCGAGCCGAAGCCGATCGAGAAGTCCTGCGGTACGCGAATCTGGCCGAGCCGCGCCTGGACGTTGACGACCGCGTCGCTGAGTGCCACTTCTGGTTCAGCGTTGACGCGGACGATGCGCTCCATGTTCTTGCGATCGATCTGGACGGGGCCGGTCTCACGGTTCACGGCGAGCAGGTTCCGAGCAGGTACGACCTGACCGTTGGGCGTGTTCACGAGCACGTCGCCGATGTCCTGAATCAACTCGCGATCCTGCTCGCGAAGTCGCACGACGATGGGATATTCGTTGCCGCGCTGGCGGAACTGGGCGGCAGTTGTGCCGGCCACGTTGGTCTGAATCGTCGTGGCGACGCCGTTGACGGTCAGGCCGAGCATCGCGGCCTTCGGGCGGTCGACGCGAATCGCCAGCTCCGGCCGCGCATCGTCCTGCGCGATGCGGACATCGGCGATGCCGGGGGTCTCCTGCATGAGCCCGATGGCCTGCTGCTGGATGCGCCGGGCATCGTCGATCTCGTGGCCGCGGATCTCCAGCGAAAGGCGTGCATCCTGACCGCCGCCGAGAATCTGGTTGAGCTGGAAGTTGCCGCCGCCGGGGTTGGTGCGCACGATGGCGCCGGGAATGCCCGACAGCCGGCGCCGCAGGTCCTGCGCGATTTCATCGCTCGTTCGCGTGCGCTGGTCACGCGGTACGAGCTTGACCTGCATCCCACCGCGGTTCGTGTTGCCGCCACCGCCGAACCCGCCGCCCCCACCGCCGCCGTTGGTCACCATGGCCGTCGCTTCGGGCACGAACTGCTTCACCAACTCCTCGAGGCGCAGCATGACCGCTTCGGTGACTTCCATGCGCGTGCCGATCGGCAACTGCGCGTTGACATTGACCTGTCCCTCATCGGTCTGGGGCAGGAGTTCAGTGCCCACGCGCGGATAGAGCATGACCGCGAGCACGACGAGGCCCGCCGCCGCGCCAATCACCGTCGGCCGATGTTGGAGGGCGACGTGGATGACGCGGCGATAGCCGTCGTCGAGAGCTTCCAGGAATCGTTCGCTCGCGCCATAGAAACGCGCGAGGACACCTGAGTGCTGCCGATGTTCGTCATGCGTGCGCAGCCAGCGGGAGCAGAGCACGGGCACGATGGTGACGGCGACAAACAGCGACATCGCCAGCGAGAACATCACGACAAACGAGAGCTGCGTGAACAGGATGCTCGAGATGCCCTGGAGGAACAGCAGCGGAACGAATACCGCGATGTGCGTGAGGGTCGACGCCAGGATGGCCGACCAGACCTCCTCGCTGCCGTCGATCGCGGCGGTCATCCGGTCCTTGCCTTTTTCCAGGTGGCGATGCGTGTTCTCGAGCACGACGATGGCTGCATCGACGATCATGCCTATGCCGAGCGCGAGTCCACCGAACGTCATCGTGTTGAGCGTGAAGCCGCCGAAGTACAGCAGCGCGAAGGTCCCGATTACCGAGACCGGGATTGACGTGCAGACGATGAGCGTCGAACGGAAGTCGCGCAGAAACGCGAAGATGATCAGCACGACGAGAATGCCGCCGACCAGGGCGTGCTCCTTGACGTTGTTGATCGCGCGCTCGATGAAAATCGCGTTGTCATCGAGCACCATCAGACGCACGCCAGGCACATCACGGTTGATGCGGGCGACCTCGGCGCGAATGCCCTGGGCCACCGCTACGGTGTTCTCGCCCGACTGCTTGTTGATCTGCATTCGGACGGCGGCGTGTCCCTCTCCAAGCTTGCCGCTGGCGTCGCGCGAGGTAATGCGCTGGAATTGGCGCCGATCCTCGGTCGAATCGGTCACGTCGGCCACGTCCCGCAGATACACGGGGACGTTCTCTCGGGTCATGACGACGAGGTTGCGGATATCGTCGATGTTGTTGAACTGTCCCTGACTGCGAACGAGATAGGTCGAGTCGCCCTGGTCGATCTGGCCGAGCGGCAGGTTCTGGTTTTCGGACCGCAGCGACTGCACCACACGATCGACCGACAGATTGAGGGCGGTGATCTTCTCCTTCGACAGATCCACGTGAATCTGCCGGCGAAGACCGCCGTTAATCGTGACCGCCGCCACGCCCGGCGCGCGCTCGAGGCGAGGGGACAAATCGTTTTCCGCAATCTCGCGCAGCGTCACCGGATCGTAGTCCCCCTCGACGCCAATCTGCATGATCGGGAACGCGTTGGAATCGGCCTTGAAGATGACTGGCGGATCGGCCTCTTCCGGGAGACGGCCACGTACGCGATCGAGCCGGCTTCGAACGTCGTCCGCAGCCGAATCCAGGTCCGTGCCCCACCCGAAGAAGAGGCGGACGTTGCCGCCGCCCTCCCGTGACGACGATTCCACCCGCGTGATGCCAGCCACCGCGCTGACCGACTGTTCGATCGGCCGCGTGATCAGTTCCTCGATCTCGAGCGGCCCGACGTTCGCATACGTCGTGTTGACCGTGATGACGGGCGCGGCGAATTCCGGCATCAGGTCCACTGGCAGTTTCGTGAGAGAGATGGCGCCCAACATCACGATCACTGCGCTCAGCATGAACATCGTGACCGGACGATGAATGGCTATGCGTGGAATGCTCATATGCGCTCTCGACGGCGAACTACTGATTGCTGCGATCGGGCGCTGCGCCGCCCGCACGTTGACCTCGACGGCCACCGAAGCCGCCACGCCGGCCATCACCGGTGGCGCCCTCGGGATTCGGGTTTCGGGTTTCGGGATTCGATGCTGCCGAACCCCCTGAACCTCTTGAACCCACTGAACCCTCTAAACCGCCGGCACCCCTTCCACCGCGTGCACCCCGTTCTCCTCGCGCACCACTCGCCAGAACGATCGGATCTCCATTGCGGAGGCCGGCCGCGCCGGTCGTGACAACGCGGTCGCCGGCGGCGACACCGTCGAGGATCTCGGTGCGTTCGTTGCCTTCGATGCCGATCTTCACCGGATGAAACGTCGCCGCGTTGTTGACCGACAGATAGACACCGCGCGTGCCATTCACATCAACGACGGCGTTGGTCGGCACGACGAGCGCGTTGGGATGTGACTCGGTGACGATGCCGACACGCGCATACATGCCGGGTTTCAGCCGGTACTGCGGATTCGCGATTTCCACTTCGATGGACGCCGTCCGCGTCGATGGATCGAGCACCGGTGAGACGCGCGCGATCCGCCCCATGAAGTCCTCGCCGGGAAACGCGTCCACCTCGACACGCGCGGTATCGCCGACACCGATTTGCTTCAAATCCTTCTCGATGATGTTCGCCACCATCCGGACCCGCGTGATGTCGACCACCTCGACAACCGGAGCGTTTGCCGACACGAAGGCGCCGGGATCCACGGCACGCCGCGAGACGAAACCGTTGACGGGAGAGGTAATGATGGTGTTCTGCTGGGTGATGCGAAGCTCGTCGAGCCGTGCCTGCGATTGCGTATTCTGTGCACGCGCGAGATCGAGCGCCGCCTGTGCGGATTGATACTTCGCTTCCGCGTCGTCGAGCGTCTGCTGCGGAAGCAGCTGCCGCTGGAACAGGCTCCGGGAACGCTCCACGTTCGTCTTGGCGAGCGCCAAATCCGCTTCGCGCTGCCGAATGGTGGCTCTTGCCACCTCGAACGCGGCTTCCGCCTGCCGGACCTGCTCGAGGATCTCCTCATCCTCGATCTTCGCGATCCGCTGCCCCCGATTCACACGGTCGCCGAGCTTGACGCCGATTTCCTCAAGCCGTCCAGCAGTCTTCGGTACCACCGACACCGTCTGATCGCCAATCAGGTTACCGACCACCGCCAGTTCCCGGTTCACGGCTGCCTGCACGACAGGCGCGAGCTCCACCGTCAACTGTCCGCGTCCGCCTCCGCGTGCACCGCCCTGCCGGCCGGCGGCGCCTGCGCGCCCCTGCGCGGCCGGGTCCTGCCCGCCCGCCGCCTGGGCGGCGTTGTCCCGGCTGAACATGCCGGAGTAGAACGCAACGCCCACAGCCGCGGCCGCGAGAACGACCGCAATGATGACAATTCTTCGCATCAATAGTCCGTTAGTGAACGACCCAAGTCCCTAGTTGCCTGGTGCGGCCACCGCGCCGCCGCCTCCGCCCGCGGCGTTGATCGTCGTGATGCCGCCGCCGCGCGCGGCCGGCGTTTCCTGCACGCGCTCGTAATCGACCAGCGCCCTCCGGTAGTCCAGAAGCGCCCGTAACTCTGTATTCTGCGCCGTCGACAGATCGCGCTGCGCCTGAACAACGAGGAAATTCGTCGACAAGCCGACCTCGAACCGGCTCTGCTCAGCATCCAGCCGCTGCTGCGCGAAGTCGCGTGCAACGCTCGCTGCCTGATAGCGCGTTAGACCGCTCTGCACCTGGAGCGCAGCATTGGTCACGTCCGTTGCCACTTGCAGCTCCAGCGCCCGCAACTGTGCCGCGGATTGATTGAGCTGAACCTTTGCCCGCGCCAGCTGGGCGTCCTGAGCGCTCGCACCAATTGGATACGAGAGGTTCAGCGCGAGGTTCCACGTTGGGTAGCTGCGGCCGGTCAGCGTGTGCCATGCATCAGCGTAGCCGCCGGGCATAATCCCGATGACCTGGCTCGTCACGCCGCTCCCATTGCGCTGAAACTGCGTGCCACCGAGACCAGTCGCACCGTACATCGCGGTCAAGTCGAGTTCCGGGAGCGTCTGATTGCGCATGAAGCGCAGCGTCACGTCGTTGCTGTCGATCGTCTTGCGCGCAATCTGGAGGTCAGTGCGGTTGTCGAGCGCTTTTCGGACCGCGCTCTGGACGTCGAGCGGATCGGTCAGGAATGTCGGCCGATCGACGGGATTCACCTCAGCGCTCCACAGCGGATCGTCGGTGCCGCTGACGATGAGGCGCTTGAGGGCGAGCTCCGCAGTGCGGCTCTGCGCCTCGGCTTGCGCGAGCGCCTGCCGGCGGGTCGCTTCTTCCGCCTGTGCCTGCACGACGTCGAGCGGGGCCAGCGCGCCAACCTCGACGCGCGCGCGGTTATCGGCGACGAGCTTCGTCGCCAGATCGAGCGACCCCCGGGCCACTTCGAGCGCATCATTGGAATAAAGCAGCTCCCAGTACGCATTGCGCACGTTGGCGAGCGTGGTCGCAATCGTGCCGCGAAGCTGGATCTCCGATGCGTCGCGGTTCAGCGCCGTCACGATCAGTTGCTGCCGGTTGTTGTCGATGAGAAACCCGCGAAGCAGCGGCTGCGTGAGCGTCAGTCCAAAGTTGTTGTTGAACGCCGGGTTGTAGTTCAGCAAGTTGTTCGAGCTGACCTGCTTGTTGTTGTTGAACTGAAATGCGAGAGCCCCACCGCCCCACGGCACCAGCTGCTGCAATCCGGAGTTGTACGTCGTGGTGGTGTTCTCGACGCGCAGGCCGCCGTTCAGTGTGCTGGTCGGCGGCTGCACACGCGAGAACTGTCCGATGGTGGAAACCGCCGTCGGTCGATACGCCGCGCGGATGCGCGCGATGTTCAGATCGAACGTCTGCGGGTTGAGCCGCTCGACGGCGATATCGAGATTCCGTTCGAGCCCTCGCGCGGTCGCCTCGTCGAGCGTCAGATTAACTTGCGTTCCTGCTGCCGGCGCCGGTGCGGTTGGACGCGTTTGATCCAGCGTTGGCGAGTTGCCGGCGGCAAATTCACGCGCCGCTTCACGCGCGATGTCGTCCAGGCGGACACGGTCGGCATCGGTCTGTGCTCCGGCCGGGCGGCCAGAGGCGACCAACGCCAGTACACATGGAAAAATACGAACGAAGCAGGCAACAGTCTTCATGGTCTTGTTTCAATAGAGAAGGAAACGACTAGCGCTTGCCACCAGAGCGGCCGTGATTGCGCGTCTGCTGCTGGAGCATCACGAACTTGACGCGCTGATCCGGCGTGAGCACGCGGCGCATGCGCAGCAGCATCATGGTTCGGGACTTGTTCAATTCAGAGCGGGCGGCTTCGACGACACCGACCTGCGCCATCACCTGCGCATCGTCGCTTGCCTCGATCATCTGATTGAAGTCCGCCTGCGCCCTGTCGAGCGTGTCCTTCTCCTGGCGCAGGACCGGGACCGTCTTCTGGAAGATGGCTTCGATCTTCGCGCTCTGCTCGGCGGTGAGCCCCAGTTCGCGTGTGAACATCTCCGACTGCCACCATTTGAACCCCTGCGCCGAGGCCACAGGAGCCGACAGGATGGCGGCGCCGACGACGGCGGCGGCGACGAGGGCGAACCGCCTGGAAAGTATTGAAAGAGTCATAGTTAGCTTCGCCGGTCAATACGACTGGTGCGCGGTTTGTATTTACCCGGACTCACCGAGGTTGGCGAAGGCATGCAGCCTTCGGATGACGAGGTCCACCAGGTTATCGGGTGTCGACGCGCCAGAGGTCAACCCGATGGATACCGGGCCGGACTCAGGCAGCCACCCTGCGGAGACCCGTTCCCCCGTCCCGCCAACCGGCTTGTGCCGGATCTCGAATGATGACATGAGACCGGCCGGCTCCGCGATGTGAAACGTCGGCACTCTCGACTCGCAAATCCGGGCCAGATTGCACGTGTTGCTGCTGTTGTACCCGCCGACGACAATCATAAGGTCGAGCGGCCGCTCGTCGAGCAGTGCGGCAACCGCATCCTGCCGGTCCTGCGTTGCGCTGCAGATCGTGTCGAAGGAACGGAATCGATGGTCGAGTTCCGTATCGCCGAAACGGGCGCGCACCGCCGCGCGGAACATCTCCGCTATCGCAAGCGAATCAGAGCTGAGCATCGTCGTCTGGTTCGCGCAGCCGAGACGCTGAAGGTGGGTATCCGGGTCGAACCCCGGAGAAACAGCTCGCTCGAATTGCGCAAGGAACTCGCGAGCGTTGCCTCCATGGCGAATGAATTCGCACGCGGCGTCGGCTTCAGCGCGATCGAGGACGACGAGATAGTGTCCGCCACCGGACGCCGCTTGCGAGGCTGTCGCGCGTGTCTCTTCGTGCCAGAACTTGCCGTGGATGATCGACGTGAAACCTTCAGCCGTATAACGCCGGACGTTTTTCCAGACGTTGAGCACTGAGCCGCACGTTGTGTCAACCATCGTGCAGCCTTGCGTCTCGAGTTGGTGCAGCAGTTCGATCGTGATCCCGAACGCGGGGAGGATCACGACATCATCGGGCGTGAGCGCATCAATCGACTCGCCCGGGTCGCTGAGAAACCGGATTCCCTGCGCGCGCAGTTGCGCATTCACATGCGGGTTGTGGATGATTTCGCCGGTGAGGACGACCGGCCGATCAGGAAAGCGTTGACGGGCCTGATAGGCATAGTCGACGGCGCGATCGACGCCGTAGCAGAAGCCGAACTCGCGCGCGAGGTGCACGGTGAGACGGCCGGCGTGGTGCTGGTAGCCGTTCTCCCTGATGGCGTCGATCAGTTCGCTGTGATAGCTCTCGGCGAGGGTTCCTGCGACTTCCTGTTTGCGGTCGAGGCCTTTCCGGAAGATCAGAGGCGGCAAGGCTGCACTAGCGAACTTCCCAGGCGAGCGGGGTCAGATCATCCAGCGGCTGAAGCGCAGCAGCCGCGGGCGCATCGATTGCGGTTTCGAGCTGATCGAGGAACTCGTCGTCTGAGATCGTTGCTGTGACCTCGCGAATGGCCGTGGTCGTCACAGGTGCCCGAAGTTCCGGTTGTTCGACTCCACGGGACGCGATGACTCGAGAGATTCCCGCCCGCTGGAACGTATAGTCATGGCCGAATCTTCCGGCAATCACTCCGACCACGAGGCCGCCCACGGCGGCTGCTGCGATCCAGCGCGACGCCGGACGCGTGCGTGCCGGGATGGGTTCGTGCGGTGCGTGGCCGGCGGGGAACGCGATCACACGCGCCGGACGACCCTCGTGCTGCAATCGCGCGAGGATGCGGGCCTGCTGGCGATTGAGCCGTTCAAGTGGAAATGCGGCGTCGGCGTCGGCGGTCGCAGAGTCCGAGACGTCCGCCAGCAACCGCTGCACGCGCGCGCGGCGCGCATCGCAGCGGGTGCAGGTGGAGAGGTGCTGCTGCTCGGCAGACGACGCCGTGTCGAGCATGCAGAGCTCGATGAGACGATCCTCGGAAAGATGATTCGCTCTCATGTGGCACTTCACGTGCGGTCCAGCACTCGCCGCAGCTTTCGGACGGCGCGGAACAAGTGCACACGCACCGTCGCTTCACTCAACCCGAGCGCCTGACTCACTTCGGCAGTGGTCTGCTCTGCGACATGACAGAGCGTGAACACCGTCCGCTGACGGTCGGGAAGTGCATCCACGGCCGTCGTGATCTCGGCGGCGCGCTCTTTCGATACGAGGCGCTGCTCCGGCGACGGATCCGGCGCGGTCGGTTCCGCGGGCGCAACCTCGCTGGTCGCCGACATCGGAACGGCCCATCGCAACCGTCGAGATCGCGACTTCCGCAGATCGAGACACGCATTCACCAGGATGCGCGTAAACCAGACTTCAAACGGAAGATCTTCGCGATAGCTGATGATGTGCGTAAACACCTTCACGAACGCGTCCTGAACCGCCTCGTCCGCGTCGTGCGCATCACGCAGGTACTGGTAGGCGATGCGGACCGCCCGCCGCTGCTGATTCGCAACGAGCTCACCGTAGCGTTCGCGCGCCGCATCGCGTTCCCCGGCCGCCACGAGATGCTTGATCTCGCCGGCGAGGCGCGAGTCCTTCGATAGCGGTGCCTGCGGCGCGAGAGCGCCAGCGGGTGCGGGCGCCCGCCGGGGAGGCGTTCTGCTCATGGAATACGGCTCGAGCGGTTCGGTCCTTTACCGAGGCTCCAACTATACA